>Ga0315904_10010633_pt1 | contig 11864 bp, 8 predicted proteins | sample LakEriMetagenome_6_FD_203529 | JGI IMG/M metagenome (GOLD analysis project Ga0315904, IMG submission 203529) | Freshwater fungal communities from buoy surface, Lake Erie, Ohio, United States - Buoy 12 MA120 | ecosystem: Environmental > Aquatic > Freshwater > Lake | place: USA: Lake Erie, Ohio...
TCCTATCCATCTTAGGGCTAATATGTTTGTCTATCCCCCTCACGATGTTTGGACTGTGGCAGTATGCTTATAATCAGGCAGACAATCAGCTGGAAAGGGTTGCTGTATTTAAAGGGTTTTTCCCATCCTTTTTGCATGAGAGATATGATATTGCCAACATTAGTTTGGTAAGCTGCTTATTGGCGATAATATTGAGCAGCGTCAGTCTAAAATTAAAAGATACCCAATGGAAAACGATGAACTTAGTATGTTTGATATTGGCCAGTGCTTTATTCCTTTTGAATTTGTTTCAGATGATGTAGTACCTCACACAGAGCAGTTAATGCTGTTTGTGCGTCGGTGACTGGTGTCGTTGTCTCGTATTTTATTTCAATGGAAAACGGTAAATTGTGGGGAAAAAGAGAATGCGCACTATTGGACCCTGAATATAACCTACTTACTTTTGGGCAAGCGTTCTCTTGATCACAATTGAGACATGCACATACAAAAAATGAAATCAACAGATATGAAAAGAATACGAATTCATTTCCTCGCCTTATTTATTGTGCTTTCCGCTTGCACATCCAAGCAAAAAGATGCAGACCATGCCACAGCCGCTTATTTGGATTATTCGAAAAGCGACGACCAGAAAACGGGAGGTATAAGAATGATTCCAATCGTTACGCCCAAAGGCACCTTTAAGGTTTGGACCAAACGGGTGGGAAACAATCCGAAAATAAAGGTATTGTTGCTGCATGGCGGACCGGGTGGTACGCACGAGTTTTTTGAAAACTTCGATGGGTATTTGCCAAAAGAGGGCATTGAATATATTTATTATGACCAATTGGACTCTTACTACAGCGACAAGCCCAACGATTCTTTGCTTTGGACTACCGAGCATTTTGTAGAAGAGGTAGAGCAGGTGCGTGTAGCCTTGAAGCTCAATAAGGACAATTTCTATTTATTGGGACAATCTTGGGGTGGCATTTTGGCCATGGAATATGCGCTAAAATATCAGCAGCATTTAAAGGGATTAATTATCTCGAATATGGTGGCCAGTGCACCCGAATATGAGAAATATGCAAAAGAAGTGTTGGCACCGCAACTTCCGGTAGCTGTTTGGAATGAGATAAAGGCCTTAGAAGCAAAAGGCGATTTTCAAAATCCAAGGTATAACGAGTTGTTGATGAAACACTATTATACCAAGCATATCTTGCATAAACCTTTGGAAGAATGGCCAGAGTTTATCAACCGCGCGTTTAACCATCTCAATCCCAATATCTATATCTATATGCAAGGCTACAGTGAATTTGGTATGACAGGAAATGCAACCTTGAAAAAATGGGATGTTTCGAAACGATTAAAAGACATCACGGTTCCAACCTTAATGATAGGTGGAAAATACGATACCATGGATCCTGAGTATATGAAGTGGATGGCAACGCAGGTGAAACAAGGAAGAAGCATTACGCTAGAATCGGGCCATTTGGGGCAGTATGATGATCCAGAACATTATTTTGGGGGCTTAGTTCAATTTTTGAATGATGTTTCTAATGGGAATTTTTGACAGGAGGACAGGGTTCCGATATTTTCTTTCGCAATAAGCAATATATATGATTCATTAGTCAATAATATTGTCTTGTAAATTAATATCAATTTAATTTACATAAAAGGTTGAATAACAGAATGGGCTGCATATGAATTATGCAGCCTTTTTTATTGTGTAAGTTTTTGACATCATAGCGTTTAGCCCATAAATTCATTTTGGGTGAAATAGTTGCATTCCTTATTATTTTGAGTATTATTGTTTTTGTAATCCCTCCTGCAACATGTTACAATCTACCACAACATGGGATGCCGAATGGCTACAGAACTTCCGTTCCGTGGCTGATCCGGTAGCTGATGACTTAGTCAAATTCATCGAAAACCAATCAGACTTTACTGCGGTCCACGAGTTGTTTCACCATCTTGTGCGCAATACCGATATTCCGAAAAGTACTCAAGATCCCTTAAATGCGTATTTCAAGCAATACTCTGTATTACCCGAATGGGCAGACAAGGGAAAAATGGCATTGGCACAGCAGATTTTTGCCAAGCATGGTCCTGCTATAGCTTCAATTCTACTTTTTAAAGCCCTGCCCGCCTGCTATGCCTGCGGCAATGGTGCCAGAATACTGAACATGACCGGGCGGCTTACTGCCACCAAAGATTCCGTAGCTTCTTTATCCAGAAGGCTGATGGAAACTTCACAATTCGTAACCAATGTGATGGCGCCCGGTGCCTTTGAGCCCAATGGTACAGCGGTGCTTTCCATTTTGAAAGTGAGGTTGATGCATGCTTCCATTCGCTATTACATTCTCAAGGCGGTGCAAAATGCACAGGGTCAGCCCGATGGCAGACTTCCAAATATTGAAGTAGAGGGATTGCCCATTAATCAGGAAGACATGGCAGGTACCTTCCTGTCTTTTTCTATTATGATTACCCGCGGACTCAAGCAATTGGGTATTGTGTTAAATGATGCAGAAGAACGCGCTTTCCTGCACAACTGGCGTGTGGTATCGCACATGATAGGCTTGGATATGCGCTTGTTACCCGAAGAACCCGACGATGCATGGAACCTGGGTGTGGCCATTATGAAGCACCAAGTAAAAGAGACCTCTTGGGGAAAGGAATTGGTAGCTTCCAATTTTGATTTTATTCATTCACTCATGGAAGGCAATTTGTTTGATGGTTTTCCGGAGTTTTTCACTTCGTTTTTCCTTCAGGATATCGAGGCAGCCACAGGCATGCCACTGCGCACGATGTTGGATATTAAGAGCCATGACGACACGAAGGATGAATTTATTTTGAAGTTGATTAAACTCAATTTCAAATTCGTTGACGAGGAAGAAAGAAAGGATCAAATCTTCTCCAGATTTATGGAGCATTTCAATATGAAATTGCTCTCTGGAATGCAAAAGTATATGAATAACGAAAAGCAGGCCCTGTTTGAAATTCCGCCCGCACTGCGCGGACAGTGGGATTTGGAAGATGCAGGTGACATGTTTACCCGTGATAGGGTGCTGTTGAAATTGCCATTCTTCTTTGGGTTGAGACTCCAAATCGTAAAGAAAATCAATAATTAATAAGATATGGATCTACAATTTACAAAAGACCCAGCGGTACTAAAGTGGATACGGTTTGATTTGTATTCACCCTTAGACGTGGCGCTAATTTTAGCGGGAACTGTACTGTGGTGTGTGGCCTATTTTATTATTGTGAGAAATGCATTTAAGAACAAATTTGTAGATATGCCTATTGCGGCAGGTGCTGCCAATATTGCATGGGAATTTGTTTGGGCGTTTATGGTGGTTACAGATATGGGACTCTTGTTTGTATACGGATTGAGGGTATGGTTCCTCATGGATATTTTAATTCTGTACACAACATTCAAATACGGCAGCAAACAAATTCTGAATAAGCGCCTTGCTGGGGCCTTTGTTTGGACCGAACCATTTGTACTTATTGCATGGGGATTCTTGTTTTGGTTTTTTATCAAAGAAGGATATGATACCTCCATGGGGGCGACTTCGGCCTATGTTATCACAACCATTATGGAGTTTGTGTATATCACCACTTTCCTAAACCATGATCAGAAGTATTTTTCATTTCATGTGGCTTGGACGAAAGGTGTGGCCAATTTCCTGATGACCTTATTCGTATTTAACCATTATGCAGAAGGCATGTGGTTCTTAAAGACCATGACCATTATTGTCACGGTGTTAGACATCATATACATTGTTATGGTGGCAAAAGCCAAATACTTTAGCAATCCAAGAATAAACCAATCAACCCAATCATGATAGAAAAACTGTTACATCAACCCGGTTACTCAGAGTTAGCGCTAATGATGTACTATTCTGGTGCATTTTTTTGGCTACTGGCCTATGTGATAGCTGTGTACAAAATCCAGAAAGACAAATTCCTAGAATTTCCTGCCATTGTTATCGCGGTAAATGTTCCTTGGGAGTTTTTATTTGGTTTTGTATTTGACCTTGATTTTGGCGGTCCCATATTGTTGTGGTCGTGGCGCGCAGGACTATTGATGGATTTGTACATGCTCTATGCAGCCTTCAAATACGGCAGTTCACAAACGGATATTCCTTTCATGAAGCGGTACATGCCCTTCTTCCTGATGTTTGCCTTTCTCGTGTCGCTAGGCGGGGTGTATACCTTTGTAAAAAGCGGGTATGAAATTCAAATGGGTTTCAACTCAGCCATGATATTAAACATCATGGAAAGTGCATTGTGTCTCTTGTTTTTGGCCAGAAGACCGGATGTGAAGTTTAGTACACTTATCGGATTTGCGCGCTTTGTAGCCACAGATGTATTCTTTTTCTTGTTTATCTATATGTCCAAACCGGACGCCTACTTTGCGATGTTCACCTGTATGGTATGTGCAGTTATTGATATTATTTATATTGTTCTTTGTTTCAAACAAAACCAAAGGCTAGCTAAAGGATAATTCAATATTCTATTCCACCATAGATGAGCAGCAGAGAGCAGTATACCATAGCAGAGGAAATAAGCACGCGGTCTGTATACTCGGTATACCGGGCTACAACTGAGGGTGGCAAGCAAGATGTAATCTTAAAGCTGCCTAAGTCGCCAGTAGTATTGCCGGAGAATATTGCTATGATTCAAAATGAATTTGCAATACTCTCTACACTCAATCATATTGGGATTCGCAACGCGATTCAACAAATTCAATATCAGGAAAAACCTTGCTTGGTTTTAGAGTTTAAGGAAGGTGTGTCTCTCGCCAGTGAAGCGTTCAAAAAATTGCCGTTGATGGATAAACTCGGCGCATTTATACATCTGTGTGAAACGTTTGCCTATTTATCGGAGAATAATATTTTACATCTTGATTTAAATCCATCGAATATTCTTTACAACCCGGAATTAAAAGAAACCTATCTTATTGATTTTGGCTCAGCGGTTGCTATGTCTGCGGAAAAACCATGGATAGAGGCCCCAAAGTATGTGCATCTTCATTATGGATATGTGTCGCCTGAAATGACAGGCAGATTGGATTCCCTCATTGATATTCGGTCCGACATATACTCTCTAGGTTTGGTGTTTTATAGGACCATTACGGGTATGGATCCATTCCAGTCCGAGGACAATTCCAGGTTGGTATATGCACAAATAGCGCAAGAGCCAAAGCCTATCACCGATGTATTGCCTGAGATTCCTCCTACTGTCGTTGAGGTTATCAATAAGATGATTAAGAAATCACCCGAGGCTAGGTATCAATCTTGGAAAGGCCTGAGGGATGATTTAATCATTTGCAGCGATTTGTTGAAGCATGACAAATCCAGCAACACCTTCATTCCAGGAACTACGGATAAAACGGCAGGTTTGATTCGTCCTTCGGTATTGGTAGGCAGAGATGCTGAATTGCATTCCTTGTTCAAGGAATTTTTAAATGCTACCCATGGAGGTTTTTCCCTGAGTTTAATTCACGGGTCACAGGGCAGTGGCAAATCCTATTTGGCGCAGAATTTATTTAAAACCATTAATGAAAAGTCCTTAATGGTGGCTTTTGGCACTTCGCATGGACAAAAAGGCAAACCCCCATTTTCTCCCTTAACCGAAGCGTTAAATCAATTAATCACTTCCTTGCTTTTACTAGGAGAGGATGATTTGAATGAAATACGCCAAAGAATAGAAGCGGCCATTGAGGGCAACTTGGCCTTGATAACCAACCTCATCCCCGCTGCCAAATTGCTGCTCGGAGAGCATGCCATCCCAGAAACACTTCCACTGCGTGAATCGGCAAATAGGATGAACCACACCTTGGTGAGCTTTATCCAAGCTTTATCTTCACCTCAAATACCCGTTATACTGTTCTTTGATGATTTGCATTTTAGTGATTCATCAAGCTTGTCATTACTTGAGGAATTGGCTTCCAGTGGGGAGAATAGCCACCTCATGATAGTAGGATCTTACGATGATTCTAAAGTAAAAGATTCGCCTGCGTTTGAAAGTTTTATGGACAAGCAATCCCTGGGAAAGCTGAGTTCGATTTCATTGCCACTGGAGAATTTAAACATAGATGATGTAGAAAGATATATTCAGCTATTTTACACCAATTATAAGGAAGAAAAGTCTGAACTTGTAAATTTCCTTTACGCGAAGTCTCGCGGAAATCCTGCACTCTTGGCTGAATTGGCACAGTTGTATTACAGCGCAGAATTGATTCATTTCAATCCGATTAAGAATCAATGGCAGTATGACATTAAGAAGTTGGAAACATTGCCTATTTCCACCTCATTTGCTGAAGTAATTATACAGCGGGCAGATGATTTAAGTGGCTCAGAAAAAGAACTTTTAGGAACGGCAGCCTGCATTGGAAATGTTTTTGACCTGCAAACCCTTGCGTATTTAACAGGCAAGAGTATCATAGACCTGCCCGCTTTGCTGAATAATGCGATTAAATGTGGCATTGTTCAGCCTATTGATCAAACCTATTTTATTGTATCCAACGTACAAGACCCCGATTTAACCTTACCAGACTGTTACTTAAAATTTACGCATGTAGAAATTAAAAATCTGTTGGAAGCTGCGCTGTCACCTGAGGAAAAGGTTATAACGCACTGGAAAATAGGAGAGTATATTGCACAAAATAAATCCTTACAAAATACAGAAACCACATTTGAAATCGCCAATCATTTCAACTATGCATTGGCTGAGGAAGTAGATGCAGAAGCAGTTTCCACATTAATTAAGGCGAATAACAATGCAGCCATTTCTGCAAAGAACATTTGTTCATGGGTGGTATCCATGGAGTATTATAAAATCGTATTTGATTTATTAGAGAATAAAAACTGCGATTTACAGAATACTGAGAAGTTTGAGCTCTGGCTGGATATTGCTGAAATCGCGTACTTAAACGATGAAAAAGATCTTGCAGTAACCACGCTTACAAAGTTGAATGGGATTGCAAGCACCAATATTGAAAAGGCGAGGGTTGAAACCATCTGGTTGGGCTATTACCTCAACAATGGAGATTTTCATAAGGCCAAAGAGGTAGGTTTTTTGGCATTGAAGCACTTGGGAATTTCTCCGCCGCATAAATTGCTTAAATTGAGTGTTCTGTTTCGGATTTTGGCTGTGAGACTGCAAACACGAAATAAGGATACCCAATACTATTTGGGCTTGCCAGAGATGACAGAGCCCGCAGATCTTATGAGTGCGCCCATCATCTGGAATCTCTTGCCCATTCTGTATAATGAAAAGTTTGAGTTGTTGGTGGATGTAACGCTGAAGTATTTTCAACGCACCATTAAAAAAGGGAATTCACCCTTTATTTTGGGTTATAATCTTTGGGGAACCTTGCTTGCTATGCTGTTTAAAAAGTATGAGAAAGCGTGGGATATTTCACTGGTTGCAGATGCCATTGTAGATCGGTATAACAGTCCCTATTATTCGGCCTATAGCAAATATGGATTAGGATGGAACTCCCCATTTACAAACCATGTGGGTCAATCCTTTCCGTACTTTGATCAGGCGGTCCGCTTGGCGCTGAAATCGGGCGGTTTCCTTACCGTGGCCAATGTGGGAATTACCCGTGCGCCCTATGCGTTATTTGCCGGATTGCCGCTTGAAGTACAACTCAAAAACCTGTACAAAAATCTATCGTATACCAAGAGTTTTGGGTATAGTTATGCAACATTGTATAACAATTTATTTATTGGATATCTCGAGGTTTTTAACAGCAATACCCGACCAGAAATATCAGGAAATATATTTTTAGAGATTGATGGGGAACTAAAGAAGTCTACCTATCGGCTGAATTGGGCCTTGGCCAGTTTGTTTAATGCGGTGGTGAGTTTGCATTTGGGCGATATGAAAAAGGCTGTGCAGCATATTACTGAAGCGGAAAAGAACCAATCGGCAATTGTGGGTCCAATTACGGAGCAGCTCTACCGATTTAATGCTTCCATAATATTGTTGCTGAGTCCTGAGCATAAGCAGTATCGCAAAAAAGTGAACAAGCATTTGGCAGTGATTAAGCAATTTGCGGTGGGTTCTCCGGAGAATAACAACCATCTTATTTATCTGATTGAAGCCTTAATTGCAAAAAATGCCGGAGATAAATTCAGGGCTATAGAACTCTTTAGGAAAGGAATCAATCACGCGAGGGAGTATCGGTTTTTGCAGGAAGCAGCATTGGGCTCTGAATTGTTTGCCGATTACCTCAAGTCATTGGATTTAATACAGTTCTCACAAACGGAATATTTGAATGCCGCACAGCTTTATTTTGAATGGGGTTCTCCATGGAAGCAGCAGCAAATGGCGGAAAGAAGTGGCGCTGTGACCAACAATATCGCCTATCATAGCGTCAGCCACTCTACTACGGGAGCTGATATTGATTTGTTAACCACGGTAAATATTTCTCAAGCCATATCGGTAGAAGTGCAACTTGAAAGCCTGTCTAAGAAATTGCTTGAACTGTTGATTGAGAATGCAGGGGCGCAGTTTGCGTCTATTTACCTGAATAAAAACAATAGTTTTATTCCATATAATTATGGAATACTGGATGAGGGACAAATAAAAATAGAATTTAATTCTGAGAGTGATACTGAGTATAAGACGCCTATGTCCATTATTCGATATGTGTCGCGCAGCGCAGAAACACTGGTATTAGAGGATGCATCAGAATCGCAGTTTTTATCGCACAGCGATAAACAGCAAGGGAGAAAAATACTTTCTGTTTTTTGCCATCCTGTAATAAGTAAGGGCAAAACCATTGCGATTATTTACTTGGAAAATAATTCTCTAAAAGGGGCGTTTTCAAAAGAACGTATTGAATTTTTGAAACTGATTTCTGGTCAGATATCTATTTCACTGGAGAATTCGATGTTGTATGAGAATTTGGAACAGAAAGTAGAAGAACGCACCTTAGAAATTACCAAGAAAAAAGAGGAATTGGAAATTCAAAAAGCGGCAGTAGAAATCCAAAAGAAAAAATCAGATGATTTGCTATTGAACATCTTGCCAGAGGATGTAGCTGAGGAGCTGAAGCAAACAGGTAAGGCCGCGGCGCGACTGCACCCAGAAGCTACGGTGATGTTCATGGATATTATCTCCTTTACCAACCATGCTGAAACCATTCCACCGGATAAGTTGGTGGCGGCCTTAGATGATTTCTTTGGACGCATCGATAAAATCATTTGGGATGCGGGCATTGAAAAAATAAAAACCATTGGTGATGCCTATTTGTGTGCATCTGGCTTGCCAATACCTGATGAGAACCATGCGGAGAAGATGATAAAAGCCGCATTAAAAATTATTGAATCGCAGAAGGAATTCAACAATGACCGCATACAAGCTGGGGAGCAACCCTTCCAGTTTAGAATAGGAATACACTCAGGGCCTGTGGTATCTGGGGTGGTAGGCACGCGCAAGTTTGCCTATGATATTTGGGGCGACACTGTAAATACTTCTGCGCGCATGGAATCGCAAAGTCAAGAGGGTAAAATCAATATTTCGGGCACAACCTACGGGTTGATTAAGGACAAATTTCATTGTGCTTCTCGCGGGGCTTTAGAGGCCAAAAACAAGGGATTAATTCCCATGTATTTCGTAGAGGGTGAGAAGTAGTGGCAATGCCTCAGATGGGATAGTGGATTTTTTTTAGAGTGGCTGTTTTATAGGCTGCAGTTGTTTATCTGATGGGTGCAGAATTTTCTCTGAAATAAATTATTTTTACCGTCTCAATGGATTCCAATATCTCAAAGCGATTCTTTTAAATGCAAAAACTCCAATATACCATTACAATAGACGCGGCAGCAACGCGTGTATTTGACCTTATGCTCGGGATCAGCAATAAATCAACCTATGAGCAATGGACCGCATTGTTTAACCCCACTTCCTCATTTGAGGGCTCTTGGGAGGCCGGTTCAAAAATGCAATTTGTGGGAGTAGATGAACAAGGGGAAAAGGGAGGGATGCTATCGCGCATTGCGGAGAACCGTCCCAGTGAATTTGTATCCATCCATCATTATGGTTTGGTTCAGGGAGGTAAGGAAGTTACCGAAGGGCCAGAGGTAAAAAAGTGGGCCAATGGTTTTGAGAATTACACCTTTGCGGGTGATGGAGTTAGAACTACCCTTACAGTGGATTTGGATGCCACAGATGAGTTTGCGGATTACATGAATGAGACCTATCCGCTGGCTTTACAAAAATTAAAAGAGATGTGTGAGGCGCAGTAGACGCTTATAATTCAGGCAGTTTTATGAAGTATTTCAAATGAAGTTTCGCAATACTTATTTTTTAAAAAGAAGGGCTTTGGCTCTTTTCTTAGGCTCGTTGTTTTTCCTCCTATCCCCAGCCTTGCAAGCGCAGCAAGGACTTGGGAGTTGGAATATTTTAAATGTGAAATATACCTATAGCAGCAAATGGAGCTTTTTTGGGGAAGCGCAATTGCGGTCCTTACTGTTCTATAACAATTTTCACTATTACGAATACAAGGGGGGCATAAGCTATAGCCCACAGAAAAGTGTTCGGTTTACCTTAGGGATGGGAAGTTACCAAACCTATAGAGAAGGCGGGGATTTTGTATTGCCGAAGAACAATGATGAGTTTCGTGTGTGGCCCCAACTTGCCCTTTCACAGTCTTTTGGTAAACTCACCATAGAACAGCGGTATCGTGCAGAAATGCGGTTTACCAGCAATGGGTATAGAAATCGTTTTCGATATCGGTTGGGGGCGGTGCTGCCATTTGGGAAAGTAAAAAATGGGAAACAAGCGTTTCAATTTGGCGTAAATAATGAACTTTTTTTCACCGATAAGGAACCGTTCTTCGAGAGGAACCGACTCCAATTTACACTGGGCTATAAGCCTACCCAAGCATCGGCGGTGCAGTTGGGCTACCTACATCAGTTTGATTATAAAATCAATGATGAAACGGGAAGGGATTTCCTGGTAGTGGGTTTTTATTTTGATTTACAGCGAAAAAAGGCTACACCCGACGAGGCGGCAGCGAGCAAAGACAATTAAGAGGCTGCGTTAGACATTGTATTACCAGAACGCGAAGAAAATTTAGCCATTGATTAGGGACAGATTGTCTTGTGTGAATGGCACACTGAAATTGGCTTTTTGTATTTTTTAATGAATGGGTGTTGAGCCATTCTCAAGTGTGAATTGCCGCAATACAAAAAAGTAAAAGTGCATAAAAAAAAAGCCCCGAGTGAGGCTTTTTTCGTATATCGTGTAAATTAAATTACTTCTTTCATGCGTTGGCCAATTTCCGCAGGGCTTGCCACTACGTGGATGCCGCACTCTGCCATAATCGCCATTTTCGCAGCTGCGGTGTCATCTTTGCCACCTACAATTGCACCCGCGTGGCCCATTCTGCGACCTGCAGGAGCAGTTTGACCTGCGATAAAGCCTACCACAGGCTTGGTGCCATGTTGTTGAATCCAGCGGGCTGCTTCTGCTTCCATGCCACCACCGATTTCACCGATCATCACGATACCGGCAGTTTCTGGGTCGTTCATGAACAATTCAACTGCTTCTTTGGTAGTAGTACCAATGATTGGGTCACCACCGATACCGATTGCGGTGCTTTGTCCCAAGCCCAATTTGGTAAGTTGGTCTACCGCTTCGTAGGTAAGGGTACCTGATTTAGATACCACACCAATATGACCTTTTTTGAAGATAAAACCTGGCATAATACCGATTTTCGCTTCTTCAGGGGTAATGATGCCTGGGCAATTTGGACCGATCAAGCGTGAATTGCGGCTGTCCAAATATTTTTTCACCATCACCATATCCTTTGTTGGGATACCTTCAGTGATGGCTACAATTACGCCAATGCCTGCATCTGCAGCTTCCAT
>Ga0315904_10010634_pt1 | contig 11862 bp, 11 predicted proteins | sample LakEriMetagenome_6_FD_203529 | JGI IMG/M metagenome (GOLD analysis project Ga0315904, IMG submission 203529) | Freshwater fungal communities from buoy surface, Lake Erie, Ohio, United States - Buoy 12 MA120 | ecosystem: Environmental > Aquatic > Freshwater > Lake | place: USA: Lake Erie, Ohio...
CATATTAAAAAAAGTGAATTTCTTTTTATCCATTTCAACGATACCAGCGATGATAGGAGCAAACGTTCTTACTATTGGCAAAAAACGGGCAAATATGATTGCACCTCCACCATGTTTATCGTAGAATTCTTTAGCAGTATAGAGGTGTTTTTTCTTGAAAAAGAAGGTGTCCTTTCGTTTAAACAAATAAGGTCCACTTTTAGCTCCAAACCAATAACCCACCCAATTACCTGCAATACCTGATGAGGCAATCAATGACATGATCAAGAGTAGATCCAAAAATTCATTTCCCGTGGAGTACAATTCAGCAGCCAGTTCTGAACTATAGATGCCAGCCACGAAAAGTAATGAATCACCTGGAAGAAAAAATCCAGCGAACAATCCAGTCTCTGCAAAAACAATAAAAAGAATGAGCCATAATCCGCCATGATCAATATAAAATTGGGGATTAAGCAGGTCTTGAAACGTAATCTGTAACAAATCTATCATCACTATTAAAATTTATACCCCTACTGCAGTAGTTTCTTCCGTTAATTCACCTTCCCATTTACTCACCGCTGCGGTAGCCAGAGCATTTCCTATAACATTTGTTACTGTTCTGAACATATCGCAAAAGTGGTCTATTGGTAATATTAAAGCTACTCCTTCAGGTGGAATACCAAACATCGCACAGGTGGCCGTAACCACAACTAAAGATGCACGCGGAACTCCGGCAATACCCTTACTGGTTAGCATCAGTACCAGTAACATAGTCAGCTGGCGAGGAAAATCAAGTGGTACTTCAGGTGGATATACTTGCGCAATAAAAATACTGGCAAAGGTCATATACATCATACTACCATCTAAATTGAAACTATATCCTAGTGGTAAAATGAACGAAACGATCTTATTCTTACATCCAAAAGCTTCAAGTTCCTGAACCATCTTTGGGAACACCGCTTCGCTGCTAGTTGTACTGAAGGCAATGGCCATGGGATTGAGGATCCGCTTGATCAAGGCGAATAATCGATTACCCAGAATGATATAGCCCACCATCATGAGTATCAACCATAAAGAAGCAATACCTACTAAAAAGGCACCAAAATATTTTAGATAAACAAATACTATACTTTCCAAACCATATGTGGCAACAACAGCAGCTATAGCACCAAAAACGCCTATGGGTGCAAAGTTCATCACATAACCAACCATAGTCAAGATCACATGCGCAATCGTATCTAACGCATTGAGTACCGGTTTCGCTCGTTCTCCAATATGCGCCATCGCCACACCAAAAAATATCGAGAACACCACGATCTGAAGTATTTCATTGGTGGCCATTGCTTCCACAATACTCTTTGGGAAAAGATGTTTAATGAATTCATCCAAAGAAAAACTGGTGCTTTTGCCCACTACTTCTTTTGCTGCATCAAGATCTCCAGCACCTGCAGAAAAACCAACGCCAGGTTGCAGCAAATTCACCCAGAACATTCCAATCAACAGAGAAATTAAGGAAGCGGTTACAAACCAAAGCAAAGCTTTTCCTCCAACCCTGCCCACTGTATTCAGATCCCCCAATTTAGCGATACCTACTACCAGAGTAGTAAATACCAACGGAGCAATGATCATTTGCACTAATCGCAAAAAGATCGTGGTAAGCAGTTTTAATTTCGGGGAAAGATCGGCGATGAATTCACGAGAAGCATTAATATGTATAAGATAGCCAATGATCAGACCCACGATCATCGACAAGACTATATATATCGTAAGGCGGTTAGACTTCTGCATAATGCAATATAAACAATTCAGTCTAACTCATTACTTTTTAGCCTTCTACAGATTTTTTAAGGATTAGTTCTTAGATATATTGTTTTTACTATCTTTCCATTTCCAATTTCAAAAAACTGCAACATTATTTATGAGTATTTTCAGAACAAAAGATCTGGAGTCTATGTTGGCACAGACTCGTGATCAGGAGAAAGGCTTAAAAAGAACCCTTGGTGCTGGCAACCTGATCGCCTTAGGTATTGGTGCTATTATTGGTGCCGGATTATTTGTACGAACTGCTGCTGCTGCTGGACAAGCTGCCGGACCTGCCGTTACGTTATCATTTATTGTAGCGGCAATCGGTTGTGCATTTGCCGGATTATGTTATGCAGAATTTGCTGCCATGATTCCCATTGCAGGTAGTGCCTATGCCTACTCTTATGTTACCATGGGTGAAATGATCGCCTGGATCATTGGATGGGCTTTGATCATGGAATATGCATTGGGTGCAGCAACCGTGTCGATAGCCTGGAGTGAATATTTAAACAAACTTTTAGGTGATGCCATTCCCTATGCATGGAGCCATTCTCCCTTAGAAAGTAAAGTAGTAGATGGCGTTACCTATACTGGCATCATGAATCTCCCGGCATTGGTCATCCTTCTATTATTAACCCTTCTGTTAATTAAAGGAACCCAAGAATCAGCATTGGTAAATGCCATCATCGTGTTTATCAAAGTAGCCATTGTTCTATTATTCATTGCTATAGGTTGGCAGTTTATTGAGCCTGCTAACCACACTCCATATTTAATCCCTGAAGGTCCTGGACATGAGGGTGTATTTAAACATGGATGGGGTGGCGTTTTAGGTGGTGCAGCCATCGTTTTCTTTGCCTTTATTGGTTTTGATGCCGTATCTACTGCAGCACAGGAAGCTAAAAATCCTTCTCGTGATATGCCTATTGGTATTTTAGGTTCGTTAGTGGTTTGTACGATATTATACATTCTATTCGGACATGTACTTACTGGTGTTGCACCCTACACAGATTTTACCGATCCAACAAAAGGACAGGAAGCATCGGTTGCCTATGCCATCTCTGCGTATATGAAAGGATACGGATGGCTAGCTACCAGTATCACGGTAGCGATCCTGGCCGGTTTCTCCTCGGTTATTTTGGTGATGTTGATGGGGCAAAGTCGTATTTTCTACACCATGAGTAATGATGGACTTATTCCAAAAGCGTTTGGTGATCTTCACCCTAAATACAAAACGCCCTATAAAGCAAACTGGATCTTGTTTGTTTTTGTTGGATTATTTGCTGCATTTGTTCCGGGTCACATGGCTGGCGATCTCACTTCGTTCGGAACATTATTTGCTTTCGTACTAGTGAGTTTAGGTGTTTGGATCATGCGTATCAAGAGTCCACAAATGGCACGTCCTTTCAAAACACCTTTGGTTCCTATTGTACCTATTTTGGGGGCCATTATCTGCTTAGGAATGATCGCTGCCATCGATCCTCGTACGCTTAAATTCGCTGCGATCTGGATGGCACTTGGTTTAGTTGTGTATTTCACATACAGTAAGAAAAATAGTAAACTAAATCAGTAGTAAACGAATATAGTAGTAAATAAAAAGTGGCTTAATGTAAATCGTTAAGCCACTTTTTTCATTTACAGAATTAGCCTCCAGCCCAATAGCTAATTAGTCAATTCTTCATACCTTCGCAACCTCAAACATCAATAGTTATGGGACGTATTTTTGAGGTTCGTAAATCTACCATGTTCGCCAGATGGGACAGAATGGCCAAACAATTTACCCGAATTGGTAAAGAGATTGCCATTGCTGTAAAAGCAGGCGGACCAGATCCAAATACCAATCCTGCTCTTCGTCGTTGCGCACAGAACGCTAAATCGGTAAATATGCCGAAGGACCGTGTGGAAGCTGCGATCAAGCGTGCCTTAGGTAAGGAGATGGATAATTTTGAAGAAATTCTTTACGAAGGTTATGGCCCACATGGTGTAGCTATTCTGGTGGAAACAGCAACCGATAATCATGTTCGAACTGTTGCAAATGTTAAATCACACTTCAATAAAGGCAATGGCGCATTAGGCAATAGCGGTAGCGTAAGCTTTCAGTTCAAGAAAATGGGTGTATTCACATTGAAGCCTGAAGGTTTAAATCCTGAAGAAATGGAATTGGAACTTATTGATCATGGATTAGAGGAAATGGGTGAAAGCACCGGTGAAAATGGAGAGGAAATTTTAGTTCTTCGTGTTGGATTTGCTGATTTTGGTAACATGCAAAAGGCATTGGAAGATAAAGGACTGAATCCGCTGAGTGCAGAAGTGGAATGGATCCCACAAAATACAGTTGAATTGGGCGAAGAAGAAGCTAATGAAGTTTTGAAATTAGTTGATCGCCTGGAACAGGATGACGATGTTCAAAAAGTTTTCCATAATTTGAAATAAATGAAAAAAAACACTCCCATTATTTATTTTGATGGTGAGTGCGCCCTTTGCACGGGAGTAGTACAATTCTTATTAAAACGAGATACAAAAAATATATTCCGGTTTGCCTCCCTCCAGGGAAAAGCAGGCCGGAATCTTTTTTTATCCGATGATGAGAAAGACAGTTTTATTTTAGCGGAAGGTGATAAGATCTATTCACGATCTACTGGTGCATTGAATATGTTCCGTCTCTTAGGACATGGATGGCAAATCATGTACCTATTTATATTCATACCAAAATCCATCCGAGATGGCGTCTATAATTTCATCTCGAAAAACCGCTATAAATGGTTTGGTAAACGCGAAACTTGTTGGATGCCTGATGCAAAATGGTCAGAAAAATTTTTAGAATAAACTTATTCTGCCATCATTTCCTTAACGAGGTCGATCACATCTTCTGTGTTAGGCTTGGAGAAATAATCTCCATCACTTCCATATGCCGGACGATGCGCTTGTGCCGTTAATGTTCGAGGCTTGGCATCCAACCATTGGTATCCACCCTGCACTTCCATTACATGATTGTACATGAATGCCGCAGCTCCACCCGGAACATCCTCATCAATAAAGGCTATTCGATTCGTTTTTTTCAATGATGCTAGAATATCTTGATGCCTATCAAAGGGAAGTAATGTTTGTACATCGATCACTTCACAATCAATACCTATATTCTCCAGCAGCTCTGCTGCTTCCATAACAATCCGAACTGTAGAACCATAGGTAACAAGGGTGATATCCTTTCCTTCTTTCAATACTTCGGGTATCCCTAATGGTACACGCATATCCAGAAGATTATTGGGCAGTCTTTCTTTTAAACGATACCCATTCAGCGATTCAATGATCAGACCGGGTTCCATACTATCCAATAAGGTGTTGTACATGCCTGCTGCTTGAACCATATTTCTCGGTACGCAGATGTGCATTCCACGTAATGAATTAATGATCATGCCCATGGGAGATCCACTATGCCAGATACCTTCCAATCTGTGCCCTCTTGTCCTAACAATCATTGGCGCCGCTTGACGTCCGGCACTTCGATACCGCAAAGTAGCCACATCATCGGTCAATGGCTGTAACCCATAAACGAGATAATCTAAATATTGAATTTCAGCAATGGGCCTGAGTCCGCGCATAGATAAACCAACACCTTGCCCCATGATCGTTAGTTCACGAATGCCTGTATCAAAAATCCTATTAGACCCAAATTTTTCTTGCAGTCCGGCAAAACCCTGATTCACGTCGCCAATTTTTCCAACATCTTCCCCAAATGCCACCAGGCGTGGATTCGCTGCAAACGCAAGTTCAAAATATGTATTGATCACCTCATACGCATTGAGCATCGGAGAATCTTCATCATATACTGGCGCAACGGCTTCAACGTGTAGGGCAGAACCCGGGCCATCTATGAATAAATAGGAATTAAACAAAGATTTGTTTTCGTTCTTATATATTGACAAAAGTGATTGAGCATGCTGCGTATAATCTCTACCTGAAAATTGAATTGCTCTCGACAATGCCTTCATGAGATCCCTACGTTGAGGCTCCTTATGTTGCCTAAGCTCAGTGATGATTTCTTCCAGATAAGCAGGATCAGGCAAAGCGGATGCAAGACTATCCAAAACTGTTAGTACTTCAGCGCGCATTTTCTGGATGGGATCAAAGTATTTTTTCCAAGCATCATTTCGACAATCGCGAACAAATTTCTTCGCCTCATGTTCGATTTCGGTAACATCAGCTTCTTCAGCCAATCCATTTTCCAAAATCCATTCCCTTAACTTTTTTATACAATCCCATTTACGTTCCCATTCGAGGCGTGCGGGAGATTTGTAGCGTTCATGGCTTCCTGAAGTGGAATGACCCTGTGGTTGCGTAACTTCCTGAACATGAAATAATACCGGTATATGCTTTTCTCTGGCTATGCTTATTCCTTCCTCAAATGCTTCGCACATGCCGGCATAATCCCAGGCTTTTACCGTGTAGATGTTAATCCCATTTTCTCCTTCGGCTTTTTGAAATCCTTTTAAGGCTTCAGAGATCGACCCTTTTGTCGTTTGGAAAGCTGTAGGAACAGAAATTCCATATCCATCATCCCATACAAAAATAGCCAGGGGTACTTGTTGAACCGCAGCAGCATTTACGGTTTCCCAGAAATGGCCTTCGCTGGTTGATGCATCGCCTATGGTGCAAAAGCAAACTTCATCTCCATTATTTGAAAACTCGGTGAAGGTTTTTAATTCTTCTGTATTTCTGAAAATCTTTGAGGCTAAAGCTAATCCAACTGATCTGGGCATTTGCCCTGCAGTTGGGGCCATACCGGCCGCTATAAATTTATGATTAACCAGATCCAGAAAATTACCTTGTGCATCAATATTTGAGGTCGCAAAATGAGAATTCATTTGGCGGCCTGCACTATGCGGATCATGTTCCGTATTCGGATCAGCATACAGCTGAGAGAAAAATTCAGTTACAGTTGCTGTACCAGACGCAAAAGCAAATGTCTGGTCACGATAATATCCGCTATAGGAATCACCAGGTCTGAAAAAACGGGCCATCGCCACCTGCGGAACCTCTTTCCCGTCACCAAAAATGCCAAATTTTGCCTTACCCGTAAGCACCTCTTTTCTCCCCATAAGGCTAGCTTCTCTGCTTTCACAGGCCATTTTATAATCGGTCAACACCTGCTGACGGAAAGCTTCATAGGAAAGCATTTCCGCTGACATTTCAGATGAAATCTCACTATTCATGGGGCAAACCTACGTATTTTAACGCTTTGAAAGTTGGTTGACCATACACAGCTTTACATCCATTGGGGAAATGTTAATATTTATGTGGATGAATACCCATTCTATCTGAAAAGCCGTTATTTTAGACAACCAAAAAGGAAAAATACAGTTTGATAATATTCAAATTGAATAAGTAAATTTGTGGTGATTACTGAAGATGAGGAAGTTCTCATATTAATACATAACAATAAACTGACAAAAATGAAAAAAGCCTTTTTAACGATGATCGTTGCTTTCTTAGCAATTACTACTATTGCTCAAACCAACGTGAAAAAAGCTGAGGAATTAGTGAAGTTCAAAGAAATGAAATTTGATTTCGGCAAGATCAAGCAAGGTACGCCTGTTACCCATGATTTTGCTTTCACCAATATCAGTGGAGCGCCTGTAATCATTGAAAACGCTACTGCCTCATGTGGTTGTACTACACCAAAATGGCCTCAGGCTCCTGTTGCCAAGGGTGCTTCAAATGTGATCACCGCAGGTTTTAATGCAGCCGCGGCCGGTCCATTCAATAAGGAAGTATATGTTCGGGTAAAAGGAGTAAGTACTCCAGTAACCATTACCATCACCGGTGAGGTAGTTCCGAATAAATAATCCCAACTAAATTACGCGCAGAGCCCACTCATTGGAGTGGGCTTTTTTATTCTTTAAAGAATGCAGAAGAGCTTAAATAAATCAGTCAGCTCACCTACCTTTGCAGCATGATACAGGTATCTCAGCGCGGGCAGATGATGCCCCCCTCTCCGATTCGCAAATTGGTCCCTTTTGCAGAAGCGGCTAAGAAAAAAGGCACTAAGGTTTACCACCTGAATATTGGTCAGCCCGATATTGAAACTCCTGGTCCTATTTTAAATGCTGTTCGTACTGCAGATATTCGAGTTTTGGAGTATAGTCATAGTGCAGGTAATGAAAGCTATCGCCGAAAATTGACTGAGTACTACAAAAAAGTAGGGATTACGGTGGATGCCAATGAGATACTCATTACCACAGGGGGAAGTGAAGCGATCATCATGGCATTTATGTCCTGCCTAGATCCGGGAGATGAAGTGATCATACCTGAACCATTTTATGCCAACTACAACGGATTTGCAGTAATGGCTGGTGTTAACGTTATACCCATCACCTCTTCTATTGAAACAGGATTTGCACTTCCGCCTGTATCGGCATTTGAAAAGGTGATCACCTCAAGAACGAAAGCAATTCTCATTTGCAACCCTAATAACCCAACCGGTTATCTGTATAGTCGGACAGAAATGGAAGCTTTGAAAGATATCTGTCTGAAACATAATTTATATTTATTTTCTGATGAAGCGTACCGTGAATTTTGTTATAGTGGTGACTATATAAGTGCTTTACATTTAGAGGGATTAGAGCAACACGTAGTGCTGATGGATACGATTTCAAAACGCTACTCAGCATGCGGAGCTCGCATTGGAGCGCTGGTTACTAAGAATAAAGATGTTTATACTGCTGTATTGAAGTTCGCTCAGGCGAGATTGAGTCCTCCAGGTTTAGCCCAGATCATGGGTGAAGCAGCCGTTGATCTTCCCGATGATTATTTCGATGCGCCCAAAGCAGAATATCAAGCCAGAAGAGATCTCATGGTGAAAAGACTAAATGCTATGGAAGGCGTTTTTTGTCCGAATCCTGGCGGAGCATTTTATGCTATAGCTCGACTGCCCATTGACGATGCAGATCATTTTTGTCAGTGGTTGCTCGAGTCTTTTTCACATAATGGGCAAACCGTAATGTTGGCGCCTGCAACAGGATTTTATAGTTCACCAGGTTTGGGGAAGAATGAAGTACGCTTAGCGTATGTACTAAACCTAAAGGATATTAATGCCGCGATGGATTGTTTAGAGGAAGCCCTCAAGGTTTATAGCAAATGATGGTCTATTAAGCATCAGTAGATTGGGTAAATGGGAGATTTACAAATAATACCCCTGTGATCACCAATAATCCACCCAGCCAGGTGTACCAGGAAACTTTTTCCTGTAAAATAAATACCGAGAAAATCACGGCAAATACCGGTACAAGATTATTGAAAATCGCTGCTCGCGTTGCGCCTATCGCCCGTATCCCGTCATAATACCATACAAAAGCGACAACGGTTCCCATAATTCCTAAATAGGCCAGTGAGCCCCAAACGTTTAAGGGAATATGAGAAGGTATTGGTTCCGTAAACGAGAACAAGGCTAACAATGCAAGGCCTGAAATAGAAGCCCAGGTGGTCGTTTGCAGAGGAGTATGATTTTTTAATGCCGCTTTCCCGGCAAGAGTGTATAACGCCCAGGTAATTGGACAGCCCAACATAAATAGATCACCTGCTTCTACACTGGATAACAATTTTAAGAATTGTCCGCGTGATATTACTATGATGACACCAAAAAGTGAAATCAAGATGCCCATGAGTTTACGAAAAGATATTTTCTCATTATCAATAATCGAAGAAATGATCAGAACAAAAGTTGGGCTGAGTGCTGCGAGAAGAGCGCCTCTACTGGCAGGTATCGATTTCAATCCTTTAAAGAAGAAATAGTTATAAGCGAATACTCCAGCAAAACCAGATAGGAATAATGCAGGAAAGGTTTTGAATGAAATTTTAAATGCTTGTCTGTTTTGCTGGTACGCTAAGGGGATCAGAAAAACTAATGCAATAGAATAGCGCAAACCAGCCCCGGTAAAAGGGCCTAATGTTTGAGCGGCAATGCGGGTGAATACAAAGGTTCCACCCCAAAACATGGCAGTACCAATTAATTTAAGGTAAACCATCTTATGGCCATGTAATCGATTCATGGCGCAAAGCTAATGCTCTGTAAAATGTTTTAAAGAAGATATTAAAAATAAAAAGCGCACCTCTGGCTGAAGAGGCACGCTGCTATTGATAACTGAAACAAAAAGTATTACTTATTCTGGTCTTTGCTCAGAGGCGGATGGTTCTCTATTAAGGAGTTGTCTATTTTCCTGTCGGGCTTCAGCATTTCTTGAATTTTCTCCACCTTTTCGGCCGATCTCACTCATGTGTTGTCGATCACGACTTACGGCTTCTCCACCTTTACGTCCAATCATGGACATGTGTTGACGATCTTGACTAACGGTTTGTCCGCCTTTTCGCCCGATGGCAGCCATATGTTCACGATTTCTGCTTACGGCTTCCCCCCCTTTACGGGCAACAGCAGCACGAGTTTGAGGATCGGCGGAAGCCAGTCCTCTTTTAGATGTTTTAGACTCAGGATTAGGGCGGTTTTGCAATTCGTTGTTGTTCTCCATAAATATGTTTTCCATTGCCGCTAAAAGAATGATGCCAAGCGCATAAATGGGGAAAAACAACTCAAAACCGGTTGATTATTTTGTTAAACAGGGAGATAAAACCACACTGGTTAAATGGTTCTGCAGGGGTGAACTTTCTTTTGGTTTTAGGCGTGATTTTACTATTTTTGCCACCCATTTGGCGGGGTAGCTCAGGTGGTTAGAGCGTTGGATTCATAACCCAAAGGTCTCGGGTTCAACTCCCGATCCCGCTACAGGACAGGACTTTTCAAAATTTAGATTGGAGAGTCCTATTTTTTTGCCCTCACAACTCGTTGATAAACTGTAAACTAATTCAACATAACTGTCTAAATTATCGGAGGAAGGTCAAAATTATCTGTAAAAAATATTTTTACTGTATTAAAAATAAAGGAATATATAAAATTATCGTTAAGTAAATTATGGAATTTGTAGATTTAAACTATTAACCTGATATAAATCATCCTTTTAATTAATAATTATGAGCGAAATTAAAATTAGATGCCCGCATTGTTCATGGGAACCAGATGGTGGAAAACATTGGGCTTGTGATTGTGACCATGTATGGAATACATTTGAAACTGCAGGTGTATGTCCTTCATGCAATAAAAAATGGGAAGATACACAGTGCCCACAGACAGATTGTCAAAAATGGTCAAAGCATGAAGATTGGTATATTATTCCAATTGATATGGATGCATTGTTTTTGAATAACAAGAAAAATTTATCTATCTAATATTGAGTATTATAATTTCAAATGAAAATATTTAAAATGGTAAAACTACTTCTAATTTTATCTCTACTTTTTACAATTAATAAATGCTTTTCGCAAATAGATACTTTTTATCTTGATTTAAACAAGGATAATACAAATCGAATCTATAATCTCTGCCCAGATGTCTCTTTAAATATATTAATCTATCCAGAAATTACCCGCAATGGAGTTTATGAATTAGTAAACAAAAAAAGAGCTGTGGTATATAGCGAAAAATATATGAATGTTGATTATATTTTGATAAATTTCAGTCAAAAAGACAAGAGTATCCCAAATGGAAAATATAAATTAAAATTTATTTCTGACGAAGGAGAAGTAGATTATTTAAATCTACATTTATTTAAGCGCAAAAATCATATACATTCGTCGGTTACAATTCCTGCATTAAAAAGTTATTAAGGCAATTGATGTCGTCCAACTGAAAATGTAGAAAATGGTATATATGCCAAGCAGTAAAAATATAAATTTGACATGTCTGGCTTTCTCTACCCACTGCACGAAGTCCAACTTAATCAATGGCCAATGTTTTCCTAACAAGCATATATAACTTATCTGACATTCGTATCCCCTCCTAAGGTTTGCTTCTAAGTTGTAATTCTTTCAAACCTTCTCTAACCTTCCGCATAAACGCATCTCCCGGATCTGATTTATATGTAATATAATTATCATTGGTCTCTTTCCATAAAGCATGATTTCGGAACTGAATATATTCTGAATGACCGATAAGATATTCTATTGCCGGAAACTTATTCTTTAAATGCCTGACCA
>Ga0315904_10010635_pt1 | contig 11861 bp, 11 predicted proteins | sample LakEriMetagenome_6_FD_203529 | JGI IMG/M metagenome (GOLD analysis project Ga0315904, IMG submission 203529) | Freshwater fungal communities from buoy surface, Lake Erie, Ohio, United States - Buoy 12 MA120 | ecosystem: Environmental > Aquatic > Freshwater > Lake | place: USA: Lake Erie, Ohio...
TTGCCACCCTGGTTTCCGCCCTGATAATTGCCCCCCGGCTGATTGTAACCGCGATTGCCGCCGCCACCGCCGCCACCGCCCTGATGATGGCGCTGATGGCCACCATGCCGATGATGATGCCCACCGTGGCGTCGGCCGCCACCGCCGCCACCCTGACGGAACCCACCCTGGCCTCCGCCTGGGCGGAAGGTGCCCTGCTGGCCCTGACCGCCCTGCGGGGCGGGGCCCTGGGACGCCGGAGAATCTCCCCCGGAGGGGCGCCACTCACCCGGTTCGGGCGGGGGGGCCGACGGCTGCGATTGCGAAGGAGCCTGCTGGGGCTCCTGGGACCGGGGAGACGATTCCTCCGGCGATGACTGATTGCTCATGCGATATGGTACGTCGGAACAGCCCGGTCCCAGAGATGCGGCGGAAGTGATGGCCGCGGGAATGTTGACTTGGGGAAGCTGCGGGAAAGGAAATCTCCAACGCAGACGGGCTTCAGACCCGGGAGGATTAGAGGCGGTTCGCGGTCGGGGCAACTGATTTTTTGAAAAAAAGCCCGATTTTCACATTTCCTTCCGACGCGAGCCGGTTTGACTGGCCTCGCATGACGGTTCCCCTCGCCTACGGACCCGGCTGGTTGCCGGTCACCTTCCCGGACGACGCCACGACGGTGATCCAGCCGCGAGCCCTGCCCGGGCTGACCGACGAGCGGGCATCGGTGGTGGCGGCCTTGGAGTCGCCCATCGGAGCCCCTCCCCTGCGGGAGTGGCTGAGGCCCGGCTGTCGCATCTGCATCCTGTTCACCGACATCACCCGGGCGACACCGAACGAGCGGATCATCCCTTGGCTCCTGGACCACCTGGAGCGTGCGGGCGTGCGACGCGAGCAGGTCACGCTGCTCTGCCAACTCGGCACCCATCGCCCCTGCACCCGGGAGGAATTCGAGCGCATGCTCACGCCCGCGGTCGTGGCCGGATGGCGCGTCATCAACCATGAACCCTACAACCACGCCGCCTGCACGCAGGTGGGCACCACCCGGACGGGCGTCCCGGCCTGGATCCACCGGGAGTGTGTCGAGGCCGATGTGCGCATCGTCACCGGCTTCATCGAACCCCATTTCTTCGCGGGGTTCAGTGGCGGACCCAAGGGGATCATGCCCGGCGTCGCCCACGTGGACACCGTGATGAGCAACCACGGGGCGGAAAACATCAGCAGCCCCAAGGCGGGCTTCGGCCATTGCGAGGGCAACCCGGTGTGGGAGGAACTGATGGAGATCGCCCAGCGCGTGGGGCCCAGCTTCCTGCTGAACGTCACCCTCAACGATCGGCGGGAGATCACCGGAGTGTTCGCCGGAGACCTGGCCCTGGCCCACCGGGTCGGTCGCGAGACCGTGCGCGCCTCCGCCATGCAACCGGTGGACGCCCCGTTCGATGTCGTGGTCACCACCAACTCGGGGCATCCGCTGGACCAGAACCTGTACCAGGGCGTGAAGGGGATGTCCGCCGCCGCCCGGATCGTGCGACCGGGCGGAACCATCATCCTCGCCGCCGAGTGTGCCGAGGGGATTCCGTCGGGCAGTCCCTACGACGAACTCCTGCGCGAGTCCGACTCGATCGAGGGAGTGCTGGCCCGCCTGGCCACGCCGGGGTTTTCGAGACCCGAGCAATGGCAGGCCCATCTTCAGGGGGTGGTCCAGCGCAAGGCCCGGGTGCTGGTGCAGTCATCGCTGCCCGACGACGTGCTGCGGAGGGCGCATCTGGAACCCTGCCCCGACATCGCCGCCGCGGTGACGGCCGAACTCGGCCGCCGAGGTCCGGGCGCTCGGGTCGCCGTCCTGCCGCTGGGGCCGCTGACCATTCCCTACCTGCGCGACTGACGGTGAAGCGATCGCCGGTCGGGAGTCTTCAGGGGACAAAAGTCTTTCGCGGACAGGACCGGCCTCGATCAGGCTCCGCATCCGCCGCGTTTTCGCGGAGCGGCTTGACGATGGGGGCACCCCCCGCATACCGTGAACGCAGGTCGGTGGTCGTAGATCAATGGTAGATCCCCAGATTGTGATTCTGGTCGTTGCGGGTTCGAGTCCCGTCGGCCACCCCACCTTTCCCCATCGGTTTCTGGTAATTCATGACCAGACACATGGCCGCAGTCATGGCCGGACTCATGGGCAGACTCATAGCAGGACAGGTAGCCCCACTCTCCGGCAGAACCCTGCCGCAAGCCGCATTCAGTCGCCCCGTCAGGTCGCTCTATCAGCCCTATCAGGTCGCCCCGTCAGTCTCGTTTCCGCCGGGTTTGGGCTCGGCGTGGGCTCGGGCTCGGTTTGGGCTCGGTTTGGGCTCGGCATTTGTCGGCCGACGGCCAGTCAGTCCCTCATGCCCATCATGCCCATCCACCGGGCGTCGCCCCAGGCCTGACACAGCCTGATCCTCCCCTCGGCGATCAACTTCCTGCGGCGATCACTTCTGCTCCGAGTACCAGGCCATCTGGATGTTCTCGAGGATCTTCTCGTTGGAGGCCTCGGGCTTGTCGGCGAACTCGGGCAACTCGCAGACCATCTTGTGCAGCTTCGGGAAGCTGAGCTTCAGGGGATCCTGGTCGGGATGCGCATCCATCAGGGCCCAGGCGATCTCTTCGGAATCTCTCCAGGTCAGTTTCATTCTCGCCGGAGAAGATGACCCGGATTCGCCATCGCGAAAGGGCGGAAGGGAAAAATCGGGGTGACTTCGGGCCTCACCGTCGCCCCGAATGGATGCCGATCCACGGAGGAAACGGACCCGGATCACCGGGCGGACCTCAGCCACAATTCATAATGGTACAAGGCCGCCACCGCGAGGGAGTGGCGCACCCGGCCTCCGGTGACCAGCGTCGGAATCTCCCCGGCAGGCACCAACCGCACCGCGATGTCCTCGGAATCGTCGAGCTCCAGGTCGCCGACCCGACGGCACGCGCGGACCAGCACCGTGCGGCATCGGTTGCTCTGGAGGGCCGAGTTCGGCAAGACGCAACCGATCTCCACGGCGCCTTCCCCAGCGTAACCGGTCTCCTCCCTCAATTCCCGGAGGCCGGCGGCCACGGGGTCGGTCTCCCCGGGATCCATGATGCCCCCCGGCACCTCGAGTTCCACGGCGGCCACGCCATGTCGGAACTGCTCCACCAGGATCAGCTCGTTCTCCGTCGTGAGGGCGACGACGTTGACCCAATCGTTGCAGTCCATGACGTGGAAATCGCGCTCGACGCCGTTGCGGGGACTGCGGCGACGCACGGTCCGGAGCCGGAAGATCCGGTAGTCGCCCACGGATCGCGTCTCGAGGTCGGGCCAGGGTCGGATGACCGTAGGCGCATCGCCATCGCCATCGCCGACGTCCGAGGGTGGGAGGTCCCGCGACCGGGACTGCGCCGCCGCCCAACCGCCGGCCATCGCCCGGAGCAGATGTCCGAGAGCCTCCTCGTACGGACGCCCCTTGGCCTCGGACAATTGAACGGCCCGCCGGTGGAGTTGATGAGCCATCTCCGGGCACCGCTCCGGAGGGCATCCGAAGCCCTGGAGCACGGTGGCGATGGCGGTGACGGTTTCGGGATCCATGAACGAAAACGGCGGCACAGGGAGTTCCTGGCCGCCGTGGAGATTCCCGCAGGTGCGGGACGGCTTCAAATCACTTCAGGGTGTCGCGATCCACGATCTTGATGCTCTCCACGCCCTGGCGCTGGGCCGGACGGTCCTGGGAGCCGGTCTTGCAGGTGGCCAACTTCTCGAGCACCTCGTCGCCCTTGATGAGCTTGCCGAAGGCGGTGTACTGGCGGTCGAGGAAGCTCGGGTCGCCGTGGCAGATGAAGAACTGGCTGCCGGCGGAATCCGGATCCTGCGAGCGGGCCATGGAAATCACGCCGCGCTTGTGGGACCGCTCGTTGAACTCGGCCTTGATCTTGTAGCCCGGGTCGCCGGTGCCCCAGCGGTTCTGCTTGGTCTCGTCCTTGGTGAGGGGGTCGCCGCCCTGGATCATGAAGCCCTTGATGATCCGGTGGAAGGCGGTGCCGTCGTAGAAGCCCTTCTTGGCCAGGGTCTTGAAGTTCTCGACGGTCTTCGGGGCCACGTCGGGCCAGAATTCGATGACCATCTCGCCTGCGACGGTCTTGATGACGGCGACCTCGTTGTTGCTGTTGCTCACTGGGGTTTCTTTCTTGTCGGTTTTGGTGGGGGCCTTGTCTTCGGCAGACACGGCGAGGCCGCAGAGAAGCGCGGCGGCCAACGCGAAAAGGACTCGTTTCATCCGCGGGTCAATCAACAACAGGCCGGGCCGCCTGTCACGCCGAGAAACGCAGCAACGGATCGGCGATCCGCGCATGGTCAGCGGGACAGGACCATGACCACGGCGCCGGCGGTCATGACGCAGGCACCGAACAACCGTCGACCGAACCGGGGCTCCCGGAAGAAGGCCCGCCCCAGGAACACGCTCAACACCGAGGACAGTTGGAAGAACGACAGGGCGACCCCGGTCGGCAGCGAATCCAACACCGCCAGCGTGCTGAACTGCATGAGTCCGGTGGTCGCGGCCAGGGCCAGGCCCGCCGGCAGGGCGCGCAGCAGTCGGTCGGAGCTTGAGGGACAGGCACCGCGCGCGCGCCAGGCGAAGGGCGCCGCCACGAGGAAGCCCAGGAGCACCCAGGCGGCGAACACGGCGTCGGGAGGCGCGAGAGAGAGCGCCCGCTTGAGGGTCACGGCCTCGGCCGACGAGAACACCAGCGCCAGGAAGCGCAGTTGCACACCGCGATCGAGCCAAAGCCCCCGAGGCGGCCCGAGATGGTCGGGCGCGGAGCCTCCTCCCAGCACCCCACTGCCCAGGAGCACCAATCCCATCCCCACCCAATCGGCGGCCAGAGGCAGTTCCCCCAGCAGGAGCCAGGAGGGCAACAGGCTCACCCAGGGCTTGTAGGCGTTGATGGGCCCCAGGAGGGAGAGATCGGACCGGCGGACCGCCTCGATGATCAAGCCGTTGGCGGCCACCGCCAGGATGGCCGAGAGCAGGCTCCAGGCCCAGAAGGCCGGCCCCAACGCGTCGCCCGCCCGCATCAGGAGAGCCATCGCCCAGGGACCCAGCAGACCGTGGGTGCAGGCCAGCAATACGGCGGAAGGCCACCCCCCGGCGCCCAAGGCCTTTTGAAGGGCGTTGGAGCAAGGATTGGAGATCACCCGCAGGGCGATCATCGTTCCATCGATGCTTCCCATGGATGCTGCCGGTGTCGCCCCATGCACGGATTCCGCGGACCGCGCGACGGGCGTTCGAAACGAACCTCAACCCCGGTAGATCACCATCACCCCGAAGTCGGTCAGCAGCTTCTGGGTGCCGATGTCGAGGTAGCTGTAGTTGATCGGCGTGATGCTCACGATGGCCTGGTCGCCGATCTTGTTGAGGAAGTCGGACACGATCTCGTCGAACTTGTCCTTGCCGACCTCCTTGCAGTCGGAGTGCCGGATGGTCTTCACCCGCATCCCCGGCTTGGATTCCTTGGCCGCCAACTCGAGGGATTTGTTGGGTTTCTGGATGAGCGACTCGACGGCTTTCTGGGAGACCGGCACCGCCATGCGCTTTTCGTCCCGGGGTGCCGGGCCAGCGGGGGGTGCGGGAGGGGCCGGTGGTGCGGCGGATGCCTGGGACGCCGGAGCCGGAGCCGATGTCGTGTCGGGCACGGTGAGCACCTTCTGACAGGTCGGGCAGTCGAATTGCTGTCCGGCGGCATCCTGATCGACCTCGATCTCGAGGCCGCAGTGGGGGCAGTGGAAGACGATGTCCATGGATCTATTCGAAGGTTCGGGAAAGTTGCTTCAGTCGGGGAGCCAGCGGCGATTGGGGCGGCGTTCGGGCCTTCACCGCCGCGTAGAGGCGCCGCGCCTCGGCCGGATTGCTGCGCACCAGCATCTGGGCGAGGTCGAGCTGGATGGCCGACAACCGGGGCTCCGGAACCCACCCGCCGTTCTGGCGGAGCCACTGGCCCAGGGCCTGCGGGCCCGCCTGGGTGGCGTTGGCCAGGGATGCCTCCAGCGGCGGTGACAGCGGGGGCAGGGATTCATCGGTCGCCGCCGGGGCCGAGCGTTCCTCGACGCGCTCCTGCGCACGGCCGTCCGAGGGCACCGAGCGGTAGATCAGCGAGATCCGATAAACGGCGAATCCCACCGTAGCCACCAGCAAGAGCAGGAGCACGAATTTCATGGCACAAGGCCCGGGTCACTCGCCCGGGATTCTCTGGATGCGGGCACCGAGCTTCTGGAGCTTCAGCTCCATGCGCTCGTAGCCACGGTCGAGGTGATAGACCCGGTGGACCTGGGTGCTGCCCTTGGCAGCCAAACCGGCGATCACCAACGCCGCCGACGCCCGGAGGTCCGAGGCCATCACCGGGGCGCCGCTCAGCGGCCGACCTCCCTTGACGATGGCACTGGGGCCCTCGATGGCAATGTCGGCCCCCAGACGCATGAGTTCCGACGCATGCATGAAGCGCGACTCGAAGATGCGCTCGGTGATGATGCTGGTGCCCGGGGCCTGACAGGCCAGGGCCATGAGCTGGGCCTGCATGTCGGTCGGGAAACCGCTGTAGGGCATGGTGGTGATGTCGATGGGCTTCACCGAGCCGGTGCCCCGCACCGTGAGCATCCCCGCCGTGCGGCGGACCTCGGCCCCGGCCTCCTGGAGCTTGTCGAGCACCGCGCCGAGATGATCCGGCCGGGCCCCGCGCAGGGTGACCTCCCCGCCCGTCGCCGCGGCCACGGCCGCGAAGGTGCCCGCCTCGATGCGGTCGGCGATGACCTCGTGATCGGCCCCGTGCAGGGCCTTGACCCCGTGGATGGTGATGGTCGGGCTGCCCGCACCGGTGATCTTCGCACCCATGGCGATGAGGAAATCGGCCAGATCGACCACCTCGGGCTCGCAGGCCGCGCTCTCGATGACGGTGATGCCCGAGGCCAGCGTGGCGGCCATCATCACGTTGGCGGTGCCCAGCACCGTCGGCCCGACGCGCCCGCCGAGGAACACCATCTGGCCCTCGAGTCGCGGGGCATGCACGCGCACGTACCCGGCCTCCACCTCGACCTGGGCCCCGAGGCCGCGCAGGCCCTTGAGGTGCAGGTCGATGGGACGCGTGCCGATCACGCAGCCACCGGGCAGCGAGACCACGGCTTCGTTCAGGCGCGCCAGGAGCGGGCCCAGGATGCAGATCGAACCCCGCATCTTGCGGATCAACTCGTAGTCGCCCCGGCCCGAGATCTTCGCCGCCCGGATCGTCAGGGTGCCGCCGTCGCGGGTCACCTCGGCCCCGAGCGACTGCAGGATCTTGAGCATGAAGCCGACGTCGCTCAGGTCGGGAACGCGGCGGATCACGCAGGTCTCCGGGGTGAGCAGTGTCGCCGCGAGGATGGGCAGGACCGCGTTCTTGGACCCGCTGATGGTCACTTCGCCATTCAGGGGGAGTCCGCCTTCGATCAGGAAACTATCCATGGATTCAGGGACCGGGGACGCCCGCGGGGGTTGGTGGAGTCAGATCACGCCGGCGGCCGGTGGGTGGACGATGAGAATCCGGTCGCGGCCGCTCAAGTCTTTCCCGGTGGAAATCTTGCACCAGCCCTCCCCGGCGAAGAGCGCCACGAGATCCGGGCCCTGGCCGTCGCCGAACTCCGCCATCAGGACACCCGAGGCCCGCAGCCAATGACGCCCGCATCGGGCGAGGATCCGGTAGAACTCGAGCCCGTCGGGCCCGCCATCCAGGGCCGATCTGGGATCATGGTCGCGGACCTCGGGATCGAGCCCGGCAATCTCGCCGCTCGGGATGTAGGGCGGATTGGATACGATCAGGTCGAGGTCGCGGAACGTCGACGGGGAGGCCTCACGGAGATCCCACCGCAGGCAGTCGATGCCCGAGAACCCGAGCCGGGCCGCATTGGCCCGGGCGGTGCGCAGGGCCGCTTCCGAAATGTCGACGGCCTTCACGCTGACCCCGGTGACACTTGCCAGGGCGATGGCCAGGCACCCGGATCCCGTGCCGATGTCGAGGGCCGAGACAGGTCGGCCGGGAGTGCCACCGGAGCGCTCCCGAAGCCATTCCTGGGCCTTCAGGGCGAGCACTTCGGTCTCGGGCCTCGGGACCAGGACGTCGCGGGACACCTCGAGTTCCCAGGCCAGGAACGGGGCCGTACCGAGGATGTGCTGGAGAGGCTCCCGGCGGCGGCGACGCTCCACCCATCCCTCGAGCCTCCGATGATCCTCGGCGGACACGGGCCGGTCGCCCCGGAGTCGCGACTGCACCGGCGACAGGCCGCTCAGGCGCCACAGCATCCAACCCGCCTCGGCCTCGGCCGCCTCGATGCCCGCGGCCTGGAGCGCCCCGGTGATCCACGACAGGGTTTCCCGAACGGTCATGCATTCAAGCTCGCCCGCGACCCACCCCGCTGTCGAGGGAATCACCACCCCTCGGGCGAGGACATTCCCTCGGCGATCCCGCGACATCGACGCCCGCTCCGTGCGTGCCTTTTGCTCGGGAGCGGCGCAGGGTCGATCCATGCGCCGGCACCTGCGTGGTCTTCCGTCTCTGCTCCTGTTCGCCCTCGGCTTCCTCCTCCGTGCCGTGGCCGAGGCGCCGTCGCCTCCACCGCCGACCTCGGTGTTTTCGGTCGATCAGATCCTGCGTCAGGACGGCGCCGGATCGCCCACCACCTGGGGACGCGAGGAAGGCTGGGAGGCTCCGGCCTGGTATCGAATGGCTCCGCCAGCCACGAGCGACCCGGCCGAGGTCGAACAGCGCCTCGGACAGGCTCTGGACGCCCTGCCCCACCTGTTCCTCGTCCTGGATCCGGAAGACCTCTACGGGCAGGAACGCGGCCTGTACCTCCACACCCAGGAATCGGGCGAGGCCTGGGAACGGCCCGTGCAAATGACCTTCCGGACCACCTCCCGGGGACCCGGCTTCCAGATGCGGGCCGGCCTGAGGATCCAAGGCGGGTGGAATCGCCGTCCCAAGGAATCGCCCAAGCACTCCTTCCGAGTGGTCTTCCGTTCCCGCTACGGATCACCCACCCTGAAAAACCCGCTCTTTCCCGGCCAGGACGGGGAGCTCGACCAGTTCATCCTGAGGGCCGGCAACAACCACTCGTGGCTGCACTGGGATGGCAAGGAACGCCGGAGCGCCGACTACCTCCGCGACCCCTGGATGCGGGCGACCTACTCGATCATGGGTCACCCCGCCTCCCGGAGCCGGCCCATCCACCTGCACCTCAACGGGCTCTACTGGGGGGTCTATGACCTGTGCGAGCGCCCGGATGCCGGCTTCGCCGCACGCACCTGGGGTGGCCGTGGCCAGGATTACGACGCACGGAACGCCGACAAGGTGCTCTCCGGTGACGCCGTGGCCTGGAAACGTCTGATGACCCGGATCAACGCCGGGATCACCAACGAGGTCACCGAGAAGGCCCTCCGCGCCGAACTCGACGTGCCCGCCTTCATCGACTTCATGCTGCTCAACCTGTACGGGGGCAATGGCGACTGGGACCGCTCCTCCAACTGGTACGCGGCCCGACGGCGCAATCCCGCGGGGCCGTGGCGGTTCCTCGTCTGGGACGGCGAGCGGACCCTGGAGGACCCGAACGACGATCGGTTGGACGACGACGACGACCAGTCGCCGACCCGCATCTTCCAGAAACTCCGGCAGTCACCCTCCTTCCGCCGCGAGTTCGCCACACGGGCGCGCAGACATCTGGCCCCGGGAGCCGCGTTGTCGGCGGACGCCGCGGCCGCCCGATACCGGTCGCTGGCCGATCGACTGGAACCGGCGCTCTTCGCCGAGGCGTTGCGGTGGGGCGACTACCGGAACCGGATCCACCGCTACAAGGAGGGGCCGTACGAGACCTACACGGTCGAGGAACACTGGAAGCCGGAGGTCGAGCGCATCGTCCATCGGTACTTCCCGGCACGGGTCGAGGCCTTCAAGGCCCGGCTCCGGGAGGCCGGCCTCTTCGAGCCCTGACGATCCCGGGCACGGTCCGTGGCGATGGCCCGAGGCCGGGGATCCGCATCCCAGCGGCATCGGAGGCGGACGCGGCATCGCCATGGAAACACGCAGGCCGTGCCGACCGCCCAAGACGGTCCGCACGGCCCCGATCCGACCCGACCCCACCGCCGGTCAATCCTCGCTGAAGAGGTACTCCAGGTCGTCCTTCGAGAGGTTGCTGGCGAAGCCCTCCTCGCCGAGCACATCGGCGATGGTGGCCGACTTGCGCTGCTGGAGGTCCCAGATCTTCTCCTCCACGGTGCCGGGTGTGATCAACCGGTAGGCCATCACCGTCTGGGTCTGGCCGATGCGGTGCGAGCGGTCGATGGCCTGGGCCTCGACGGCGGGGTTCCACCAGGGATCGTAGAGCACCACGTAACTGGCGTTGGTGAGGTTGAGGCCCGTGCCCGCTGCGCGGAGCGACAGGAGGAACACGCAGGGCTCCGGGTCGGCCTGGAAGGCGTTGACCACCTCCATGCGCCCCTTGGTCTCGCCGGTCAGCGTGTGGGTCTTGATGCCCCGCTCGCGGCAGGCGGCCTCGAGCAGCTTCAGCATCTCGACGAACTGCGAGAACAGCAGGATCTTGTTGCCCGAGGCGAGGATGGGCTCGAGCAACTCGAAGAGGGTCTCGGTCTTGCCGGAGACGCAATCGTTGCCGACCAGCCGGGGATGGCAGCAGATCTGGCGCAGGCGGGTGAGCGCGGCCAGCACGTGCATCTTGGACTTGGCCACGCCCTTCTCCTGCATGGTCTTCATGACCTGCTCGCGGCTGCGGCGCAGCTCGGCCAGGTAGAGCTTGCGCTGGTCGTCGTCGAGCTCGCAGTCGCGGCGTTCCTCGATGCGGTCGGGCAGGTCCTTGGCCACCTGCTTCTTCACGCGGCGCAGCATGATCGGGCGCAGCTTGGCGCTGAGTCGCCGGCGCTTGGCCGAGCCGTCCCACTCGGGGCCGTCGCCCTTGGCCTCGTACACCTCGTTGAAGCTCTGCTGGTTGCCCAGGTATCCCGGCTGAGAGAAATCGACGATCGACCACAGGTCGAGCATGCGGTTCTCCAGCGGCGTGCCGGTGAGGGCCAGCCGGTGGTCGGCCTCGATCTCCTTGACGGCGACCGTCACCTGGGCGGTCGGGTTCTTGATGAACTGGGCCTCGTCGAGCACCAGGGCGCGGAATCGGAACTTCCCGAGCTCCTCGAGGTCGCGGCGGAGGATGGCGTAGTTGGTGACCACCAGGTCGGCGTCGGGGATCTGCTTGCGCAGGTTGTGGCGCTGCTGCCCGGACTGCAGGACCAGCACCTTGAGCTTGGGCGCGAACTTCTCGGCCTCGCGGCGCCAGTTGTGAAGCACCGACGCAGGGCAGAGCACCAGGGAGGGCTTCTTGTCCTTCTTGACCGCGTTCTCGTGCAGCCAGGTCAACCAGGCGAGGGTCTGGAGGGTTTTGCCCAGGCCCATGTCGTCGGCCAGGATGCCGCCCAGTCGAAGGCGCGTGAGGTTGGCCAGGAAGTTGAATCCGTCCTGCTGGTAGGGCCGCAACTCGGCGCAGATGCTCACCGGCAGCGGGGTCTCGGGGACGCCCTTGAAGTTCGCCAGCTTCGCGCGCAGCTCGGCGACGGCCTTGTTGGCGCCGAGTCCGTCCAGGGTGGTCTCGTCGAGCTGGGTCGCGTGGACGAGGGAGGTCTTCTGGGCGTCGGCCGAGAGGCCGTCGAGCCCCAGGGTGGCCGCGGTCTCGTGGGCCTTGCGGTTGGCGTCGATGTCCAATTCGACCCAACCGCCGTCGGGCAGCTTCACGAAGCGCGAGGTGGCCGCGGCCAACCGTTCGAGGTCGGCCTTCGAGAGCTTCAGGCCCTCGGCCTCCC
>Ga0315904_10010637_pt1 | contig 11860 bp, 9 predicted proteins | sample LakEriMetagenome_6_FD_203529 | JGI IMG/M metagenome (GOLD analysis project Ga0315904, IMG submission 203529) | Freshwater fungal communities from buoy surface, Lake Erie, Ohio, United States - Buoy 12 MA120 | ecosystem: Environmental > Aquatic > Freshwater > Lake | place: USA: Lake Erie, Ohio...
GAGAGCAAGGGGGTGTGCTGGGCCAGGAACTCTGTACAACAATTATATCAAGGAGAAAAATATACTCTACAATTAGACAGTCATCATAGATTTGTTAAAAATTGGGATACTGAACTGATTGATATGCTAAAAGGACTTCAAAAAAATGGACATAAAAAACCATTAATAACATCATATATTCCTAGTTTTGATCCTGATAATGATCCTGCTGGCAGAGTTAATGAGCCATGGAAAATGAATTTTGATAGATTTATTCCTGAAGGAGCTGTATTTTTCTTGCCTGCTTCTTTTGATTCGTGGGATACAAAAGATAAACCATTACCAGGAAGATTTTATAGTGCTCATTTTGCATTTAGCGTTGGAGAATTTGCCACCGAAGTGCAACATGATCCAGAATATTATTTTCATGGGGAAGAGATTAGTATAGCAGTTAGGGCGTATACTCATGGATACGACATCTTCCATCCTCATAAAATAGTATGTTGGCATGAATATACTAGAAAGGGACGAACAAAACAATGGGATGACGATAAAGAATGGGTTAAGCGTAATGATTATTGTCACTTAAAAAATCGTAAACTATTTGAGATGGACGGAGAAAAAAGAGATATAGATTTTGGTAGATATGGATTTGGTTCTGTACGATCTCTGGAAGACTACGAAAAATATAGTGGATTGTCTTTTAAAAAACGAGCAATACAGAAGAGAGTTCTTGATCATATGCCTCCACCAGATCCTGAAACGACTTATCTAAGTAATGAAGAATTTGATAAAAAATTACTTAAAATTTTTAAGCACTGTATAGATATTTCATATACTCAGGTACCTGAAAATGACTACGATTTCTGGGCTGTAGCTTTTAAAGACCATGAAGGAAACGATATATATAGACAAGATGCTGATGCTAATGAAATTAATAATATGAAAAATGATCCTGACGGATATTGTAAAGTTTGGAGAGAATTTCAAACTGATATAAAACCCACAAGTTGGATAGTATGGCCTCATAGTATTAGCAAGGGATGGGCAGAACCTATAACTGGCACATTATGAAAAAAACAATACTAATAACAGGAGGCAATGGTTTTTTAGGCAGTTATGTTAAAAATCTTGCCAATAGCAGTTTATCACAATCTCACAATATTATTGCACCATCATCAAAGGAATACAACCTAACTTCTGAAAAAGATGTTTGTGATTTGTATGAAAGTGCTCGTCCTAATATTGTTATTCATTTAGCTGCTAATGTTGGTGGGATAGATACTATATATAATAATGCTGGAGATATTTTTTTTGATAATATGATTATGGGTTTATATATAGTTAAATATGCTCATAAATTTGGTATTGATAAATTATCATTTGTGTCTTCTGGATGCTCCTATCCCAAGCACTGTCCTGTTCCATTTAATGAAAATGATTTATGGAATGGATTTCCAGAAGAATTAATATCATATTATGCTATACCCAAAAAAAGTCTTATTGTTATGCTACAAGCATACAAAAAACAATTCAATTTAAATAGTTCTGTAGTAATTCCAAGTAATTTATACGGTCCAAATGATCATTTTTTTGATAAAAGAAGCCACGTTATTCCTGCTATAGTTAGTAAAATATTTTTAGCTAAACAAAAAAATCAAGAATATCTTCAATGCTGGGGAAGCGGAGAAGCTACTAGAGATTTTCTATACGTAGAAGATGCTGCAAGAGCTATTCTATTAGCAGCATTAAATATTAATGATCCTGATCCTATAAATATTGGTGGTGGTTTAGAAACAAGTATAAAAGATATTACATATAAAATAAAAAATTTATTATCTTATGAGGGTAAGATTATTTGGGATACAACAAAACCAGAAGGACAACCAAAAAGATTATTAGATATTAATAGAGCTAAATCATTACTAGGATGGGAGCCCACCATAGGAATAGACGAAGGCTTAAAAAGAACTATAGACTCATTTATTCAAACTTATAAAAACTAACATGAATATAATAATCAAAATTCCTTGTCGAGGAAGGCCAGAAAAATTTAAAGAAACAATTTTAGAATATCAAAATAAATTATCCCATAAACATAATGTAAATTTCATATTTTCATTCGATAACGATGATCCATTAATGAATTCTGATGATATAAAACAATTTTTAAGTCAATTTAATAATGTTACATATTTTTATGGAAATAACAAAAATAAAATTGAAGCCATAAATGCGAATATGGAAGGCATCTCTTGTGATATTGTTATTCAAGGTAGCGACGATATGATACCATTATATCATGATTATGATGATATTATATGTCGAGATATGATCCAATATTTCCCCAATCTTGATGGAAGTTTACATTATTATAATCCTATGTGGGAAGAACGACTAGATGTTAATTATGTAGTTGGATTTAATTTTTATAAACAATTTAATTATATTTATCATCCTAGTTATAAATCTATTTATTGTGATAATGAATTTACAGAAGTTAAAAATTATTTAAATAAAAATCATTACTTTGCAGATGGCAAATCTATGTTTTTACATACCTTCATTACTAATGACGCTACTGCTGATAAAAACAATCAATTCAATAATGAAGATTATCAAAATTATCAGGATAGAAAAAATAAAAACTTTGATTTATAATGTTTTCTATACTAAATTATAGCCTAGCAGATTGTGGATTTTATGTTAATTTGGATTCTAGCATAGATCGAAAGAATTATGTAGAACAACAAATTAAGGATTTTAATATTCAAAATTTGTACAGGTTCCCGGCTGTCACTGATGACATGATCCAAGCGTCCTGCACAAATAGTCATAGAGCTGTTTTTCAGAATTGTTTGGATAGTGGTTATAAGTCTGTTTTTGTAGCAGAAGATGATTTTGAAATTTTACAAAATCCATTCTATTTTCACGATCTATCTATATCTATAAATGATTTTTTAGATAAGAATCATGATTTTATTCTAAATGGTGATTATGATATTCTTCAATTTGGTTGCAATCCGAAGCGACCACTAATACCAATTAATGAATCATTTGCATACAATTATAATAGTACTGGTGCTTGGGCCTATATTATTAGAGAAAAGGCAATGATACACATATTAAATAATTATCATTATAGAAGAGACTACCAAGCTATAGATGATATATTACCTAAATTAAGTCATTTTAAATTTAAAACACTGGTAACTATTCCCCAAATTATAAAACACAAAGACGGTATACCTTCCACCCTACAACCACACGTAGGAATAACGCATTATTCTACTTGGATATCTGGTAATTGGTGCAAGTACTTATATGAAAAACATGATATTATATATTCTCAAAGCACAGATGAATTACTAGCAAAACTGAATGAACCCAAACCTGTACAACAAAAATTAACAATTTTTATTAATGGTAATTGTTTGTCCAATTGGATTGAAAATCTGACTACTCTACTAAAAAGTATGCAAAAAGAATTACTTAATTGTAGATTTATTCTTGTGTATGATTCTTGTTCTGGGGGTGATGAATTTGCGATGTATGCATATTTTAGAGATGTTGAACCAGATATATGTCCACATATAGAATTTATAACCAATAAAGATTTTAAAAATTCATTTAAAACATTTTTATCTAAAGTTAATACAGACTATTGTTTATTTTTAGATCATGAAAAAACACTACCAAATAATATTGATTTTAATAAACTAATTGGTATATTTGATAAATATAATTTTATTAATACTATATGGTTGGAAGATAATACTGATCAAATGGAAATGGACGGTTTGCTTGAATTAAGGGTTAACGAGATGTTATTATACACAATAAATAAATGGATCAATTCTCCAGGAATATTTAGAGTAGAAAAATTAAAATCTCTGTTTGACACTCATTCGACACAAGACATAAATGATGTCACAGCAAATCCTGATTGGGGTATGTATTTATATGTAAACAATAATATTAATGATAATAACATATGAAAAAAATTATAAGTTTTAGCTTATGGGGAAATAATCCTCGATATACTTTTGGAGCCATTAGAAATGCTGAATTAGCTGAGATTATTTATCCTGAATGGACTTGTCGATATTACACAGGATCCTCGACGCCAGAAGAAACAATATACGCACTAGATAAAAAACAAAATGTGGAAATTGTCAAGATGGATGAGGAGGGAGAATGGAATTCTATGTTTTGGAGATTTTTTCCAGCGAGTGAAGATAACGTTGAGATTATGATATCTAGGGATTGTGATTCTAGACTATCAGAAAGAGAAAAGTCTTGTGTTGATCAATGGATAGCTTCTGATAAAAAATTTCATTGTATGATAGATCATCCCTTTCATGGTGGCATTATGGGAGGTATGTGGGGTGTTAAACGAGGCACAATAAATAACATAAAAGAACTAATAAATAAATGGCCCAAAAACAATCAATGGCAAACAGATCAATCTTTTTTAAATACAGTGATTACTCCAATGATATCAAATAGTAAAATGTTACATGATTCTATTGGTCTTAAAAATTTTCCTAGTAAAAGAATAGACTATCATTTTGTTGGAGAAATTTTTGATGGTAATGATCATAGACATGAACAATATACCGTTTTACAATTACCACAATATAAGGACTTATGATGTTGAATTTAGATACTGCTAATTTGCTACTAAATCGACCAAATGCAACTGTTGATAGTAGTATAATATCTCAAAATCAAATTAAATTTTTGATAGCATTGCTTGAATCTGTCATACGTAATAATGTTGAAGGAGATGTTGTTGAGTTTGGTTGCTATGTTGGAGAATCTTCCAAATATCTACGAATGGTCTTAGACCATTATTGCTCAAATAAACAACTATATGTTTATGATTCATTTGATGGTTTACCTGCACTGTCTGCATACGAAGAAGATAGTGGCTGGAAACCTGGAACATTAAAGACAAATAAAGAAGTTTTAATTGAAAATTTTATTTCTAATGGATTAAAGTCTCCAATCATAACTAAAGGTTGGTTTAAAGATATTGACGAGGCCGCTGTTCCTGAAAAAATATGTTTTGCTTTTTTAGATGGCGATTTTTATGATAGTATCTATGATAGTCTAACCAAGATACATCACAAACTAACCAAAGGCTCAGTAGTTGTTTTGCACGATTATGAAAGACCGGATTTGCCCGGCGTAAAAGCTGCACTTGACAATTTTATTTCAACCAGTAGTATGAATGAATGGATAGTGTTTAAGATCACAGACCAGTTGGGAGTAATAGTTAATCCATGAGATACATTATTTTAATTCTATTGTTGTTGCCTAATATTTGTGTGGGGCAAGTTGTTTACCCAAACTACGCATCATCTCCCGGTCAGGCTTACGGATACGGACAAGCTGCTATGAACTATTCATATGGCACATCTGCTGTTGATTACTCAATAGCAGCAATGTATCAACAAACAGTATATACAATGTATTTGCAAAATAGATTAAATAGTATTGATTGTTATTTTCAACAAAGACAAATGAATAAATACTATAGAGAATTAGAAGAATTACAGAGACAAGAAATTAAAGAAGCAAAATATTCTGGATCATGGAATATACAACAACTTAATAATTTATATAATAATAACCATTATCCAATAAGATCATATAGCTATTAAAATGAAAACAATATTTTTATTGGTTTGCATAGTATTTTCCACCACATGCTCTGCACAATATCCTAATACTGAAAATAGAATGCTGTCGGACTCTATAAATAGTTTTGTTTACTTTTTTACAAAAGATCCGATACCGTTTTCCGATCCTAGATCTTTAGCTGATACAGAGAGAAGGTCTGCCGCTTGTGATAAATACCATCAAGAATCAGAAAATATGCTTAATATGGGTTTGAGATATAGACAGCAGCAGCAACAACAGCAAATGCAACAGCAAGGATTCTACCAGTTGCCCTATAGAAGACCACCAGGATTAATTACTCCATACCCCTGATACTTCCTAATACCTTTGTATCTTGTATTAGCTAATGGTATGGAGGTTCTTTTAAAAACTTCTATATAGTCTTTATAGTTATTTAAAGAGTACTTGTTATGCTTCCTATTATAGGCCAATAATAAAGAAGCACATCCTACCGCAAATGGATTGCTCATACTTGTGCCACTCATAAGAGCATATCGGCCTCCTTGTACACATCCTAATATATTATGTCCAGGGGCCAGAAAATCTAATGATTCACCACTACAAGTAAAATTGGTTCTATTTAGATTCTCATCAACCGCACCAATACTAATGGTTTTTTCATATTTAGCAGGATACATGATCTCGACCTCTTCTCCACTATTTCCTGCCGCACAAAAGATTACGCATCCTTTACTATTTGCATATTCTATAGCTTCTTCTAGCCTAGGTACTCCATTTGGTGAGCCCAAGCTCATGGTAATAAAATTTACTCCTCCATAGTCAGCAGCATAAATAATACCATTAATAATATTATCTATAGTACCAGACCCTTGATCATCTAATGCTTTAACTGGTATAATTTTTGTTTTGGGGGCCAGACCAACCATGCCCACCCCATTATTAACTGCTGCTATTGTTGACGATACATGACTACCATGACCGCAATCATCTTCCGGTGCTTTATCTGTATTAACAAAGTTTTTTCCGGGTAGTAAGTTGTCTTTCAGGTCTGGATGATCAAGATCGCACCCTGTATCTATTACTGCTACAACTACTCCTTCTCCTTCAGTTTTTGACCACACTGAAGGAATATCAAATTTATTTAATTCCCACCCATATTGTTGGCTAGATGATGAAGAAAATCCATGAAGTTCTTCTGATATGTATGGTAATAAACTAACTTTGTTTTTATTTCTTTTCATTCTCATTTATTGTACTTTCTATCCATTCTAAATGTTGACTAATTCTGGTATGGCCACTTTCATCTCCGTATGTAGAATCAGGACGATCATCTACTGCTAATACACAAGAGTTTATTCCTGCTAACTTTTGATCTATAAATAATCCACCACCGCTATCTCCACTAGCTATTAAAAATTCTAATGCCGTATTAGAATCCTTTAGATCACAAATTAGCAAGTGACGATCTGTTCCAGAAATTCTATTAGATCCCCCTCTTTTTTTATGATCGCCAATTTTTGCTCCTGTGTTAAATGTTCCGGTAATTCCATAACCTGACATTACACATACTTTTCCTACTTCATCAGATTCTCTATATAATTCAGGATAAGAAACCATCAATAAATCTTCATCACAATAGACTAAACCAATATCATAATATCCAAAATTATCACTTTCAAAGTTTTTATGTGGAATAAATATTGAGACATTAATTTTTTTATCGTTAGCTGTTACAAAACATGTTTTAGCTTTTTTAATAACATGAGCAGCAGTTAATATCCATCTTGGTTTTATTGCAACGCCAGAGGCACAGTATAATTGATCGTCTTGCTCTGTTCCACACAACGCTACTACACAACCAAATTTAGATCCATAAGACAAGTATTCAGAGTCCTCAATATTAGGATTTCTGGTTCCTGCATTAAGACTAATAGGAGATAATAAATAAGCAATTAATAAAAGATATAAAATTTTCATTGCTTTTTCTCCACTCACATATGAGGCAGTGTTGTAAAAGGAACATAATATAACGATTCTTTAGTTATTCTTAAAGCATCTAATTGATCTACATATGTCACAACGCGTGGTCTAATTTTTGTTGAATCAAAATATATATAAGATTTTGATCCTATTTGTTTACCATTGATAAAATATCTAAACTCTCCTTTGTCAAAAGTTACAGCAAAATGATACCATCCTGTTTGCAACTGCACATTAAGAGCAATAGTCTGATTATTTTGGTTTGCTATTAAACCGGACAAAGAACTACTTAAAGGATTATATCTTAAATCCCATGATGTTCTTTTATCAGTTTTGTTAACTGTATCGTAGTAACTAGCATCACTAGAATATATTGTAGTATATTTATCGCTATTTAAATAAAAATAATATTCTATTGTAAAATTAGGCACTATGTCTGCAGCAATTCCTGCAATTATTGTGGGATATGGTGAGTTAGGAACTATTGGTACCAAACAATTTCCCATAATTTTACTTGTACTAGCACCTGTGTATGCTTGAGGATCATTAATCTGGTTTCTTATATAATCTGATCCATCTGGCTCATTAAATATGCAAACAGCCCCTGATGTTTTATACGGAGTATAAATAGTGGTACTACCAGGAACATAATTTGATATTGGGACTATAATAGTTTTTGCGGCCGATGTTGGTGTTTGTGATGGTGTTTTTGTTGGCGTCGGTGTTTTTGTTGATGTTGGAGACACAATAGGATTTGGGGCAATACTCGTAATTGTTACAATTTTATCAGGACCATTTATAATTTCATCATTATTATCTTTAATATAGGATTTTATAGTATAAGATCCTGTATTATTAGTTTTAAATCTATAGCTATTTGGATTTGTTATACCGCCAGCTAAACTTTCTGGATTAACTACTGATGTTATTTGCTCAAATCCATTTATAGTATTTCCCCATATGGAAACATATTGATCATAGCCATTTGTTTTTTGTGCGATAGCATATATATAGTCTTGACTTATTATTGATGATATATTTGCTATAAAATCTGAATTATAAGGACTTTTGTTATTAGGCGATTTAATCTCATACCATCCTAAAGAATTAAATTTTATATCAGGACTAGAATATCCATTATTAGCAGTATTTTCATTCAACAAATTCAATAAAGTAGTAAAATCGTAAGTGCCGGATATTGAATATGTATATAATACCACTTTATAAGTATTATAATCATTATTAATAATTTTAATAGGAGTATTAACTAAATAAAGTTCTCTAATCTCTTTTTTATTTATTTGATTTAAAGTAAATTTTGTATTCGTTATCGGTGAATAGAAAAATGGACTTGCGAAAACATCTTCATACTTGGTCGAATAACTAGATATTATGATGCTAGATGATTTAAGCACAGATCTAGCATTAAATCTGCTATATTTTATACGATTCCAATTTTGATCATATACTATAATTACTCCTGTTTTTATTTCATCACGAGAGTATTCTCCATCAAAAGCAGACGTTAAATAATATTTATTATTAATATTATCATATTCCACTATACGACCATCATATAAAGAACCAGGGCTATTTATCTGAAACAAACCACCTGATCTAGTAAGTTCCTCTGAACCTATAACACTTCCTTGTGACAATGTTTTAATATTATATGATTCGTATCTTATGTCTATATCAAATGCTGGCGATTTTGAACTTTTACTAATTATTCCAGATTCTGGCCTACTAGTTGTTGGAGTTGGTGTTGGCGTAGCGCTATTTGTTGGTGTTGCTGTTGCTGTTGATCCTGGGGGTCTTTTTGTTGGTGTTACTGTTGGAGTACTAGTAGGAGTTGGTGTTGGTGGTAAATCCAATATTGAATTTTTATCTATTAGAATGATTGAATGTGTTGATCCTTGTTTATTTGCTAATCTTCTAACAACACGATTATCTCCTATCTGAATTAAACCATTATTATTAGATGTATTATTTTTTATTCCTAGCTGACCTTTACTATTATCTCCACAGCCATATAGAAGATTGTTATTTTTTAGTATTAATGTGTGATTATATCCACAAGATACTTCTATTCCATAATGTGTCATTAAGGCCCATCCGCCAACTGACGGAGAAGGCTGATAACTATTACTAGTATTTGTTACTTGATTGAATGAATTATCTCCGCACCCATAAACTTGTGTTGGAAATGTATTTTTAAAACAGACAGAGTGATAAAATCCAGCAGATACATCTATAATATTACTATTACTTAATCCTAAAACATTAGTATTAAGTCCAACAGTTCCGGCGCCCAACTGTCCCTTAGAATTATTCCCACAAGCATATAACTGTCCATTAGAGTTGATTGCCAATGTATGGTATGCTCCTGCTACTACTTTTGTCCAATTTCCATCAACTGTTACTTTTCTTAGTTTCAAACGGTCTCTATTGTCCCCTAATCCTAATTGACCATCAGTATTTAATCCGCAAGCGTATAATTCTCCACTAACATTAATTGCTAAAGTATGAAATGAACCACATGCCACGTATTTCCAAACTCCAGGATTAGATGGTGCTCCATTAATCATTCCACTAACTAGTGTTGGTGTTGTTCTATCAATATTATCTCCTAAACTTAATTGTCCATTAGTATTGTTACCCCAAGAATATAATTCTCCCTTAGAGTTTAATGCAAATGTGTGGGATGCACCACAAGAAATTTGCTTAAATGGATATGAAGATTCTGGTAAAACAACACGATTTATTAATGGGTCATTAACATTTGCTGTAGTTCTACCTAACTGCCCTTGGGCATTTCGTCCAACACTATAAACATATCCATTATTTGTTATAAAACAAGTATGATAATTTCCACACGAAATATCTATAGAACTATTTATCTCACCCAATGTTGGTGAAAATACTGATGCTGAACTTACAAATGGATTAGCTAATTGTCCATAAACATTATCACCGACAGAGTATACATCATATTGATTTGATGGAGATGATGTTGATGGTGTTATTGTTGGTGTTACTGTGTTTGTTGGGGTTGCTGTGCTTGTTGCTGTGGGTGTTCTAGTAACACTTTGGTCGATATTAGTAGGAGTAGGCGTAGGAGTTTCTGCTGGTGTGCTGGTGGGTGTTGGAGTATTTGTTGCTGTGCTAGTTGGCGTTGTTGTGACTGTTGATGTTATTGTTGGAGTTGGCGCTATAATAACAGCATTTACACTAACATCAAAATCAATTAAAAATTCTGATGGATTATTGGCATATTCCCAAACACTATATGGATAAGCAGTATTTGATCGAGAGCCTACAAAAGTAGCATTTGTTTTTCTAGCTTTACTATAGTCTAGTAATATTTTAAATGTAAATACTGAACCACTAGCATACATTGGCTTCAGAGCATCAACAGTATTTTTGTCATATTGTGCTGTTACTGTCCATAAATATTTATCATTTCCTTTAGATTCTATCACTAAAGTTATATTTTTTAATTGATGAAGACCTAATATATTTGAGGTCCATGTTTGAAAGAAGCCTTCTGTTGTGGTATATACTCTGTGTGTTTTTGGTAAATTTTCATTATCATATAATGCTTTGATATAATTACCATTAAAATTTAAAAATAATTTTTCCCAATTTTGTCCACCGTAACTTATTGGTCGATTAAATGATATGTTGCAATCCAAAGAGTATCCTGCTCCAGGTACGCTAGAATCTCTTACCCCTATTTGCGCTGTTGTATAATCGTTTTCATTTATTGGAGCAGGAACAAATGGCGCTTTGGTTTTTGTCGGAGTTGGTGTGCTTGTTGGTATTGATGTTAACCCAGGAATTTGTTTTGTTGGAGTCCTTGTTGGTGTGGGATTTATTACCAAATTAGCAGGACTTGATGTTGGGGTTAATGTTGGAGTTTGTGTTACTGTTGGTGTTGGCGGTACTTCTATAATGTCAAAAGATCTAAAGAATGGCTTTATATTAGAATATGTATTCGATATTAATCGATTTATTCTAACATAATATATACCAAGTGTCTCTGGTATTATAAAAATCTTTTGACTTAGAACATCTGCTGTTCTAGTTTCTATTTTTCTCCATGGATTAGTGATAATCTCTTCAGTAACCTCATCCGATTGTATTGCTGCAACATGAAGAATATCATCAAATGGATATGGGCCATTTATTTCTATATCATAATTATCAGATTGTAATATTGGATAATTAGAAGATATACTTGAAATATTTA
>Ga0315904_10010638_pt1 | contig 11859 bp, 13 predicted proteins | sample LakEriMetagenome_6_FD_203529 | JGI IMG/M metagenome (GOLD analysis project Ga0315904, IMG submission 203529) | Freshwater fungal communities from buoy surface, Lake Erie, Ohio, United States - Buoy 12 MA120 | ecosystem: Environmental > Aquatic > Freshwater > Lake | place: USA: Lake Erie, Ohio...
CATTGCTGACGTACATCCTGTGGATATAACACCTGACGCAATATTTTCTAGTAATGGTGTAAGATCTAAATCAAAGATAAATCTAGAAAACCCATTCGGCACGAAATTGTTTAAAGTCGGACCGAAAAATAGTTGCATTACAGGATTACGACCTGTATTAACATAACTATTCTTCTGAATTGTGTTGTTTTTAGAAAAATAAGACCTGAAAATCGACATTCATAAATTTTATTATAAATATCAATTTATTCGGATATTTTCATTTAGAATTTGACTAGGGTCTATAAATATACTTGATTTACTTGTACCATCATATGAAACAGAGTCTGGGGGCATTCCGTGATATGGATGTACATGAAATTTTAGAAAAAGTTCTATTTTTTTTAAGTAATCAATAAGTCTCTCTCCACGAGCAATTGAAAATGTTTTGGGTAATACATCATCAACCAATTGTGATTGTGAAATACCCATCATAGTATTGGGATTTTGAGACAACTTTGGTGAAAAAGATATTGGATTATTTGACTTATTTGACGAAAATACAATGGTATCTGCAGCACCGAAAATGAAGGTACCGAAAGTGTTTTCTGTTACCTTTGGAGTAATTGTTTCAATATCTACTTGAGTTGGCGGTCCTATTTTATCTTTTGAACCCACTAGGCCAAATCCAAAACTTTTCTGACCAAAACCAATATTAAGTGAAACTTTTTGAAAAATATTCGTTGCGTTTGAAAATATAAAAGGATCTACATTAGTAGAACCTGGTTTTAAAATATCTCTTATATTACTATTTGGCCTATAAACGAAAGGAAATTGTCCCGATAAAACTGGACCATTTTCTATTTTACCATTGTTAACACCATTGATAAATTTATTTATTGCTGTAATAGTCTCTTCCAATGTTAATCCTTGAAATTGTTCTGAATATTGAAGGAATTTTGATGTTTCTAATTGTGAATCATATTTAATGTTCGTTGTAAGTGTTAAATTTGATGGTTTTAAATCAAACAACGATATATCTCCAGTAAATGCGTTTTGGGTGTTATCTAAATTATAAATGTTCCACTCTATTAACTTTTTTGTTTGTTGTTGTACTTCAGTTAATTTTATTAAATCTTGTGGAGGTCTTTCTGTTATTTTTGAATTAAAACTAGAAACTTGTAAATACGATCTTTGTTCGTTAGCAATTGGGTATTTGTTAGGGGATAATGATTTAGTTTTTCCCGCTCTAATTAATACAGTTTCTGGTTTAACAATAATATCCGCAGTTCCTCTCCCTAGTAAAGCAACATCTTTTAATTCAGGAAATACACCAAAAGTTTTCGTATTTTTTAAACTCCCATCTAAATTTTTTAAACTTAAAGTTTGGGATATTCTATAACCTAATGATGTATTTTTGTTAGCGGCTGGCGCACTTTCAAACGGCAAAGTCATAGGACTAGAAAATGCGCCTTGTACAAAATACGCGTCTTGAAATCTTCTATCATCATTTCCGAATATTAGAGATACACGTTCACCTATTTGTGGTGTCTGACTAAGAAACATAGGTAATAAGGGTAAAAAAACATAAGGATCTTTCACGCTCCAGTCATCTCTCCCTTCGACAAAACTAAAACCATCTAAAACTGATTTTGTGTTTTGATCTAAAGGATAAGCCCTTATTCTACCCAAAAACATTGGGTCATTATTGTTTATAACTTCACCTGGATATAATACCTTACTCATTGTTTCTTAAATTGTACTCATTCAAAACTTTATTATACAAATTTTCAGTATTGTCCAAATGCAATGATAAACTTATAATCATTTTTTTTGTTTCTTCAAAATCTTCAGCCAAAAAATCCATTGCGGATATCAATTCTTTATTACTACTTGATTTAATATCAGTAATAATTTGATTCAATTTTTCTACTTCTATTGTATTTGATGTTATCATATTATATTTGGATTCCGATTCCGTTCATAGGTAATACAGGACCTGATGGAGAAACGCCGACATCAGTTTTTATCAAGACTTTACTATTTTGTAGTCTCTCAGATTCAACACCTATAATTCTTAACTTTTCCGCTAACATACCTAAATTTGGGGCGCCACTCGGCATTGGACCTGTTGGTATACCTAATCTTTGAAATTCTTTGGTTACATTTAAAACAGCACGTATGTCTGAAAATCCTCCACGAAGTTTTGCTAATGGTATTAAATTTTGAGGTATATCAACCCTAACACGTGTCAGCGCTAATTCTATAAGACCAATAATGTCATCTAAAACAGCCTCACACTTTCTGTAATCGGTAAGTAATTTATTTACTCTCAAAGCTGTCTCAACTAGTTGAGCGACAACGAGATATCTTTTCTGTACAGCATTCTTGGTTAATTCTTTTATTACTTTTCTTAATAATATCCTTAATTGTTTAATTATAAAATTTCTCAAAATTTCAATAAACAACGCACTTATTCTTGATAAAACTTGTATATTAAATTTTGTAAATTTTTTAAAAAAACTTACCGAATCAGTAACTTGATAAATGTTATTGGTTAAATTTGAGTTTGCGCTCAAAATCATTAAGTAAAATGGTAATAATACTTTAGGGGTTAATATTGAGTTGTATATCGCTTTTGGGATTGTAGATAAAATTTCAGTATTCAAAACATCCTCAAAATTTATTCCAGATAAAACGGATTGTGTTTCTAAATTGGATATTAAAGTATTTTCTACGTTATTTATTACTTCGGTAAGTTGATCCGAGTCCGATTGGTCAATTTGTAAACTTTTAAGAATTGAATTTATCAAATTTTCGTTGTTAACTGGTAATTTTACATTATTACAATCTTCAAATTCTACAACACCACTCTTTACATTATCAATAACTGAATTTATAGATCTCAAATCCATTTCAGTAAATTCAAAAAATGTTTCATCAATGTCATTTGTCGGTGAAATTTTAGAGATACCACTCACATCAATTTCACGTTTTTCATCGAAACATAAACCTAAAACCCTTTCAATCAAAAGTTGAAATTTTGTCTTTACTTCAATTTGTTCTTTCGATAAAGAAGCTTGAATACTTAATACTCCACACAAAATATCAAAAATTTGTCCAACTAAGTTTTGAGTGTCAATTATTTGGATGGTTTTGTAATAGTCTGTAATAAATTCAGATGTTAAATTAAAATTATTTCTGTTTAACAAGGCGACTTTAAAAAAGTTACCCGTATTACCCAAATTATCTTGAGTAGTGTATTCTATATCAAAAAGATTTTGTTTTGAAAACCCTAAATAGGGAGACCCAAATAATTGAGAATATGGAATACTTGGTGATTGAATAATTTCGTAAAGTTGTTTATTTGTTGTATTTTTCCCATTAAATTGAACATTTGTAGTACTTCCAGTTTCATAAAAAATTTTACCAAGATCTGAATTTGGTGCGTTTTTTAAACTACCAAATAAATCTACAGATTCTACTGGAATATAAATATAACTTATAGGTGGGGTGTTTAATGTATTAGCATTGTAAGTTTGTTCCTGAGAACACCCTACTTCATGTATAACCTCTTCTAGTAATATTGTCGGTATTTTGGAGACAACTTGATTTATTGATGTCAAAAATTCTTTTTTTGCGTTTGAAATTTTTGAGTTGTCAGTTTTACCTGTAAACCCGCTAGAAGGTATAGTTAACGAAATGTCAACCAAACTTTGAAGTTGATTTTTTATTTTTCGTTGATACTCTTTTTTTTGTTTTTTGATTTGTTTTAATTGCTCTACAACTATATTTTCAGATGTTTCGAAATTGTCTTGAGATTGTTGTAGTATATCGTTTTGAGCGGTCTGAGCATCGTTAAATGATGCAATAGATTTTATTTCGTCTATTAAAGACTGATATTTTGGTTCGAGTGATCCACCCATTTTTTCATAATTTGTACTTTTCTGAATCCATAGACTTTATGTCTTGTGAAATCAAATTTTGTAACATATCTTCATCAATGTCAGTTAATGACATATCAGTTTGTTGATTCATAGATTTTTCCCAAATACTAGATTGTAACTTAGCTAAGGTCAATTTTTTTTCAACAACATCATTAATTATTTTTTGTTGTTTTTCTAAAACTGGTCCTATATTTTGCATATCCTCAGCTTCTTTCAAAAAAGACAACATTTTATTTTGAACTCTAATTGCTGTTGATCTTTGCTCCACCAATTCATTATAAATTTCTTGTAATAAAACTAAAATTGAATCTTTGGTAAGAGTCATTTGTTTTTTTCTAACTGAACCCATAATATTAAATAGTTTGATAATTTATTTTCAATCAATATTTCGGTTTAAAACTTGATAATATAATTTCTTGAATTTTTTCATAGATGACCTTACTTCTTTTGTGTTTAAGTTTGTCATATCTCTAATTGATAGAAGAATTATATTTTTGTTATACTTATTATTTTCAGTACCTTGAAATAGATTTTTATAATTTTCAAATAGTTCAACTAAAGAAAAACCTAATTTTCTTTCATTATCTTGTAAATTAGGTTCTTCTAAGTAAACTTTTAATTCCTCTAAAAACAAATGAATGATATCCTCAGCTTCAATTTTTTCATTTTCCATATAATAAATCATATCTGGTCTATTTTCTAAAGTTTGTGAAATGTCTTCGTATGATGTATTTCTATTGGTTTCTTTTTGGTCTTTAATTATTTGACCCATCAGATAATTTTTACAAATTGTACCAAAATATGAGTAAGCTTTTTTGTTTTTAGCTGGTTTAAACTTATCAACTTTTGTCATCAAAAAACTATGAGTGTCTGCGTGAATTTCATTAAAATCCATATCTTTACGATATAATTTATATCGTCTGATTATAGATGAAATCATTTTATCTAAAGGATGTCGTAAAAAATTATTATAAATTTCATTTTTTTCTTCAGCAGTTTCAGCTATCAAATAACGTAAAACTGCTTGTTCTTCCCTTATATCAAAATAATTTTCTTTATTTGGACTTTTAGAGTTAGGGTTTTCTTGGTCTTTTTCTAACATCAAACTTCCATATTCTCAAATTTTAGGTTTCTGTCGGTTTTAAAATAAAATTCTTTCTTTGCGGCTTCAATCCAAAACTTAATTTCATTTTCAGTCATAATGTGTGTCCCATTTTTGTATGACCAAAAAATAGATCCTTCTCTGAGTGTTGTGTGTTTATAACCAATTTTTGGTATTGTCATTATTTTTGTTGTATTATATGTCATTCTTAATAAGAATTCATAAACAAATGTTAACTTCATAGAAGGTTTAAACCCACCAAAATCATTAATACTTGATTTTTTAACCACACACCCAGATGTTTGAAAATTCTGGTATTGTAACAGTGTATCATTTGTCAAATAACCAATTTCTTGAGAGAAATTTGCAGCAAAAGTAGCTTCATTAGTAAAACCTAGAAAAGTACCCTTTTCATCAACATCAACAACAATTGGTAGAAATATATCCACTTCAGGATAAAAATTAATATATTTCTGAACATTTCTAAACCATACATTAGAATATTCATCATCAAACTCAAAAAAACTTACGTAGGTTGATTGAGCATTTTCAATACCATAGTTGAGTTGTGATTGAAAATTTGGTTCATCAGTATAGGGTAATAATTTAACGTTTAAATTTTCAAAGTTATAATTTTTTAATTTTTCAACCAAAGTTTTTTCTTCAGTATGAACAATAATAATTTCATTTAAAGTAATCTCTTGAATCTGAAGAGATTTAATTGCTTTATCAAAGTATTCGTCAAAATCTCTGATTGCTCCTGATTTTATTGGTAATATTACAGTTATATCTAAACTTTCCATTTGTTTTTAATTTAATTGGTTTAATTGTTGAACAAAAAATTCTTTTCTTTTTTCTGAAAAACTATCGAATGTCGTTACAACCTCAGAGTTGAATTCATCCAAACTCTTGTATTGATCGCTAGTTTTTTTACCTTCACTATACAAATCAGATAATACACTATCTTCTAACCATGTTTGCGCAAAATCAGCAATCACATCTACAATTTGTAAATCATCTTGAACCCATACACCATTAGATTCATTCATCCAGTCTGGTTTTAAATTTGGTAATTTACCAATTACTGGAATTCCAGAGGCCATACATTCTAAAGGAAAAGTACCAAAACCACTTGTTGGATCTAACCAAACACCTAAAAACGCATCTTTCATTGCTTCCGAAAATTCACCCTCTGAGAGTGTTCTTAAATCTTTGAAAGTGAAAAACCTGAATTGTGGATACTTCAAATAAAAAGTTTTTATCAAATTAAGACCATCTCTTTGGTCTCTAGAATGAACAACAATAATTGGCTTTGGTGGTTTTTCCTGTTCTTGGAAACATTCAACAATCGTTGGTTTAATTACATTTATTGATATATTTCTCATAATTTTAGAAATATATTCTTTTTGACTTTCTGTTGTTGTAATACACTTGAAAAACCCAAATTGTTGCCAACTTGAACCAGGTGTTAAAGTTTCCATAATATGATCATACGCCTGACACAGTACTATTTTACCACATGGTAAATTTTTAACTTGTTCCATAACAAATCCAAAAATTTCAGGAACTACTAGAATGTCCTCTGGTGCAATTTGTAAATTAGAACCATCAATAGCCATATATTCCAAACCTTCGTATTTTCTATATGTCCAAGAATTCACAGGTGTAAAATCTTTTTTTTCATATAACATAACAACATTATGTCCATTATTTTTAAGAGAAATCGCCATATCATATATTATTCGTATAGAGGCTTTTGCGTTACCTTTTGTATCTTGGACAAAAAAGAAAATTTTATTTAATTTGGTTTCAATATTTGAGATTGATCTACTCAAATTATTTTTTAATTCTTCACTCATTTTTTAAAGTTTTTGTATAAATTTATTGAATAACATTGTGTTCCAAGCCAATCGAAATGAAACACTCAAATCTTGGGATTTTGAAATCATTTTTTCATCTATAGGTTGCATCTCAGAAAAAACAACTTCAGTTAGTGTCTTGATTATTTCGTATTTTATAACTGAAATATGTTGATTTTCGCCTGTTCCTGAAAACTCAGGTCGATCGACAAAAGAGTCTATAGCATTAATATTTAAATAGTATTTTTCACCTAACACGTCTAACATCATATCAAATTTTTAATGTAATCATTTAGTTCGCCAATAGAATTTATCATAATATTGGTTTTTATTTCTGAATTATACGGTTTTTCAAATTTAATTAAAGTTTTATTTTTATTTATTTGTAATAATTCAGGTTCTGCGGTAACTAAAACGTCGAATTCTTTCCAGATTTTTCGTTTATTCTTATGATTGTAAAAAACTATTTTCTCAATTTCACATCCAAACTTAGAAATAAAAAATAATGTGGCGGGTTTACTTTTACCAACTTGTTTTGAAATTAATAAAAACTCAACTTTACCAAAGTACTCTCTGTAAATTTCATTCAAGATATGAAATGTACCCATTTCTGTTGAAGGTGCATGACCAAAAATCTGCATTGTAAACTCATTATACATAAAGTTGTAGTACTCCTCATCATTTTTAAAATTGAAATGGTTTTTATAGTTGGAAGTGTTGTAAGGTTTATAGATTTCAAATTTGAAATCCTCATCAACTAGTTCTAATTCATCAATAAAGAACTTTTGATATATTTGTTCTATTTTTTCGAATGTGTCTCTTAAAACACCTTCGATATCAATTGCTATTCGTAATTTTGGCATATGTCTTTTTAAGATGAACCATTTTATCAATCCAATTATACGTTTTTTCCACACCTTCTTTAAGTGTCAATGTACTTTCCCAACCAACTTTTTCTTTGTAAAGTTTATTATCAGAATTCCTACCTCTCACACCAGTCGGACATTTGAATCCGTACTTATTGAAAAATTCATCACCATCAATGTTGATAATTTTTACATCTTTTCTTGAAATATTAATAACTAATTGAGCTAACTCATTCATTGATACCATTTCCTCAGATCCAATATTTACAGGTCCAGTGAATTCACTTTCCATAAGTCTTAGTACTGCCTCCACACATTCATCAACATATAAAAAAGATCTAGTTTGTTTTCCATCACCCCAAACTTCAATTTCATAATCTGGTCTTGATTGTCCTTCAATTTTTATTGTGTCGTCGATTTCCGCAACCTTCCTACATATAGCTGCTGGCGATTTTTCTTTCCCACCAGTCCAAGTACCTTGAGGCCCGAAAATGTTATGAAATCTAGCTATCCTTACGTTCAGTCCGTAGTTTCTGGCAAACGCCAAATACAAACGTTCAGAGAAAAGTTTTTCCCAACCATATTCTGAATCTGGATTAGCTGGGTATGCTGATGATTCTTCACAATTGGGATTATCTGGATCTAGTTGATTATGTTCTGGATACATACAGGCTGAAGAAGAATAAAATATTTTACCTACATTTGTTTTAACAGCTTCATAAGCAACATTAAGATTTATTGATGCGGAGTTATGCATCACATCAGCATCGTGATTACCTGTAAAAATGTATCCAGCCCCACCCATATCGGCCGCAAGTTGGTAGACCTCATCAAAACCTTGAGTTTTCAAAAAAGGTTGTTTAAGATATTTGAATGGTTGTGGATAACCACCATTATTGACTTCCAGTCTCATTATCGCTTCGACGTTGTGAGGATTTCTCAAATCATAGGTGAGAAATTCATCACATATTTCATTTTCTTTGAAGTATTCGTGTCGTTTTAAATCAACCACTCGTACATAATGTCCTTCCGACTTTAATCTTTTTGCTAAATGTCCTCCGATGAAACCTCCTCCACCAAGAACCAAAATATTTTTTAATTGTTTCATATTTAATTATTTTTTTACGTAAATCATACCCCACTTATCCTTTCGTTCACTATTTAAATTTTCTATCAAATTAAGTTCATTAATAGTTCTCCAAGTAATTTCATCACTGAGTTGTATCTTATCGGCTTCAGTATAACTAAAATTTTTATAGCCCAAGTCAAAAAGATAATTAATGGTCTGTTCAATTTTATTTTTTTGTTCTTCAGCCCATTCAAAGGAGATTATGGTGTTTTCCAAAAGTTTAGTCAATGAAGTCAATACCTCAAATTCATATCCCTCTACATCAATTTTAATATAATCAGGAATACCATATTGTTCAATTATTGAGTCCAACGTCGTTGTTTCAACAATAATACCATCGTTCCAAGTATATCCACCAGTGAATCTAGAATTGTTGACCCAATCATCTGAAAATGTCGAGATAGTGTCAGCATTAGCTATCCTAAAATTTTTATGACCAATTTCATTTGATAAACCACGTGGATCGATTATTACGTTACGATTTTCAAATCTTTGTTGTAATCTTTTGAATAAAGTTGGATTTGGTTCAAACCCGATAACTTTACTAGTCCTTTGACTAAAAAATTCTATTGTAGTTCCTATATTAGAACCAATGTCGAATACTAATTTCATTATTTTTTTTAAAAAAAATAAAAATATTCGAAACAAAGTAAATATGTTATTGAATCTTGATTAATTAATCAAAATATTTTCGATATTCTTTAAAATATAAATTTGTATTTTCAGGTAAATATTCTGAGTAATTTTGAATATTATTAATTAAATTCAAAGTATTTCGATAACCTATTATTTCATTTTCTAAATTACGAATAAGATCTTGTGGATTTCTTTCTTGATATACAGAAGCGGAAGTAAAAATAACAGAGCCGGGATGATAAAATTGTTGAATATAAGCACCCCATATATCATCCATTCTACCGACAAATGGTAAAACCGAATAATTCTTTAATACACTTCTATGTAGAAAAGTATTTTGAGAGTTATAGGGTGTCATTTGTTTTGTGGTAAACGGATCAAAATTTTCGAATTTTACAATTGGTTTTTTACTTAATCTACAAATAGCATCAATATCTGGATCACCATCCCAAAACTCAGCCTGTATTAATGGTACAATCTCAACTTTACCTTTGTATTCAATTTCGTTTTTGATTTTCAAATATTCAATAGGAAATCCTCTGTGCCATAAATCATTGTGATTCGTAACTGACAAAGGGTCAAAATAAGGACAAGACAAATTTTCATAAAGATCAACAATAGTTTTTTTTCCGATATAAATTTGATCTCCCCAAAAATCATAAGGAACATTGTCATCATCTACTGTTGCTACTATTTCAGCGTCATTGATATAGGAATAAATAAACCCAATGTTTCTTCTTTGTATTGTATGCCAACCAATTAGTGCGGATATTTCTGGAAATAATTCATCTTGTTGTTTTGGTGAAAGGTATGTTACATTTTTGTGTTTGGTTTCTAATTTTCGATATTCTTCGTGTGGTGTTTTTTTATCACCAATGATTACAAACTTAAAATTTTTTCCGTCAGCAATTTCACAAAATTTTAGTGTTGCTTCGGTTGGACTATTAATTGTTGTGGTTACTATGAATTTTTCCATCTTTTATTTTTTGTACACCCATAGAGAGTTAACATTGTCACTATATTCGTATTTGTACTCTTTTGGTATAATTTTATTTACGTCATTCACCGAAATTTTATCAGTTTCTATAATTAATATATGTGGCGTATGTAAGTTGAAATCGATCCCTTTTAAAACTTCTAATTCAAATCCTTCAACATCAATAGACATTATGTCAATATTTTTGGGGGAATTATTTTTTTCTAAAATAACAGATGTTGGTTCTATGTTAATTTCTCTTCCAACCCAAGAATAACCATTTTGACCCGCCTGATTAGGGATAAAACTGTCACCTAAAAATAATTTCAAACTCGTCTTTTCATTACCAGCCCCAAGATTTTCTATTTTTAGTCTTTCTATATTATTTCTGTGTGTGATTTTAAACTCGTCACAATATTCTTTGACTGGCTCTATAAAAATGCCAGACCAACCCAAATCAATTAAATCCGCAGTATTTGACCCACATCTTTGGTGGTGTTCTGAGATATTTTCTAAGTTTTTATCGATTCCTTTGATTGTATGTCCAACACCAATTTCAACCACGAATCCGTCGGTCTTATAAGATAAATGTTTATTATAAAAATCTACTATCCAAGGAGATTGATTTGGTTCTGAAAAAAAATACTTTGACATATTATTTAGTTAAATATTTTTGTACAAACGCTTCGGTTGTGTAATTATTTATTGCTTTGTGATATGCATTATCAATCATAAATTGATAATCATTATAATTACTAATTACTTTATTTATAGTATTTTCTAAATCGAGATTGGTTTCATAATACAAAAAGTCAACGTTTGGTTCGAACCATGTTTCTATAAAATTAAACTCATCTTTTTTACAAAGAATTAGTGATTTACACATTGCGGACTCGAATGGTCTACTTTTAAGTTGGGGTGTGTTATTTGCACATAAATTGTGTACAACTGATATTTTACTTTGTCCAATCAAATTAAGTTTTTCTGGGTAAGAGACGTTCATATGCGTTACCCCTCCAATTGAATTAGAAAATGAAATAAAACAATAATTGTACCTCATTATGACCGAAAGTAAATCACTTACATGGGTAGCACCAGCAAACCCAGCGTAAACCACGTCAAATTTTTTTTCGTATGTGGTAGGTAGTACATTTTTATTAATTGGAAAAAAAGAAAATTCTCTTTTCCTTCTACCTGTAACCCTTGGGTCGCATATTGTAAATATTTTTTCTACTTTATCAAGATATCTATCGGTAGAATCTAAATCCCAAGTTTGTTCTTCTGTAGAAAGAAAATATTTTGGTAAATGTGAATCACCAAAGATTGAATTATGTGGATGACCACCAACAAATAACAAACAATCAA
>Ga0315904_10010640_pt1 | contig 11858 bp, 9 predicted proteins | sample LakEriMetagenome_6_FD_203529 | JGI IMG/M metagenome (GOLD analysis project Ga0315904, IMG submission 203529) | Freshwater fungal communities from buoy surface, Lake Erie, Ohio, United States - Buoy 12 MA120 | ecosystem: Environmental > Aquatic > Freshwater > Lake | place: USA: Lake Erie, Ohio...
GAGCAATCCTGGCAGATCATCGATCCGATCATTACGGCGTGGAAGAGTCCGGCTGCTCCGGCGCTGAATATTTACGAGCCTGGAATGTGGGGGCCGACTCAATGCGGGGAGTGGATGCAAGGTCAGTGGCGGAGTTGGTTCGATACATGCCCCATCCTGCCGATCGGATGACAGAGAGACAAATTTCATGGAAATTTCATGGCTGAGGTGGTAGGGATCTGCAGGATCCGGGGCAGGTTTCTGCGTTGTTGCCGAGCAAATTCCGGATTCTCCTGTTACACTATTCCCGCCCGCTTTTCCAATTCGAAATCGATCTCAGGAACATCGCTCCGTGTCTCGACGCATTCAAGGAAAGATTGTTGAAGTCAACGCGCAGGGGGATCTCATTTCCGATTTATTGTCCGAGCAACTCGAGGGTGTAGGTCATGGTCCGGAAACCAAAGTAACGGTCGATGACGAGCATGAGACGTTCGGTATTTTCGGTTCCGATCACCAGCAACCCGCGATGACTCTGGTAGCGCTCCTCGACCCGCCTGGCGCATTGCGACTGCATCTGGTGTCCGATTCCGCCGCCATGATGCTCGGGGTTCGTGTCGGTGCCGATGTGGTAGTCAGCTGGTGAAGTACGGACTCCTCAATCTCTTCAAGCCATCGGGGCCAACCAGCCGCGATTGCGTCAATCGCGTGGCGAAGTGCCTTGGGCAGAGCAAGATTGCGCACGCGGGAACGCTGGATCCGTTAGCCCAGGGAGTTTTGTTGATTTTAGTCGGCCCTGCGGTTCGCTTGATGGATGAGACGCATCTGCTCGACAAAGAGTATGTGGCAAGTTTTCAAATCGGTCAGCGAAGTCCATCGAGCGACTTGGAAACGGAATGCGAACGCGTTCCCTTGCCTCTCGAGGTGGATCTCGATGCGATTCGAGGTCGGTTGCCCCAGTTCATCGGTCGGATCCAGCAGGTGCCGTCGGCGTACTCGGCGATTCGAGTCGATGGCAAGCGGTCGCACAAAATCGCCAGGCAGGGCAAGCCGCTGCAGATGCCATCGCGGAACGTGACGATTCATGAGTTGGAGTTGTTGGAAAGCGATTTGCCGGAAATGCGTTTGCGGATTCGATGCAGTACTGGGACATACATCCGGACCCTTGGGAGCGATTTGGCAAAGTCCCTGGGCAGCGATGCGGTGATGACGCACCTGATCCGTACGCGGGTGGGACCCTTCGAGGCGGCTTCTGCGATCGCACTCGATGCGTTAGCGGATCCGATTGCCGACGACCACTTGCGGCCGGCGATCGAGGCGCTGATCGGTTGGGAGTCGTGGCATGTGGAGGATTCGCTGTTGCGAAGGATCCTCGACGGTCAGCGACTGTCCGACGAGGATGTCCCCAGAGTGAGCGGAGGGAGACTGGCCGTGCTCGATACGCGAAACATTTTGCGAGCCCTCTTAAAGCGCCTGTCGGACGGGACTTGGCGATGCGAGAAAGGAATCGCCCATTGGGACGTATTCCCGTAGGTTCCGAGGAACCCCCGGGCTTATGGATTTCTTGATCAAAACACGCAGTGCCGGAGTATCGGGGTGCCGGAGTATCGGGAAGGCAAGCGAGGATTTCGTGGTACCGCTCAACTTGTATGTCGAGCCAATCCGGGTGGCACGTATCCGACCTTCCCGGGCTCAGGATACGGTAAGCGTTTTATCAACGAATCGCTGAATAAACTGCGAGTAGCGATGAGTGGACTCGAACCACCGACACACGGCTTATGAAGCCGTTGCTCTAACCGACTGAGCTACATCGCCATAGAAACTGAATTGTGTCCGTACCATAACCCGGACCGAATGAAATGACAACCCATTTCGAGCCTAGGTTCCTACGGCATCGGCTGGGATGCCCACTCGGGGACCGAGTTGAACTTGGGCTCGGGTTCTCCCCCGCCGAACAACTTGGCAAAGAAGCTCGGTTCCGATCGACTCGAGGCAGGTCGCTCCTTGGGGGGTGCGTACGGGTCGAGGAATTCCAAAGTGTTGCTCCACCAGCGTTTTGAGGTCTGGGACACTTTTTGCATCGTCGTTTTGTTGCTCTTGGAGTAACTCGACTTGGATTTCGTGCCGCTCCACCAACCGGTACTCGACTTCTTGGATCTCGGCATCTGCCAGCTTGGGAGTTTCCAGCTCGGCCACCAGGAGCTTCCCGAGGACTTGCTGTTGTTTGCAACAAACGCCAGCCAGGCAGGGGTCTCCGAACTGTAGTTCATGGCAGGGGCGGGAGCGATCTCCTTTGGTTTTTCCTGCCCCATGGCGGGGGAGGGATCGCAGGTGACGAATGCGGAAACGGCAAACAAAATCACACAACCAGTCGACCGAAACGGTTTGGTGATGGGGAGAAACATTTCTAGGGCATCCTTATCCGAGAACAAAACACCTTTCGACCCCGGTTTCTATAGGAAAAAGTCCCTTCTGGTGTCCAGGGCGAACGCGTCTTGCGTCAGGGGGTGAAGAACCTATACTATCAGACGCGATCCCTGGAGAAGGGCTGGTGCTCGACTTGCTGTTTGCCTTGTTGCAATCGATAGGCAGGGCATCCGGCAGATCTCGGGGATTTCGCATGTGGATCGTGGTAAAAGGGCATCAGCCAGGTTTTGGTATCGCGGGTGTAGCTCAGTTGGTAGAGCACAACGTTGCCAACGTTGTTGTCGTGGGTTCGAATCCCATCACCCGCTTTTTCCTTGGCGAAGCCCTTTTTTATTTCCTTCTAGCCGTTGAAAAATAGCATGTCGACCGCGGAAACTGAGGCCCCTTCCAAGCTGGATCTGCAAGTCAAGATCGAAAAGCCGAGTTCGTGCGAACGCCACGTTATCGTGACGGTTCCGCGAGCCGAAATCGATCGCTACTTCCGCAAGTCGTACGATGAAATCGCTCCGAAAGCCGACTTGCCCGGCTTCCGCGCCGGGAAAGTTCCCCGGAAATTGCTCGAGTCCAAATTCAAAAAGACGGTTGCTGACCAAGTCAAAAGCAATCTCGTCATGGACAGCCTCCAGCAGATCACCGACGCGGGCGAGTTCTCGGCCATCGCCGAACCCGACATGGATTTCGGTGCCGTCAAGCTGCCCGATGCCGGGGACTTTACCTTTGAATTCAAGATCGAAGTCCGCCCCGAATTCACGACTCCCGATTGGAACGGGCTGAGCCTCACCAAGTCCGAGTACCCCGTGACGGACCTGGACGTGGATCGCCAGCTGCAGAGAACCCTCGAGCGAGTGACACCCGGCGAAGCCTACGATGGCGCCGCGAGCCTAGGGGATCGTGTGTTGGTCAACGCAAGCTTCCAAGTGGATGGCAAGTTCATCAATACGCTCGAAGAGGAACTGATCACGCTCCGCTCGAAGCTAAGTCTTGCCGACTCGATCATCGAAAACTTCGGTGACGCGGTTGTCGGGAAAAAGGAAGGGGAACTCGTGGAAGTCGATTTCCACATCCTCGAGACGTCGCTCAACGAAGCGTTTCGCGGCAAAGCAGTTCACGGAGCCTTTCAGATTCTCGAGATTCGTCGGGTGAATCCCGAAGCCTTGGGAGCGAGCCAACTGGACAATCTCGGGTTCGACAACGTCGAGGAACTGAGAGACTTTGTTCGCGGGGAACTGCAGCGACAAGCAGAGTACTACCAGAACCAAGAGTTGCGCGAGCAGATCGTCGCCAAACTCACCGAAGGCGCAAGCTGGGATTTGCCTCCTCGAACCGTCCGCCGACAAGCCGATCGCGAACTGCAGCGCCGCGTTCTCGAGTTGCGAAGAAACGGTTTCTCGGATGACCAGATCCGCAACGTCGTTAACTCCATGCGACGCAACATCGAGGAGTTGACCAAAGCCTCTCTCCGCGAACACTTCCTCCTGGAAAAGATCGCTGAGGAACTCAAGATTGAGCCGTCCGAGCAGGAATACGATGCCGAGGTCGCCCTGATCGCGGAACAAAGCGATCTTTCGCCCCGTCAGGTCCGCGCCAAACTGGAACGCACCGGTCAAATGGATGCCTTGAGAAACCAGATCCTGGAGCGTACGGTCATCCAAAAGATTGTCGATGCGGCCAAGGTCTCTCCCAAGGATGGAGGCTCGATCCTCAAGGCTGACCCGGACGAGTTCTCGGTCGAGTTCATGGTCGCGCCTGTGGCGGCTACACTTCCCGAAGCACTCTACGACGAACAGCCCGAAGACGGTGCTCCGGACAAGGGAACGGTCAAGCCGAGTTAGGGACTGCGTCGGCGTTGGCCAATTCGAAGGCTCTCCTCCACAACGACGATCTATGAAAGACAATCCTCCCCCGTCTCCCATCGCTCCGGAAGCCCTTGGGGAGGATGAAAAGCGGAGACCGATGCCGGCCGATGAGCCGGGATCGGCCTTGGGAAGCGAAGATCTCATCGACATGATGCAACGGACCGTCGAGCGACTTCAAGCTGACGGGACCTCGCGTGGCGATCTCAAAATCCTTAGCCGCACGCTCCGCGAACTTCGGTACGCCTTCAAAGTCTTCCAGCCCTACCGTCGTCGACGGAAAGCGACTGTCTTCGGTTCGGCTCGTACGCCTCCGGATCATCCTGCTTTTATCCAGGCTGCCGAACTCGGGCGACGCATCGCTGAACATGGCTGGATGGTGATTACCGGTGCCGGCGGCGGCATCATGGAGGCTGGGCATCAAGGTGCCGGTCGCGAGATGTCGATGGGGCTCAACATCATGCTTCCGTTCGAACAATCCGCCAACCGCGTGATCGATGGGGACCACAAGCTGGTCACGCTCAAATACTTCTTCACGCGCAAGCTGATGTTCATCAAAGAGTGCAGCGGCGTCGTATGCTGTGCCGGTGGGTTTGGAACTCTCGACGAAACCCTCGAGATCCTGACGCTTCTGCAAACCGGCAAGCAAACCCTGCTTCCGCTTGTGCTTCTCGATACCCCGGGGGGCGATTATTGGGCGAGCATGGAAGAGTTTTTCCACAAGCAGCTGCTCGCCCAACGGCTCATCAGCCCTGAGGACCTGCACCTCTACAAGCGAACCGATTCCATCGATGTCGCGGTCCAAGAGTTGCTTACCTTCTATCGCGTCTACCACAGCATGCGGTACGTCAACGATCTGCTGGTTCTGAGGATCACCACGGCCTTAAGTCCCGAGCGGGTTGAGCAACTGAACGATCAATTTTCGGATATTCAAGTCTCCGGTCGCTTGGAGCAGCGAGGGGCGCTCCCCGAGGAATCCTCGGAGCCGGAACTCGCCGAATTGCCCCGTTTGGTCATGCACTTCAACCGCCGCAATCTCGGCCGGCTTCGGCAGTTCATCGATGCGGTGAACGCAGTTGCCTAGTTAGGGGCGGTTTCCCTGACTTTTCTCTTGTTTTCTGGTCTGTTCGTGTCACCATAAAACACTGAGGAATCCCCGATGCGACGCGATGAACTCCGCGCTTTTTTTGACCATTCACCTACCGTTCGGCTGCTGCGCTCCGATTTGGCCCCATGGATTCTGGCCTTCCTGCACGCGACGTTCAAAGCGGACGGGACCATTGCCGTCGGTCAGGCGGAATTGCGCGATCGCCTCGCCTCGTTTCTCGAGGATCTGCATGAATTGCTTCCCGAAGTCATGAACGGAACGCCGGAGCGGTACGTGGCCCAATGGACCGAATTCCTATGGCTTCGGAGGTTCGTCGAATCGCACTCGTCGGAGCCGCAGTATCAGCTGTCCGCTAGCGCGGAAGAAGCGATCCGATTTATCGAGGAGGCTCTGTCCCGCCGCCAAAACATGGTTGGTACCGAGGGCCGATTGCGAATGATCATCGACACGCTTCAGGATATCGTTCGGGGGTCGTCAGACGATCCGGAGCGGCGTCTGGTTTACCTTCGAACTCAACGGGACGCGATCGACAAAGAGATTGCAGCGATCGAAGCGGGCAAAAGTGTGCAGGTCTATCGGCCATCGCAGATTCGAGAACGATTTCAAAACGCGATCAGTTTGCTTCGTGAATTGCAATCCGATTTCCGCGCGGTGGAGGAGCGATTCCAGGAGATCGCGCGGCGGGTGCAGCACCTGCAAGCCGCTGGGCATGAGACGCGAGGCACCATCCTCGGTTTCGCTCTCGACGCTGAGGAAACGCTCAAGCAAGAGGACGAGGGGGTCAGCTTTTACGCTTTCGTGCGATTCCTATTTTCACCCAACGAACAAATGTCTCTGCGAAAGAGCGTCGAGGAGATCCAGCGTTTGGCTGCCCTCGCCGACCAGCAGGACGGATTGCAGCGACTGCATCGGATGGTTCCGTCTCTTTTGGCCGAAGCCGACAAAGTCATGCGCACTACCGCGCGATTGTCCGCGACGCTTCGTCGTTTGCTCGATTCTCGCTCGGCCGAGCATCGCGTGCGCTTGGCCAATGTGCTCGTCGATATTCGCAAAGCTGCCTTGCAACTGGGCAATCAGCCCCCGTCGCATATCGCGTTATCGATCGATGCCGAGGCAGGGATCCAAGCTCCGTTGGAGCGTCCGTTCTGGACCGCGCAACCCGACTTTGCTCAGGATGCGATGGTCGAGCACATCACCGACTTGACCCAGGCCGGACAGATCGCGTCCGCGTTTGCTCGCATGCACCGTTTGGATCTCCGAAAATTGCGAGAGCGCATTCGGGAGTGCACGCTCGAAGGGGAATCCTGGTCGCTCAAGGATCTGTGGCGCGCGAACCCGTCGCCCCTCGGGATCGTCGATTTGCTCGGATACATCCAAATCGCCCATGACGACGGCCATCCGATGGCTGCAGACGAATGGGATATCGTTGAGTGGAGTCCACCGGACCGGCACGGAGTGACGATGCGAGCCCGAGTCCCTCGCATTACTTTTGTACCCAAGGCTACAAGTCGACCTTCGGGGAGGAAGCCTCGCTGATGGCAACACCGGATCCCGATTCTCCAAATACCCCGTCCACCGATGTCGATCGATTGCATCGCGAGGTTGCGAATCTGCCGCCACCCTGCGATTGGAGCGGAGTCGCCGTCCGATTGTTGCAAGGAGTCCTGTACCACGACGACAGCGAGGAGAATTGGGAAATCCTGCTGCGCAACGTAACGCCTCTCGCCGATTACTTTGCGAAACTGGGTTTGTTGCTCGTGGTCGATGAATCCGACGCGATGGCCTACCTGCGTCAATTCGGTGAGGAAGAATGGCCCACTGGTTACCCGGATATTCCGCGGTTGTTTCGTCGTCAACCTCTGTCGTACGAAACGACGTTGTTGTGCGTGCTGTTGCGGGACGAGTTGCGTCGATTCGAGGAACAGGAGGTTTTCAGCGATCGGTGCATCGTTCCCCAATCGGACTTGCTCCCGGTTTGGCAAGCATTTTTTCCAGCCGAGCAAGATGGAGTGAAACTGAATCGGCAACTCGGGACCGCGCTGCGGAAACTGGAAGACATGAAGTTCGTGAAGCAATTTGAGAAGGAACCTCCGACTTGGGAGGTGCGGCGCATCCTCAAGGCCCGCGTGCCTTTGGAGGATCTAGAGAAACTGAGGCAGTCGCTGGTGGACGAAGTCACCCGTCGCGGCAAGTCGGCTTCGAGCTCGGAGCCGCGGGCCGACGCGAGCGACCAGGAGTCGGCGGAATGATCGATCGACAAGCCAAGCTCCCCTTTGGATCCGTTGCGGATCGGCCGACGCTCCCCGGATTTCGCCTGCATCGATTCGAGGTCTTCAATTGGGGTGTGTTTGACGGGGCGGTTTACACTTTGGAGCCTCGAGGCCAGAGCACATTGCTGGTCGGGGAGAACGGGTCGGGCAAATCGACACTCGTCGATGCGCTGCTGACCCTCTTGGTACGGCCTCAAACGCGCAACTACAACGTGGCCGCCGGCGCGATGAAGAACGAACGGGATGAACGGACCTACATTCGCGGCGCTTACGATCGAACCATCGGTGACGACGGCCGACCGCAGATTCAATACATGAGGCCCGGGACGACCCACTACTCCGCTCTGTTGGCCGTATTTCACAATCAAGCGACCGGGGAGTGGATCTCGCTGTGCCAGGTCCTGTACATGAACAGCGACAACTCCGTCGAAAAGATCTACGCTTCGAGCAATGAGGAACGGAGTATCGTTCGCGACCTCGCCAACTTGACCTCCGGTTCGATGCTCGCGCGTCAACTGCGCGAACGCGGATTTGAAACCACGACCAGCTACAACCAGTACATACACTGGCTGCAGCGGCAGACCGGTCTCAAGTCGAAGGCGATGGATATCTTCAACCAGACCGTAGCGGTCAAGGATGTGCAGCGGTTGGATGTCTTCATTCGACAGCACATGCTCGAGAAGCAGCCATGGAATGAACGGGTCGCCAAACTGTTGACGCATTTCAATGAGCTCAGCGAAGCGCACCGCATGCTCGTGCGGATACGGCAGCAAAATGATTTCTTGGTCCCCATCATGCAAGCCGGGGAAATGTATCGCGCTCGGGTCGACGAACTGGAATCGGTGAAACAACAATTGGCGGCTGTCCCCATTTACTTTGCCAACGGGATGGTGGAGTTGCTCGAGCCACTGGTCGCCAAGTGGAATCAGCAGCTGGTGTTTCACGAGTCTGAAATGGAACGGCTCAATGGTCTGCTAGTGAAACTACGCCAGGACATCGCGCGGCTCGAGATCGAAATCGAAAACGCGGGGGGCGACCGTCTTCGTAGGCTGCCGGGTCTGATCGAGGCGGCTTTGCAGTTGGCTCGCGCGAAACAGGATGCCTTCAATCGCTATGTCGGTTTCCTCCGCAACTGCGACATCTCCACTCCCGTCACGTCTCCGGAGCAGTTTCATCGGGTCCGGGCTGAACTGACGTCCAAGCGAAATGCGTTGGTGGAGGATCGAGACACGCTCCGCAAAAAGAGCAGCGATGTGCAATACGAGATCGGGCGCATGACTCGAGAGCTGCAAGAGCATCGCGCGGAAGCGGAGGCGCTCGGGAAACGGAAAGGGAATTTGCCCGAGTCCCTGATCGCCATGCGCGAACGGCTATGCAAGGACCTCAAGCTCGCCGTGGGCGATATTCCGTTCGCAGCCGAACTGCTCGAGATACGGTCCGAGGAACGCCAATGGGAAGGCTCGATCGAGAACGTGCTGCACGGTTTCGCACGCAGTCTGCTGGTCCCGGATGAGTATTACAGCCGCGTGGCGGGATACGTCGACTCCACTCACCTCGAAGATCATCAAGGTCGGGGTCAGCGTCTCGTTTACCTGCGGGTTTCCAAGCGGTCGCCTGCCGACAGGAAACCGGCAACGAGCGGCACGCTCTACTCCAAACTCAAGTACCGCGAACACCCGCTGACCCCTTGGGTCAAAGGGGAAATTCTCGAACGATTCGATTATCAAGCATGCGAGACCCTCGACGCATTCGCTGCGTGCCATGGAGCCGCGATGACGGTCAATCGTCACATCAAGAAGGGGACGGTACGGCACGAAAAAGACGACCGGAACGCGCCCGATGATCGCCGGCACTTTGTGTTGGGCTGGGATAATCGAGAGAAACGCGCCGCGATCCTCGACGCGATCCGCGAGATGGAACAGGATCTCGAAGGTCTCCACAAACGGGGCCGACAGTCGGAACAAAAAATCGATGATGCGACGCGCAGGATCAACGAACTCGACCAAGCCGCCAAGTATTCCGACTACGACGAGATCGACGCGGCGCGACACGATTTCGAGGTGTCCCAGTTGCGTTTGGAAAAGGAGCGGTTGGAAGCCTCCAACAACGTCGTTCGCGAGTTGAAACGCAAAGCCGATGCGCTGCGAGGCGAAGAAAGCGGATACCAGCAAGATCGAGATCGGCATCTCGAGTCCAAAACCCAATTGGCGGCCGAGCTTCGAACCGGCGATCGAGTTCTCAAGAGCGCGCGGCAGCGGCTCGAGGATTGCAGGCAAAAAGGGAACTGGGATTTGGCACAAAGCCACTTCGAGGCGATTTCCCAATGGGTTCGTACCCCCCTTACGCTCGATAATTTGGGAATCCTCCCCGAGACTGCGGAACGGGATCAGAGAGATCGATGGGAAGCGTTGGCGGCCAAACTCGAGCCGCTCAAGAAGGACGTCATCAGCGCGATGGCGAAGTACTTGCGCGCCTTTCCGGAGGACAACCCCGATCTCGATCCCGAGGTGGCGTCGCTCGACAGTTTCGGTGCGTTGTACGCGCGGATTTCCAAGGACGATCTGCCGCGTCACGAGGATCGGTTCCGCAATCGGCTCAACGAAAAGGTCCTTCACGAAATCGGCCTGCTCAACAGCAGCCTTGAAAACGACCGGCAGGAGATTCGGGACAAAATCGAACAGCTCAACGGCGCCCTGCGGCTGCTCGAGTGGAAAGCAGGTACCACCATGCGTCTGGAAGCGACCGATATCGCCGACCGCGAGATTCATGACTTTCGTCGCGAATTGGCGAGTTGCTTGTCCGGGACCCTCGAGGGGACACCCGAGGCCAACGAAGCCACGTTTGTTCGGATCGAAAAACTCGTCTCCAAGCTTCGGGATCCCGCCAACGAACGGTGGCGAGATAAGGTCGTGGATGTGAGGAATTGGTTCAATTTCGCGGCCCGTGAGATTGTCACAGCGACCGGGCAATCGCGCAGCTACTATGAGGGTGGAACCGGTCAATCGGGTGGAGAAAAGGGGAAACTCGCGTTCCTCGTGCTGGTTGCGGCGATCGCCTACCAGTACGATCTCGAACCGGACGGCGAGAACCGGAATCGATTCCACTTCGTGATGGTGGATGAGATGTTCTCGCGAAGCGACGATGCGCATGCGGAGTACGCATTGGATCTGTTCCAGCGATTCGGACTGCAACTGCTGATCGTCGCGCCGCTGGATGCCAAGGCGCGTGTTACCGAGCCGTACGTCGGTACTTACGTGCATGTCGTCAAAAACAAGGATACCCACCGCAGCGCCCTGATTACGATCACTGCGGAAGAGTTGCAAGACGCTGTTGCTCCAGGATGATCACTTCCATATTGGCCCCGCGAGGGGCAACAAAATTAGCGGAACGGCGCGAGCCGTCCGGTCGGAAGTGTGGCAGAGGTTGCAATGTACAGGTCGGTTCAACCCAGATGCTTGTCCGCCCCGGCGGATCTTCGACGCATCTCGGCTAACCAAGGCTAGTTGGTGCATGGCACCGACTAGCCTTTGGTGAACTGAAATAGCCGGTTGGCAACTCGGTGGAACTCGTTCGATTGGCAGATGATCCTGGCCCGGATCCATTCTCCGAAGGCCAACTTCTGGGACTGGAGCTTGCGACAGAGCTTCGAGCACTCGTACTGCGAGTTCCAGATCGGCGTGACCCTCGGTAACGATACAAATCTCGCCGCCGCATGTTCGCAATCGACTATCCGCACCGCGTCGCTTCCGCTCCCGGAAATATGAAGCACGCCATGAAGTCCTCGAGCATCACCTCTCGATCCCCACGTAAAGCGGACTTCCAGCCCGCTCACGAGGAAGCCCTGCGCCCAGTGCGAAAAAATCGCGTGCGAAGTGGTAAAACGGTTACTTTTAGTGATCGAAAACGCCAAAACTTCGGCGCAGCTACTTGTTCAAGGCACGATTCTCGGACGTGCGCCGAGCAAAATCATCTAAGGGAAAAGATTGGGAAAATCGCGAAATCGAAAAATCGCGTGCGACCTGGTTCCGCCCTCCATCGTAACGCGTCCCTCTGACGCCTGAAGCACTCACTGGCTGTTCGAATTGCTCCGAACCTGCATCCCCTCCGGCCAGGCCCATCGTCCCTCACCGCTCTGGCGGACTGTCGTTGTCGGAGTGGGTGTCATTCTTTAGGTGAACCAAGACACCGGAGCCAAAACGAACCAACAAATTCTACTGAAAAGGC
>Ga0315904_10010641_pt1 | contig 11858 bp, 11 predicted proteins | sample LakEriMetagenome_6_FD_203529 | JGI IMG/M metagenome (GOLD analysis project Ga0315904, IMG submission 203529) | Freshwater fungal communities from buoy surface, Lake Erie, Ohio, United States - Buoy 12 MA120 | ecosystem: Environmental > Aquatic > Freshwater > Lake | place: USA: Lake Erie, Ohio...
CTGACCGTGCGCCGACTGCGTTATCACCTGCGGGTATGGCAGCCCGATCCGTCGCGGCCCGTCGATGGCGATCTTTGGCTGCTGCACGGCTGGATGGACGTTTCCGCATCATTCCAGTTCCTCGTCGACGCGATGAGCGGCAACTGGCGCATCCACGCCCCCGACTGGCGTGGCTTCGGCCTGAGCGACCGACCCGAGGCGGACTGCTACTGGTTTCCCGACTACATGGCCGACCTCGACGAGCTGCTGCGGCAGGTGAGCGGCGACGAGCCGGTCGACCTGGTCGCGCACAGCATGGGCGGCAACGTCGCGATGCTCTATGCGGGCGCGCGTCCGACGCGGGTACGCCGGCTGGTCAACCTCGAGGGCGTGGGCCTGCGCGACACGCCGGCCGACGAGGCGCCGCGGCGCTACGAGGCGTGGCTCGACGAGCTGCGCACTGGCGCGCGCCTGCGCGACTACGCCGACCTCGGCGAGGTGGCCGCCCGCATGATGCGGTCCAATCCGCGTCTTTCCCCCGACCGCGCCGCCTTCCTCGCCGGCCACTGGTCGCGGGTCACCGCCGCGGGCCGGCGCGAGCTTCTGGGCGATCCCGCGCACAAGATCGTCAATGCCATGCTGTACCGTGCCGAGGAGGTGCAGGCCTGCTGGCGCCGCATCGCGGCGCCGGTGCTGCTCGTGCTCGCCGGCGAATCGCAGGCGCATCGCGCGTTTCTGCGCGAGCCGGCCTTCCAGCAGCGCCTGCAGGCGGTGCGCGGCCTGCGTCAGGTCGTGCTCGAGGAGGCGGGCCACATGCTGCACCACGATCAGCCGCAGGCGCTGGCGCGTCTGCTCGAGGCATTTCTCGGCGAGCCTGTCGCCGGGCCGTCGGCCTGAGCGCCGTGTCCTTGTCCGTGTCCGTCCCCGTGCTCGATCGTCACGCAGGCACGCCGTCCTCGGCGGGTGCTGCCACCGACCGCGATCCCTGGCGCCTGAACGCCGATCTGCACTGCCATTCCAGCATTTCCGACGGCACCCTCGCGCCCGAGGATGTGGTGGCGCGCGCTCATGCGCGCGGAGTCCAGCTGCTCGCGCTCACCGACCACGACGAACTCGGCGGCCAGGCGCGGGCGGCTGCCGCGGCCCGCTCGCTCGGGCTGGCCTACGTCACGGGCATCGAGATCTCGGTGACCTGGGCGGGCGAGACGGTCCATGTCATCGGACTGGGCATCGACCCCGGCGAGCCCCGGCTGGCCGCCGGCATTTCCGGCGTGCGCAGCGGCCGGCGCGCACGCGCCCTCGAGATGGCCGAGCAGTTGCGCGTCGCTGGTATCGAGGGTGCCTGGGACGGAGCCCTGCGCCACGTCGGCAATCCCGATCTCGTCTCGCGCACGCACTTCGCGCGCCACCTGGTCGAGTCGGGCGTGTGCGCCGACATCGGCGAGGTCTTCCAGCGCTACCTCGTGCAGGGGCGGCCGGGTTACGTGCCGCACCGCTGGGCGCGCCTGTCGGAGGCGGTCGGCTGGATCGCCGGCGCCGGTGGCACGGCCGTGCTTGCGCATCCGGGGCGCTACCGGCTCAACGACACCGCCCTGTGGGCGTTGATCGAGGAGTTCCGCGAGGCTGGCGGCACCGCGATCGAGGTGGTCTGCGGCAGCCACACCCGCGACCAGTACGGCCGCTTTGCGCGCATCGCCCGCGAGTTCGATCTTCGTGCCTCGCGCGGGTCGGACTTCCACGGGCCGGGCGAAAGCCGCGTCGAGCTCGGCAGCCTGCCCGACCTGCCGGATGCGGTCGTGCCGGTGTGGGCCGACTGGCCATGCGCGATTGTCTGAGGCGGGCCAGCTCATGACCCAGCGCTTCGTCGTGCATCCGCAGGCTCCGCAGGCGCGCCTGCTGCGTCAGGCGGCCCAGCTGCTGCGCGGCGGCGGCCTGATCGCGATGCCCACCGACGCCTGCTACGTGCTGGCCTGTCCGCTCGACGACAAGGCGGCGGTCGATCGGCTGCGCGCGCTGCGCGGCGTCGACGACAAGCATCTGCTCACGCTGATGTGCCGCGACCTCTCCGAGGTGTCGCTCTATGCGCAGGTCGACAATCGCGCCTACCGTTTCCTGCGCGACTGGACGCCCGGCCCCTACACCTTCGTGTTGCCGGCCACCCGCGAGCTGCCGCGCCGGCTCAGCCATCCGTCGCGACGCACGATCGGCCTGCGCGTGCCCGGCAGCGCGGTCTGTGCCGGACTGCTCGAGGCGCTCGGGGCGCCGGTCATCTGCTCGAGCCTGATGCTGCCGGGCGAACACGAACCACTGCACGAGCCCGACGACATCTGCGAGCGTCTGGCGCGGCGCGTCGATGCCGTCATCGATGCCGGCGGCCAGCCGCTGGAGCCGACCACGGTCGTCGACATGACGGGCGACGCGCCGCTCGTCACCCGAATCGGTTGCGGCAGCATCGCCGGCCGGATCGCCACCGCGGCGCCTTGATAGAATCGGCGGCTCCTACGCAACGACGTGCCGGCATGCCCGGCGCGAGCCCCCTCCGATGCCTCGCGAACTGGTCGTCTCCGGCATGCGCCCCACGGGCGCGCTGCACCTGGGTCACTTTCACGGCGCGCTGCGCAACTGGGTCCGGCTGCAGGCCGACCACGACTGCTATTTCTTCGTCGCCGACTGGCATGCACTGACCACCCACTACGACTCGCCCGACGTCATCGAGGCGAGCATCTGGGAGATGGTGATCGACTGGCTCGCCGCGGGCATCGACCCGGCAAGATCGACGCTGTTCATCCAGAGCCGCGTGCCCGAGCACGCCGAGCTGCATCTGCTGCTGTCGATGAGCACGCCGCTGGGCTGGCTCGAGCGCGTGCCCACCTACAAGGACCAGCAGGAAAAGCTCGCCGACCGCGATCTCGCCACCTACGGCTTCCTCGGCTATCCGCTGCTGCAGTCGGCCGACATCCTCATGTACCGGGCTGCCTGGGTGCCGGTCGGCGAAGACCAGGTTCCGCACATCGAGCTCACGCGCGAGGTCGCGCGCCGCTTCAACCACCTGTTCGGCCGCGAGCCCGGGCTCGAGGACAAGGTCCGCGAGGCGGCCGGCCGGCTTGGCGGCAAGGGCTCGCGGCGCTACTTCGAGCTGCGCGCCGCCTTCCAGGAGCGCGGTGAGGCGGCGGCCCTCGAGGAGGCGCGCGCGCTGCTGCAGGCGGCCGGCAGCCTCGGGCAGGCCGATCGCGAGCGGCTTGCCGGCTACCTCGAGGGTGGCCGGCGGCAGATCCTGGCCGAGCCGCAGGCCCTGCTCACCGAAGCCTCGCGCATGCCCGGCATCGACGGCCAGAAGATGAGCAAGAGCTACGGCAACGCGATCGCGATGCGCGACGATCCTGCCGCGGTCACGCGCAAGATCCGCACCATGCCCACCGATCCGGCACGCGTGCGCCGCACCGATCCTGGCGACCCCGAGCGTTGCCCGGTCTGGCAGCTGCACCAGGTGTATTCGTCGGCCGAGACCCGCGCCACGGTCGCCGCCGGCTGCCGCAGCGCCGGCATCGGCTGCCTCGATTGCAAGCAGCCCGTGATCGACGCGGTGCTGCTCGAGCAGCAGGGCTTTCGCGAGCGGGCTCAGCCCTACCTCGACCAGCCCGCGCTGGTGCGCGACATCATGGCCGACGGCTGCCGCAAGGCCCGCGAGGCGGCGGTGCGCACGATGCGCGACGTCCGCGAGGCCATGGGGCTGGCCTATCGGGGCTTGCCGGACTGAACCCCGCTGGCCTGGCTGGCGCTCAGCCGGGCTCCTCGCCATCGACGTAGAACCAGTGCCCGTGCTCGCGCACGAAGCGGCTGGTCTCGTGCATCCGGCTGGCGCGGCCGGCCAGCCTGCTGCGCGCCACGAACTCCACGCGCCCGCTGTCGCCTTCGGCGGCGTGGGCGCGGACCTCCAGGCCCAGCCACCGCAGCCCTGGCGGAGGTGGCTCCAGCGCCGCGGGCCGGGTCGAGGGATGCCAGGTCTGCAGCAGATAGTCGCGCTCATCGAGTACCCAGGCGCTGTAGCGCGAGCGCATCAGCGCAAGCGGATCGGGCGCGAGCAGATGCTCCGGCCCGCGATGCCAGCGGCCGCAGCATGCGGCCAGCCCGGCCCCCGAGCCGCAGGGGCAGGCCGGTGCCTGCGGCTCAGGTCGCCTGCCCGCCGCCATCGCGCACCAGGTGCATGCGGCGCACCTCGGGCAGGGTGGCCAGGAAGGCCGCCAGCCGCGCGAACGGCATGGGTTCGGCGATCAGCGTGCCCTGCAGGCGTTCGCATTCGAGCGAGCGCAGCGCCTGCAGCTCCTCGGGCGTCTCGACGCCTTCGGCGATCGCGGTCAGGCCCAGTCGCGCGCACAGGGTGGTGATCGCCTGCACGATCGCGGCATTGCCGCGGTCCTCGGGCAGCCCCCGCACGAAGCCCTGATCGATCTTCAGGCCATCGACCGGCAGATTCTTCAGGTAGGCGAGCGACGCGTAGCCGGTGCCGAAGTTGTCGATCAGCACCCGCACGCCGAGCCGGCGCAATTCGCCGATGACCGCCACCGTCCGCTCGGGGCGGCCGATGAAGGCGCTCTCGGTGAGCTCGAGCTGCAGCAGGCGCGGCGGCATCGCGCGTTCGTTGAGCATCGCGTTCAGGGTGCCGAGGAATCCGTCCTCGGTGAACTGGCGCGCCGAGATGTTGACCGACACAGCCGCGTCGGGGTAAGCCTGAACGCCCAGCTCCAGCCTGTCATCGATGGCCCGCCGCAGCGTCCAGAACCCGATCTCGCGGATCAGGTTGCTCTGCTCGGCGGCGGCCAGGAAGCGATCGGGCCGCAGCAGGCCGCGCGTTGGATGCTGCCAGCGCAGCAGCGCCTCGAAGCCGAGCACGCGGCGCCCCGCCACGTCGAGGATGGGCTGATAGTGCAGGTCGACCTCGCCGCGCTGCAGGGCAAGCGGCAGTTCGGCCGCCAGCGCGAGCTGGTCGCTGCGCTCGTCGGAGAGGCTGCCGGTGAAGAACCGGATGTCGTTGCGCCCCTCGGACTTGACGCGGTACATCGCGCTGTCGGCGCACTTGATCAGCAGGGCCGCGTCGTTGCCATCGTCGGGCGCGATCGCCACCCCGATGCTTGCCGACAGGAAGTAGGCCCGGTTCATCAGCACAAAGGGCTTTTCGATCGCCGCGAGCACGCGCCTGGCGATGCGCTCGATCTCGGCGCGGTCGGCCAGTTGCGACAGCAGGATGATGAATTCGTCGCCGCCCATGCGGCCGGCGACATCGTGCTCGCGGATCGTGTCGCGCAGCCGCTGCGCGACGTCGATCAGGACCTGGTCGCCCACCGAGTGGCCAAGCGTGTCGTTGATGATCTTGTAGCGGTCGAGGTCGATGTAGAGGACCGCCGCGGGCTCGTTGCGCGCGATGCGCGTCTCGAGCTGGTGGGTGAGGTAGATGCGGTTGGGCAGGTCGGTCAGCGCATCGTGCAGCGAGCGATGGGTGAGCCTGCGCTCGGCGCCCTTGCGCTGCAGGAACAGCGACAGCGTGCTCGAGACGATGCCCGCGCTCTGCTCGAAGAAGCGCGGGGCCTTGACCGGAGCGGCCGACAGACAGACCAGCATCGACGCGACCTTGCCCGCCTCGTCGGTGATCGGCACGAGGAAGATGGCCTGGGCCCCGAGGGGCCGGGCTTGGAAGCGCTGGGCCAGCGATGCTTCGGCGGTCAGTTCGAGCAGCCACTGCGAGCGGCCGGTGGTCCAGGCCTGGCCCTCGGCCGTGGCGGTGGCGGTGGGTATGGGCAGGGTCGCCGGCAAGCCCTCGACCATGCGCAGGAAGGCGGCGCTGCCCCAGCACTCGTGGGCCGAGCAGGCCTGGATGCCGGCGATCCGGCGCAGGTGGACCCCACCCAGCCAGCCCATGATGCCGCACAGCTTGGCGAGGACCGCCGAGACCACCTGTTCCGGGTCGCTCTGTTCGCGCACCAGCGCGGCGATTTCGCTCTCGAGACGCAGCAGCAGCCGCTGCTGCTTCTCCTGGGTGATGTCGCGGCCGATCCCGCGGTAGCCGGTGAACTCGCCGCCTGCCGTGAAGATCGGGCGGCCGGAAATCGACACGAAGCGCATCTGGCCGCCCGGGTCGATCATCGGGTACTCGAAGTCCTCGATCGAGGCATGGACTTCGAGGCGCGAGCGCAGGCGGTCCCAGTCGGGCTGCTCAAAGGCGCGCGGCCCTGGCGGGGGCTCCCAGAGCGGCCGCCCCGGCAGGGTCTGGGTCCAGCCACCGAGCACGGTGCCGGCGCCCTCGGCCAGATACGACCAGCGCAGCTGGGCGTCGGCCTCCCAGATCCAGTCGGAGCTGAGCTGGGTGAGCTCGCGGAACTTCGCCTCGCTCGAGGCCAGCCGCTGCTGGATCGCGCGGATGCCGGTGATGTCCTGGACCACGCCGCCGAGTCGCACGATCTCGCCGCCCGCCGAGCGCTCGGCGCGCGCGATCGAGCGGATCCAGACCGGATCGCCGCCCTTGCCGAGGAACCGGTACTCGATGCGTGCCTCGCCACCGTAGCGCAGGGCGCGCCGGTGGACCAGGTGCCAGCGTTCGCGGTCGCCGGCGTGGATGCGGTCGACGAAGCGCGCCAGCGGCGGCTCGCCCTGCTCGACCGGCCAGCCGAACAGGCGGAAGCAGCCTGGGCTCCATGTCATGCGGATGCTCCGCTCTTCGCCGCTGCGTCGCTCGAGCGTCCAGGTGCCCGTCGCGCCGAGGTGTTCGGCGAGCTGGTGGCGGGCGTTGGCCGTGCGCTCGCGGGCGAGCAGCGAGCGCAGCAGCTCGCCGGCCCGCGCGTTGCGGCTCGAGTGCACGATACCCACGACGATGGCGGTGGCCGAGGCGACCGCGGCAGCGCCGAACGCCGTCGGCCAGGCCAGCCAGCCGACAGCCGCCATCGCGAGCAGGCCGCCGAGCACCAGCGCCAGCGCGAACGCCGGCCACGCCGCCAAGACACGCTGGAGGGCGGTGTCTGGAGCGGTTTCGGCGGTGTCGTCGACGGCGATTTCGCTAGACTGCGGCGGTTCCCGATCCATCGCGTCCGAGGGCATCATGGCTGGCGAGCACGATCGCGCAGTATCCCACCGTCAGACGGCGCCCGCGCCGGCCAGCGCCTGGTTCGTCCGATGGATGGTCTGTCTGGGGCCGTCGGCGTCGGTGCTCGATCTGGCCTGCGGGCGCGGGCGGCATGCCGCGGCGGCGATCGCCCGCGGTGCGCGCGTCGTCTGCGCCGATCGCGATCCGCTCGCCCTGGCCGGGCTGCCCGAGGGCGCGCACGCAGTGTGCGTCGACCTCGAAGCCGATCCGTGGCCGGCGCAGCTCGATCCGCCCGGCGGCTTCGATGCGATCGTGGTCGCCAACTACCTGTTCAGGCCCCGCCTCGACCTGCTGCCCTCGCGCCTGGCCGCGGGCGGGCTGCTGCTCTACGAGACCTTCGGTGCCGGCAACGCCCGTTACGGTCGTCCGGCCAACCCGGATTTCCTGCTGCGCCCGGGCGAACTCTTCATGCTGTGCCAGCGCCACGGCCTGATGGTGCTCGCCTACGAGAGCGGCTATGTCCCGCGTGCCGGCGGCGGTGCGATCGTGCAGCGGATCGCGGCCGTGCGCCCGCCTTTCGAGCCCGAGCGTTTCCCGCTCGAGGCCGGCGGTTCCGCGGCCGATGCAGTCGGCTAGAATCGCGTTTTCGGCCCTCGCGCCGTCCTCAGGACCCGCCCCATGATCACCGGAAGCATCGTTGCCATCGTTTCCCCGATGCACGAGGACGGCAGCCTCGACATGGCGGCTTACCGGCGGCTCATCGACTGGCACGTGGCCGAGGGCACGGCCGCCATCGTCGCGGTCGGCACCACCGGCGAGTCGCCCACGGTCGATGTCGATGAACACCATGACCTGATCCGGGTCGCGGTCGAGCAGGCTGCCGGGCGCGTGCCCGTGATTGCCGGCGCCGGCGCCAATTCCACCCGCGAGGCCATCGAGCTCACCCGTTACTCGGCCAGCGTCGGGGCGGCGGCCACCCTGCAGGTGACCCCCTACTACAACCGGCCCACCCAGGAGGGCCTGTACCGGCACTTCCGGGCGATCGCCGAGGCGGTCGACCTTCCCCAGATCCTCTACAACGTGCCTGGCCGCACCGGATCCGATCTGGCCAACGACACCGTGCTGCGGCTGGCGCAGATTCCCGGCATCGTCGGTCTGAAGGACGCCACGGGCGATCTGCCGCGCGGCGCCGAACTGGCTGCCCGCATGCCCGCGGGCTTCGGCCTTTACAGCGGCAACGACGACTCCGCGCTTGCCCTCATGGCCGTCGGCGGGCATGGCGTCATCTCGGTCACCGCCAACGTCGCGCCCGGCCCCATGGCGAAGCTGTGCGCGGCCGCGCTGGCCGGCGACTATGCTGGTGCGCGCGCCATCAACCGCCAGCTCATCCCGCTGCACATGAAGCTGTTCGTCGAAGCCAACCCCATCCCGGTGAAGTGGGCGCTGCAGCAGATGGGCCGCATCGGTGGCGGCATCCGGCTGCCACTCACGCCCCTGTCGCAGACCCAGCAGGCCGTGGTCCGCAAGGCGCTCGCCGACAGCGGGGTGCTGGCATGAGCGCGGCCTGCCGTTTGCTGACCATCGGCCTGGCCGCGCTGCTCGCGGCCGGCTGCTCGGCCATCGACTCCATCAACAACGCCAGCCGCATCGACTACAAGTCGACCGGCAAGCTGCCGCCCCTCGAAATTCCCCCCGAACTCGTGTCGCCGCGCGGCAACGAGCGCTTTGCGATTCCCGAGCGGACCCAGGCCCAGACCCTGTCCGGGTTCCAGACGGCCCGTGCCGCCGATCGCGTCACCTCCTCCGACACCTCCCGCGTGCTGCCCGCTGCCGAAGGCGTGCGCATGGCGCGCAACGGTTCGCAGCGCTGGCTGGTCGTCGAGATGCCGCCCGAGCGGGTCTACCCGCTGGTGCGCGAGTTCTGGCAGGAGTCGGGCTTCCTGATCGGCGCTGAGCAACCCTCGGCCGGCATCCTCGAGACCGACTGGGCCGAGAACCGCGCCAAGGTGCCGCAGGACATCATCCGGTCCACGATCGGGCGGGTGTTCGACAATCTCTATTCCACCGGCGAGCGCGACAAGTTCCGCACCCGCCTCGAGAGCTCCGAGGCGGGTCGCACCGAGGTCTACATCACCCACCGCGGGCTGGCCGAGATCTACACCGATCGCGACCGCAGCCGCACCGTGTGGTCGCCGCGGCCGGCCGACCCCGAACTCGAGGCCGAGTTCCTCGCCAAGCTGATGGTCAAGCTCGGCGTCGACCAGCAGCGGGCACGCGCTCAGGTCGCGTCGGTCGCGGCGTCGGCTGCGCCGGCCGGCGCAGCCACGGCGGCCGAGGCTCCGAGAGCCCGTCGCATGGCTTCAGGCGAAGGCGAGATCGTTGTCGTGGCCGAGCCCTTCGATCGGGCCTGGCGGCGGGTGGGCCTTGCCCTCGATCGTGGCGGCTTCACCGTCGAGGATCGCGACCGCTCGCAGGGCGTCTACGACGTGCGCTACATCGACCCCGAGGTCGACGCGAAGTCGTCCGACAAGCCGGGGTTGTTCGCGCGCGTGTTCAAGACCGACAAGCGGCCGACCTCCGCGCAGTCGTACCGCATCCGCGTGCGAGCCCAGGGCGAGGAAACCGCAGTCTCGGTCCTGCAGCGCGACGGCCAGCCGCTGCGCTCCGACGCCGATCGCCAGACCGGCGGCAAGATCGTCGGCCTGCTGCACGAGCAGTTGCGCTAGCCCCATCCTGTCTGCCGCCCGTGCGTTTTGCCAGCCTGGGCAGCGGCAGCGAGGGCAACGGCCTCGTCGTCGAGGCCGGCCGGCAGGGCGCGCCGATGCGCGTGCTCATCGACTGCGGCTTCGGTCTGGCCCAGGTGCGCCGGCGATTGGCCCGACTGGGTCTGGCACCCACCGATCTGCATGCGATTTTCGTCACCCACGAGCACAGCGATCATCTCGGAGGCGCAGTGCGCCTGGCTCGCGCGGCCGGGGCGCAGTTGTTCATGACCCGCGGCACGGCGGCTGCCGGCCTGCGCGAGTTGCCCGAAGGCCTGCCTTTGCAGTTGATCGAAGCGGACCGTCCCATCGAGCTCGAGGGCTTGCGGGTGGATCCCGTGCCGGTGCCGCACGACGCCCGCGAGCCGGTGCAGTTCGTCATCGAAGACTCGCGCTCGCGGCTGGGGGTGCTCACCGATCTGGGCCAGTCGACTCCGCACCTGGTGCGCCGCATGACCGGGCTGCACGCGCTGGTGCTCGAGTGCAACCACGACGCAGCCATGCTGCGCGACGGCCCGTATCCGTGGTCGCTCAAGCGGCGCATCGCCGGGCCCTATGGCCATCTCGAGAACGCCGCCGCGGCCGCGCTACTGGCGCAACTCGATCAGCGATGCCTGGGCACTGTCGTCGCGGCGCACCTCAGTCGCAGCAACAATCGACCCGATCTCGCGCGGCGGGCGCTGTCGGCGGTCTGGGCGGGGGCCAACGAGCAAGACGTTCTGGTGGCCGACCAGGATCAGGGCCTGGGCTGGACCGAAGTCTGATCCGCTGCCGACCCACTGCGTGGCGTGGCGCCGCGTGGCCGTGTGGCGCGCAGCGGGCCGGGAATAAAAAAAGCCGGCCAGCGGCCGGCTTCGCGTGCGACAGGAAGGATTACTTCTTGTCGTCTTTCTTGGCGGCGTCGGCGGCACCCTGAGCGGCATCCTTGGCAGCATCGGTAGGAGCGGCGTCGGACTTGGCCGGCTCGGCGGGGGCCGGGGCGGGCGCGGGCGCAGCAGCCGGCGCGGGAGCGGGAGCGGGAGCCGGCGTTTCCTTCTTGCCGCAGGCGGCAACGGCGACGGCGATCAGCGAGGCAATGAGGAGCGACTTGTTCATGGTGGTGTCCTTTGCTGGAGGGATGGACGATCGTGAGGATCGGGACTCGACACCTGCGGCGGCTGGATATCCGGCAGGCTTGCTACCCGGACACCCTCGAGCGAGGCTGTGATCTTTTTCGCGTTTTCCGCCTTCGGCTAGCCTTCGAGTATAGCACTCCAGCACCCGCGTGCTCGTTGCTGGTGCGTGTTGATGCTGCGTCGCAACAAACCGGTTTGTCGTCGATCAGAGCCCAAGCGTGGTGGCTGGCAGACAGTCGGTCGATTCGTCCCAGGCTGCCGCCAGCCGGTCGGCATGGGGTTCGGCGGCCGACGGCATGGCGATCCGCAGCCGGCCCGTCAGCGCGTCGGGGTGAGGCTTGCGCACCAGGTGCTGCCGATCAACGACCAGCGTCGATTCCTCGAGCCGCAGGTGGGCGGGTAGCTGTCGCAGGGCGCAGCGCCCGGCGGCCGCGCGGTGCAGCGTCAGGAAGCGGTCGGCGCGCGTGGCGAGCCAGCCGGGATCGGTGACCAGCAAGCGCACGCGGACGCCTCGCGCCAGTGCCGCTGTCAGCGCGCGTGCCCCGTTGGCGCGGGCCAGCGGCCAGTCCGAGAAATCGGGGTCGAGCATCAGCACCTCGTGGCGCGCGAGATCGAGGACAGCCACGACTGCCTCGGCGAACGCCTCGCGGCCGGTGAATGGCTGATCCTGGGGTTCCTTCACGATCGCGCCGCCAGGTTGCCACCCTGCGCCTGCCGCGCCGGGGCCCGGCGGTTGCCGAGACGCGTGCTCATGGGACGAAGCGCGCACTCGGCCGCGCCAGATAGAACCACTCGCGACCGGGCAGGGCGTTGGGATTGGGGAACACCACATAGCCATCGACGGGCGCGGCGATGACTTCGCCGCTGGCGCGCCGGCCGATCGGCTCGCCCGCAGCGACCCGATCGAAGGAGCGCCACGTGCGCACGAAG
>Ga0315904_10010642_pt1 | contig 11857 bp, 22 predicted proteins | sample LakEriMetagenome_6_FD_203529 | JGI IMG/M metagenome (GOLD analysis project Ga0315904, IMG submission 203529) | Freshwater fungal communities from buoy surface, Lake Erie, Ohio, United States - Buoy 12 MA120 | ecosystem: Environmental > Aquatic > Freshwater > Lake | place: USA: Lake Erie, Ohio...
TCCACCACGACGCATGCGACCGATGCGACGATATGATTTTTTTGATTTTTTGCGACGTGCCATGTATTTTATTTTTTATTTGTTTTCAAAATTATTTTTTCATTGCAAAATAAGCAATACCGATTACCCCCAATCCCCCAATTATTAACATAGGAGACAAAGCAAATCCAGATTTTTCCTTGTCTGCCGCTTCGACATCGTCTGAAAATGGGTTTGTATTTCCACCCTCTGCACCGGCATCACTTAATAAGTCTGCATCATTATTATCTGAAACGCCTTGTGCTTTCATGATAGTTCCTAATGTTGCAATAATAGGTGCGGCAGTTGCAAGAGCAGTACCAATAGCCGCCCAATCTACCGCCCCAATTGTAATATCTTCGCTCAAATATTCATCGATACCTTTCATTTTTTTTGAACCAAAAAGTGCTTTTTTCTTTGCACCTCTATTTATTTCTTTTTCAAGTTTTTCAAAATTTCCGCCTAATTTCTCCCATTTTGCTTTAATCTTTGATTTGTCTTTTTCAATTGCCTTCTTTAATCTGGTAGCAAGTCCACGCACATTTAATTTAACTAAAAGCAAATAAGCATTACGGCTTGGAGACAATACAACCTTTTTTACTCCCCCTTTTTTACCGCCCTTTTTACCGCCCTTTTTACCGCCCTTTTTTTTGCCCTCAATACCGACTAAAGCATCTTTCATTGCTCGTATCTTATTAGTAAGTGAGTCAATACGTGAGTCTCCTTTTGGAAGACTTTGTCTGATTTCAATTAATTTTTTTATTTCTTTTCTGAACTCCGGTCTTAAAGACGGCTCAATTCCGGTAATACCGGATAAAGTACTTATTTTCATTTTAATGTCTTTTTTAAATGTGTAAGGTTTTTGTGAGTTAAAATAGTGCCAGACTGCATCAATAATTATTTCATTATTAGGAAATCTTAGCACACAATATACATGCGTAGGTGTTTTACTATTATTATAGGAAACATATCTTAAATATACATTATCGGGATAATAGCAATATAATACTGCAGAAGCGTAGAGACTAAGGCTCTTACAATCTCCTACACTTAAACGTGCCGGCAACACTATTTTTTGGTGGTAACCGTCTGCTTTATATTCGATATTTTCTTTTAAATATTCCCAAACATTTTTTGCCGTCTCCTCTGGAGTACTGCCCTTAAATTTTAGATAAAAATTATTTTGCTTAACTTGTTCAACGGCTAAAGGAAAATTGCTCTCTAATACCCTTTGAATATCTGAATTACTCCCACTCACAAAATTAACCGTATCAATATTTAAAGGCTTCATATTAAAGACTTAATTTCATTGAATTTGTATTCACCTAAGTTAGTGTTCACCTTTCCGAATATCTCTATTTTCACACTACCTTGTTTAAAATTAGTAAGCAAGTTTTTTAATGTTTGCGGTACGCTATCGGTAAAAATTTGCAAAGGGAATTTAATAGGCATTTCTTTTTTTGGCTCAACAAAAAAAGGCTCAAAAGTTGCAATCTGGGCAAATGTCTTATTATTAACTGCGAAGAATATTTGTATTGAATTAACTTTTACCTTTACGTTTTCTGGATTAATCAATTTCGTGTTGACGGTAAAAAATAATTCTCTAAAACCACTTCGCAAAGTATTTTCAACATTGAATTGAATTGATACAATACTATATGTCAATCGCTCAACAAACTTCATATATTTTCTATATACAAAATATCCGGCAACGGCTATTATTCCTAAAAATATAATTTTTTTATTCACTTTCGCAAAAATATTTTTTTAATCTATTAAAAGTTTATTCGATTACCCCCATTCACTTATTACCACAATATATTAGCTGAATAATAACCGGATGAATTTTTTACCCTAATATCTTTAGCATGTCTTATCCAATATAGTTCACGCCTATAATCTGCATATTCTTTTCCGTATTGTTTTAAGTATGTTGGATAATCTGGATAATTAATATCTCCAATTGAACATATATAGACATTGTCTTTAAATACATCAATTTTTTTATTCTTGCGTGTACTTGGTTTAATTACAACATTTAATTCTTTTGCCCTCTGGTAACTATATTTTGAAATCTTATACATTTATATTGATATTGTTTATTTGCTTTTTATCACGCTCAATCAATAGTTTAAACGTATTAACAAATGAAGTCTCGGATATCAGATAGCAATTTTTGCCGGAAACACCGTTTAATATCTTCATTCGTACAAGCCAACCCAAACTTTGGGGAGTTAAATTGTAAAGTCTTGCAATATTTTCGTATTTGCTAAGTATCTCAATCGGTAATAAAAATTTAGTCATTCGTTAAAATTTCGTTTAAATTTCGTTAAAATTTCGCTTTATATTTCGTTACAATTGTAATGAAGTTTTTAGTGCTTTAATTAAACCGGTACATTCAAGTTGTACAACACTATTTTCGTAATGAAAGAACGGACAAAGGCTATTACAATCATTATTAAGTATCTGCAATTGCCCTAAATTATTTTGAACCGGTACTCCAGACTTAAACGGACATACGCATGGTTTATCATTTACTTGAAGAAAATAAATATCGTCTCTTTGCTTTATTGTGTATTTCATTTATCAAATATATTGATATTACATACAAGTAAGATTATTTTTTTTTATTACTGATTAAATTAATATACACATATTGAGTAAGATAACCTACTCACTAAAGGTATTAATAATCAATATGTTATTCGAGTGAGTGAGTAAGGTAAAAAAGAAAACTTTATTTACATGTTGTTATGTTGTTAAAAAAAACTTACTTACTCACTCACTTTTAAATTATTTATTGTATGTTTGCATCACGCTAAAAAATTAAAACTATGAGACAATCAAATTCCCCCAAAAAACTTACAAAAAAACAAGTTGCTTTATTAAGCAAAAAATTAGGTATTGACTTAAATACTTTACCTAAAAATTATGTTAGTATATATGATTATGATTACTCCGGTACTTCATATTTTTTAAAAATTAGTTGTGAAAACACTTGTATAACAATTGATGCGAACTTGATAACAAGTATTGTTAAAAATTCAGTTACAACACAAATTAAAACAAGTGTTAATGAAAGAGTAAGGCAAACAATAACCTTATGGAATAATGTTAATCACATATTATCAAATACATATTACATTTAATATATGTTGAACATACAAAGATACCAGACGGCAAGGCACAAAATGTTAAAATATTTTGAGCGTGTACCTCAAAACGATGCGCAAAAGTTATTTATTCAAGAATTGCATGACTTGATAGAATATGCCGATAATTCGCTTATTGATTACGAACTTTACATTAATTCACTAAAAAAATCTACTCCAGATAAGGAACTTGTTTACCAAAAAAATTTATGCAATAAATACAAAAGACTACTTGAAATTTTTAATATAGATAGTTCACTTATTAATGAAATAGATAGGTATTAATATGAGTAAAAACTTTATCGCAATTGAAAATTACTTAATTCAGAATTACCAAATATTTTACAATACGGTAAATCAAAATTGGTATAACGGTAATGAATTGTTGAATGAACATGACCTTTACCGTAAAATTGTAAACTCTGGACTAAGTATAAATTTTAATGACCTTATATCAATTTTAAAAAGTTCAATCATAAAGCAATATTGCCCATTTGCAAATTATTTCAATAATTTAAAACCGTTAAAAAAAGGTGAAAAAGATTATATCGGTCTGCTTTGCAATTACATTGAATTAACTACTCCTTACGAATATTCCAAGTTTAAGGAGAATTTAACCAAACACTTTGTTCGAGCAATCAAATGTTGCCTTAACGATAATTACTTTAATAAACATTGCTTTGTATTTGTTGGAGCGAAGCAAAATACCGGTAAAAGCACTCTTTGCCGGTGGTTAGTCCCGAAAGAATTAAAAGAGTATTACACAGAAAATATAAGCCTTGACAAAGATAGTTTGATTAGTTTAACCGATAATTTAATAATAAACCTCGATGAATTAAGCACACTAAACAGAATTGAAATAAACTCTTTGAAATCAATTTTAAGTAAAGATAAATTGAAAATAAGGAGACCATATGAGCGAAAGGCTACGACTTTTTCTCGAAAGTGTACATTTTTCGGAAGCACAAATAAAAGTGAATTTTTGACCGACGAGACCGGAAGCACAAGGTGGATTTGCTTTGAAATCGACAGCATCAATTGGGAATATTCGCAAAAAATAAATGTTGAAAATATCTGGAGACAAGCATATCAATACTATAAAGATAATTACAATTGCGAATTAAATTATACCGATATTCAAGAGAATGAAAGCCGAAATATAAGGTATAATGTAAGTACAAACGAAATTGAATTGTGCGACAAGCATTATCAATCTGGAAGTCAGTTCAAGACTGCTACCGATATTCAGACCGAACTATTACAATTATATCCTAATATCCGGCTAAACATTATTAATATAGGTAAAGCCATGACACAACTAAATATTGCAAAAAAAACAATATACAACGGCAATTATTCTATAAAGGGGTATCTGATAGACCGTAAGTAAATTGTGGTAAATTGTGGAAAAAATATAAATTTGGACATTGTCTAATGTTGCTAATTAAATAATTAAGGTATATATTTGCAACAAGCGTACAACACACTCGTATATTAATTCGGGTTTGTTTCATAAGGGTAGCCGTCGATTGTCTCCGGTTGCCCTTTTTTATTTTCTAAATAAACCACGTTACCGCTATATATAACAAAGCAATTGCAATAATCAATAAAAGTCCTTGCTCTAAGTCTTTGCGTTCAAATTTCTTCATTTTTGTTCTTGTTTTTTAATTCGTTACGTATCTTAATAGCAACAAGTAAAAGTGTCGCTCCAGATATTAAGAGTTGAATTACCAATTGAATAATATTGATTATCCAGTTGGTTTGTACGACTAAAAAAACATTATTGATACATAAAACGGTAGATGAGATAGAAACGGCTTTCCACGTTGAGACATAGTCCGTAATATCATCAAAGTTTATCACATTCTATATTTGATTATCTATAAATATAAATCTTGAATTAAGTAAAGTAAAGTAACGACCATGTCGCCATCTCCGGCAGTTATCTGGCTATCAAAATATATTTTCAACATTTTTACTCCATTTTCAGAACCATAGCGTGCTGGGGATTGTTGAAAATTTATTAACAACGAGTACACTTTATCTCCGCCTACACAATCAATTCCGTTTCCGCTAGCAGTGGCACTCTCTTGTAATGTTCCCACTATTGTACCTATTGGTTGAGGTATTGATGGGGTACTATTTGTTATGTGTAAATGTGTAAAACCTTGATATGATGTTGTCTGATTGATACAATATACATAACAAGCAACTGGGATAATAAAAAAATTATTATTAGTTAATAATAAAGTGTAGGGCGTATCTGCAATATCCATAATTTGGACGTCCGCTTGTGGTATCGTTACCACTTCTTTATATAAATAACTTCCTACATTAATACCGCTACACATAATCAAAACGAATATTTTTTACGTTTAACAACTAAAATTGCCTTGCTACCAATTGGAAATGTTATTTGATAAAGAGTAACATTCAGTTCATCACCCCATGCCCCATCGGTCATGCTTTCTTTTGATGCCAATGGTACACCGTTAATATTAACGATACTGCCACCCCCCCCAATATTCCAAAAATAAATATCAGCACAATCACTTGTAATTACTTGACTTTCTGTAATTGTAAGTGTTTCCCAAATATATTTTTTTCTCATTTTTTCATTATTTTAAATGTTATCAATCCTAAAATAGCAATTACCAATATACTACTTATTGGGTTTTTTTTTACAACATTAATAATATTACTTGTTGCGATATCAATATATCTTTTTATAGATATACCGACTTGATATAATAAAGTCGCATAACTTGGCGAAGTCGCATATCCGGCTTTTTGTAACTCATTTACTTGCTCTAAAAAGGTAGAAGCAGACAATGCCTTTTTATATCTTGGATTGACTTGCAAAAAATTTACATAGTCCTTAAAACTATCCTCAAAAGAATTGTATGCTCTAAAGTCTGCGCTCTCAATATAATAGTCTCCAGAACTTGAATATTCACCGGTATTAATATTATAGCGTTTACCTTTCCATGAACTATCCGCTTTAATACCAAATAAATTTTTTGCTTCTCTTGATAACTTTGATTGTGCCGGATAGTAAGTACCGTTTACTTTGCCTTGACTTTCAACTATTGCTTGTGCAAATACGGTTTGCGGAAATATGCCGGTATTGTTAATTAACTGATTAACTAAAGGTGTGTATTTATTGATAAATTGCTCCCTTGTTAATAGCATGTTATTCCTCTATAATTGAATTGTCCTCAAAAGATACCGGCTTTCGGTTTTTATTAAATGTACCTAATATCATAAGTACATAACCGCACATTTGCATGAATATTTCAATCCACTCCCTTATAGTGTGTTTGCCGTCTCCAATGTTAAAATTCTTGATTAAGTCTAATATTGTGGTTACATCAACTCCCACCAATTGCGTAAGTATAGGAGCGACAACCGACATTAGCAACCCCCAAACGGTCATTGATTGAATAGGGTGCTTTGTTCCGTCGTTTCTTTTTCTGAACATCGTTAAAATTTTAATTATCAATTTCATAAATTCTTGTTTATCGTTTCAATGAATATATCAATTTTCTTTTCAACTCTGGCTATTTCTCCAAAAGAAGGATATACACGACTGAAATTCTTTTTTAATTCGTCTCTGTATTTGCCTTTACCGTTTCGCACCAAATATAAATTTTTTACGCCCTTTTTAAAAAGTTTATAGGCAATGTATGTTTCAAAAGTTCTCGCCCAAATTTCATTTAGGTAACCCCAATACTCTGATTTTTTTGCTACATCGTAAACTTTACGATAAAAGCCGGTAGGTTTTTTATTTACAAATAATAAAGGAGTAAAGCAATTAATAAAACTTTGCTCCAATTCGTTTAAGTTCGATTTGCCGGAAGTAACCGCACTCATATAATGATTATAGGCTCTCTCCGGTTGGGAATAAGAAAATATTGTAACTCTACCACCACTTAATGCCACCAATCTATTTTTTGTAAAGTACTCGGCACAACGGTAATCTAATGCATGTCCGTATTCATGAGCAATTGCGCCATAACCGGAATTACTTTCTCTGTTAATATTATTTATCTTATCCCAATTCTCTTGTGAAGTGTTTTCGTATCTGGGTAAATTAAGCAAAGGGTTTTTTGCCAATTTATCAATTCGCCTATCTCTTGAAAGATTGATAACACCAGACGAAGGCTCATAATGTGCGTAAGCCATTGAACTGCCTCTTGCACCGTAAGCCATGCCGATTGTTTTATTTAGTCCTATATTATCATTCTTAAATTTCAAAATTGTTTGCAAATCATAAAAAGATACAATTGTTCCGAGACAATAATCTAATCGTCTTACTTGATTAACCCAATTGCCAAATTCTAAACCGCTTAACTTATATTTATTGATTATATACTCCGGTAATCTGTTTACTTCATTGGGAGCAAATAACTTTTTTACATTCAGTTTTGGAGTGCGCAAAGGTTTATACTTATCAATTGCAAATTTGTAATTCTCAAAATTTGCATAAGAAGCCTTACCCCCATACTTTGAATTAATATCCAGAACTTTGTTAGCCATTACTTTTATAAATACCTTTTACCGCTTTTTTACTTAATGATTTTAATTCTTGTTGTGCATCTTTTTTTGTAGCATGCCACTCACCAATATAATCATTATTGATACCTACAACATGATAAATATAATTAGCATTTTTCCAATCGTAGCCTTGAAATATTTTGTACTTTAATTTTAAGCCACTAATAACCCTAATATTAACATTGTGGCTCTTACTATCTTTGTGGTAATTACTGCCCTTTGTCCGCTTTGTGCCGGTTATATTTTTACCTTGTAGTTTTCTTAATATATCTTTGACTTCATCGGCAACCGCTTTTCTTATTTCTGGTTTATCGAGAATAAGCATGCCGTTAGGATTTTTTAAGCCTTTTTTAATAGCCGCCTTATCTGTTGTTTTTATTATTGTTTCTTTTGTGCCGGATATATTTTTATGATTTATTTTTTGTATTTCGTATAAAAAATAACCTCCGGGATTTCCTGCTTTACCGGAAAGATTTACACCAAGTTTATCATTCTCTAAAAAATATTGAGTATAATATTTGGAATTTTTTGGATATTCAGTATTTTCTACTATGTCAACAACTCGCATTATCCAACCATATTTTTTCACCTTAACTAAGTCTCCAACTTTGATACCTTTTTTTGTCTCGGACATGACCTCACCAAGTCTTTTTTCGCCTTGCTTAAACTTTAATCTGCTTTGAATTTTCATACCTTATATTTTGGCTTTTTGTTAATTATACCGGCAACTTTTGCAAGTTCGCTTTCATTCAAAAAAGATTGTAAATACCCAAGTAAAGACATATTGTAATACTGATTAAATTTTAGTGCCAAATAACTTATTTGAGACTTTGTCTTAAGTAGTTCAAAAACTCCATAAATTGCGTTTTCATCGTCGTTAAAAATTCCATAAGCATCTTTGATTGTATCCGAATAACGCCTTGCATCACTTTCCGTTAATATTAAAGCACCTGCTCCAAATTGTCTCCAATAGTTTGGGTTAAAATAATTTTCTGTTTCTAATTCTCTTAAGTCTCTTGTTTCTGTTTGGTCTGATATTATACCAAAACTCTGGAGAACTTTTCTCCCCCCAAAATATACACCGGCAAATATTCCGGCTATAATTATAAGATTATAGTCAATTTTTTGCTTCATACTTTATTATCTGGTACTAAATTGTTTAAAAAATTAACCGCTAAATTGTACGTGCTTTTATCGTTTTTTGCTAAGTAAACTAATTTCTTTAACCGAGTAATAATATTTGCATCTACCGTTTCTAATTCATTAATTATTACATCAATATCGGTCTCATTATCTGAAATTCCGTTTATACCCTCAACTTGTTGTTGTTGTGGAATTAAACCGATTTTTGAGAGCAATAAACCGGTAATTGCCGGAATGTGTGGCTTAATACTTTCGAGAAATACATTAGCCGGTGTCTCAATCTGTCCAATTTCTTCTTCTTCTTCTTCTTCTTCTTCTTCTTCTTCTTCTATATTATCAATCTTATCTTTAATAGACTGAATTTGTTGCGTAATAGCATCTAATCGGTCATGTTGAACACCTATATTGTTTTGTTGCTGAACATTAGAATTAAGACTTGTATCATATTTAATCTTATAGTTTTCATTTTTAATGTCTCCCCCTTTGTTAATCTCCTTGCCCGTCTTACGTGAGATTGATATTAATACAACGCCAGAGTTTATGTAAGCATTAAGGCAGTTATGTAATTGAACAATGCTATCCTCAATATCTGTACCCTCATAATTGTTAAGCGTACCGTCTCCGTCGGATACTCTCCAACAACACAGAGACTTTGTCCGCATTGTATCAAAAATATAATTCTTGTCTTTACAAATTGCCATGTTAATTTTTTGGTTTATAGTAAAAAGTAAAATTTATATAAACGGCATCAGTTGCAAAACTTGGAATTACAGTCTTATCAAGTATAGACACAAAAGACTTTTGCAAATTAATTTCAGAGTTAAAGCGTCTAATATAGTTTGTATTTGCATTTGCTCCGGTTGTCGGATTGTTTAGTCCGTTTAGTGGGTAATTTTGCAAAATCAAATTATTGTTTTTATCTACTAAAGTTAAACCAAAATATGATGCAACTACCGGTTGTAACCCGAATTGTAAAAATTTATAGGGCGCAACAAGTTGAGTATTAAAATTTAATGAATAAGGAGAGGGAACACTTCCAAAGACACCGTCTGCATTATATTCTAATCTAATACCTTTAAGTATGCAGTTATCAATTTCATAATCGTAATTAAAAAAAATTTGACTTGCATAATAATCCGGCAAAAATTGCAGTCCTATATTTTTGGCTTGTACAATTGTGGGAAATCTGGACAAATTCATGACCTACCCCCTTATTAATTTGTTTTATAAACGATATTAAAAAACGCTACTTCATTAGCCGTTATGTTAGTGCCGTCTAATATTTTTACATAACTTTTTGATAATACACATTTGAACGGTTTGAACTCACGAATAAAACCACCGTTTAGATACGCTAAAAGCGTGTAATAAGGAATTTCAAATACTCTATTTATTGAACTATTATCTTGGAATGTAACCGATAAACCGGTTGCTCCGCTTGCAGTAACTACGCTTAAACTACTTGGAGACTTAGTACATTGTGTGTTTGTAAATGCTTCGATTGCATATACCGTTACTTCTTGCCCTCTGATAATCTGATTATCTGGGAATTGAAATGTTTGACCGGCTGAATTGCTTGTTAGTTTAACTTCAATTGTTAGACTTCTGTTGATGATTGGTACTCCGTACATATTTATTTGTTTTTTAAGTTTTCTATTTACTTTTTAAAAAAAAAGGGGTAAGGCTTTCAACTCCCACCCCCTTTACTATGCTAAAATAGCAATTTATTTACTGCGAGACAAAAAAGTCTTAATTGACTTGTCTTGTGCCACGTTAGCACCGTTCAATAACAATACACCTCTAAAATATAGAACTGCATAATTAGTTGATTGAGTACCGCTATTGACCACGCTTGCCGCTAAATTTAAGTTTGCAAAATTATTTGCTTGACCGTTAAAGCAAATGTCTTGTTCGTAGTTAATGAAGCCATAGTCTCCACCTTGCCATGCTGAACGTGTATAGTCATTCGATTTGCCGACGGGAGCAGATGCTAAAAATGCAAGTCCTTGTTGCGCCATATCTACACGTCGGAAATTTAATGTATCTATTGTTTCAGTCAAATTAACGCTATTAACGGTAATCTGAATACGACCAGAATAAATACTTTCTAAATTATCCGCTTCACCACTTCCGGTAAATACGGTTGAATTTGGATAAGTGTGTAAAAGTGATGTAGCTTGTAGGGCGTCGGTTAATGTTGCAGAATTAGCCTTTTTAATGAATAAACCTATTTTTGTAGGAATAAAGGCATCGCCAGAACGTAATCGAACTTCCGTAGCTAACTTAGTTTGATTATCGTTAATGTTGAACGTATAAGATGCAGAACTTCCAAGTGCTACCTCTAATCGTAATGTGCCTTGTGTGGAACGTACTCCTTTGCTCTCAAAGGCATTAATGAGAGACCTTGTCCGGTTGAACGCTTTAGGTGTCATGATTTTTGTTTTTTGTTTTTATGTTTAAGTTATTATTAATCTAATTCTTCGCTACCGTTTATCTCTGATATTGTATCGGTCATTTCGCCAATAGTTAATTCGTTACCCTCAATCATAGACATTTCGCCAACGGTAATATCTTCCTCAATACCCTTAATATCTGCATCAATTACTTCGCCTATTGCCGGAACGAATGTTCTAACGGAATTAACGCCCGCAACTACAATCATGCCCGATGCAACACTCTTAACAATCGGTTGTTTAACGAATTGTTGTAAGCCTAAGCCAACAACTGCCGGAGCAAGTTCTTTAACAATTGGTGTATCTTTCATAAAGTCCTTAAGTAAATTTTTGCTTAAGAATTGCGCTCCAAGTCCACCGACGATTAAACCGAGAATATCAGTAACATTCGTTTGAATTGCGCCTATTCCACCACGACGCATGCGACCGATGCGACGATATGATTTTTTTGATTTTTTGCGACGTGCCATGTATTTTATTTTTTATTTGTTTTCAAAATTATTTTTTCATTGCAAAATAAGCAATACCGATTAC
>Ga0315904_10010643_pt1 | contig 11857 bp, 19 predicted proteins | sample LakEriMetagenome_6_FD_203529 | JGI IMG/M metagenome (GOLD analysis project Ga0315904, IMG submission 203529) | Freshwater fungal communities from buoy surface, Lake Erie, Ohio, United States - Buoy 12 MA120 | ecosystem: Environmental > Aquatic > Freshwater > Lake | place: USA: Lake Erie, Ohio...
CACCTCCAAAGCGGAGGCGAGCCGCCGTCTGATGGTGCGAGGGTCGCACTTGGAGTGGTCGCCAATCTCTCGGAGGCTGAGTCCACGATAGTACCGGAGGTGGATCAACTTCCGGTACTTGCTGGGGAGTCTGGCTATAGCCGTCTGGAGTTTGGTTGCCATGCTATGCGGGGCGATTGCCAATGCCTCCGCCAACTCCATCGGCACCCGCTCTGGCGAATCGTATCGTGCCCTGCGGTTGCGGTCGATCTCCTTGAGTAGGGCATTGCGAATCGCCATCGAGAAGTATGTCGTGATCTTGGACTGGGCAGGATCATACGTCGTCGCCGCCCGACAGATCGCAAGGTACGCCACGCTGGTTGCGTCGATCTGGCGCAGTGGCTTACGCAGAGAGGGATACCTGCATCGAAAGGCGATGATCGACTTTGGCACGACGGCCATAGCCTCCTCCGCCAGCAGTTTCTGTTGGTCTGTCAGGTGCATCCTTGCACGCTGGAGCGCACGGCTCAGGCGGGCGGCTCCTCTTCCGGCTCCAACTGCGGCACCCCCTCGCTGGCAAACTCCAGACCAGCCAGCGGCACCACCTCCACGCTCGCCATCATCTCCTGCGTGATGAACGCGAACGCCTGCGACAGGATGCCGCCTTCGCCCACCTCGCTGAGAACGTCGCCGCACATGGCCCATCGGCCGTCAACGAGTTGTCGCCCGACCGGAACGTGTCGCGGGTCGCCGTGCTCCTCCTGCACGCCGTACAGGGCGACGGCGATCTCGTAGGGGTAGACCAACGCGAGGTCTTTGCAGTCGGCGTAGGGAACTGGGAGCGTCATCTCGGAGAGGAGCATCAGACGTTCCTCCCGAGAGCGGTCTGAAAGGTCTGCATGGCGTCCCGATACGCCGCCGCCTGCGAGGAGTTTAATCCCAGCCCGATTGAGTAGGCCGCAATCCAAGAGTTGTGCCACCTGTCGACAGTGCCGTTCCGATTTGCGGCAAAGACGGCAAACGCAGCAGTTGACACGGCCGTCGCAATCCCGGTGGTGTTTGTCGCGACGACGCTTCCGTTGTGGTAGTGCGTGAGCAAGGAAGCCGTTTCTCGCGACAGGATTCTGTGTCCCGCAGGGCCGTGACCGTTCGCCGCCAGCGACTGAGATGCGTTCTGTGCGGAACCGTAACTCCCAAAGACCGTCGCCGTTGAGAAAGAATCCGTTCCAAAGTAGAAGCGGTTTCCAGTAGTTGCGTCGTTGGCACCCATGTAGTAGCGATTGACGTTCACGCCACTGCTCAAGCCGTGATACACAGACATATGCCCGCTGGCCGCTGTCCCGATGTCGCTGACCGCCAGGCCGGTGTTTAGATACTTGCTACTGCCATTTCCAAGCAACCCACCGCCCACCCCCGTCTCGTTGTAGTCGCCACTGACAAACGGCCCGACGTTGGTATCGGTGGTGTTGCCGTACTGCGTGCCCGACAGCGACGGCCCGCGATACAGCGGGACGAGGCAGGCGTTAAGGCCGGTGCCGCAGAAGAGATTCGCACGGTACATGGACGAGCGAAGCCCAGCCGCGTCGATGTCGTTGCAGAACTGGTTCACCGCACTCGCCGTGCTGGCACTCACCGACCCGCCGTTGGCATAGACGCGATTGATCCAATCGGCCGCGTCGGCGTTGGAGACTTGCGGGGCGAGGGTGATGCCGTACTTGGCGGCGAGGTATCTCTCAAGACGCTGGCGTTCTGCTGTGCTGAGAGCCTTTGAGTAGGCAATCATCTCGCAGATCGTCCCGCCCCAACTGCTCGTTGAACTAGAACCGACTTGCAGCGGGCCACCAAGCGTGTTGCTTGGCGCGGCCCCAGCATAAACAACAGCCGCCGTTCCGCCGATGCCATCCGAGAACATTGACAGCGACGAAGGAAGCGAGCCAGACGAAGCGACTGCCGAGAATACTTGCGCCCTGCCAGCAGCAATCGGCGCAGAGCCGTACACTGCCCCAGCCACTCGTATTGCGCCGTAGTACGCGCCAGAAAACGTCGCGCTTCCGTCACCATACTGCGTGTTTGAGCCGACGCTGGACCCAGCAAACACGCCAATGCGGCGAGCCGATGATGAGACAACTGCGATGAGCGAGTACGGCGCATCAAGGGTGAGTGATTGCGTTGTGAGGCAGTTGCCTTGCGTAGAAGTGAGTGCAATCTGCTTCTTTCCATTCAGTGCGGTCGCACTGATCGTCGGCCTGCTCGCCGCCGTACTCTGCGTGGCGTGCCTCGCGTTGCCAGACTTGTCAGCCCAGTACCCCACCGGATCGCTGGAGGCGGTGGCGGGAACCGTGCCGTCGCTGTTCTGAAACAGCGTGGACGAGTCGCTCGCGTCCAGCCACAGGGCGAGGCCAGAGATGGAGCGAGGGGTGAAGTTATTCGCCGGGCGAAGTGTGCGAGGGGAGAGCGGCATCAGTTCGCGTCCTTCTCCACTGCCTCCACGCCCACACGAACAGCATCCGCACCCACCATGGTTGCCCTTGCAGCAGCAACCGCAGCGGCGCATCGAGCGGGTTCGTTGTTGAGGTAATGCGTGTCAGCAGAAAGCCACACCAAGAGCGAGACGATCCACTTCCAGAACAGGGCGATCATAGGGATGCCTCGTTGTATTTCTTCCAGACGAACATGCACAGCAATGCACCGGCCACGCTCAAGACCAGACCGCCGGGAGCGTAGTGGCTCCCCGTGATGATCGAGCCAACCAGCCCGCCAGCCACCGAGCCAGCCACGCCGATGCCGATGGTCACGAACCGAGAACGCGGCGCGGCAGGAGGCCAGAGCCACTCCGCCACCGTGCCAGCGATCCAACCAAACACAAGCCAGATGATGATTCCAATCATTACCATCCCTCCATGTGACACACTGATCCAGTCTCTCGATACACCCTGTCTTGCTTGGGTGGCGGGTCCGCGAACACGGCAACCCACAGCCCGAACTTCGCCAGCCGCTGGAGGAATCTCACCACTGGCCTGTCATGCTTCGGCTGAAAAGGATTGAGAGGATCGAAGCCCGGTGCGCACGCGATCAGATACCCGGCGACAAGGCAGGCGAGGCAGGCACCAACGAACGCTGTGCGAGTCACAGTGCCAGTGCGTGATTGACCATCGACTCGCGGCGTGATGCCTGCGGGGGAGACGGCGACATCCATTCCTTATGCTCCAGTTTTCTCCATGGAAACCCTGACACTCCACCGATTGCGAACGAATCCCCCTGACGCAGGATCGCTTCAATGTCGGCGCGGCTCGCCCAGAACGAACCATCCGGCTGGTCACTCGGCCACTTCGGACCCGTGACCCACGTCGTGTTCCAACTATTGAGAACGAGGGCACCGTCTCGCTTGCCAGGACCGTCTGCAAAGCGCACAGAAATGCAGCACATGCAATGCGACCATTGCCCACCTCTTGGGAGAAAGCCGTCTTTGTCCCTGACCTTCGTCGCTGCGAAGCCAACGTCCGAACAGATTGGGACGCAGTAACCAGACGTGATGGCAGCGACCAACTCGTCCCACGTTGTGACCTGCGCAACCGCCAACGCTCGATGAGCAGCGGCAGCGGTGGCGATCTCACGGGGCGGGCCATACGCTCCCCACTCTCGGGAGCGATCAATCGAGTAGCGGCTCAGGTCAAACTTGCCGACCACCTCGCGGTACAGGATCCCGCCCACCGCAGGATCTTTGCACTTGCCTGCAACCCATCGGGCAGCAGCCGCTCCGTAACTGCCGTCGCTATACCCCGCGAACGTGACCGGAGGAAGCCTCGCAAAAGTACGGCTACCGCCATAGATGGGTTCCGTCGCCACCAACTTCGGCGGAGCGGGCAACTCCCCCTGCTTCCATGACACCGCCTGTCCTATGTAACTCCCGACGCCCCAGCCAAAGGACACACAGGTGCCAGCGGAGCCTTGATCCCACGCGGTGAACGGCTTGCCGTAGACGGCCCGGTGAGCCTCGTCGGCGTAGCGGTACAAGAACGTGTCCTGCTTGACCACGTTCTCCATGCACTCCTTGCCAGCCTGTGCGAATCGCGGCTGGTCAAGTTCGCTCAGGAACTCCGCTGTCGCCGCTGGGTTTGGCTGATAGCCGAAGTTCGTCTCGACACGGTCAGCAAGGAATCCGACGTATCGACTGACTAATGTGCCAAGAGCAGCGGCAAATACAACAAAGGCGACAGCCGAGAATGTCCACGAGGTTTCACTGCGAGGCTTCACTTGCTGCCCTCCCAACGTCCCGGAACGCACTGACCCACAAGGCACGAGTCTCTGGCGTCAGCGGTCCGCCGTCCGTGCCGACGTGCGACTCCAGATAGGAGGCGATCTTGTCGCGGGCCACCGGCTGGCGGTCGCCAATGCTTTCCCCCCTGCACCGCATCACACGAGCCGCCTTGCGGAGTTGGTCGATCTGCGAGCCAGTCACAAAGGATGGCTCACTCTGCGACCCGTCCCATTCGATCTCGTCCGCCAGTTCCAGCAGGAGATTGCCTACCGTTGAGGCGTCGGAACTTGCCGTCTCGCCACGAAAGTCGCCTTTGAGTGACAGCGGACCAACGTCAGGAGCGGGGGTCGGCGTGTCGTCCCGCCTTCCCCATGACGGCAAGGCAAGGACGGCAAGAGCCAGCAGCCCTATCGCCAACGCCATTCGCGGGTCGAACCGAGCCTTCACGGCCTCCGCAAATGCCTTGAGTTTGGCTGCATCTACCCCAAAGTAGAGAGCCGCAGCGGCTGCGATCAGCACCACAGAAATCATTCCGTTCCCCCCTGCCGACAGACGGCGTGAGTCTGAGCGCCACGCCTGCCGCTCTTGTTTGCGTTCAGCAGGCGAAACTCCCGGACGGCGGACACCAGATCGAACCCCTCTTCCACCTCGACAACGTCTCGGCGGCGCTTGGATTCGTGGGCCTTTTCGTGCCGCACAACCCAGTCCACCAGTAGATTTATGTCCCTTCGCGGCTGGCACTGGGACAGCAACTTCCGCCGCAGAATGGCGGGGTCCAGCCCTGCATCGCGACAGGTCTGGTCGAATGTGAACTCGCCGCCAGTCCCGTTCACAACCCACCGATAGGCGGCGATACCTCGACGCAGGCTCTCCCACTCCTTGCGGCAAGTGGGCTGCATCCCGAACCGACCCATGCGGCGGTGACGCCTGCACAGGTCGCTCATGTGGTAGTAGGTCCGAACGAGAACCTCCCTGCAAAACCGGGTCCATCCAGTTTCGCAGTCCTCAACAATGTTCTCGTCGTCGTAGTCCGTGACGACGTGGGCAATCATCTATTTCGTTGGTGCCTCGCAATAGCCGGATCGAAGAGTGCCCTCGTTGAGGTGCGGCCACACCTCAAGCGAGTGGATCGCCGCGATGACGTTCCAAGCGCTATGCCCCAAATGGTCTTCAGATCGGTCGCCGCTCAGGAACATGTACAGATGCCGAATGGCATGATTGAGCATGTCGTTGGCTGGCATCCCCTTCTCCCAGTTGTAGTCGCCGTAGCGGGCGGCACCCTCTGCACACGCAGCCGCCACTGCCGCCAGCCCGATGGGACTGATGAGGTCGTACCTCGTTGCCTCCGCATCGCTCGACCGCACGGCACCACTGGAATACCGGACGGACGACTCCTCAGTTACCTTGCTTACCACGTTGCAATCTCCTTGTAGCGTTCCTCAAACAACTGCTTCGCTTGCTGCCAGCAGTACGGCAGGATTGGGCCAGCCATCGGCTCAACGTCGATTCCCCAATCGTGATCGACAGTGAGCAAGTCTCGTTTCTCTGCCATGAGCGCACGCACGTCTGCCGCTTTCACGGCCTTCGGCATCGGCCAGCACAGGCCGAACTTGCGGGCGATAGTTCGCTGAATGTGTTCCTCCAACTCTCGATACTGGGGCAGCATGTTCTTGAGCGGCGTGGCAACGTCACCCAAGTACGCCTCGCTCGCGTCGTGGAGCAAACCCCACATCGCGTGAGGCGGCCCCACGATCTTGCTAACCATGACGCTGTGCTGGGCCACGCTGTACGGGCACTTGCTGTGCCCGGTGAAGCGGTTGATGAGGGACAGGGCGTGCGAGATGTCTGCCAATCGCACGTCTTCCTCTCGGAAGTCATCGAGGTCGATGACCTTGCCGGTGAACGTCTGCATCATCGTCGGACTCATGGTTCTCATATCAGCACTCCTTGCAGATGAGAGGGTCGATGGGATGTAGCGCACTCTTCGGAACGAAATACGCCTCGCCGTAGTTGCCGTAGTTGGCCCTGTAGCGAGGCTGCTTCGCGTCACCGCACCGCATCCAGCCGTGCAGCGTGAACTCGGATGGGCCTCCAGTAATGAGGACGTACACATCGTCGTCCTTGTCGCCGTCACGCACGATAAGGTCGTACGAATGCTTTGATCGCGTGCGGATTTGAATGTTGTCGCCCACGTCCGCCGCCTTGAAAGTGTTGACGCTGCCGCTCCAGTAGCGGTTGGTCGCCTTCGCAAAGGCGCACTCGCCCAACGCACCAAGCACATGAATGCTCCACTCGTCATTGATCGGAAGCCTGTTCTGACACCCCTTCCGCAATGCCTCGACGTTGCGAGACACGCCTACAAGGGCGGCACGACTCACCTCAAACCACTCCAGACGAACGTCCATCAGTCCTCCTTGCGTCGGTAGCCGAGCGTCCACAGGATTCGCGTGAGATCATCCCCCTGCTGCGTGACATGCTCTTCGCTGTGCGTGGGGTTGGCGGCGTGCAGGAACTCGTGAATCTCCGTATTGAGGCGAGCGCGACCCTTAAGCCTCTCGTCAATCAGCACCTTCTTGCGCACCGACTGATTCTTCGGGTCAGGCATGTACGTCCAGCCAATAGCCAGCCCCTTGAGGCGGGTGTATCGCCACAGCCATCGCACGCCGTTGATGAGAAACGAGTGGTCCTCTGCCATCACATGGCTCCCTGCACCTGCTGGACGAACCGCTTGATCTGCTCCAGCGGGAACGTGACCAACCACTCCTGCTCGTTCTGCCGATGCAGCACCACCGGGCACAGGTCGCCACACTGCTCCCTCGACTTCTCCATCACAGCGTGGAGATTCAGCCCACGCTCGACACGCTTTACCTCCAGCCAGAGGTGCGGCGTACCCGGAGCAATGAGATCGCTGGCAGATTCAGTGCCGCTGTGCTGCTGCGAACGGCGGGCGTGAGCCTGCGGAAGGTGGCGGTTCCATTCGTGCGCCGCCTCCAACTCGCCACGCTTCCCCTTCTGCCTGCTGTTGATTGCCATGCGCTCTATCTCCGGTGGTGTTCCGTTCCGCTCTCGCCACATGAAGACGCGGAACGGATAGCGTCCCGGCCCATACCCCAGATGCTTCTTGAGACGGAGCGAAGCCAGATACGCAGGGTCGTAGTTGGCGTCATCGACCTCTCGCTTCGCCGTGAGGCATACAGGCTTCTTGAGGTCATGCTTGCCTCCGCTGTGCAGCCCCTCATGGCAATACATGCAGAGACGGAGCAGGCAACGCCGGTCGTGGACCCGCCCCGCACCTTGTTGAATGTGGTGGATGTGCAACGGCACGTCTCTTGCCCAGCACACGGCGCAGTACGGGAACTCGTCTGCGAACTGCGACAGCACTTCATTACTCATTTCTCCACGCTTTCCATGAGCGAACAGACTGCGGCATTGAAGTCGTCCAAGTCCTGCATGGTCCTCAGTTCAATGCGCCACTGGAAAACGATGTCAGTGCCTTCACCTCTCGGAAGAGTGGTGATGCGTTCCTTGTACGTCCGAGCCTGTTCTGCAATCGCCCCGATGATTCGTGCGTCCCTGAGCAGGTCTTCGTTCTCCTTGAACAACTTGCTCAATGCCGACGCCATGAACGTGCCCATGTCAACCTCCGTGTGTCTTCAGCCACTGTGATGCCATCGCAAACCACATGCACAGATTCGCTATGTCCTCTGCGGACGTAATGACCACCGCACCGTTCGTGTCGATCACGATTGCGGACTCGTGCGGCTGGCTGAACCATTCGGCGTCTCCCTCCGAATCGTCGCCAATAAGTTTTCGCAACGTCTCCACGCCTTCCGCTGGCCTGCACAGCGCGGCCAGCCGCCGGTTGTTGGAGTCCGTGTACCGAAACAACACCAAGTCCTTCGCCATCGTCGCTCCCTGTACGCGCACCGCTTCCGTGCTGAGAAGGGCCACCGTGCCCTGCGTCAGCAACCTCATGTGAGGTGGCGATGGTCAGCCTTATTTGGCCCTCGTCTCAGCAAACCACCGGGACGTAGCGTCCATGCAGGATCAAGTACCTGCCCGTTGCCCGGATTTCGTGCTGCCATCACCCAGCCACCCGATCAAGTTCAAGGTGGTTTGTTTAGGCTCGACCGTTTTGATTTCGGACGCTGTGCGGTACGAGAAAATGAACAGCGTGTGAATCGCCCTACTGCTTCGACTCCTTCTTCTGGCGCTCGACCAACTCGCGGCGGACCGCAGACTTGAAAGCGCTGTCCTTTTTTGTGCTGTTGAGAACCCACGACAGGTAGTCAGCGGGAATGTCGGTGAGCGGAATGCCTTGATACTTGCCGTACAGCATCCGCCAGCCACGCTTCTTCGGGCCGGTCGGGGCGGCGAACAGGTCGCGAGTCGTGTGGTCGAACGTAACGCCGACGATGAGTCGCTTGCGCTTCTCGATCAGTTCCGCCGTCTTGGCCTCCAACTCCGCGAGGTCGTGAGCATCCTGTGCGGCAATGGCATCGACGGCACTGACGCCGTCGCTCCCCAGAGCGGATGCCGTGCGATCACGGCGGGCCTTCGACTTGCGAGTCTTGGCGTCCAGCACGTCGAGAGCATTGAGTATTTGGTGGCTGCGGCTGCTGTCGGTGATGTCGTAGACGTGAAACGTCGGCTTATCGCTGGATGCGATAGCGGCGAGCCGCTCGTCGCGAGTCATGTCGTGATGCAGTACGCCCGGAAGCGGGCGTGTGCCTCGACCGAGACGCTGCTCATAGCGTGAGAGCGAGCGCTGCGGAGAGGCGAAGTAGATGTTGCGGACCTCCGGGTGGTCCCACCCGCATGACAGCACGCCCACGTTGATAATGATCTTGGCGTCCCCCGCCTTGAAGGCGTCCATGTTTGCCTTCCGCACCAGCGGATTCTGCTTGCTGTGAACGGTGGCAACTCGGCATCCGTACCGCTCAAACACGTCAGTGAGCAGGTGCAGTTGCTTGAGTTTCCCGGCGTAGATCACGCTTGGCTGCTGGCGGTGCGTCTGGAGAACAAGGCTGCTGATCTCCTGTGCGAAGTGTTCCGCCGTAAGGACGTTGGCGAGTTGACTCTGGTTCCACTCCCCAGCCACTTCATCCACCAGAGTCAGGTCGAACGCCTTGCTCTCCGACAGGTGGCACGTCGGGCCAACCAGCCACCCCTCGCGGATGAAGTCGAGCATGCCGAACGAGATTTCGGGTCGCGGCCAGTACCGCAAAGCCTTGCCCTTCTTCTTGAACGGCGTAGCAGAGAAGCCGACTATGGTCGCACCCCTCGCCTCAAAGTGGGCGAGCATCTGCTCAAAGGCTGGAGTCGTCCCGATGTGGCACTCGTCCACCACCACCAGCGTGATGCGCTCGTACGCCGCCATCTTGTAGCGGTCGCCGGACAGGAGCGAGTCACGGGATCCGACGATCACTCGCGACCGCAGACCCTCCACCCACTCCGCGAAGTTCTCGCCCTGCTCTATGTCGCACCGCTCGCCCAGACGCAGTTGCAGGCGATCTCTCGCCTGACGCATCAGTTCAAGCAGCGGCGCAACCACCAGAGGGAACCGGGCAATCCGGCTCAGTTCAGCGAACACCTCCGTCTTGCCAGCACCTGTAGGCAGAGCCACCGTGATGCGGCGGGCACCTCCCTTTGCTGCGAGGCATATCTGCCGCACGGTGTCCTGCTGGTAATCGCGGAGAACAACCGGCTCATGCGTCAGAGCGTTCATGCTTGGGCTTCCTTGCTTTGGTGCGTTTGGCCTTCTTCGCCTGCTTGGCGGGCCTCTTCTTTGTGTCCTTCTCAACCGGCTCTGGGGCAGGCTGCACTGGCACGTCGAGAACGCTGGCAAACTTCGCGTCGGCCAGACGGGTCAGCACGTCGAGTTCCGAGAGGAGGTGCGGCAGGATGGCTTGGCAAAAGTGCTGTGCCATCTCGTGAGACAGCACGTCTTGCTGGCCCATCACGGCCACGACTCGCGAGTAGTCAATGAGTTTCTGGTCCATAGAAAAAAGTGCCGGATGGTTGGACGCCGTCCGGCGCGGCGCTGAGGAGTAGGCCAACCTCCATGTGTGTGTGTCAGGACGCCGCCACCGCCACCTTCGCCTCCGCCTGCTCATCAAGGGCGTCGGCCAGATCCTTGACGAGGTCGAACGACTTCTGGCTCAACATGCCGTCACGCAAGCCCTTCGTCGCACGGGCGACTTCGGCAGCACGACCAGCCGAGTCCTTCGCCGCCTTCAACTTCTTCTGGAGGGCCGCAACGATTCGCGGCTCGTCGCTGACGGTGGCTGCGGCGTGCGACGTGTTCGCCTGCTGGCCGTCGTCGTCGTCGTCCGCAGCGATGCCCACGACTGCACACAACGCCACCCGCTTGAGGTAGGTGGCGGTCGAGGCCAACTGCTGCGGTGCGACGTTGCCCTTCATTGGCAAATAGGACCGCTGGAACTGGCCGGACTTGTGGCCGAGCGTCGTGACAAGCATCAGCGTGCCGTCATCCCCGAATGGCATGAACGTCTGGGTGACGCTCAGTCCGTTGGCGGCAAGGGCGGCGCGGATCGTGTCGATCACGGTCGCGAGATCGGCGTAGTCGGGGATCGGCTTTCCGTCTGGCCCCTTCTTGGCAAAGTGTGATACGCAGGTGCGAGGTGCATTCTTCATCTGCCCGAGCGCCGTTGCGTGCGCGGCGAACAGTTGATCGAGATGCTCTGATGCTTCCTGCCACAGTGATTGGGTCTTCACGAGAAACTCCTCAGTAGGTAAGCCGGAAACTTCAACTCAATGACCTCTCCATGATGGTCCGGCAACCACCAATCGAGGTCTTCACGCAGTTTCAGATCAGCGAGCGCCCGATCCATCAGACGCCGCCCTTCGGCAACGACGATGTCTGGCAGCGTCACGACTTCGCAGTCATGGCTCACGCTGGTGGAGATGACGATGAACCGGAGGGGGGACGGCTCGCGTCCGCACGCCTCCATGCCAAGCCGATACCAAGCGTCTTGCAGGTGGTACTTGAACTTGATGCACGACGCAGGCCACTGACTGAGGATGTCCTCGTCGCTCGTGGTCTTGAGGTCGATCCACACGTCTGGCGTTATGGCGTCGGCACGACACTTGAGGCGGTGGCCGTCGCCCGTGACCCAGCGGATGCTGACCTCTCGGTCGGTGATCTGGTCGATCAGTTCCGATGCGGCTGGGTTTGCCCGAATGGCGGCGACCTCCGCCAGAATCTGGGCACGCTCTTTCGGGCCAACGACTGTCGCACCAGCGGGAGCCTCGTTTTCAGCCCACTTTTTGGCGTCTTTGCCAACCTGTCCGGTGCTGGTTAGTGTGTCTTGTGGAGGAGAGACAAGCGTTTCAAGGAAGGCGTCTCCTTCCTCAAGCCACCTGTGCATGAGTGTCCCGTGATCGAGGGCACTGCTCTGGTACGGCGGGAGGACTTTGGAGATGTACCGCTTGTGGTACAGGTGCGGCGAGTCAAGGAATGTTTTGACGCGGCTGCATGACCTGTAGGTTTCGTCGGAGTGGTAGTCGGCATTGCTCTCATCGTGCCGAATATCGGGTCGTACATGACTACTGTTCGCTCCTTCCTCTAGGGGCCTACATGCTGCTTGTACGGTCCCA
>Ga0315904_10010644_pt1 | contig 11857 bp, 15 predicted proteins | sample LakEriMetagenome_6_FD_203529 | JGI IMG/M metagenome (GOLD analysis project Ga0315904, IMG submission 203529) | Freshwater fungal communities from buoy surface, Lake Erie, Ohio, United States - Buoy 12 MA120 | ecosystem: Environmental > Aquatic > Freshwater > Lake | place: USA: Lake Erie, Ohio...
TTGACGTAATTCTTACCATCTGACCAAGCTCCCGAAGTAGAATCAAATCGAATTACTTCCGGTTTATTTATCACTTATTCTCCCTTCCAAATCCTCTAAATGGATTTAGTGGGATAAATGTAATTACCTAAATGGATTTAGACAAGTAGGAGCTCGGCGAGTCGGATTGGAAGGAAGGCGCAGAGCTTATGAACCTTCCCAACATTGGCGAAGTCGGTCTTATCTGGTAGGGCCTTCCAATGCCATTCAGGAGCCTCTAGAGCCCCTAAGTCGAACTGATAGATACCTTTCGGCGTCGCGTTGATATAAAGCGTCCTAGCACCTGTCCTAGCCCTTATATCGGCCAAGTAATCCCACTTCTTCTTCTCAATTATCAGAGTGTCGTAATGGGTGCGGCGACACTTCATCTCGATATAAGAGTCGCTAGTAATGCCGTCGGCTCGGTCGGTCGCTGATAGTGGCGTCAAGTCCGGATAAATGGCCTTGAGTGCCTCGAATAGTTCGACCTCGCGAAGGTAAATTAGTCTTCGTCCTCGTCTTCGTCCCAAGGCTTGAACATTGGGTTTCCGTTGTCCACTATCCATTCAGGATACGAGCTACGATCCATTGCGAAAGCCAAGGCCGTTCCTTCATCCATACCAGCTCGACGACAAGCCATATAAACCTCGTTGCAAGCAATAGCCCAGAAATCTAAACGAGTCAATGGGACATCTTTCGTCGTTTTGCGACGTTTTGCCACCTTCTTGACTGGCTTCTTAGCGCGCTTTTTTGCCTGTGCCACTTCTGCTCACTTTCGCTTGGAGTGCTAATTCTAGCTGAGACTCCATTTTATCAAGGCGCGACACTATGGGCAGATTTTCTAATTTGATAATGTATCTCAGACCGGCAATTAGTAGGCCGATTGATCCGAGAACTGAGGCAATAGTCGCCGCAAGTTCCGAGGCCGCCATTACCGGACTTTGCCGTAACGCTCGTAAGAAGGATTCAGCCAGTTGATGATGCTAGGCAAGACTGATGCTAGAGCGGCATTCGCAATCGCATTTACATCGAGCCCGACTGCTAGGTAAGTCGCTAGGGCCGCCGCTACGAATGTCTTCGCCCAGCTTCCCGCCATCAATTTGAGTTCTTTCATTTGTGTCTCCTTCTAGGTCGAACCATTTGCCGTCATTGTCTCCCAGAGTTGTGAAGCTGATATGAAAATGCGACTTGTGAGGATTTGGGCCTCTGTATTTTCTACGCTTCCAATTCAGCGTTGAGCTCATAATCTTGCCATCGAAAATAATGTATTTGATTCGCTTGTCGCCGCGTTTGGCGCACTTGCGAATTTTCTCAACTAGCGCGTAAGCTTCTTCTTTGTGAGCTGATAAGTCAGCATCAATATCTAAAGCTCTAACGATTCCATCGACTGGTATATGGTCAGAACTTGCTTTAGCAAGATGCCTAGCGTCAGCAATCCAGCCGTCAGACTTCCTATCGCGATCAGGATAATCGTCATCGATTTGCTCCCGAAGTTGAATACCTGCTGCACATAGTTTCGCCATTATCTTTATAGATTGTTCTAACTTAGGAGCAGGTGCGCTTCGGCTTCGGTGATACCAAGGCGATTTAGTAGTGCCTGTTTTTGGGCTGCCTTATCCAATTGAGCCTGTGCCTCATCTGCCTTTACTTCCTCAATCGCAGCATCAATCTCGGCCTGAGTAGGTGCTTCACCTTCTAAAATATCCCACTTAATAGTTGAATAATCGTTTTCGGTAAAAGAAAACTCAGAAGTCGGCTTTAGTTTTTGTATTGCTTTGACTAAATAACTCATTATGCACCTATCTCTAAAAGAGTCATTGCTGAATAACCTATATCTCCACCTGTCAAACTAATTTGGAATTGCACAAAGGCGCTGCCAGTTGTAGTTCCAGATTTGCCTTGAGTTTTGTATGTTATAGCACTTGTCGTCGCTGGACTATCTAAGTATTGTAAAAAAACTGTTCCCCCGCCGTGCATATCTAATCCAGTAATAGCAGGAGAAGCAAAAGTTTTAACATAACCAAAATCTCTTATGTCTGTGGCACCTCTTAATAATTTAACAATTGCCCTATTAAAGTTTTGGCTTCCTGTGTTTAGCGCTTGCGCAGCATAAACGGATTGACTAATCAACACTAATATTTTACTCGTTGCTAATGTTGGCGTAATTGTTGCTGACAAGCTAGTATCTGTAAAAGTTGTGCTAGAAACTGTCGTTTGGCTATTTGTTTCAACTTGAACCACCTGCAACACTTTGCCACCACCAGCAGGGGCAGCCCACTTCAAGCCTGTTGCGGTTGATGAGTCAGCAGTAAGGACTGTGTTATTTGCGCCTACTGCCAATCTTGCCGCCGTATCAGCCGCCGATGCCGCAATAATGTCACCTTTAGCGTCGAAGATTGTTGCTGGAATACCTGAAGCATCTGTGGCCCAAGTGAAATCCATATCTGTATTTGAAGCTTTAGCCAGCACTTGTCCGGTTGTGCCGCCTTTGAGATCAACGAGAGAAGTATCAATCGCGCTACCAAGCGTTCGGATAGCCGCCGCGCCGTCCTTGACTAGGTCGGTGTCGTCCGGCGTCTCCCAGCCGAAGTTCGTTGTATTTGCCATTAGTTAGTTCTCCTTCTAGGCGACTATTGTAGCGTTGAGCCAGTCCAATGTGGGCGAAATGGTATTCCAAGTTTCACCGGCTGGAACATCATCCCAAGCAAAAGCTTGAAGCGAATAAGCCACCGGCGAAATATTGAGAGTCAGGTTCAGCGAGTTTAGACCAGCCGTCCAAGTCCAACCCTCGACAAATCCTTGAAATTCGCCATTGGGCATATTGTTTGGAAGGTTGGCAATATTTAGGGGAAGTCCCATAAAGACGTTGAGAAGGGCATCGCGATCAGCATCGTCTATTTCAGAGCTACCGAGAGGGAAGCTGATTTGCTTGAGCGCAAATTCGGGATATGCGCGGATAAGCAGATAGAAGGCGGCTTGAGCTTCAGCGTCCGCTTGTTGTCTAAGGGTTGTGCTAATTGTCGCCGCTAATTGGCCAAATAGTGAGATTGAGGTCGGGTCGGTGTCTGTGACATTGCTGGCTGAATTATTGCCGTAAGCAATAGTAATCGCGTTGCGGACATCGCCAGCGCGCTTGGTAATAGATAACGCTGGGCCGATTGCGTGATTGCCATCTAAATCTACATATCCGTTGGTTGAGAGGTATTGACCGCGTCGGGTCGAGTCAGCATAACCAATTCGACCTTGAGCATCCTCGTAAAGATAGCCAAGACCAGACGTGGCGTATGAACTGGCTAGGTTATAGACAGTATCGTTCAAGCCAGATTGCGAATGAAGCTCATAATCGCCAGGCTGGTCAATCTGCCCTAGACCGCTGTTTTCGGCATTGGCCCAAGTTGTCGTTGGATCATAATCGTTCCAAGTAACACCAGAAGGGACTTCATCCCAACTATCAAAAAGAACGCCGCTGAGTAATTCATAGATTCGGTCGCCGTCAAATTGATGATTGAAGTTGCCGACATAAACGGATCGAGCCAAGCGAGCCAAGGCTCCTACGCCGACGATTTGAATTCGCTGGCTTAGAGCAGTTGAGCCAGACGTCTCGACTGTTATTGATAAGTCGCTGATGAAGCCACCGAACAAGCTCACCCAGTTGCCATTTGAGTCTTGTACTTCAATAGTAATTGGGTCGTTGATTTGATAGGGAACGTTGGATTCATTGGTTTCAATAAGGCTGAAATTGCAATAACCGGCAACAGGCTGAGAATAAATGTCAGAACGGCCTGAAGTAATTGTCAGACCGCTGAGAGTCGTGCTGGTTACTGTGTAGCCATTGATTTTGACTCGATAGACGGGATTCCAAAGGGTCATAGGATTAGTTGGCTACTTCCGCCGCCAGAGCGACGCTCTGAATTATTGAGAGCCTCAATGACTGCTCTAGTAAATCCTTGTTCATCAATTACACTTGGAGAATTGACATTGATGACAATGTTATCGCGTTCTTCGCCAGCTCTAACTCTAGAAACGTCAAAGTTTGAAGGAATGGCATTACCGCTCGGGACATTGATTGTTGAAATGACTGGGACTGATGGCGTCGGTGTTACTGTTCCTGTACCAGTTGGCCCACCAGCAATAAGATTTCCTCCGCCTCCTGCTTCTGGCTTACCGGGAACGCTTCCGCCTCCCGGGCTAGCTGTGCCACCAAAAGGCAATCCACCCGGCGCAACTGTGTTAGATCCAGTTCCTCCGCCACTTGCGTTGAAAGAAATTGGGCTAATTGTGGGTGTATCTGGGCCCGGAGTAAGAAGATTCTTAGCTCGAATGACTCCGTTGATTCCTTTGATGGCGGCGTTGATAATCGGTTCAAGAGCTTTGAGAGCAATCGAAACCGCTTTGACGATGCCGCTTGCCACAGTAGAAAGACCTTTGATTGCGTTGCCAAGAGTAAAGGTAATGAATGGAACTAAGGTGTCTTTGCCGAATTCGTAAATCGATTTGAGAGCATCTTCGTTATCTTTGAAAGCTTTGATGACTGGATCAATAGCGACTTTTTTGAATTCTTGAAGTTTAGGAATACCAGTCTCGACAATGAACTTGAAGAATTTCTCAATAATTGGAAGCAATGCGGCTCCGAGACTTTCCTTCGCTTCATCGAAGGCAACTTGAACTCTAGCCATCTTACCTTCGAAGGTTTCCGCCTGAGTTGCCGCTGCACCTCCGAAAGTATCGCTGAGAGTGGTAATCGCTCCCTCAAGTCCTAATGTTTTGATTTCGGCAGCTGATAGACCTACGCCTAAACGAGTCAAAGCCCCAGTATTGCCTTCATAGGCTTTACCTAAAGCATTAGAGACAGTTTCAACGTCTTTGCCAGTAGCGGCTGAAATATCTAAAGCAAGAGTAAGGAGACTTTGTGATTTCTCAAGATCACCGGTGGCAACCGCTAAACGCTGGAAGGCTGGGCGAAGTTGGTCATCAGCTACGCCAGTCGCTAAAGAAGTTTTGAGGATTTGTTTTTCAACTGCCGCGACTTGTGCGTCTGTCGCACTTGTTACGTTTTTTAGAGCATTTTCTAAACGCTTTTGAGCAGCTTCATCGGCGATTGCGGCTTGAACACCATCAACCGCTAACTTTACAGCGTAAGCGGCTGCGGCTGCTGCGGCAGCCGCAAATGCGGCTTTTGCGGCTGTGCTAAATTTTTCTAATTTGCCGCCAAAACCTTCAACGTCTTTCGAGCCTTTATCAAGTTCCTTTTTTAGGTTATCGACGTCAGCAAGAATGGAAAGTTTGAGCGTTCTACTTCCGGCCATTATTTATCCCATTCCTTCAATATGCGAGAAAATGCTTCTTCCCATTTCTTGACTAATTCAGGCTGAATTTTGCGAAGTGCCGGATAGATGAAATAGCCAGAATTTCCTCTGCCTTGGCGAGGGGTGCGTCTAGGGAACTGACGATAACGATTAGATCCGAATTCATAACCTGCCCAGAGTTTTTGAGTTGTTCCTCCACCAGAGAAACGTTGAGACGCGAATCCATAAGAGAACTCGCCAATCTTCGAGGACTTGGAAACCCTAACCCCACTTGTAATGCGATTGACAGCGGCTTGTCCAAATGTTCTTGTGATGCCGTAGGCCTTGACTTCGTTTGCGGCGAATTGAGCCAGCGCGTTGCTTTCGCGTTTAGCCGCATCAGCAGCTTCACTATCCATCGCTTTGAAAGCGGCAATGATTGCGCGAAGTTCGCGCCGGTCATAGCTGATTGGTTCATCTACCACCATTCCGCTCCTTCAATATGTCAATCGCCGTTAGGACTTGGTCGATGTCAGTCCATTCGCTCATCGGTATTCCGGTTGCTATCGCTATCTCAACGATAAGGCGATTTATGCTTCCGGACTCGTAGCTTTTGGGCTTTCATCTCCAATCGTCATTTCTTCTACCGATAACTCCCAGATTTCCTGAGACTTAGTTGGCTTTCCTGCCGCTTCGCGCTTGTAAGCGAAGTAAGCCAAGTCGAGGAAGTCCGCTTGCTGATAAGCCGAAATATCCTTCATTGAATAAATCGATTTGCCAGTCTTACGTTCCCACTTCGCCCATTCTGGTAGGCCAGCGGTGTAAGTGACTTCCTCGCCGTGACTATATTTGATTGTAATTTGTAACTTCATTGCTCCCGATGCTCCGATCTATTAGCTGAAAGATTCTGTTGGCTGTCCAACGACAGTCAAAGTCCAAGTGTCGGTAAGTGCTCCGGGAGCAGCTCCACCTGCGCTTGGGAAGATTGGCAGAACGTTGAATGAGAAGGTAGCACCTGAAGCGGCTGTGAAAGACACAGCAACAGTCGTATTAGGTGCGGTTTCAGCATTTGCCCACATTGATTCGAACAATGATCCGTAGGCAGGGTTTGCGCCCCAGTCTTGGAGAAGTTCGATTGTGAATGTCCATTGCTTATCAACGGACTTGTATGCGCGACCATCAAGAGTTTGGTAGGTCTCGATAATTGTCTCAGCTGAAAGGGTCGCTGAGGTTGTTTGAGCGTCATATGGCTTCGTATCAAGTGTGAAGGTCACATCGCGCCCTGTAATGATTGTTGTGCTCATTGGGTCTCCTATGCGGTTTGCTCGTAGCGGACGCTCAAGCGGATATCGGAAACGAGCAAAGTAGTCGTTCCCACTTCAGTCACAGTCGGTCTTTCGACGACTGATAACTCATACTTGGAAGCATTGAGCTTGCCAAGAATACCTAGTGTTAGTTGCTCCAAGTTATCAAGAGCGGCTGGATTGCTGAAATAAGCAACGCAAGCGGTGATTGTGTAATTCAATTTGACTCGAGTCGTTACTTTACCCAACACTTCTAATTCCATATATGGCGAATCGGGAACTATGACAATAGCCGGAACAATGGGTGCTTCTGGAACTGAGTCATAGACGTTCGCGCTGAGAGTTGAAAGTGCGGTCTTGATTGCGCCTCGAACGTCGGTCGATATGGGCATCAGCCAACCATCGCTTCAACGTCAAGGTATGGGCCAAGAAGACCAGTTACTTTTGCGAGAAGATTCTTAGATAGGCGATAAGGTGTTACTGCGAAATCGATTCCTTCTATTGATCCGCCTGCGGCTGTTCTGGCTTGGAAAATTTCGACAGAGATAGCCAGAACGGCAGCTTCAACATTGGCATTTCCGACATAGGTCGATAGTCCAGAGAGCGCAGCGTTTCCGGCTGGGATAATGTTCTTTTCCAATATGTCAGCATTTGTAATTGCGACTGTAAATACATAATCGGTAATTTCGTCATTTGTAACTGTGTGAGTGCCATTGAAAGGCGAACCGCACCCAGTTATAACGACGGATTGGCCTTCAGTAAATTCGTGGATTGTTGCGGTCTCAAAGTAAGCAACATTTTCTTCAAGTCTAACTTTGTTGATTTTGCTTTGAAAAGTCACAAGCATTGGGATAACAAGATTTTCACTAGCATCGACAATATCGTTCAAATAAGCATCTGAATAAAGGGATGACGAGACGCCAAGAATCGTGCGTAGCTCTGTGGCTGTGACTATTGTTGGCATCTCGCCTTCCTTTCGTTCTTAGGGGTGACTGGCCAGCTCGGGAGCGGACTGGCCGTCACTATCTAGTTTCCTAGTTCTTGTTGAAGTGGCAGGATCCGTTAGCCACTTTCACAGCAAGTGCGCCGTATCCGTAGTAAGCAACCTTTACTTGTCCGGTACCAATGACGTCAGCGCGGAGCTGGAATCGTGGTGACTCGTACCAAGTGTATGACTCTGGATTTACGACGAACATTGAGCCATCACCTGTGGTGTAGGTCAATGCAGAAAGTGAGCGAGATACATAGAGGTCAAGACCTGCAACGTTTCCGCGAAGTGACTGTGGGCTTACTGCTCCACCAGCGTTTGAAGGTGCTGTCGCTGTGTAGATAGGACGGCCATTGTCGTTGTAGCTCATAATGTTTGCCCATTGCTCAGGAGAGACAACGAGTGAACGAGCAAATCCGAGGCTGTTCTCATAAACCTCAGCAGCAGCTTGAGCAACATAACCTAGAAGGCCAGCTGCGGTGTTGTCTTGTGCTGTTGGTGCGAGTTGTCCGGATGAAATGATGAGGTTTGTGACGTACTTGTCAGTTTCCTTTGCATAAGCAAATTCCATTTGACGAACAAGTTCCTCGAAGAACAAAGGTGAAGAACGATCTAGAAGTTCTACTGAGAATTCCTGACCGCCTGCGAACTTCTTGACTGCTACTGACAAGAATGAGTTGGTCATTCCAGTTTCGCCAATTGCGCCTTCTTCAGCTACTTCTGCAACTGTTGGAACGGCTGTGATTTTAGGGATTTCGAATGTCATACCAGCAGCAGGAAGAACTCCGCGGCTGATTGCATCGATGGAACCGCGATCTGCATTTGAAAGCGGATTGATGATTTCAGCAAGCTGTGGTGTTGGAATCAAGCCTGCGTTGTTGGTGGTGGTGTCATCCGCAGCGCGTACATACTGACGTGCGTTGTCATCACCGAGAGCTGCGCGGACGCTGTTCTCTAGGTATTTCGCCTTTGTGAACTCAAGGCGAGGAGCGGTGAAGAATGCTGGGCGTGGCGCAGCAGCTTCAACCTTGGCAGCTTCTACCGTTTCTTCGGCAGGAGCTGGAACGGTAGTGTCTGACACTTGTTCTCCTTCGGTTGGGTTGTCTGCTTCAGCGGTTGCCGGAGCAGAATCTTCTTTTGGTGCTTCGTTCTCTGAAGCAGCCACTTCGCTAACGCGAGCGGAATCAATTGCTGGATCTGTAACCAATGAGACCTCATCAAGAGTTGCAGAAGTAATCTGCATAACGCCTTTGACGTTTGTCCATTCGTTGATTTGTGCGCCTACGCTAAAACCATCGCGAAGACCTTCTGTGGCTTCAATCAACGCGTCTTCTCCAGCCATAGTGTTTGCGATTTTGAAAGTTGCAACAATTCCATTTGCAGTCACTTCGTGAGACATCATTTTGCCAATAGGACGAGTGCGGTCGTGCTCTAATAGCAATTTGACTGGCTTCATTTCAATTGAATCATTTGCGAACACAGTTGGGCCGACTGAGGTGTTACCTTGTTCGTTCCAAGTCACAATAGTTCCGCTAATTGTGCGCTTTACAGTATCGGCCGCAGTTACGACCATTGGCATACTAATTTTCATTTGGGATTAGGTCTTCCTCTCGTTGAATTTGCTCAACGCTCATCGCGCCAATGCGGTTCAAGATTTCATAAACTTGAGCGCGTTCCAATGCGTTGCCGCGAAGGAAATCGTCAAGTGCGAAGCGCGTCATTACCGGATTTGGTACGAAGTCCGGAAGTGAGAGCCTTTCCTCAATCGCCTTGAGAATTGGGCGCAGAGAGAAATCAACAAGTGATCGCCGTTCGGAGACGGCATTGGAATAAGTCATAGAAGTCGTCTCTGCGCTCAAGAAGTAAGCCGGAATGCCGCAGGCGCGGGCTAGTTCGAGGGCCACATACTGACGTGCTTCCGCGAGCTGTAACGATTTTGGATCAAAACCTAAAGCCTCAATTGAAACATCTGCATTCAAGAATGCTGTCGATTTTTGTTGGCGAGCGGTTCTCCAGCTCGAAAGTAACGCTGAAATTCTTTCGGCAGTCAAATTAGTTCCATTGGATTTTAGGACTGTGCTTGGAACTGGCTCTTTTGCATAATTGACTGCAGCATTTTCTAGATACACAGCAGCGGCGATTGTTTTACCTGCGCGGTGTAATAAACCTTCATCTGGGCCATCGAATCGAATAATGGAACCGACGCCAGAAATGGGAACTGCAATGCCATCAACCTTGTATCCGGTAATTTCTGTGTTTTTGTAATTTGTATCAACTGTAATGCGATCAGGTGCGATTCGAGTCCAAGCTCTGACGCGGCCGCCATCTGTTGTTGAATACATTTCTAGAACTTGGCCATAACCGACGCCATACATCCAAATATCCTCAGCAAGCCAGTTATAGATTACGAATCCAGCAACGCGAGGGTCAGGCTGATTGATAACGCGGTGCGGATCTACATATTGGCCAGTAATCCGATTGAAAGTTGTCAAAGGTAATGAGCCAATAGTTCCGCAAATAATGTTGCGAGCCCTCGCGACAGATGGGACGCTCATAGCCAATTGGCGAGTGGTATTTGTTGCGCCGCCTAAAATGTTGTATACAGAATCGGCAATTTGTACCGGACTTAGTGCGGCGGTAACGTCGCTCACCTTTTCAGGTTTTGCGGCAGTTACTTGTGGAAATAGAAAGTCTCTGATAGCACCCATTTGCCTAAATTGTAAAGCCTGTATGCTACATAATCACAATATCGACGCCATCGTTGGACTTAGTGGCGAAGTGAGTCGCCATCGCCGAAGCAATAGCTCCACAGATAACCGCATTGCTAACTTTTCGACCCATTACCCATCCGCCATCCCCATAAGGTAGCTTGACAGCGGATAGGCATTGTTTAGTTAGCTCGTCCTGTCCCGAGTGGGCTAACCGCTGAGATGAAATTGCGCCTAGGAGTTCATCACAGCTTTGCGCGTAATCTAGACCATCGATGGGCTCAGTCCTAATTCCAGCAGCAGCCAATCTAGCCGCTACCGCTGACGCCGTCCGAGCTGAGTAAGCCACAAGTTGGACTGGATACTTTCTAAACCATTCGGCTAGGTCATTAGCCAAGGCCTTATCGTCCAAGCTCTGCGGATTATGCCAAGTCTGAAGAAGAATGACTTGGAACTGGTCGCCTTCAAGTTTCTGGCTCGCAACTAAGGCGGCTTGCTTGCGGTCAGGGCTGAGATCGATAGCGAGCCAAGTATCGGACTCAGGGTTGAGTCGAAGTCCCTCAACTTTACAAGCGTCCCATTGTGAAGCATTGATAACTGGGTTGATGGTATCGACCCATTGGCATAAAACCTCTGTGCGCACAATGTCTTCGGGGTCTGATAAGACCGCTCGAATGTTATCGGGATGGACTGTGTAGCCAAGTGACGGATTAGCTTGGCACACACCTAGCCAAAAGTCCGGTGAATTATCGAACTTTATGCCGTGAGGCGCAGACCATTCGAACCAGCCAATGTCATCCGAGCCGCCGTGAATTGCGGCTAACGCTCTTTCGCGTAACTTGTTCAAGACTATTGAATGCTGATCGCCAGCGTTCGAATAAACCCATATCTGAGGATTCGGGCTCGCCATTTGGGTATAGCGCAAGGCTGACCAGACATCTTCGTCTTTATATTCGCGAGCTTCGTCTAAGTGGATAGTTTCAGGGGCGGCAATTCCTCGACCGGCTGAGTTATTGGCTCGGACGATATAACGTCGGCCTTCGGTGAACTGAAGTTCTTGAAATCCTTTACTCTCTAGCTTCTTAGTGAACTCGGCGGCTAGTCGGGGAGTCTGCTCGATGATGCCGTAAATCTTATAGAACAATTCTGCCGAAGTCGTCAGCTTGTGAGCTGTATGGACTTGAAGCTTTTCCTTCAGGACGTAAATTCTAAACAAAATTTGAAGAGCCATAAATGTAGATTTACCCTGTTGCCGAGCGCATAACAAGGTAACGACTGGGTGAGCCCATCGGCCATCGGGTTTGTATTTCAGCGAGTGATGAGCAAGCCATTGTTGCCAAGGAAGCAGTTCGAAGCCGATTTCCTCGCAGAATCGGATCATTGCTTCGCCGTGAGAGGGGTAATCGGTCAGTTTTGTGTGGATTCGAGGGTTTGGCACACCTCGGTAAGCCGATTCGTCCCTAACTCGGGCTAACTCAGTCGATTCAGTCATATTTTGTCCGGTCAAGCCAGATAGTGCTGGGTTGAGCCATTTTCAGGGAAAATCTTCCCAAT
>Ga0315904_10010648_pt1 | contig 11856 bp, 14 predicted proteins | sample LakEriMetagenome_6_FD_203529 | JGI IMG/M metagenome (GOLD analysis project Ga0315904, IMG submission 203529) | Freshwater fungal communities from buoy surface, Lake Erie, Ohio, United States - Buoy 12 MA120 | ecosystem: Environmental > Aquatic > Freshwater > Lake | place: USA: Lake Erie, Ohio...
AGCTGGCCGGCGGCCGGCTCAGTGGCCAGGCCCTGGAGGATCCCGCCCGCAATGCCGCCCTCGGCAGCCGCTACCTGCGGGGCCTGCTCGACCAATGGGCCGGCGATCCCCTAGCGGCGGTGGCCAGCTACAACGCCGGCCCCGGCGCCGTGGCGGGCTGGGAGCCGCAGCGGCGCCTGCGGGAACCCGAGCTGTGGGTGGAGGCGATTCCCTATCCGGAAACGCGGTTGTATGTGAAGAAGGTATTGGGCAATGCCTGGAGTTATCAACGCCCCCGCCATCCGGATTGCTGAATCCAGCGGTGTACGAGGCACCAGCAAAGCGGAAGATCTTGGTCGATCGACATGCTCAGCTGGCGCAAGGCGGGGTGGCGATTGCGCTCTAGCAAAACCTCAAATAATCTCTCGCAAGATTTTCTGTTCAGAAGGCTTGCGAGAGATAGCCCGACGGGAAGGTCGAAGTTAAGCCAGCGAGAAGGACCGGGTCGAGGCGCCAAGGGTATCCAACCAGGTGTTATTGAAAAGTGTAGCTGGAGCGCTGAATAAGTTGTAGGGGCCAACGGATGCGAGGGGGCCAAGGCCTACACTTCCAAGGCCGCTAACGCCTGCGGAAGCATTCAGGAAATAAGCACCGGCTTGAAAGGTGTTGATCAGTTTTGTGTTGTTGTTCAAAGTGCCAGATTTCGTAAATGCTCCAGTGATGTCCAGCTTGCCATCGTTATTGCTGTCGTAGGTTGAAAGCGGCAGTTCCAGGGTTGAACCAATTGTGTAGGGAACTACGGCGCCATTCTCCATCCTTAGGCTCGCCTTGACGCCGGTCACGGAGTCGACCGTTGCGGTGAGATCCTGGCTGATATTTCCGTTGTAAATAGCGTACATTGTTGCAAGCGTGAGTCTTGCGTAGTAGGACAGGGGGCCAAAGGACCCGGAGGTGTCGAATGTGAGACCGCTGGGAAGCCCCACAAGCTTGCCAGCAAAAGCGCCCAGATCGAGACTGACACTGAAAAGGGGATCATTCACCGAAGAACGAACCCCCATCCCAATTTGCGAGTTGGATGCGGTATTCAGGTTGATTCCCAGGAAGTCAGCAGAGCCAACTCCTGCGGGTAGCCCAAAAGAAGCGTTGCCGGCCGTGTTAAACGTCTTGCTAAAAAGAGGCGTAGATCGGTTCAGCCATGATGGCAAGAGATTGCCTGTTGATTGCCAGATGGACCTAAAGGGATTGTACCAGACGGCATTATTGCCTAGATAGCTGTAGTTGAGATGGGCGCTGAAATTCGTATCAAGACGGCCGTCAATTGTGGCGGTCACGTTTGGCCCGGTGACGCTAAGCCTGGACGGCTTGTAAGCGTAGCTTGACGTGAGAATGACGCTCGTTGGCGTCTTCGTCCATGAAAGAGTGATGTTGTCATTCAGATCGAGCGCCGCCGAGCCCAGGCTTCCGCTTGCCGATAAATTCAGGCCCGCTCTCACGCTCGCGCTCCCGCGAACGCCAAACCCTAGACCAGTAGTCCCTACATTATAGCCTCCGGAGATCGAATAGGGTGCAGGTAGTCCAGATGTGCTGTCATACACGCCAAAGCCCCCGTTGGCAAGGCCCAAAAACTTGTTGAAATTGAAGGCAGTGGAAGAGGAGCTTCCTGCTCCCCAGATATTCGAAATTGTTTTGGAAGAGCTTGTGTCTAGAACCAGGCTTGGCATGACGACCTCTAGGGGGCGGGGGGTACAAAGTGACACAGTTGTCCTTGACGTCGCTTGGCCAAAGACACTGTTGTGCGCCAATCTAGCCGCTTAATCGCGGTCGTGGATTCACAAATCTATACTGTTTCTGCCTGATGACTTGGCTGCCATAGAGGTGGGCCACTCCTAGCCCGCTTGCGGCAAGCCCTGGGGAACCCAATGTCAGGTCGATCTTTCCGGTCGATCCCCGCCCAGGCCCCCCCTTTGGCTTCCCGGGAGCCGTCCCAAGATGCCTTGGGCTTGTTCAGAGCCTCCCAAGGGCCCGCTAGCCGAAACCGCCATCAGGGCCTGCAGGCGCGCTCGCCCTCAGGACGCTGTGGCGGGAGGGCCGATCAAGGCGAGGTCTCCTGCGAGCCATGCCGCCCTCGGCAGTCGCTACCTGCGGGGCCTGCTCGACCAATGGGGCGGCGATCCCCTAGCGGCGGTGGCCAGCTACAACGCCGGCCCCGGCGCCGTGGCGGGCTGGGAGCCGCAGCGGAGCCTGCGGGAGCCGGAGCTGTGGGTGGAGGCGATTCCCTATCCGGAAACGCGCTTGTATGTGAAGAAGGTATTGGGCAATGCCTGGAGCTATCAACGCCCCCGCCATCCGGATTGCTGAAGCGCGATTAGCGACCGATATACGAGCCAAGCATCATGCCGCCCAACACGACCAGGCCCAGCAAGGCCGTGCTCAGCAGCGGCGAGTAAACAACGCGAATCCGGGCCAGATCCAAGCGAGCCAGCATCACTGAGGACCCGAGGATCAGCACATTCGCCAGCACATTCAGGTGCAGGAGATACAGGCCACCCATGGTTACAATCAGCAGGGTGATCACCAGGCTCAGCACCCGGCTAGCGCTCATCAGCGTGGACACCTGGCGCAGCAACAGATCCGGGATTGAGCAGATCACCACCACCACGATGGCCTGTAAACATTCCAACCACCACAGCATCGGCCTGACCGTGGTGGCCGTATCGGCCAGGTCCCGCCGCACGCCGATCTCAGCGCTGATATGGGCGCCCAGGTAGGCGCTCACCACCAGCAGCAGCAACACCATCGGGGCCTGCAGCGGCACCAACAGCAGGCGGATCGGCCCCTTCATGGCAGCGGCTCCAGCGGGGCCACGGCGGGACTGCCCAGCACCAGCGAGATCGCCTCCAGCGGGCAGCTGGGGATGCATTGCTCACAGAGCAGGCAACGGGAGACGTCGAAGCTCAAGCGTTGTTCGGCGGGCTGAAAGCGCAGGGCGCCGCTGGGGCAAACGCTGGCGCAGAGGCCGCAATCCACACAACGGTGGGGATCGATGCGGATTTCGCCGGGCAGGCGATCCAGGGCCAAGCCCACGCTTTCCAGCCAACTCTCGGCAGCATCGAGTTCGTCGATGTCGCCGGACAGCTCCACCACCATGGTGCCGCTCTGGTTGGGAGCGATCTGCGCCCGCAGGATCTTGGCGGCAATGTCGAAGTCGACCGCGAGGCGATAGGTGATCGGCTGGTGTACCACCTCCCGCGGAAAATGCAAGGTGAGGCGGCGTTTCAAGCGTGAGAGGCCCCTAGGGCAAAGCTAGCAGCGCCGCTGGGATCGCACCACGGATCAGCTCGCAGCATGAATCAGCTCGCACCATTCCACAGCGTCGGGTTCCAGCCCGAACGCTTCCAGCCTGTCCGGTTTCAGCGTGTCCGGTTTCAGCGTGTCCGGTTTCAGCCTGAGCGGTTCCAGCTGACCGGTTTCGGTCCAAAGGGGTCCAGCGCGATCGGTTCCAACGCCCTCAGCTCCTGAGGGACCGGTGGCGCTTCGGGGTGGGGCTGAGACCGAGCGGGCGGCACGGCCGCGGCGCGACGCTGCCAAAGTGATGTCGCACAATCCATCGGCCGGACCGATCGCCCATGTCCGCCCCCTCCCAGCCCCCCAACCCCGCCGCGATGGCATCCGCCAGTGGCCCGGCGGAGCCCTTGGGCCGGCGCGACCGGATGGCCCTGGCAGCCGTGGCGGCGCTGCTGGCCCTGCTGCTGCTGTGGCTGCGGGGCGGGCTCCATCCGGAGGCCCCCCTGGAGCGGCTCGCTCGCCAGTCGCCCGACCTCCAGGTGGCCCTCAGCAACGGCCAGCCCACCTTGGTGGAGTTCTACGCCGATTGGTGTGAAGCCTGCCGCACCATGGCACCAGCGATGGAGTCGTTGGAACGCCAGCGGCGCGGCGGCCTGAATGTGGTGCTGCTGAACGTGGACAACCCGCGCTGGCAGCCGGAACTGGAGCGCTACGCCGTCGATGGCATTCCCCAACTGGAGCTGTTCGACGCCGCCGGGGTCGACGTGGGCCGCTCCCTCGGGGCCCGTAGCCCCTCCGAGCTGGAGGCCTTGATCACGGCCTTGGTCGAGGCCAAGCCCCTGCCCCAGTTGGCCGGTGTCGGTGCGATCAGCGCCCTGAACGCCTCTCCGGAACCGCAAGCCGGTTCAAGTGCCAGCGCCGGCCCTCGCAGCCACGGCTAAACCGCCAGGGCCTGGCCGCCAACGCCTTCGGACAGCGCCTTTCCAGCCAAGCCAAGCTGAGCCAGCCCAGCCAAAGCAAGCCCTACCCAGCCAGCCGAGCCGAGCCGAGCTGAGCCGAGCTGAGCTGAGCTGCCCAAGCCGAGCCGAGCAAGCCCAGCCCCGGGAAGCCCAGCCAACGCCTGCTGTAGCCAGCGGCCGGACGATCCGCCAGCCTGCATCCATCTCGCCCTCCCGCCATGGATCCCCGCTTCCGGGTGACCCTGATCGCCGCCACCCCCAACCCGCAGCAGTGCGTCTACGCGGCGATGCATCAGGACTACAGCGAGGGCTTCGTGGCCGACGATCGCCAGGACTGGCCCGCGGAGGACAAGGCCGGCGAGATCTGCGTGAAGCGCTTGCTGGCGGGGGAGCGGGGCCACTACGGCCCACTGGAGCATGCCCAGATCGTGCTCAACGTGGGCTGGTTTCCCCATTCGGTGATGCAGCAGGCCCGCACCCATCGGGTAGGGGTGAGCTTTGATGTGCAGTCGATGCGCTATACGGGAGATCGCATCCGCCGGGCCGCCAATAGCGAATTGGAGCTGGAGGAGGTGTTTTACCTGCGGCCCGTGGGCGATTACAGCGACCGCCACGGCAAGAAATACAGCTATACCGCCGAGCAGCGGGGTGTTGATCTGGAGCTCTGCCGGGCTGCCGCCGAGCGCTACCGCGACCTCCTCAACGCTGGCTACGCCGAGGAGCACGCCCGCGGCATTTTGCCGTTCGATTACCGCCAGCACTTTGTGGTGAGCTTTTCGCTGCGGGCCTTCCTGCACTTTCTCGACCTGCGGGCCAAGCTCGATGCGCAAGAGGAAATCCGCGCCCTCTGCGAGCTGATGTGGCCCCATCTGCAGGCCTGGGCCCCGGAGATCGCCGCTTGGTATGAGAAAACGCGGCTGCACAAGGCGCGGCTGGCCCCCTGACGGCCGAGACTCACGGCAGCGGCAGGGACGGTCCTGGAGTCGTGGCGTGACCAGATCCAGCACGAGCTGGAGGCCGTGGCGCCCGAGCGGCGGCGGCGCCTGCGCGGCTTCGAGCCTGCCGCCAACGGGGGCCTGAGGCCCGCGCTGAATGATGTGGACCGCGAGCAGCCCGGCAGGGGCTTAGAGGGCAGCGCGGATGGGGGCCTGAGGCCCGCGGATGCCGCTGAGACGCTGCTGGATCTGGCCAGCAACGACTACTTGGGGCTGAGCCGCGAGCCTGAGGTGCTGGAGGCCGCCGCCGCCGAACTGGCGCGCAGCGGCCTGGGAGCCGGAGCCTCCCGGCTGGTGAGCGGCAGCCGGCCGGTGCATCAGGCGCTGGAGGTGGAACTGGCCCGCTGGCTGGGCCGGGAGCGGCTGCTGCTCTTCCCCAGCGGCTTCCAGGCGAACCTGGCGGCGGTGGTCGCCCTCGTGGACCGCCATGGCCTGGTGCTGGCCGACCGGCTGATCCACCATTCGCTGCTGGCGGGGGTGAAGGCCAGCGGCGCCCGGCTGCGGCGCTTTGCCCATAACGATGTTGGCGACCTGCAGAGGCGCCTGGCCCAAGCCCAAGCCGAGCGGCCCCACCAGCGGCGGTTGGTGCTGGTGGAAAGCCTCTACAGCATGGAGGGCAGCAGCCCCGACCTGGAGGCGATCGCCGCCTGCTGCCAACGGCATGACGCCCTGTTGCTGGTGGATGAAGCCCATGCCCTGGGGGTGCTGGGCGGCGAGGGGCGGGGGCTGGCGCGGGGCTGCGACGGCGTGGGGCTGGTGAGCGGCACCTTCGGCAAGGCCTTCGGCAGCGGCGGCGCCTTCCTCGCCGGCGAGGCGCTGCTGGGCGACTGGCTGCTGCAATACAGCGGCGGCTTCCGCTACACCACCGCCCTGGCGCCACCCCTGGCGGCCGGAGCCCTGGCGGCCCTGCACTGGCTGCAACGCCATCCCCAGGCGGGGAGCGAGCTGGTGGCGGAGGCGGAGCGCTGGCGCCAGGCGCTGCAGGCGGCCGGCTGGCCAAGACCGCCGGGCCAGGGGCCGATCTTGTCGCTGGAGCTGGGAAACGACCAACGGGCCCTGGAGCTGGAGCGGCAACTAGAGCACTGCGGCCTGCTGGCGATCGCCATCCGCCCGCCCACCGTGCCGGAGGGAACCGCCCGGCTCCGGCTGGTGCTGCGGCGCGGCCTGCCCGGCGATGCCCTGGAGCGGCTGCTGGGTGCCTTGGGAGAAGGGCCGGGAGGGGGCTGAAGCCGGGGCCAGCTCGGGGCCTGCTGGCTGGGCCGGCGGCTGCGGGGCGACGCTTAAGGAGACCCTTGAACCGAAGCGGGAGGGTCACCGTTCGGCAAGCCCCGCAAAGGGCTAACAAACATATGCCGACGCTATTGCAGCCCATCTTGCGCAGCGGATTGCCAAGACGCTCCCCAGAACGGCTCAGCACCCCGCCAGACTTGCTCATTGATCCCACCTGTGGCGCCATTGCGGGGCGCAGGCACCGAAACCCGGCCAGGCAGACGCGCCACTCAGGAGCCACTGACAGAAGCCACTGAATAATCTCCATCTTGGCGGTTCTCCCTGGCGAAACCGATTGCACCGCAGGCCTCCCATGCTTTTGGGCCGGGGTTGTCCAGAGATTGCCTATCTCGCAGCACTGCCTCGCAGCACTGCCTCGCAGCACTGCCTCGCGGTACTGAAGGGCAACACAGGGTCGCCATACAGGGTCTTGGCCCCAACCCTCAGCACGGAGTCACGAAGCCGAGCTCCCCATCGCCCAGCCGCCTCCACCCTCTCCCTCAAGGTCCCTCGCCGTCGCCCGATGTCCAGCCCCAGCACCGCCCCCCCCGATCCGGCAACCGCGGTCGATCCGGGACAAGCCGCCACTCCGCCACCAGCGCCGCCGCCGCCCGTGCAGGTGATCGCCATGCACGGTTGGGGCGGAGACAGCCGCGGCTGGGGCCCCTGGCGCCAGGCCACGGCCGCCCTGGGCTGGAGCTGGAGTTGCGGCGAGCGGGGTTACGGCCGGCTGGAGCCGCGGCAGCCTGGCTGGCAGCCCCAGGGGCGGCGCGTGCTGCTCGGCCATTCGATGGGGCCCCATCTGGTGCCGCCGCAGCTGTGGGCCCAGGCGGAGCTGGTGGTGCTGCTGGCCAGCTTCAGCCGCTTCCTGCCGGCGGGGCCGGCGGGCCGCCGGCTGGAGACCGCCCTGCGCGGCATGGGGCAACGCCTCGAACCCCTTGAGCCGTTGGAGCCGGAGGAGAGCCAGGCCCTGCGGGCCCAGGAGTTGTTGCGGGAGTTCCTGGTGGAGGCCGCCGCTCCGGCCCCGAGCGAGCGGCTGCCGGCGGGTCCAGCGGAAACCCCGATCGCCGCGGCGGGCCGGGAGCTGCTGCGCCACGACCTGGAGCGGCTGGCCCGCTGCCTGGATCTACCCGACGGCTTCCCCGAGCGGCGGCCGGTGCTGCTTGTGGAGGCGGGAGCCGACCGCATCGTGGCCCCAGAGGCCCGGGAGCTGTTGCGCCAACGCCTACCCGACGCGTCGCGGCTCGTGCTGCCCGAGGCGGGCCATGCATTGCTCGATCCGGCGTTGATTCCGGCTGTGCTGGACTGGATCCAAGGCCAGGTGCCGCCATGAGCGTCCGAGCCGGGGCACAGCTGAGCGGTCGCCGCTCCGCCAACCTCCGATCCGCCACTCCCAGCCCGGCGACGGCGCCCACCGTCCAGCCCCGCGCCATCTCTCCGGCTGGTCCGGCTGCTCTGGCGCCGGCTGCTCTGGAGACGGCTGCACTGGATACGATTGCTGCTGCCTCCTCGCAGACAGCTGCGGCCTTGCTTCACGCCGAAGCGCCGTCGGCAGGGCAGGTCCGATGCGCGGGTGCGTTCTTCGCCGCCCCCATCCCTTCCGCCGGGCCTGCCCCCGGCAGCGGCGAGATCTTCACCTCCCTGGTGCGCGAGCGCTTCGGCCGCCGCGCCTCGCGCTACGCCGAACTGGCCCGGCTGCAGCGGGGGGTGGCCTGGCGGTTGGCCCATCTCTGCCGCGACCTGCCGCTGTTGCCGGGCCCCTGCGCCGACCTGGGCGCCGGCACCGGCCTGCTCAGCCAGGCGTTGAGGCAACAGCGGCCAAACCTGAGGATTCGCCAGCTGGATCTCTGCCCAGAGTTGCTGGCCCGCAACCCCCTGGCCGAGAACGGCGACGGGGCGCTGGTCTGGGACCTGAACCGCGGCCTACCGCCCGGGCTCACGCCCGCCGCCCTGCTGGCCTCAAGCTTTGCCTTGCAATGGCTAGACGATCCGGCCGTGGCGCTGGAGCAGTGGTGCGCCCAGCTGTCACCAGGGGGTTGGCTGGCGCTGGCCGTCCCCACAGCCGGCAGTCTCAGGGGCTGGCGCCAGGCGGCCCAGGCCGCCGCTGTACCTTGCACGGCCCTGCCGCTGCCGTCGGCGCGGCGGCTGATCGCGGTGGCGACGGCGGGCCTGGAGCTGCGCCGCTGCCACACCTTGCGCTTCACCTCCAGCGCCCTGGACGGCCGCCAGGCCCTCGGCCGCATCGGCGCGCTGGGGGCGGGCGCCAGCCGGGCGCCGCGGCTGCGGCCCGCCCAGCTGCGGCGGCTGCTGGACCACTGGCCCCAGCGACCGGCCTGGTGCTGGGAGGTGCTGCTGCTGCTGGGGAGGCGCCGATGAGCCTGCGGCTCGTGATCGCCGGCACCGATACGGATGTGGGCAAAACCGTGGTCAGCGCGTTGGTGACCCTGGGGTTGGGGGCCCGCTACTGGAAGCCCGTGCAATGCGGCCTCGATGCCGAGACTGGCGAGGGTGACCGGGAGCGGGTGGGGCGGATGGCGGAGCTGGCGCCGGAGCGGCTGCTGCCGGAGGCCTATCGCCTCCAGGCGCCGGTGTCTCCCCACTGGGCGGCGGAGCGGGAGGGGTTGAGCATTGAGGACCAGCGCCTGAAGCTGCCGCCCGGCGGCGGGCCGCTGGTGGTGGAGACGGCCGGGGGCCTGCTGGTGCCGCTGCGCCGCGACCGCTTGCAGATCGACCAAATGGTGACCTGGGGGTTGCCAGTGCTGTTGGTGGCTCGCAGCGGCCTGGGCACGTTGAATCACACGCTGTTGTCGTTGGAGGCGCTGGCCAGCCGCGGCCTGCGGGTGCTGGGTCTGGTGCTGAATGGCCCGCCCCATCCCGACAACCCCCGCACGCTGGAGCAGCTGGGCGGGGTGCCGCTGCTGGCCCAGCTGCCCCCGCTGGCGGAGCTCAACAGCGAGGCCCTGCGGCGCCAATGGCAGGCCAGCGCCCTGGCCCCTAGGTTGCTCGAACCTGATGGAACCGATGCGCAAGCGTGATGGAGTGGTGAGCGTGGTGGTGCTGTTGCTCTGCGGCGGCCTGTTGGTGTTGTTCACGGACATCGAGTTGAAGTTCGTGCATTGGGTCAACTGCGGCCCGATTGGCGGTGCGGGGGAACGCCACTCCGCGGAATGCCGCTGACCCGGAGCCCGATCGGAGCGACAGTGGCTGGGCCCAGCAGCGCTATGGCCCCCTGGGTTTGGGCCCGCAAGCCCTCAGCTCAGCGGCTGGGCGCTCTGGGGACACAAGCCGGTGAGCAAAGCCCTGTTTGGCTTGGCGATCAGCTTTGTTCGGGCATCCCCTTTACTTGTCCATACGCTTTTGCTTGGGCATACGTCTTTGCTTGTCCATACGTCTTTACTGGGCCATCGCCTACGCCTAGCCCTGCCGCAAAGGAGCCTGGATCCGCCGTCAGCAACCGCCTGAGGGCGGCGGTTGATCGGCCTGGGGCTTCCCAGCTGGCAGCTCCTCTGAGGCGTTGGTGAACCTGGCCGGAGCGGGGATTTGGGCCTGGCCACGAAGAGCCTGTCGCCCATCGCCCCATTCACCTTGAAGCCGTTGTGTAGAGGGCTTCGATCCACACCACCATCCGGCAGGGGTTCTCGGGAGGATCAAGCCAATGGAGCTTCAGCCAGCACGCAGAACGTTGCCGCACGCGGGGCGGCCAGGCGCAAAGCGCGAGAGGGAGCTGACGTGTGCATTCCCGCAACGCAACCGCCTTGGCAGAGGCACGATGATCTTGCGTCGGTGCGGAAACGACCTTGCCGGCTAAGGGCGGCGGGCTCCTGGCTGGCCAGCAACAGCGTGGGGCGTGGGGGCGGAGTGCCGCTCGCCTGAAGAGAAGCTGAACCCCGCCACCCCGGGCAGGGTTGTGCGCTAGGACCGGCTTGCCCCAGATGACGGATGCCATGGCCGCTGACAAGGCGGCCGACATGGCTGCCGTCCTCTCACCACGCCCATGGCGATGAAGCAACAATCCCTGTCGCGTGCCTCCCTGTCGCAATCCCGCCCCGGGGTCGCCACAACCCTGGCGCCCCTGGCGCGGTTCTGGCAGCGCGGCCGGGAGGTCCTGAACCGCGGCCGGCTTGGCCCGCGCCACCGCCCATCCGGGATCCGTGGCGGCCTGCTGGCCGCCGTCCTGGCGACTGGCGGCGGCACGGCGACCCTGCTGCCCCCCAGCGGCGCCCTGGCCCAACAGCTGGCGCCGAACTGCCCCTTGCCGCAGGAGATCGCCGCCACCTTTGCCAATGCCACCTGCACCAAAAGCACCTTGCCGGCGGCGCAGACCTTCTATCGCTACTTCCACTCACCCCAAAACCGCTACGGGCGCTACCTGACAACCGATCGCTTCAGCACCAATGTCGACGTGATCCGCAAGCTGGCCCTGAACCAGTCCTGGGGCAACCGCGCCGAGCGGGAGCTCTCGGTCACCCTGCCGGCCGGCACCGTGGTGTTCCAGGGTGTGGTTGGACCACAGACCCCGAGCTCCTGTTACCCCGGCGGCGCCCAGCAAACCTTCATCGAGAACTCCAAGGATCCCGCCATTGTGTGGACCGATGGTCCGGCGCTGACCTTGCTGCCATTCGTATGTAGCCAACCCTGACGTGATCCCAACCTTCCCCATGGCTTCCTCCCTCCACGATCTTCTCCCCCTCATCGACGGCGCCCTGGAGGTGGCCGATCGCCATCGCCAGGGCGCCGATGCCGACCGGGTGACCCAGCTGATCGGGGTGCTGCGGGGCCTGCGCTCCCAGGTGCAAGCGGGCACACTGGAACCGAGCGTTGGGGGCGCCAGCTTGGGCCTCAGCCGTGGCGTCGCCGACTGGGTGGGGCAGCTCGATTCACCGCTGCTCAAGGCCGTGGCCGCGATCGAGACCCGTTATCAGCAGCTGGGCCAGGGTTGAGCCAAACCGGGCGGCCGCCTCCCCTCCTGGCCGCCCACCTTGCGTCGCCTCCCAGCCATGGCCTGGCATCCCCATCTCTGGCATCCCTTCACCCAGGTCGCGACTGCCGCGCCGCCGTTGCGGGTGGTGGCCGCCGAGGGAGCTTGGCTGCGACTTGCTGACGGCCGCCGCCTGATCGATGGCATCAGCAGCTGGTGGGTGACCCTGCATGGCCACGCCGAGCCCAGCATCGCCGCCGCCATCGCTTCCCAGGCCCGCAGCTTGGAGCAGGTGGGCTTCTCAGATTTTCGCCATCCGCCGGCGGAGCAACTGGGGGATCGGCTCAGCGCCCTTAGCGGGCTGGAGCGGCTGTTCTTCTCCGACAACGGCTCCACCGCCGTGGAGGTGGCCCTGAAGATGGCCTGGCAGTGGTGGCGCAACCGCGGCAAC
>Ga0315904_10010651_pt1 | contig 11854 bp, 10 predicted proteins | sample LakEriMetagenome_6_FD_203529 | JGI IMG/M metagenome (GOLD analysis project Ga0315904, IMG submission 203529) | Freshwater fungal communities from buoy surface, Lake Erie, Ohio, United States - Buoy 12 MA120 | ecosystem: Environmental > Aquatic > Freshwater > Lake | place: USA: Lake Erie, Ohio...
TGGCATTCCAGTCGCTGGACGAACGTCTTGTCAATTATCTGAAACAGAAGCACAAAACGACCGGTTCTGCGCTGATCAATCTTTCCCATGAGCAGATCGCCAATGACCTCGCTTCATCGAGAGTGGTGATCTCACGTTTGCTGAAAAAGCTGGAGAATGATAAGAAAGTTTTGCTGTACAGGAATCAGGTTAAATTGCTGAGTGGGTTTTTGTCGGAATAATTTTATTCGTCATTCTTTTTTTGGAACACAAATTCGCCGCCTGCATCACCTGAATTTTTTATTGGACGTGCTACCGGCATTTGTTTTGAATTGTTTCCGACAGACTTACTTACAGCTGCAACCAATTCACTGATCGTAAAAATATCAGATGGCGGATCAGCAAGAAAGGAAATTAAAAAATAGGCAAATGGACTGTGACCAGTATTGGCATAGCTGTCAGCTACCTCCTCCATTCTACCGCTTGTAAACAACCATCTTGAATTCAAATCACCTAATTTCCGCTCATAGGCACCTCTTCCCTGATCGATAAAATAACTACCCGAAAAGCAGGCGTCAGTAATAAAAAGAGTGTGTTTGGATTTAAGTGATTTAATATATTTATCGATCCTTGAATTGGGAATATACCCGGAAAAACTATTCCCGTCATCCGTTAGAGACTCCCCGTCAAAAGGAATCCAATATCCCTCTTGAAGTAAACTATCATAAAACCCATGACCTGCATAATAAACGATGATTCGATCATTTTCTCCTATGTGAAGGATCAGCTTTCGAAACAGAGAATCCACGCTTTTCAAATTAAATTTTTCATTGTACAGGCTTATGATGTTGGAGTCTTTAAATGAGTAGTTCTTGACCAACACCTCCTGTACTCCTTCCGCATCTGCTACCGGATTTTTGAGCTTGTCCCAGGAACGATAGTTGTCAACTGCAAGTAAAACCAGATAGTCCTCCCCTTTAGCTTGCTCCTTATCCTCCATAAAAGGAAGCACAAATGTTTCCTTAACCGCATTCCCTTTTTCATTGACTGCCACGATCTCAACCAGATTATCTCCTTCAAACAGATCAATTTGCTGTTCAAAAAGTGTGGATTGTGGTGCTTTGGAAAATTCCTTCACGTCATATTCTGTTGTCCATTTTTTTTGTTTGTTGAACACTGTAATGTGAACTAGATCCAAACCGCTTAAACCCGAAACAGATCCTTTCACAACATAGACGGCATGTTTAATAGGCGTAAGCCTCAATTTCTCTCCTCTGGAATCGTAGGTGCTCAGAGAAGACTCTTGAGGTTCAAAAAAAGTAAGTACAGGAAAACTCACGTAGGCCTTCTCATTCGGGACCAAACTTCTATCCAACACATTGTTAACCTTTCCTGGAACTCCTTTTTGAATGCCGATCAAATTTGTTGTATTGCCCAGGTCTTCCGGGATCATCGTTTCACTGCGGATGACAAAGCTGAAACTGTAGGATGAAATTTTACCCTTCAATTCTTCTGGTATATTTCCTTCTTTGATCTCTTTCACCGTTTGCAGGTCGATTCCGGAAGACCCACGGCTCTGATTTGACGGATCTTCAAAACTTAAAGGACTTTCCGAAAAGATCACAACAAACTCCTCAATACCATAAGGTGGTTCGAAAGAGAATTTCAACGGTAAAGACATAGACATCCCATTGGGCTCTAAATAACAGATCAAAGGATTACTATTCACAACCCCTTCTTTTCCAGTAAGCTGGTGAATCTCTCCATCAGGCCGAAAATCAAACAGGGTGAAATAAACTCCCTTCGTCAATTCTACTTCGGGATTTCTTAAAAGGCGTAAATTACAGAGATCCTTACCAGCAATTACACCACCACCAGTCGGTAACATCTCTTCTGAGCCTGTAATTTCATCAGTACGAAACATTTCAATCCTAAAGGGAGCTTGTCCAATACTATTAAAACAGCTGAGAAGGACTATAAGTGCGGTCAATCCGGCGTTAATTTTCATACATTAATTTTACTCAAATTTAATAAAAGTCAGTTTGGCTTTTCTTTATATAAACAGGGAATATTCTCAGGCATTTTTCAAGCTGTTGCAATACAGACACCAACTATCAATATCGCATAGTTTTACTTATTTTTGGGCTGCACAACTATACGACGATGGCAATTTCAAAGAAAGAACTGGAATTCAACTATAACGATGATCAGATGCGCCTGAAGATCTCGGCGCTCGAAAGAGAATTGGCAAAGATCGCCGAAGGCGGTGGAAAGAAACGCATCGAAAAGCTTCATGAACAGGGTAAAATGACAGCCCGCGAAAGGATCAACATGCTGCTTGATCCGAATACACCCCGCTTTGAAATGGGGGCCCTTGCAGGTTATGGCATGTACAAAGAGCACGGAGGATGTCCGGCAGGAGGCGTGGTCGTTGTTATCGGATATGTCTCCGGGAAACAATGTATCGTTGTGGCTAACGATGCAACCGTCAAGGCTGGCGCATGGTTTCCGATCACAGGAAAGAAGAACCTCCGCGCACAGGAGATCGCCATGGAAAACCGTTTGCCGATCATTTATCTGGTTGATTCAGCGGGTGTGTATTTACCAATGCAGGATGAGATCTTCCCGGATAAGGAACACTTTGGTCGGATCTTCCGAAATAATGCCATCATGAGTTCTATGGGCATCGTGCAGATTGCCGCTGTCATGGGTAGTTGTGTTGCAGGAGGTGCCTACTTGCCAATCATGTCGGATGAATCACTGATCGTAAACAAAACCGGTACGATCTTCCTTGCCGGAAGCTACCTCGTAAAAGCTGCAATCGGAGAAACGATCGATAATGAAACACTTGGTGGAGCAGTAACGCATACCGAGATCTCCGGAGTTTGCGATTACAACGTCGAGAATGACGAAGAATGCCTTAAAACCATCCGTCAATTGATGGACAAGATCGGCAAATACGATGAAGCCGGTTTCGACAGGAAGGAAACTCTTGCACCGAAGATGGAGATCAAGAATGTGTATGGTATACTTCCTTCCGACCGCTCAAAACCTTATGACACGCGAGAATTGATCAAGTGCCTTGTGGATGATTCCGATTTCACTGAATACAAATCAAACTATGGCAAAACGATCATCTGTGCCTATGCCCGTATCGATGGCTGGAGTGTAGGTATCGTTGCCAATCAGCGTGAGATCGTAAAGAATGCAAAGGGAGAAATGCAATTTGGTGGAGTAATCTACACTGATTCAGCCGACAAGGCAGCCCGTTTCATTATGAACTGTAATCAAAAGAATATTCCGCTTGTGTTCCTTCAGGATGTAACAGGCTTCATGGTAGGATCAAAGAGTGAACATGCAGGTATCATCAAGGACGGAGCGAAGATGGTAAATGCCATGTCAAATTCCGTTGTTCCCAAGTTCACCGTAGTGATTGGAAATTCTTATGGTGCAGGTAATTATGCCATGTGCGGAAAGGCCTACGATCCTCGCCTGATCGTTGGTTGGCCAACAGCAGAGATCGCCGTTATGGGTGGTGCTTCGGCAGCAAAGACATTGCTTCAGATCGAGGTTGCTTCATTGAAAGCACGGGGTGAAGAGATATCTCCTGAACGCGAGAAGGAACTTTATGACTCTATCAAAAAGCGTTATGATGATCAGATCTCCCCGTACTACGCGGCAAGCAGACTCTGGATCGATGCGATCATTGATCCTGCTGATACCAGGGAGGTGATCTCCATGGGAATCGAGATGGCAAACCATAAAAAAGCCGAAAAACAATATAACGTAGGCGTCATTCAAACCTGATCATTTAAAAGGAATCAACATGTATCTATCCTGGCAGGTAAAATATTACCCTGAATTAACGACCAATGAGTTTCATGATATCATTGCACTTAGGCTCAAGGCATTCGTAGTAGAGCAAAATTGCGCATACCTGGATCTGGACGGAAAGGACAAGAAATGCTATCATGTGATCTGCCGCGATGGTTACGGTAACGTGGTAGCTACAGCAAGGATCCTTCCTCCTGGTCTTTCCTATGACGAGGTCGCTATTGGACGAGTGGTGATCGACGATTCCATTCGCGGAAAGGGAGTTGGTCATGAACTCATGCACCAAAGTATGAAATATGCGGAGGAGGAGTTTGGCAAAGTTCCGATCAGGATCTCAGCGCAGAAACACCTCGAACAATATTACAATAAACACGGTTTTTTCACTACCGGGAAAGAATACCTGGAGGATGACATTCCTCACGTTGAAATGCTTTATAATCCAACTATCTGATGATGAGAAAAATATACTTGTTTGTTGGTCTATGCCTTGGACTGGCTGCCTGCAAAACTACCCAGGAACAACAATCTGTTTCAACAGCAGTTCAACCTGCACAACCCAATTCCGGTCCGCTGAGTACTATAAGTACTTCGTTTATGTCAAAATCCATCAAAGCGCAGGATGATTTCTTTTTGTTCTCCAATGAAGAATGGATCAAAAACAATCCAATCCCACCTTCCGAATCACGATGGGGAAGTTTTAATGAACTAGAACAGAACAATAAGGAAAAACTGACAAAGATCCTTGAAGGATTCTCGACACAGGGAGCCTCAAAAGGGACTGATGCACAGATCCTGGGTGATTATTATGCTTCCTATATGGACATGGCAGAACGTGAAGCGAAGGGAACAAGCTATCTGGACAAAGACCTGTCAAAGATCCGTGACATGAGATCAAAGTCTGAGATCGTAACCGTACTGGCACAGAATCATATTCGTGGTATTTCGGGATTATTCAGCTTTGGAGTCGGACAAGACCTTAAAGATGTAAAAAAGAATATTTCTTATGTATCTCAGGGAGGAATAAGCCTACCAAACAAAGAGTATTACCTGAACGAGAACAAAAAGGAGATCCGTACCGAATATAGGCTTTACCTTACTGAAATGATGCAATTATTTGGCGCATCTGAAGAAAAAGCGAATGAGGCCTCAAAAAATATACTTCGACTGGAGATTGCTTTGGCTGAGGCCATGTATGCACCGGCTGAAATGAGACAACCTGAGAAGACCTACAACAAGCGCTCTCTGAAAGAAACTCAGGCGCTTTTCGGTAAATTCGATTTCGAAAAGTACCTTGTTGAAATTGGCAGCCTTTCCTTTGACTCGCTGGTTGTAGGCAATCCAGAATTCATCCGCACCGCAGGGAAACTGATCGATTCCTACCCACTTGAGGCCTGGAAAGATTACCTCACCTGGCATGTGACGAATTATTATGCAAAGTACCTCGGACCAAAATTCGTTGAACGCCGCTTTGCCTTCTACGGAACAGTATTAAGCGGAAAATCAGAAATGAAACCATTGAACGAAAGTGCAATCGAAGAGATCACTAATATGGAATTTGGCGAACTTCTGGGTAAAGCATTTGTAGAAAAATATTACTCAAAAAAAGCTCAGGATAGGGTAAACACGATGGTAGACAACCTTCTTATCGTCTTCCGTGATCGTATCGAAAATCTGGATTGGATGTCCCGCGAAACGAAAGTTGAAGCCCTGAACAAACTCAATTCAATCGGCAGAAAATTGGGCTTCCCTTCAAAATGGGAAGATTATTCAAGTCTGAATTTCACACGTTCCAACTACATTCATAATGTAGATGAGGCCAATCGTTTTTCACACTACAAGAACTTGGCAGAACTCAATAAACCGGTGGACGAAGAGAAATGGGGAATGCCTGCTCACATGGTGAACGCTTATTATCATCCGCTTTTGAACGAAATAGCCTTCCCTGCCGGGATCATGCAGCCTCCGTTCTTTGACGAGAATGCTGAAGACGCAGTTAACTATGGAAGGATCGGAATGGTCATCGGACACGAGTTCACGCATGGTTTCGACGACATGGGTTCCAAGTTTGCAGCTGATGGCTCGTTCAAGAACTGGTGGTCAGAAAGTGATCGAAAACTTTTCGAGGATAAAACAAAAGTACTGGGAGAAACATTCTCAGGTTTTTGCCCTATCGAAGGCCATTGTGTGAACCCTGACCTTACAATGGGTGAAAATATAGCTGATCTTGGTGGACTTACCATGGCCTACTACGCCTATGCTCGAACTGACGAATTCAAGTCCGGGAAAGTACATGAAGGTTTTACACCGGCCCAACGATTTTTCATTGCTTATGCACAATTGTGGAAGATCAGTTATACGGAACAGGAAATGAAGAACAGGATTGCCAACGACCCACATTCTCCCGGCATGTATCGGGTAAATGGTCCGCTGATGAACTGTCCTGAGTTCTTTGAAGCCTTCAAGGTAAAAGAAGGTGACAAAATGAGAAACGTTACCGAAAAAGTAGCCCGCATCTGGTAAGAAAAAAAGCCCTCAGATCGAGGGCTCTGTCTTTTAGTTCAGATTCAGAAGAACCTTATCCTTTCCTTTTTTTACCGCCCTTACGGACTTACTGTAATTAAGGATCATGTTGAGGGTCACATTGGATGGAGCGATCACAGGATCTTTTTGCTGAACCGGAATAATTTCAGGGTACTTTTTTAACATAGGCTAAATCAGAATTAGATTATCCATAACAACGTAATCTCTCTATTATTATTATTCAAAAAGTCAAAATTATATTCAGAAGATGTTGGGTCTAACAAAATAAAAAGGTTCTCAACGATTTTATCAATCTTGACCTATTTTCCTAAAGATCTTGCTTTATCAATATTCGAGGCAAGCTTACCACCTATAAAATTAAAAAACATCACAAAGTCCGCCCTCAGACTGTAAAGGGGATGAGTAAATGCTGCTGGCTCGTTTTTTTCAAAGAAAAAATGCCCGGTCCACGCAAACCCATAACCGCAGATGGGAATCAAGATGAAGTAAATCCAATTTTGAGTATAGAACCCAACAAATAAAAGAACAAAAACGCAAAGTGTTCCTAGAATATGTAATGCCCTGCAAGTTCTGTTTTGATGATTCAACAGATAATATGGATAAAACTCACTGAAAGAATGAAATTTTCTATTCATACTTTACGAACTTGGATAAAAACCATTTTTCCAAAATCCCCAACCCAGCCTTCCATAGAAATAGCAGGATCACTTATTCCCGACAAATGTGAGCAATACTGGATTCGAACCAGTGACCTCTACCCTGTCAAGGTAGCGCTCTAAACCAACTGAGCTAATTGCCCTGAAACAGTTCAAAAATAAACATTCTTGAGAAAACAAGCAGCATGGATATATTCCCTAATTTTACTAGATCACATTTTTTTAAATCAACTTTATGACAATTCAAGATCTCACGGTAGTTTCATTGAACTATAAACTATCCAACCACAAAACAGGAGAAAAGATCGAGGAGACTACTGCCGAGAATCCAATGGTTTTCCTTTTCGGAGTAGGCGGAATTATTCCCGAATTTGAAGACAATATCAAAGGAAAACAAGTAGGTGACCTGTTTGATTTCTCCATTCTTGCCGAAAATGCTTACGGTACGCCTAATGAAGAAATGATCGTAATGATCCCTATCAATGTATTTCATGATGACCAAGGTCAGCTGGATACAAATATGTTCACGGTTGGTGCAATCGTTCCAATGAGTGACAGTGAAGGGAATCAACTGCGAGGCAATATCCTGGAAGTAGCCCCGGAATATATCAAAATGGACTTTAATCACCCATTGGCAGGAACTGATCTTCATTTTTCCGGTGAGATCCTATCGATCCGACCGGCAACCAAAGATGAAATAGACCATGGTCATGTGCACGGTCCCGGAGGACATCATCATTGATCGTTGGTTATAAATACTGAATGCCGGAGTTGATCCGGCATTTTTCGTTTAGAACGTTAATCGATAACCAAAAACAGGCAAGATCCCAAAATGGTAGAAATACTTAACCTCGCCCGTGGATGCATCGAAATACTGACCTGCAGGATTCTGAATATTGAATGCATTCAGCAGGTCTGCGTAAACCGTACCGGTCACTTTTTTATAGTCCCTTTTCAGTCCGATTCGAATATCTGTCCGAAAGAAAGGCGGCATCTGCTCAGAGAAACTTCCGGAAAAGTCATTAACCGGAAATCCGGACGGATCAAACTGGGTCAGATCGAACGGCGTATAGCGCATTCCACCTGACAAGGTGGATTTAACACCGGTCGTGAGCACCCTCCTCTTCCCTTTTTTATCAAACACCCAATCCTTTCCACCGGTAAGGCTCACAATATAATTCGTGTTGTAACGGGTATTGTACCAGTTCCCATTCAAAGCTTGATATCGCGAATCATAAAGCGATACGGCGACAAGGTAGTACAGTTCATTTTTTATGCTCCTTTCGAACGTAAATTCCATCCCGCAATTCCTGCCATATCCCGTGGATGTCATCTCATAGGGATCAAAACCCTGAGGCGAATTAAGAATACAGAAGGTACTGTCTTCTGCAGTTCCGACCGGAATATTGAAGAGATGCTGGTAATAAGCCTCAACCTTCAACCGATGATCTTCATTGATAATGAAATTGTAGGAGATCACCGCATGATGTGCCCTGCTCAATGCAAGCTCTTCATTCGGTCTCATCACTCCCCCACCTGCTTGTGGAATTTCAGTGAAATAAACGCCAAGAGGCTGGATCTGACTATGTAAGCCATAAGCTACTGCAAGGGCATTCCTGGTGTTGATCTTATACAATATAGACGTTCTAGGCTCAACACTAGTGGAGTTGTTAAGCAATAACTGAAGATAATGCACCCCCACATTCAAGGTCAGGTTCTCATTGAAGCGATGCGACGACTGAATAAATCCCTGAACTGTTTCAGTAGACCCCGTCGAATTGATCTTATCCGTCAGTGTTCCGTTTTCCGGAATTCCCAGGTTGAATTTAAACCCTATCCTATTAAAGATCAGCCCTGTACGGAAATTTGTTTTACCGGAAACTTTGAGAATATACGAACTTGACGCTGTAAATCTTGACTGTATGAATGATTCGTTGTAGATCCTGATCGGATCAAATGACGTATTAAGACTGTCATTGAAATAGCCATTGTTCGTTCCTGACATGGCAACGTTTGTGCGAATATAAGACTGCTTACCCACCCTGATCTTATGCCATGCACCAATAATACCCGTATTTGCCGTGAAAACACCTTTATACTGCTCTTCGGGCTCCTGCATCCATGATAAGGTATCCATGTCTGCGTCAAAGGTATCACTGCTCAATCCTCCAAGACCAAAGATCCCGAAGTTACCCGCCTTACCTGCCGGAAGGTGTATATTGAAAGAAACATCCTGAAATTTAGTCACATTATCTCTGAACGGAATGATCTTCGTCATCAACGCCAGTGTGGAATAACGGTAATTCACCAGAAAGGATCCTCCATACCCTTTTTTGAATGGTCCTTCAATTGCTGCATCCAAACCGATGACGCTCGTCTGAAGTGTGTATTCATGTTTTTCATTGTTTCCCCTCCTCAATCCCAGATCAAAAATTCCGGAAAGCGCATTGCCATACTCAGCCGCGAATGCTCCCGTTGAAAAATCAGATGTACCCATGAGCTGTGCACTGATGATGGAGATACCACCCCCGGAAGTTCCTGCATTGGAAAAATGATTTGGATTGGGTATCTCTACTCCCTCCATCCGCCAAATAAGTCCTCTGGGGGAGTTTCCACGGATGGAAATATCGTTATTGAAGCCCGCTGTGTTGGAAACTCCGGCAAAGGAGGTCGCCATGCGTGCCGGATCGTTCATGGCACCGGCAAATTTTTGAGTCTCTTCAACAGAAAAAGTGGTAGTACTCACCACCGACATTTCATTTACCGGGAGATCCCTTTTATGGCTGACGACCACTTCTTCGCTTTCAAGTACCTTTTCATTCATGAGAACATTGAGTATCATTTCCTTCCCTGATTCAACAACAATTCCCCTGATGAATACATCATCATAACCCGAATAGCGAACGAGCAGATCATGCCTTCCCAGAGGTACTTTTTCCATTCTGAACAGTCCCTCCGGATTTGATAAGGCATTGATCTGGGGGTCAACCGTAAGCACGGTGATCCTTGCTCCGGGAATTGGCAAGTCTGAAACTTGATCCCTTATTGATCCTCGGACGACTTGTGAACTTGTCTGAGAATTAACAAGCCCGCTTAACAAACAATACCATAAAATGAGAAAACTGCGCATACAGACGATAAATATAAAAAAAGCCCGTTTTGAAAGGGCTTGGTATCAGACTTTTGAGCTGTATGCTTTTCGCTTGTTGATCCGATACTTGACCATTAGTTCGTGGGTGCCACCCCGAGCATATTCCCACATTGGATTCAGGGACATGTCACAGGCATATCCAACTACAACGGTATTATACAATATGCCGATATGGGCAATAATAACGCTTACCAATAAAACGGGTTATTGTCAGTTTTTCGGCTTAGGAGCGATCCGCCTCGAAAAGCACCTTTGTATAGTGCTTCAGTGATCTTAAAACAAGAGTAATACCGAAGGCGATACTGATAGCAATCAGATCTGCGCTGGTATAGGTGAATTCACCTGAATGAAATGAATTACGCAAAACGTGAACAAAGACAAAACCTATTATGGTTGCTGTAATACCGGAATATTCCCTTCTCAGGATCGTTTTCATGGAAAAAGGGATGTCACCTTTGACATAATTCTTAAAACTTGGAATAAACGCAGGGACCTTAAGTGACCAGCTTAGGTAATCCTCCCCAAATTTCCTCTCAAGGAAACGCTCTTCAGCGAACATTATACGTTCGTAATACAACCAGAACAATAAACTCACGGATATAATGAACCATACATTGTACGTGTACATTACGATACCGATCCACATAAAGTAATTTCCGAGATAAAGAGGATGCCTAACAGTCGAATAGATCCCTTTTGTATTCAAGGCTTCAGCTACTTGTTCCTTCGTGTTCCTGCCGCTTGTATTCTTGTTGCTCGTTCCGATAGCAACGGCCCGAATATATTGTCCCAAGAAGGAAAAAACCGCACAAATTATCAACAGGATCAAATTTAATTGTTCATTGCCTTCAAACAATTGATAATCAGTAAAATAAACAACAGGGACAGTAAGCAGGAACAGAATAACCGGGATCTGTCCACGGTATCTGAACAAGGTATTTCCGCTTTTTTCAAAAGAGTGGATCAGAGCCATTTAAAAGAAAATTGTAATTTTCGGTTCAGGCCACGAAGTTACATAATTGCCAACTACCATGAACGGAAAAGAAAAAATTGAACTGGAATACCTGTTGAGGACATCGCCGCGTGTACTTGAAAATATGCTTTGCACGCCCAGCGGATTGAGTGAATGGTTTGCGGACGATGTCAATATCAAGGATGACGTATTCACGTTCTTTTGGGATGGCAGTGAGGACTCTGCACGTCTGATCACCAAGAAACCAGGTTCAAAAGCCCGATTCCAGTGGCTGAGAGATGAAGAAGAAGGAAATGATTGCTATTTTGAAATGAGAATTTCCATTGATGATCTCACCAAGGACGTTGTCATGCAGATTACGGATTTCGCCGATGAAGAGGAGGCTGATGAGGCCAGAATGTTGTGGGAACATGCTGTTTCTGACCTTCGTCGTGTATTGGGAGCCTAATTGCTAAAATATTCCATCCCGTATTGCGTTCTTCCCTCGGCCCTGTTGGGGCTAAAATGCTATTTTTGCACTTTGAGCTTGTACCTTGAAAAGGCTTTACGTTTTCAGTATCCGATCTTTCGCCGGTCCCTTTCTGGTCACATTGGCCATCTCCATGTTCATGCTCGTGATGCAGTTCTTCTGGAAATATCTGGATGACCTGATGGGTAAAGGTCTGAGTACCTTAGTTATACTCGAACTGCTCATCTATATCTCTGCGAGTCTAATCCCAC
>Ga0315904_10010655_pt1 | contig 11851 bp, 6 predicted proteins | sample LakEriMetagenome_6_FD_203529 | JGI IMG/M metagenome (GOLD analysis project Ga0315904, IMG submission 203529) | Freshwater fungal communities from buoy surface, Lake Erie, Ohio, United States - Buoy 12 MA120 | ecosystem: Environmental > Aquatic > Freshwater > Lake | place: USA: Lake Erie, Ohio...
ATCATAGTTTTCCCTTTCCGCAGGGCGTTCTTATCTGATCATGAGCCTGGTCTGATGATGATGGCCTCCTTCGTTGTGACACTCATCGGAATCGGTGTATTTACTTACCTGATTGCATCTTCTAACAAAGCCGAAGGCAGTCACTGATCGTCCCGGTGCCATTCGGCGTAGGAGGTGGGGGTTTCCTTGAGTTTGAGACTGATCAAACTCACATGCTTTGGAAGGAGGCCTAAAACCCTCTCTTTGAAGTCCATGAGCATGTTTTCGCAGGTCGGCTGGTAGTCGACGAATATGACTTTTTCAAAATTGGCGTTCAGGTCGGGGATATTCCGATGGGGGGAATCGCCATTTAAAACGAGTGCGTGGTCGTGCCGATCGACGATCTGACTTTTCACAATCTCCTTTAAATCAGAGAAATCCATTACCATTCCATGCTTGGGATGAGCAGGATCATTGAGTGGTTTGCCACCGATGGTCACTTCCAGTTCGTAGGAATGGCCATGGATATTTTTACACGGACCATCATATCCGTAAAGGGCATGAGCCATTTCAAAGTGGAAGATCTTGGTCAGACGAATCATGGCGCAAAGGTCGGAAAAAAAGTACGGAATGGGTCGTTTTTCAGGGAGTTAAGACATTTTTGTGTCCGGCTTGTAACATCCTGCCAAAGCGGGGCGTCACATACTCAGAAACACGAAATCAATTTATTATGAAAGCAACTTATAAATCCCTAATGGCCGGAGTCATGATCATGGCTTTTGGAAGCGCCAATGCCCAGCAGGAACTGAAATTTGACAAGATCCGTATGGCAGGAGCCGGTTCGGTAGAGATCAGCATGTCGGAAAAACATTCCATGATGCTGGAATCTAACACATCCGCAATTCCTTCATCGCTATTCAACATACAGGAAGACGGATGGCTGGTGATCAACGGAAGATCAAGCGATGAAATCAAAATCTCTGCTCCCCAAATCAAACAAATAGATATCACCGGTACCGGCAGTATCGACTCCGACGACTCTCTGGTAGTGGACGACATCAAACTGGTTGTATCGGGAGTTGGTAAAATAGACCTCGATGTACATGCTAAAAAGATCCGCACCATCATCAGCGGATCAGGTAAAGTCGAACTTGAAGGAACCGCCGATGAACTGATCATCGACATCAGCGGAGCAGGACGCGTGGATGCAGAAGAACTGAAAGTAAAAACCTGTACTGCCAACATCAGCGGAAGCGGCAAATGTCTGGTGGATGTGACTGAGGTTCTCAATGCCAATATAAGCGGAAGCGGAAGTGTTTATTATGTAAAAACGCCGGCGCTTGTAAACAGAAATGTATCAGGAAGCGGAAAAGTAGGTGACGCGAATGTATCCGTTCAAGACACCACCCGCATCATGCTGGGCAAAACAAAAGTGCTGATCGTGGATGATAACGGAAAAAGTCCGCGTCAGGGATTTAAGGAAATGATCGATGCGGGTCCGGGTAAAGTCAAGAGCCACTGGTCGGGATTTGAAATGGGTGTTAACCTATTCATGAATGAAGATTTCAAATTCGACTCGCCCAACGGCTATGGCTATCTGGATCTCAAACCGCAAAAATCAATTGCTTTGAACTTCAACCTGTACGATCTGGAAGTAAAGTTACTCCGCAGAAACATCATGCTGGTCACCGGACTTGGACTTACCATCAACAACTACCGTTTCGATTCAGGAATCCATCTTCAGCCAGATGTGGATACCGTGATCGGCTTCACCGACCCTGTAGCGAACATCAAGAAAAACAAACTCGTAGCAACCTATCTCTCCGTACCGCTGCTTCTGGAGTTCAATACCAGCGAAAACCCCGATAAAACTTTTCACATAGCCCTGGGCGTTATTGGCGGACTCAAAACCGGATCGCACCTGAAACTGGTGAAAGAAGTCGGCGGAGATGAAAGTAAAGTAAAGTACCGCGACGACTTCAACATCAACCCCTGGAGATATGATGCCACCGTCAGGTTAGGTTACCGGAACTTCACCGTGTTTGGAAGTTATAATCTTGCCGTGATGTTTAAAGATAAAAAAGGTCCGGAGCTGAATACCTTCACTGCAGGCATCAGACTGGTGGGTTGGTAAAAACATATTGTGTTAGGTTGAAAGGCCGGGGAGCGATCTCCGGCCTTTTTGTTTGATTCAGCTGTTTATTTGGGCAAATGTTGACTTTCTCAGCTATGTTTCTACCTTTACTGAAATCCCACTCCCGATGAAAAATGTTTTTTTTGCAATCATTTGTTCCTTAGCCTTTAGCACTGCAAACTACGCTCAATACACCTGGACACAAAAAGCTTCCATGTCACTTTTCAGATACGGCGCTTCCAGTTTCACCATTGGCTCAAACAGTTATGTTGGCACAGGATATACGGCCACCGCTACTGCTCTTAGCGATTGGTGGAAATACGACCCTTCCACCAATACCTGGAGTCAGGTTGCCTCTATGCAAGGCCCAAGATCAGCCGCAGTTGCATTCACTCTCAATAGCAAAGGATACTGCGGACTTGGGTTGGTGGCTTCCAGTTTTTTGACCGACCTTCAAGAGTACAATCCTATCACAAACAGCTGGACTGCCAAGGCCTCCTTTCCTGCCCAGGGAAGATACGGCTGCTCTTCATTTGCCATTGGAAATACAGGCTATGTCAGCTGTGGTAATTTAGGCTCCGCATCCGGTCCTTATTCCAATCAGACCTATGGTTATGATGCTAACACCAATACATGGAGTCAAAAGTCAGCCTTCCCGGGAATGACAAGATACGGGGGCCGTGGAGCCACTATCAACAACAAAGGATATGTATTCGGGGGAATTAACGGAACGGGTACCAGCACCTCAAATTTTTTCAATGATTTATGGGAATACGACGCTGCTAACAACACCTGGGTGCAAAAAATGGGTATCAACGGCGACGGCAGGCAATATCCGTCCGTTTTTGTGCTCGACAATAAGCTGATCTGCGGTAATGGCATTCACTGGACCGGTTATTTTGAAACCTTTGAGGCATACGACCCCTTGACCAACTCCTGGTCTGCGGTTCCGCCGATGCCTGTAAGTGAAGCACGATGGGCAGCCTGTACATTTTCAATCGGCAACAGTGGCTTTGTTGCGACAGGCAATAAATCGTTCAACAATCCGACAGTGGTGGAAAATGATTTGTGGGAGCTGAGTCTGTCAACTTCTCTGAATGATAACCCGGATCAGAATATTGTTCAATTTGATCTGTTTCCTCAACCGGGATCAGGGAACATTCAGATAAAGGTGAATTCAAACACTCATGCTGCTTACTCGCTTCTGGTTTACAATATCAGCGGACAAAAAGTAGCCGAACAAATGATCCATGATGGAGAGTCAACTATTCACACCAGCATCGGATCAGGAATTTATTTGGCTATACTTACAGCAGAGGACGGAACTTTTTTAGCAATCAAAAAGTTTTTCTCGGGAAGTTGATTTGAATTGCAAATACTTTGAATCAATAAATATTTCCAGGCTCAAATTGCCATTTAAGATTCAAAGGATACCGACACTTACAGTTTATATACAGCTGACCATATACATTACTGCACTAAAATCTTCTGAACGGATTGATTGCCTCCATCCGTTTTGATATTCAAAAAATACAACCCTTTTGAAAGCTTCAGGCATTCTAAGTGGTGTTCGGTTTCCATTTGTGCAGGAACATAGGTCAGACAACTTCTGCCTGAAGCATCAACAATTTCTATTTCCCGGATGTGTGCCGAATGGCAAACTACATTCAAATGATCAATGACGGGATTGGGATAAATCCGAAAGGAATGTTGCGCCATTTCATTTGAAACATTCGTCAGCAACGACTCATCCAACCTTACGAGTCCGCCCGTTTGTGTTCCGATCCAGATGATGCCGTCATGATCGATTGCCAATGACTGCGCAAAATTATCGGGCATGGGAGAATTGAAGGTATTGAAAGATGTGAACGTATTACCTGACTTCCTGATCACGCCTGAGTCAATACTCGCAATCCAGAATTGATCCTGATTACGGTCAAAAACGACAGCACGAAGACTGTTGCTTTGTATGCCTGACGAAACAGTATTTTGAGTCAGGAACAGAAATCCTCCGATGTAGGCGGAAATTCCGGATGCAGGGGTGGAAAGCCACAGTACACCGGAAGTGTCCTGAGCAAATCCCAATACTGTATTATCGGGGAGGTTGGAGTTGCCATTGGTGAGATGGGTCCAGTTCGGGCCGTCAACGAAATTGATGCCTCCGTTGACAGTCCCAATTGAAAGCACACCGGTGATGGTATCAAGATGCAGTGCACTGATGTTATTAGATCCGAGATTGGAATTGGAGGTATTATAAATTTCCCAGTTCAGTCCGTCGAAATAAGCCAGTCCGCCAATGGTTCCCACCCATTTATTGTTGAGCGAATCAATCAACAGTGTTCTGACATAATCATCGGGAATATCGGAATTGAAAGTATTGTAATTGATCCAGGAATTGCCGTCGTAACGAACGAGTCCGGAAGAAAAAGTTCCGATCCAAATAACACCTGAGCTGTCAACAGCAATACTTCGGATAGCATTATCGGGCAACCCGGAATTGTTGGTGTAAAACACTTCCCAAACGGTTCCATCGAAAGATGCGAGTCCGTAATCGGTACCGATCCACTTCTTGCCGTCGGGTGCCACTGCAATGCACCTGACAGAGTTTTCAGGCAGCAGAGAGTTGGTGCTGTTGTAAATCGTGAATGCCTGCTGTGCCGGAAGCAGACTAGGGATTACAAGGAGAATCAGCAGGAACGTTCGAAAGGTGTGCATCTTTTTCTTTAAGGCTCCGGACTGAAGTCAGGGGTTACTGTACTACCAGACGGGTTTTGCCGTTGAATTCGGAGTTGGAGACTGAGACGAGGTATACTCCTTTTGCCAGGGCAGTCAGATCAAGTTGTATTATCTGATCGTCATCTCCCACCTGGATCATTTCTGAAGACACTTCTTTGCCAAGCAGGTTCAGAATAGACAGACGATATTCACCTGCATTGGTTCCGCTGATATAAAGATCTGCATAAGAGGAAGCAGGATTCGGCTGCACTGACAAATTGAGATTGTCACCTGCCGTGTCGAAATTATCGCGTTGCACGGCAGGTGAATTGGTTCTGTCGTTGCAAAGCATGCGGTGCTTTCTGACCACAGTCATGCATTGTGGTTGTGATGAGCCGCAGGTGTTGGTGGCATAAACACAAAGACTTCCGCTTGTAAAGTTGTTGGCAAACTGCAGCTGAACAGATCCCGTTCCCTGACCATTGAGTATCTGTACGCCGACAGGTACCGCCCAGGCATAGGAAGTGGCTAATGGATCAACCGCGACACTGTAATTCTGTTTGCTGCCGGCACAAACCTGGATAACACCTTGCATCACTCCGGGCTGTGCAGGTGCGCTGTTCACCTGAACAGTTTGAGTGGCACTTCCATTGCAACCATTCTGATCGGTGTATTCATAAGTAATTGTATGTGTTCCGCTACCCGCAATTGGCGCATAAAACATGTTTGAAGATACACCGGTACCGGAGTAATTTCCTCCTGACGGAACACCTCCTGAAAGTAAAAATCCGGGATTGGTGTTGCATACGGGATTGATTGCGGAGAAAGTCACCACAGGGTTGGCATTGATGTCAACGGTGGCAGACGCTGTTCCCGTACATCCGTTAATGGAATTGGTAACGGTGAGGTGATACGTAGTAGGAACTGATGGAGTGACTATAGGATTGGGATCTGTAGAGGTGAATCCCGGTGGCGTTGACGTCCAGGAATAAGTGATCGGAGCAGGAACCAGATCGTTCAGCGACAATGTCCAGTTCTGAATTCTTCCTGTATCAGCACCGGCCAGATCGATCGCCTTGAGCTCCCATACGCCATTCACATTTCCCGTCAGCAGACTGAAAAATTCATCCGGCACAAAGGATCCGGTAAATGGCGTAGAGCCGTTTGCTACAGGTGTATTGGCCGACATACTGAAAGTGGTGTTGATGAAATTATCACCTGCTCCTCCACGGCGGTTGCTGAGCTTGATCTTGTCGCCGGACGGAGCAACCAGCTCCAGAACCAGATCCCCTGTATAGGTGTGCGTGAGATTCAGGTTAACCGAGAAAACCGATCCGGGACTCAGTGTGGCCGGGTTAACGCCGGAAACAGTAATGGGAGATGAAACCCCGGTTGAATTGTTATCGGGAATAAAATACTGACCGGGATTTGTAAACGACGTTTGTACGATACCGGTAGGAGGCACCGGAACTGAAACAACCAGGTCGGTGGAACTTCCGTCGCACACCGCAGCTGCAGTTGGCGTCACATTAACACTCACTGACTGCGCCGTCACGGCAATCGGGGTTGAGGATCCGGGGCAGGTGGTGTTTACATCAGTGGTCACTGAATAATTGCCCAGTTGTGTTACAGTGATGGATTGTGTTGTATCGCCTGTTGACCAGAGATAAGACGGGGCCGGACTTGAAGTCAGCGTTACCGATTCTCCGGGACAAAGCGCTGTGGATCCTGATGGCGTAATGACAGGAATAGTGCCCGCCTGCTTGGTCAGTGTAAAAGGAACCACCATTACGTTATTGGATTCATCTTCTTCCAAAAAGAAATTATTGGGATCTATTTCAACGACGATGAAATAATTGCCATTGCAGATTCCCGGAGGAATGTTAATGTACATCCCGTCGAGGTATTGGTAATAGATATCGGTGAAACCCGCTGAGATCCCCTGCATGGTGGATGAACAGTTATATGAACCGCCGCCCAGACCAAAATTCGGGAAGCTGCTGTTGACCAGTGTATTTCCAAGTGAATCAACACAATGTCCGTTATAGGTGGAGCAGGAGCCGTAATCCATCAAACAAAATCCCAGCTTGGCACCCGATCCGATAATTGGCCAGTTAAGCGGGTTGGGATCGGTTGATTGAGAACGCAAAGTGTATTCACCCCACTCGTCAACGTGCATATGTCCATGTGTGGGATGGTAAGTCATAGAACCTGCATCACGATCATAAAACGACATACTGTTTCCGTCTTTATGATAAATGCGTTGTGCCACCAGCTGACGCGGTGGCAATCCGGTATTCGGACAGGTGGCGGGAGCAGTTCCTGTAATGGTATCAGTTCCGCAAATAAATGATGTCGTTCCGCGAATTTCAAGAGGACCGTGACCGATATTGGGAGATGAAACAGAAACACGAAGGCGACCGTTATTGGCACCATTGCCTGCCTGTGCATATTCAACCACTCCGTTACTGCCAATGACAAGTAATGGGGCGCGTGCGACCGTTAAATCCGGAAGCAAATCACAGTCGGTCGACCCGGGTGTTTCACATACACAAGAAGTGGCATTAGTGGTAGTACACTGCGCGAATGAATGGAAATAGCTACCCAGTATTATTGATAATGTAAAGAGTAATTTTCTTTTCATGATTTGTTGATGGTCAGGTTAATGGGTGGTTTCGATTTCAAAGATAAATCATAGCATTATTAAATAAAAGAAAAAGCCCTGTAGAGATCTGTTCTGCAGGGCTTAATGGCTATAGACTGGGCAGTTTTACTCAACCATAATCTTAAATCTCGAAACTGACTGATCCTGAACCAGATTCATCAAATAAACACCCGAACTGAGTTCGCTGATATCCAATGTAGCAGCATTGTGTCCTTCAACCACTTCCAGATCCTGGAGGTGTACCAGGCGACCTGATAAATCAAGCAACTGCACACTGGCCTTTCCGGCAATTTCAGAGGTGAAGGCAAGCTCTACATAATCACTTGCAGGGTTGGGGAACACCTCTATATCTCGGTGCTGGGCCACACGACAATTGATGGTTACCGATATCTTGGTATTTCCCCTTTTGCCGCAAGTATTTTTTGCAGCCACCTGCACCTGACCACCATTGTTTCCAAAGTTCATCACCAAATTGGTAGAGCCCTGTCCTGATACGATAGAGGCACCGGAAGGAACAAACCATGTATAGGAGGTGGCTCCGTACTCCGGAGTGGCAGTGTAAGTTACACCGGTTTGTCCTGCACAGACTGAAGCAGGTCCGCTTATGGCCGGTTTGTCGGGAGTAGCGAAAATTTTAGCGCAGCGTGACTGACTGTTCATACAGCCATTGTTGGTGGTTACACAAACATCTCCACTGGAAAATCCGGGAGATGTGCTGAATGTAATAGATGGAGTACCCTGACCGCCGGTGATCGTCACGCCTGCCGGGACTGTCCAGTTATATGAAACGGCAAATCCCACGGGATTCACATATAGAGAGCCGTTAGTGGTATTGCAATGTCCGCCTCTTTCACCCAGAATCTGAGCCGGTCTGGCAGCAACATGTTTGGTGAGTGTTTTGCAGCGGGCAACCGAAATTCCACAGGCATCTACGGCAGTTACACAAAGATCACCTGAAGTATAGGAAGATCCGAATGCCAACTGAATGGCATTGGTTCCCTGACCTGAAACAATCTGCGCTCCGGCCGGCGGCACCCAATTGTAGGTTACATTGACATTATTAATCACCTGATAACTCAGTGTACTTCCAGTGCAAACTTTGGCCGGCCCCTGAATGCTGGAAGTTTGTGCAGGCGGCGGGCAGCCGCAATTATTGACTGTAATGGTTTGAGTAGAAGAACCGGGGCATCCATTGGCATCGGAATAACTGTAAGTAAGCGTATGGGTTCCTACACCGGCAGCTCCGGGATTGAAAAATCCGTTATTCACTCCGGTACCTGAGTAAGTTCCTCCGGCAGGTGATCCACCGGTCAGCAGGAATCCCTGATCGGTTGAACAAACAGCGCTCAGGGCTGCAAATGTTACTACCGGGTTGGGGTATACGTTAACAGTGGCCGGCACTCTGGAACTGAAACAAACTTGTGCCGGTTTTGTGATTTCCCAGTCGTAGAAGAAGTAATAAAATGCTGAACCTGCGGAAGACCCTGTAATAGAAAGATAATTAGGGATGGTATAAGGATATGAAACCCCTGCGTTGTTTCTGTACAGCGCTGCAGAGCCGGCTCTTGTCAGACGATAACCGGTGCCAGGAGTGATACTCCAGTTTAAATTCACGCGGCTTTCACCGGAAGGAACATTCACATTGATTGTTTGCAAAAGGGTGTTGGCTGAATTGCGCAACTCAATGGTAGTGGCCGTTGCAGTCTGAGCATAAACCTTAACAGACGCTAAGGTCAGGCTTTGAAAAACGTCAAAGATCTGGTACTGGCTGCTGGTAAGGAACCCGCCGCCGCCGATTGTGTTTGCTGCGGGCTGACAGAATCCGCTAAAGGCAGGCGTGGTGGTAGTTGCCTGAGCATAATAGGTTGTAGAACTGCTCAGCGGAGGCGTAACAAATACATTGCCGCTGCCAACCGGGGATCCGCCGGAAGGCGCAGTAAACCATTCAATGGTTCCGCCGCCGGCATTTGCAGAGAGCGTTGCGACATTCTGACTGCAGATATTTGCATTGGTGGTTTGTGGCGGTATATCGGAAAAGGTTACATTGTATGGTGAAGATGAGGCAACACCGCAGGGAGTGGTTACATCAACCGTATAGGCCCCGGCTGTATTTACATTGATGGTTGGGGTGGTAGCACCGTTCGACCAGAGGTAAGTGAATCCGGTTCCAGTGTTTGCAGACAGCGTTACTCCGGTACCTGAACAAACAGGACCACTGATGCTTGGCGTAATGGTTGCGTTCGCGGCCAGTACCTGTTGCGTGAGGGTGTACGGAACTGCCAGAACATTGTTGTTTTCGTTTTCCTCCAAGAAATAATTGTAAGGATCAAGCTGCACTACGATGTAATAATCACCGTTGCATGTTCCGGGCGGAATATCGATCCACATACCATCAAGTGACTGATAATAAATGTCGGTATAACCTGAAGAAATGCCCTGCACCGTAGCAGAACAATTGTAGGAACCTCCGCCAAGACCGTAATTAGGGAAGTTACCATTGAGCAAGGTATTGCCGAGCGAATCGACACAATGACCTCCGTAGGTAGAGCACGAGCCGTAATCCATCAAACAGAAAGCAAGCTTGGCGCCATTACCAACGATAGGCCAGTTGAGGGGATTGGGATCGGATGTTTGAGTTCTTAATGTAAAAACTCCCCAGTCATCCACGTGCATGTGACCATGAGTGGGATGATAGGTCATGGAGCCTGCATCGCGATCGATAAAATTCATAGTGGTGCCGCTTTTCTGATACACTCGTTGCTTGAGCAGCTGTCGTGGGGGCAAGCCGGTATTCGGACAAGTTGCAGGAGCCGTGCCATTGATGGTATCGGTGCCACAGATGTAGGTGCTGGTGGCGCGTACTTCAAGTGGTCCGTGACCGATATTCGGAGTTGAAACAGAAATACGAAGACGACCGTCGTTAGCTCCGTTGCCGGATTGAGAATACTCAATAATACCAGTGGCTCCATTCACCAGCAGGGGCGGACGGGCCACAATGATGTCGGGAAGCAGGTCGCAGTTGGTTTGACCGGGAGTTTCACAAACGCATGAAGTAGCGTTGGTGGTGGTACACTGAGCTAAAGTAATCGAAACGGGCAGTAGCGAAATAATTCCCGTAAAGAGCAGGATTTTGGAATTAAATTTCTGTTTCATTTAGTTTTAAATTGTTAAAAATTAACTTGAAGCACTTTATTCTATGATAACTTTCTGTTGTAAACTCTTTTGCTCCTGAAAGATGGTCAACAGATATATACCTGCCCTCCAATTAGTCACATCATACTTTAATAAACCATCTGTCTCTCCAGGCAATAATATTTGCCGCAGAATCACCCGGCCGGTCATATCAACAACCATAATAGTGGCTTCTGAGAAGGGGGAAAGATTGTTAAAAGTCACATTGAGCTCCTGATCAGTTGGATTAGGGAAAATTTTCAATGTAGGCTCAAGAGCGGCAGGGCTCAGTAAATCATTATCATCTGAGTCACGAAGTAAAGTATTGGTTGACACCAAAGCTATTCCGGTTACATTGAGATTGGATGCATTCATTAAATGTGATGAAATAGCACTCAGGCTGGCGGTTGAGCCATTGTATAAATTGGTAAGGCTATACCTGAAGATTCTGTCAAGACCTCTATCTGTGACCCAGAGATCAGTATTTTCAATTGCCAGGCCCGAAACGGTGTTCAATGCACCGGCCGTGTTGGTTCTCAAAGCTCTTGAGCGGGCTGAATAACTTCCCGATTTATTGTATCTGTAAATATATTTGGTGCTGCTGTTATCGATAACATAAAGGAATGTTCCCTGTTGGAAAATTCCTTCAGCTTTACTATTGGATGAATTCATTGTTACTTTCTGCAGCGCATTGATCGTACCACTTCCGGAATAAACAGCTGAAAGAGAATATCTATAAATGGCCTTACCTCTTTGATCTATTACCCACAGAGAATCGTTACTGATCGTAATTCCTGTCAGAGTGTTTAAAGAAGCTCCTGTGTTGGACAATAAAGTTCTTGATTGTACGGCAGGAACTCCGGACTGACCGCTTCTGAAAATTCTTTTATTGGTACCATCCAGAACATAGATGTGGGTGTTGGTAGCCGCAACGTCAGATGCATTTGTGACACCATTCAGAACAGTAGTAGACAAATTGGAGGATGAAACAAATGTTAGCGAAGCATCATAGTAAAATCCTTTATTAGCATTTATATCTACTGTTAAAAACTTAACCGGAGCAGCCTGAACAATCATTGTGATACTGTTTGAAGTGGCCGGTGAATTAACGACACAAGCAGCGCTGCTTGTCATAACACATTGAACAATATCTCCATTTAACCAGGAGGAATTGGTGTATGTTGAAC
>Ga0315904_10010661_pt1 | contig 11848 bp, 10 predicted proteins | sample LakEriMetagenome_6_FD_203529 | JGI IMG/M metagenome (GOLD analysis project Ga0315904, IMG submission 203529) | Freshwater fungal communities from buoy surface, Lake Erie, Ohio, United States - Buoy 12 MA120 | ecosystem: Environmental > Aquatic > Freshwater > Lake | place: USA: Lake Erie, Ohio...
TGGTCACCCACGACCCCCGCATCCTGGATGTGGCCGACCGCTTGGTGCAGATGGAGGATGGTCGCCTGTGGAGCGAGGAGCCAGCTCTCGCCCTCTGAGAGCGAGGCAGCCCTGGCAGGTTGGCTTTTCCCGAGCATGGGAAGCGCCATTGGCTAGGGTTGTGCTTTCTCATTCAGACGCAGCTCGCGCATGGCCAAACGCCGCAACCTCAAGAAAGAAAAGCAGGAGCGCAATCGCGCCTATGCCCGCAAGTTCAAGAAGCGCAAGCTCCGCAATGATGGCCGTGGCGAAGGGGCAGGCAACGGTGTGACCGGCACCGCCAGCAATGGTGGCGCGGCCGACTGAGTGTCCTGACCCCTAGGTGCTCCCCGAGGGAGCTTCTGGCAGGGGGGATCCAAGGGGATCCCCCCTTTTCCATGCCCAGCCCCAGCCATGTTTCTCAGCGTCGTCATCCCCACCTACAACCGTCTGCCGATCCTGCAGAAGTGCTTGCGGGCCTTGGAAGAGCAGGTTCTGGAGCCGCCTGTGGACCGCTACGAGGTGATTGTGGTGGACGATGGCTCTAGCGATGACACTGTGCGCTGGCTCCAGAGTGAGGCCGGGGATCTTCCTCATGTGCGCCTGGTTTGCCAAGAGCACGGCGGTCCTGCCAAGGGGCGCAACCGGGGGGTGGAGGAGGCTCAGGGGGATGTGATTGTGTTCATCGATAGCGACCTGGTGGTCACACCCACCTTCCTCGTTTGCCATGGCCGTGCGCTGGAGGCGGCATGGCGGCAGAGGGGCGACCGGCTGTGCTTCACCTATGGCGCCGTGATCAACACCGCCAACTTCGATCACCCCACCAGGGAGCCCCACAAGCTCACCGATCTTTCCTGGGCTTACTTCGCCACCGGCAATGTGGCCATCGATCGGGATGTGCTGGAGCGGGCAGGACTTTTTGACACAGGCTTTCACCTCTATGGCTGGGAGGATCTGGAGCTGGGCGAACGGCTGCGCCAGCTGGGAGTGGTGCTCGTGCGGGCGCCAGAAGCCGTGGGCTATCACTGGCACCCTCCCCTGACGCTTGCTCAGATTCCAGATCTGATTCGGGTTGAGCGCGAGCGGGCTCGCATGGGGCTGGTGTTCTTCCGCAAACATCCCACCCGCCGGGTGCGCACAATCATCCAATTCACTTGGTTCCATCGCCTCCTCTGGGAGTTGCTCACCCTTGGTGGCCTCCTCAATGAACGCAGCCTGCGGCCCCTTTTGGCTTGGCTGCTTCGCCATGGCCAGGCCCGTTGGGCGATGGAGCTGCTGCGCTTGCCCTTGAATCGCCTTGGTGTGCGGGAGCTCTTTGCCGAAGCGCGGCGGCAGGGCTTCAGCTGACCGTTTGGTAAGTTGGCTGAGTTCAACCTTTCCGCACACCTGCATGTTTCGGGTGATGGATGCCGCTTTGGCAACATCCCTGGCAGGTGGAGGCCAACCCGAAACCCTAACCCATGGCTGTCGTCACTCTTGCCGAGATGATGGAAGCTGGTGCCCATTTTGGCCACCAGACCCGTCGTTGGAACCCCAAAATGTCGCGCTACATCTATTGTGCGCGCAATGGCGTTCACATTATTGATTTGGTGCAGACTGCCGTCTGCATGAACAACGCCTACAAGTGGGTGCGCAACGCTTCGCGTAGCGGCAAGCGCTTCCTGTTTGTTGGCACCAAAAAGCAGGCTTCCGAGGTGATCGCCCAGGAGGCCAGCCGTTGCGGCGCAGCCTATGTCAACCAACGTTGGCTTGGAGGAATGCTCACCAATTGGAGCACCATGCGAGCCCGCATCGATCGCCTGAAGGATCTTGAGCGCATGGAGTCTTCCGGCGCCATCGCCATGCGCCCGAAAAAAGAAGCCGCCGTGTTGCGGCGCGAGCTGGATCGCCTCCAGAAGTATCTGGGCGGTTTGAAAACCATGCGTCGTCTTCCCGATGTCGTCGTGTTGGTGGATCAGCGCCGGGAGACGAATGCCGTATTGGAGTGCCGCAAGCTCGACATTCCCCTTGTGTCGATGCTCGACACCAATTGCGATCCCGATCTCTGCGACGTGCCCATTCCTTGCAACGACGACGCCGTGCGTTCTGTTCAGCTCGTCTTGGGCCGTCTCGCCGATGCCATCAATGAGGGCCGCCATGGCTCCCAGGATCGTGCGGAGGAGGAGGGCTGAGTCCTCCTCCTCAATGGTCAAGTTCCGATTGTTGTTTGCTCCCTATTTCCCCTCCCATGGCTGAGATCAGCGCCAAGCTCGTCAAAGACCTGCGCGATAAGACCGGCGCCGGCATGATGGATTGCAAGAAAGCCCTGAAGGAAACCGATGGCGATCTCACGAAAGCCGTCGAATGGTTGCGTCAGAAAGGCATTGCCAGTGCAGAGAAGAAAGCCGGCCGCACTGCGGCTGAAGGAATCGTTGGCAGTTACATCCACACCGGTGGTCGCGTCGGCGTTCTGGTGGAAGTGAACTGCGAGACGGATTTCGTTGCCCGCGGCGACTTGTTCCAGGAGCTGGTCCGCAACGTCGCGATGCAGATCGCTGCCTGCCCCAATGTGGAATATGTCAGCACCGACGACATCCCCCCTGATGTGGTGGAGAGAGAAAAGTCGATCGAGATGGGGCGTGACGACCTGGCCGGCAAGAAGGAAGAGATGAAGGCCAAGATTGTCGAGGGTCGCATTGGCAAGCGGCTCAAAGAGCTGGCTTTGCTCGACCAGCCCTACATCCGTGATGGCTCCCTCACCCTTGGGGAATTGGTGAAGCAAACTGCTGCGAAAACAGGCGAAAACATTCGCGTGCGTCGCTTCACGCGCTACACCCTCGGTGAAGGGATTGAAGTGCAACAGAGCGACTTTGCCTCCGAAGTCGCAGCGATGGGCAAGGCGGCCTGAGGTGAGGGAGCCTGCCGGTTCCGGCATTCATTCTCTTGGCGCCATCCAGGCCCGGCTGGACCAGCAGGTTCCCCAGCTCTACCGCGACCTGGCTCTCTACCTTCAGGTGTTGCGTGAGGTGCTCCCCGCCAGCCTGGATCAGGCCTGTTCACACATGGCCACCCAGGTGCATCCGCGCCGATACAACCGTCTCCATCCATCGGCTCGCGAGCATCTGCACAGCCGGTTGAAGAGCTTGGTGGGCCGCTGCTGTGCGTTTCTCACGGTGGAGCAGCTGCTCCACTTGGCTGCTCAGATGGCGGGGGAGCGCCAGCGGCTGGCCCTAAGGGAGCAATCTCGGCTGCTGCACACCTTTGAGCGAGGCATGACCGAACTCGGTCTGGAAGGCGGGATGCCGATCTCTTTTGGGGGAGGTGACGCTCTGCCAACGGGCTCGATCCAGCTCCAGCTCAGTCCTCCGCAGAGGGGAGAGGCCTTTCCCATGCCGCTCCAGCCTCTTTCGGGCACCAACGGGGCCTCTGAAGAAGAGGAAGAGTCCTCCCCCTCCCGCAGCTGGAGTGCCGCTCTCTTTGCGGCTTTGGAGGAGATTCCATCTCCATCTGAGATGCCTTGGTCTTCAGGCCAACTACCTAGGGATCCCCTGCATCTCCTCCATTGTTTGGAGGGCTGGGAGGTCGCCCTCGGCCGCCGGCTGCGCAACCTCTCCCACAGCGTGAATCTGGAGTTGATGCGCGCCGGCCTGGTGGTCGGTGCGGTGCCCGTCCCCCTTTTGGATGCGGTGCTCACCGGCCAGATTGAGCCCCAGGGGGCACCGGCCAATCTGTTGCGCTTACCGATGGTGCCCCCAGAGGCGGGAGGCCTGTCTCCGACGCCCATGGGGGTGCTGCTGCGCACGGTGGATCTGGAGATGGAGCAGCCGCGCTTGCGCACTTGCCGCCGCCGTCTGCTCCATCACCGCCAGGAGATCCACAAAATGGCCGAGACTGCCCAACGCCTGCAGCGCCGACTCCAGGCCCACCATGCCGAACGCCTGTGGCGTCACGACAGCCAGCTGAATCCTCCCCACCAAGCCTGAGATCCTGGTGCGAGCTCTTGCAGAAGGCAGCTCAGCTGGAAGCTGATCGCGGCTTTGGCGATCTTCAGGGCCGTGCAGACACCTTCAGTGGGTTTGTGAGGCGTTCTTTGGCGGATCCCCCCGGAGGATTGGCTCCGCAGGATCTGGAGCAGCTGGACACCTTGCGGCAGGGCTTCAGCCGCTACGGCGACCTCAGCGGCGCCCGTCGCCAGCAGCTGGTTTGCCAGCTGCGCCAGGGATTGCACCAACTGCTTTGTCGTTCGCGGCCGCCCCTCCCTGTGGCCCCCCCCCGCCTGCGCCTCTCGCAGGACGGCGCCCAGCCTGCCCCAACCGCCTCCCGCCAGCCCAGGCTGGAACCCACTACACCCCTCGGCGAGGTGCCGGGGATCGGGCCCCGCCTGGCCACCCGCTTGGCCGGGTTGGGCCTGTTTCAGGTGGTGGATTTGCTGCAGCACTACCCCCGTGATTACCTCAATTACGCCAACTTGGTACGCATCGGTTCCCTCGTGGCGGGGAGCACGGCCACGGTGGTGGCCACCGTGCGGCGGTGCCACACCGCCACCAGCGCAAAAAATCCCAATCTCTCCTTTCTTGAGCTTCACCTTCAAGATGCCACCGGTCGTTTGAAGGTGAGCCGCTTTTTTGCCGGCCGTCGCTTTGCCAGCCCAGGGTGGTTGAAATCTCAGCAGCGGCTTTATCCCCCCGGCTGCACCGTGGCGGTGAGCGGCTTGGTGAAAGAAGGGCCCTGGGGGTTGAGTTTCACCGATCCCTTGATCGAGGTGTTGGAGAGCCCCTCCAGCCCGGTGCGCTCAGAGCAGATTGGCCGGTTGGTGCCGGTGTATGCCCTCACCGAAGGGCTCACCGCTGATGGCCTGCGCCAGGCCATCGCCAAGGTGCTGCCCCTGGTGCGGCACTGGCCTGATCCTCTGCCGCACCACCTCTGCCAGGAGGTGTTACAGCTTCCCAGCCGGGCCGAAGCGATCGAGCAGATCCACCGCCCCATGGATCCCTCCCACCTGCAACGGGCTCGGCGGAGGTTGGTGTTTGATGAGTTTTTGCTCCTGCAGCTGGCCCTGGGCCTGCGTCGCCAGCGCCTCAAGGAGAGGGAGGCCCCGCGTCTCCAGCCCACCGGTGAGCAGGACCAGAGCCTCTTGGGCCGCTTCCTTGCCCTGCTTCCCTTCCCACTCACCGGCGCCCAGCAGAGAGTGTTGGCAGAGATTCACCGGGATCTGGCCAAGCCCCAGCCCATGGCCCGATTGCTCCAGGGAGATGTGGGCAGTGGCAAAACGGTGGTGGCTCTCGCCGCGCTGCTGGCGGCCATCGCCTCTGGATGCCAGGGCGCCCTGATGGCCCCCACCGAAGTGCTCGCCGAGCAACACTTGCGCAAGCTCTCACCCTGGTTGGCACAGCTGCATGTGAGCACGGCCCTGCTCACAGGCTCCACGCCGGCTCGGCGGCGGCGGCAGCTGTTGCAGGATCTGGCCAATGGTCAGCTCCAACTCTTGGTGGGCACCCATGCCCTCCTGGAGGACCCTGTGCAGTTTCAGCGGCTCGGTCTGGTGGTGGTGGATGAGCAACATCGCTTTGGCGTGCGCCAGCGCAACCGGTTGTTGGCCAAGGGCTTGCAACCCCACCTCCTCACCATGACGGCCACGCCCATTCCCCGCACCCTGGCGCTCTCGGTCTATGGCGACTTGGATGTGAGCCAGATCGACGAGCTTCCGCCGGGCCGAACGCCGGTGCACACCCGTTTGCTGCGCCCTGAGGACCGGCAGGACGCCTGGCAGTTGATTCGAGAGCAGGTTGCCCACGGCCAGCGCGCCTATGTGGTGTTGCCCCTGGTGGAGGAGAGCGAAAAGTTGGATCTGCGTTCTGCAGTGGAGGTGCATCGCCATCTGGCTGAGGATGTGTTTGGCGATTTCACGGTGGGCCTGCTGCATGGACGGCTGGCCAGCGAGGAGAAGCAACGGGCCCTGCAGGCATTCGCCTCAGGAGCCAGCCAGGTTTTGGTGAGCACCACGGTGGTGGAGGTGGGGGTGGATGTGCCGGAGGCGAGCGTGATGGTGATCGAACACGCAGAGCGTTTTGGGCTGGCCCAGCTTCACCAGTTGCGGGGCCGGGTGGGCCGCGGCGCGGCGGCCTCCCACTGTCTGCTGATCAATGACAGCAGAAACCCGCTGGCGCGCCAGCGGTTGGAGGTGCTCGTGCGCAGCAACGATGGCTTTGAGATCGCTGAGATGGATCTGAGGCTGCGGGGACCAGGTCAAGTGCTCGGCACCCGTCAGTCCGGTTTGCCGGATTTGGCCTTGGCGTCGCTCAGCGAAGACGGGGAGGTGTTGGACGATGCGCGCCGGTTGGCCCAGGAGCTCTTTGCCACAGACCCCCAATTGGCCGGGGTGCCGTTGTTGCGCGAGGCCCTGGAGAATCAGCGCCAGCGTTTGCTGGAATCAGCCCAGCTCAATTGACCCACCGATGGCCCTGCGCCCCTGGAGTCCCATCCCGATTCGGGATGGGGGAGAACCGTTGGTGCCCCTCCCCCCCGCGTTGTTCCGCCTGGTACCCCACCCCTACGCCAGCCTTGGGGCTCCCTACGGCAAAGACGTTTGCCCCTTTCGGTTGCGAGAGGGAGTGGTGGAGCGTTTGCTCTCGGCCCAGGAGCACCTACAACGGCAGGACCCCAGCTGGCGTTTGGCGATCTTTGATGCCTGGCGGCCGGTGGCTGTGCAGCGGTTCATGGTGGCCCACGCGACAGCTGAGGCCTGTCGTGCCCAGGGCTTGGACCCCCAGGGCACGGGGCCCGCTTGGGACGCTGTGCGGCAAGAGGTGGGCGTTTTTTGGGCTCCCCCCAGTGAGGACCCTGCCACGCCACCGCCCCATAGCACGGGTGCCGCTGTCGATCTCACCCTGGCCAGCGCCCTCGGAGATCCCTTGGAGATGGGCGGAGCCATCGATGCGATCGGCCCGATCTCCCATCCGCTCCACCACGCCGATGCGGCCCAGGCCGACCCCTCTGGACCGGCGGCCGTGTGGCATCGCAGGCGATGCCTGCTGGCCGAAGCGATGGCGGGGGCGGGATTTGCCCAACATCCCCAGGAGTGGTGGCATTTCAGCTATGGCGATCAGCTTTGGGCCTGGCGGTCAGGTCAAGAGCTGGCCATTTACGGGCGCACGGGCGACTGAGCCCCGGCTGGGGGAGGTGGGGTGAGTTCCAGTTCCACCACAAGGGCTTTCACCTGTTCGGGCTGAAGAAGTCCCTTGGCTTGACACTCCCGCAGGCTGTCCAGGGTCATGGCCGCCTGGAGCTGGCGCAGCCGCTGCTGCACCACCGCGGGCTGATCTTGCCAAGGCAGCAGGTTGGCCCGGAAGCTTTGGCGGATCACCTCCATCTGGCAGGCCTGGGGGTCGGGATCGTAGAGCTTGGGCTTGCTCTCTGCTGCCTGCCCCCAGAGCAAGGTGACGCTCATCAAAGCGAATACAAATGGACTGCGTCGCAGCATCACAAACCGCGCCATGGGCCCGCCAACCTTGGATGTCCTTGCCAAGACGTCAAGAGGGAAGCGTGGACCCATCTTGGCGGCCCAGCCAGGCCCCACGCTTCCATACAGTCGGATTGAGCTCAGCAGCGCCTAGGCGCTTTTGGATGGCCTTTTTTCTTCTGGAGATCGGCACAGAGGAGTTGCCGGCAGACTTTGCCCGCCTTGCCCTTCCCCAGCTCAAGGATCAGCTGGAAAGGGATTTGCAGGGGGCCAGGCTGGGCTTCGGATCCATTGCCGTCACAAGCACCCCGCGACGGTTGGCGGTGCTTGTCGACGGCCTTCCTCTCCGGCAGGACGATAGGCAGGAGGAGCACAAGGGCCCCCCTGCGCAGCAGGCCTTCAAGGATGGGGTTCCCACAGCTGCGGCAGAAGGGTTCGCCAGGCGCTGTGGCCTGCCTGTCGAGCTCCTAGAAGTCAGGGAGACGACAAAAGGTCCGTTTGTGTTTGCCTGCACACGACAGCAGGGTCGCCCCACGGTGGAGGTGTTGGCGGAGTGCATCCCTGCCTGGATCTGGGGGCTACAAGGGCGTCGCTTCATGCGTTGGGGTCAAGGGGAGAGTCGCTTCAGCCGTCCCGTGCGCTGGCTGGTGGCCCTCCTTGATGAGGACGTGATTCCCGTCGACCTGCCGGGATGTGATCCTCCGATTCAGAGCGGCCGGTTGAGCCGAGGCCACAGGCTCCGGCCAGACCCCGTGGCCATTCCCAACGCTGCAGCCTATCGGGCCACCTTGGCGTCCGCTGATGTGCTGGTCGACCGTCCAGCCCGAGCTGCGGCGATTCGCGCCCAACTGGAGGCGGCTGCAGCCCGAGAGGAGGGGCGTCTGGACTTGCCGGAGTCATTGTTTGCCGAGCTGGTCGATTTGGTGGAAGATCCGCGGGTGATCGAGGGGGTGATTGAGCCAACCTTTCTCTCCCTCCCCCCTGAAGTGCTCAGCACGGTAATGCGAGCCCATCAGCGCTATGTGCCCCTGCTCAAACCTGATGCGCCCAGCGATCCCTTGGCCCTGAGCGCAGAACGGGCCTTGCTGCCGCGTTTTCTTTGTGTGAGCAATGGCCTTGCCGAAGCAGAAGCCACAGTGAGGCGAGGCAACGAGCGCGTGCTTCGCGCTCGCCTTGCTGATGCAGCCTTCTTTCTGAACGCCGATCATGCGGTGGCCAGCATTGATCGGCGGGAAGCGCTTTCGCGGGTCACGTTTGCTGAAGGTCTAGGCAGCTTGCGCGATCGCACGGAGCGGCTTGAGTGGCTCACCGACGTCTTGCTGGAATCCCTTCACCTTTCCGAGGCGGTGGCCCATGCTTCTAGACGGGCCGCTCACCTTTGCAAGCACGATCTGGTGAGCCAGATGGTGGGCGAATTTCCTGAACTTCAAGGCGTGATGGGCGCGAAGTATCTATTGGCGGAAGGTGAAAGTGAGGCGGTTGGCCTGGCTGTCCTCGAGCATTACCGGCCCCGTGGTGCGGGCGATGCACTCCCCAACTCGGAGCCTGGCGCGGTGGTGGCTTTGGCCGAGCGGTTTGAGTTGTTGCTCAGTCATTTTTCCCGAGGAGAACGGCCCAGTGGATCCTCTGATCCCTATGGTTTGAGACGGGCAGGCAATGGCGTGATGCAGATCCTCTGGCATCACGAATGGGGCTTAAATGTATCTTTACTTCTACAGCGGTCAGCTGAACAATGGCAGAGCCTGTTGCCAGGCTCCCAAGCTCAAGCTAATGAGTTGTGTGCTGATCTTTCTGAGTTTCTGAGGCAACGATTCATCAGTCTTCTGGAGGAAGATGGATGGGATCAAGATATTGTTCAGGCAATTGCAACGGGGCATCGCGGGGAGCAGCATCGAGTGCTTGCAAATGTTTGTGAGGCGAAGTCTCGGGTAGTGTTGCTTCAATCGCTTCGCAAGGAAGGTCAGCTCAACGCCATTCAAACAGTAGTTCAACGAGCCTCAAGGTTGGCCGAGAAAGGAGAGTTGGCAACAGGTGTTCTGCGGGTCGATCAAGTCGTCAATCCTGCCTTGTTTGAACGAGCTAGTGAAGCTGCCATGCTCAAGGTCTTGCAAAGGCTAGCGCCGATTGCTGAGTCTGCTGAACGCTACGAGGAGCTGGCCAGGGGTTTAAAAGAGAGTGCGGGAGTATTGGCCGCTTTTTTTGATGGGCCTGACAGCGTTTTGGTGATGTGCGACGACCAAGATCAACGTCGAAATCGGTTGAATCTCTTGGGTGTTTTGCGCAACCAAGCTCAGGTATTAGCCGATTTCGAACGGCTTGAGGCTTAGCTCCCTCGTTGGTGATCTGCTTTTAAAGGGGACGAATCCCCGCCCCTTAGGGAAGGGCCAACCGTTGCTGAGACAGCGAGATCTGCAGAATCGCGATGGAAAGGATCGTGAGAAAGGAGAGGGTGCCCGTGAAGCGATCGCGAATGGAGGCTGAAAACAGTTTGGCGAGAAGGATGGCGACCGCTGGCAAGCAGACGAGAAAGTAATAGGGGGTGGTGAAAGGCAGGAGAAGATCGGCAAGACAACCCACCGCTACAACTCCAGCGCAGACCAGCAACCAAAACACTTCATCTGCAGCCAGCAAAGAGGAGAGACTCCATGGCTGGCAGCTAAGGCGATTCCAATAGGACGTTGCCAAAGGCCTGAGGGTAATACAAAGAAGAAGCAGTGCCAACACCACGCCAAACGTATATTGAGGAATGGATTTAGAGATCATCAGCAGTGGAAAAGTCCCTGCCAGAAAGTTGTTAACCGTGCTGATCAAGAAAACCACCCGGATCCAGGCGTTCGACTTGGACTGTTCATCGACAGAGCCAAACAGGATCTGGGCAACTGGCCAAAGAGCAGTGAGTCCAAGAAGGAGCGCACCCTTCCAAGGTTTTGTTTCGATCCTTCGGGTGATGAGATCACCCACAAAGGCCACCCAGACGTAAAGGGTGCCGAAGTAGTGGGTGAGAGCAAGAAGTAGGGCGGACCCGTAGTAGAGCAGAGACCAAGATCGCCTCGCATTGCCGCCTTGGCGCCAGTTATGGGTGGCCACTCCCAACTCCTCATTGTGGGAAGAGAGCAACCCGTCGGTCTTTTGGCGCTTGAGCCGAAAGGCACTGATCGTCATGACAGCCGCCAACAGCACCACGAGGGAGTAAGGACGCACTGTGGCGGAGTAATACGTCAGCAGTGGGTTGGTGCCGAGCAAGCCCAGGGCAAATATCTTTTCGTTCTGTCGATGACTACGGTATAGCCAGGCTAGAGCGCAGATGGTCAATACGGAAAACAAATAAGAGAGCCAGCGCAGCTGGGGGATACCGCCATGGGTGAGCGCCATCCAGCACTTGGCAATGTAGTAATAAAGAGGTGGGTGATTATCCCGTTTCAAAACCATCTCAAACATCTGATCCCACGACTTGGAGAGAACCTCGGACAACGTCCAGAGTTCGTCACCGTGAACTTGGCGTGGAAGGCGCAAGCCCCATGAAAGGTGGGCCAGCAAAGGAACCACAAGGACCCACGGTAGGAGCCAAGATTTTAAAGAGATTTTGGTCACGTCCTAACCATGAAGGCTCTCGAGAAAAATGGTGCGACTGCCCGTCAGCTGCAAAGATTAACCCTGGCGATCTCTCGTGGAGAAGTCTTTGCCCATGAAATGCAAAATTTGCATCAGAGTTCTGGGTCTAAGGGCTTGCGGGCAGCTAGGAAAACGGAACATCCAGTGGGAAAGCTGCCGCCACGCTTGAGCCACTGATATTCAACCTCCGCCATTCCCCCACAAAAAGAATCCACTAACGGTGAGTAGGTCTGCACATCACTTGTTGGTGCCATCGGCGGCAGCACTTTTCGCCGCGCGATGATGAGGGGAAAGATAATCATGTTGGCGTAACTTGCCTGAAAGGGGATCAGGCCACAATCCTTCACCATCCGCACCAGTTCACTTCTGCGGTAACGGTGGCGAGTTTGCACCGCATCATCGTGGTACGACCACATCCACTGATAAGCAGCCACATTGATGACCAGAACACCTCCTGGTCGCAGCACACGGCTGAATTCCCTCAATGCGAGGTTGCCATCACTGATGTGGGAGAGAACATCAGCACAGGTGAGAATCTCAAAGCTTGCATCCTCAAAAGGAAGAGCGGTGATCGAGCCCTCCACGATTTCCGCATCTGTGGTTTGGCGGGCGATGGAGCAGGCCAGCGCTGAGAAGTCGAGTCCAGTAATGTGCCATTGGGGGTTCGCGCGCCGCAGGGCTCGGATCAATCCGCCCGTGCCACACCCAGTGTCCAGAAGCCTGGCTACCTGACCATAAAAGGGAGATAGGGGGAACATGATGCGCCGATGCAGAGCATCG
>Ga0315904_10010663_pt1 | contig 11844 bp, 11 predicted proteins | sample LakEriMetagenome_6_FD_203529 | JGI IMG/M metagenome (GOLD analysis project Ga0315904, IMG submission 203529) | Freshwater fungal communities from buoy surface, Lake Erie, Ohio, United States - Buoy 12 MA120 | ecosystem: Environmental > Aquatic > Freshwater > Lake | place: USA: Lake Erie, Ohio...
ACTTGCTGATTGCAGGCTCCACGGGCTCGGGCAAATCCGTCGGGCTGAACGCGCTGATCACGTCGCTTCTGTACCGCAACTCCCCACGCGAGCTAAAGCTTCTGATGATTGACCCCAAGAAGGTCGAACTCTCACTCTACGAAGGCATCCCGCACCTTGCCTCTCCCGTGATTACCAATGTCAAGCAAGCGCCGTCGCTATTTAAGCAAGCCCTGCGTGAGATGGAGACCCGCTACGACAAGTTCGCCAAGCTGGGAACCCGTAACTTAGAGGGCTACAACGCGAAGGTAACGGAAGAGGAAAGAATCCCCTACTGGGTGATTATCGTCGATGAGCTTGCGGACCTGATGATGACCAGCGGCCCTGAGATCGAGACGAGCATCAGCCGGATCGCGCAGCTCGCCCGTGCCACGGGGATTCACCTCGTCATCGCCACGCAGCGACCGTCGGTGAATGTCATCACGGGGACGATCAAGGCCAATATCTCCAGCCGAATTGCTTTTGCCATGAACTCCGCCGTGGACTCTCGCACAATTCTCGACCAGACGGGCGCGGATAGATTAATTGGGCGTGGCGACATGCTCTTCATGCCCATCGATGCGGGCAAGCCCTCGCGTATCCAGGGCTGCTATGTCAGCGAGCAGGACACTGAGACACTGGTGCACTATCTCAAGGCGCAGGGCACCCCAAACTTCGACGTGCTTCCCTCCACCCTGTCCATGGCAACCGGCGAAGACGATTCCGGGGAGCTAGAGAGCGACGACGATCTCTTCGAGAGTGCCGTGCGCCTGGTCGTCAGCGGCGGCAGCGCCAGCACCTCCATGCTCCAGCGCCGCTTTAAGATCGGCTACACCCGCGCCGCCCGCCTTGTAGACTTAATGGAGCAGCGCGGTATTGTCGGCGCACTCGATGGAGCCAAACCCCGCGACATCATGATCTCCCGCGACGATTTAGACTCCATGTTCGGCAAGACCGGCGTCTTTGAAACGTGAACAAAATAATAAGGATTGATAGACAATGCACTGGAGAGTTGCAGCGCGGTACTGCTTCCCCTCTTTCGGCGACGCTAATCCGCTCATGGACGCCCCATGGAATGAGGCGTCTACAGTGGCTTCGTTCCTCAGCCGCAAAGCCCGTGCCGGGCTAACAAACTCTCTTCAGCCCGGCGTCTTCGAGACCTAATCCCCTTTGACGGCGTGTTTGATGCGCTCCCAGAGGCCCTTGCCGGAGTCGTGGTGATCGGGAGTCTGGCCCGCAACTTCGCCGCGTAGCTCAGCGAAGCTGCGGAGCGACTTGCGCTCCTCTTCGGAGAGTTTGGTGGGCACTTGAACCGCAATCACGACTGTCAGATCGCCTTTTTGGTTACGGTTACGGATATTGGGCATGCCATGGCCCCGTAGCTTGAAACGTGTGCCATTCTGCGTACCTTCGGGAATGGCAAGGCTCACCGAGTCGCCGCTCAGCGTGCTGACCGAGATCGTGTCACCGAGCGCGGCCTGCACAAAGGTGAGAGGTTGGGAGATGTAGAGATCCATCCCATCACGCTCAAATTTCTCGTGCTCTTTCACCCCGAAGAAGATGTAGAGATCACCCGGCGGGCCATTCAGGGTCCCTGCTTCGCCCTCACCTCGGATCGGGAGCTGCATGCCATCGTCCACGCCCGGTGGAATCGGCACTTTGAGCTCACGGGTCTTGCGAAGCTTTCCACGCCCTGCGCAGCCGCCGCAAGGGCTCTTGACCACCTGGCCTCGTCCCTGACAGCGCGGACAGGTGACACTGGTCTGCACCGTCCCGAGAATGGTCTGCTGGACTTGCCGGGTTGCGCCGGTGCCGCCACACTGCACGCAGGTATCGGGCTTGGTGCCCGGAGCCGCGCCGTTTCCGCCACAGGTCTCACAGTTCTCCGTACGCGGCACCTGGATCGTCTTTTCGCCCCCACGGAGCGCCTCTTCCAGAGTGACTTCCATGTCGTAGCGCAGGTCCTCGCCACGCTGCGGCCCGGGCCGTCGCCCCCCGCCACCGCCGCCAAAGAACACATTCAGAATATCGTCGAGGCCGCCGCCACCGCCGAAGCCATCGAAGCCGCCAGCGCCAAAACCGCCACCGCTGCCGCCTGAGGCAGCGTGGCCAAAGCGGTCGTAGGCACCGCGCTTCTGCGCATCGGAGAGCACCTCGTAGGCCTCTCCCACTTCTTTAAACTTATCTTCGGCACCCGCATCACCCTGATTGACATCGGGGTGAAACTTGCGGGCGAGCTGTCGGTAGGCTTTCTTAATATCCTCTGCGGAAGAATCCCGCGAGATTCCTAGAACCTCGTAGTAGTCCCGCTTACTCTCCGTAGCCATTTGTCTCTCCTGTTTCTATTTCAGTCTTTGGTTGTACGCCAGCCTCCGACGGCTCTTGCTCTTGAGCGGATGCTGGGCGCGAGTAGATCGCTTCGGAAAGAGCGTAGATCTGATCGTTGAGTTGCTGTGTCTGTGCTGCAAGAGCCTCTTTGCTGTCTCCTTGAAGGGCTACCCGAAGTGCATCCATGGCCTCGTGAATCGCAAGCTGTCGCTCTCCACTTACCTGGGGCAGGGCATGGGCGATCAAAAGCTGTTTATCGGCATGGTAAAGCGCTGCATCGGCGAGGTTGCGCGCCTCCTGTACGACGCGTCGCTGACGGTCACTCTCGGCGTACTCTGTTGCCGCGGTCACCATTTGCTCAACCTCTTCTTGAGAGAGCCCTGAAGCGGCGGTAACGGTGATTTTCTGAGCGGCCCCTGTGGCACTATCTTTCGCGGAGACGTGCAAGATGCCATTGGCATCTATATCAAAGAGCACTTCAATCTTGGGGACGCCTCGTGGTGCGGGGGGGATTCCTTCCAGCAGGAAGCGCCCAAGGCTCTTGTTGTCCACCGCCATCTCGCGCTCGCCCTGAAGGACATGGATATCAACCGCGCTCTGGCCCTCGGTAGCGGTGGTAAAGTTCTCGGTGCGGCTCGTCGGAAGCGTCGTATTTCGTGCGATCAGACGTGTCATCACGCCTCCCAGGGTCTCGATTCCCAGAGAGAGCGGTGTCACGTCTAGCAGAACCAAATCGGTCAGCTCTCCGATGAGCATTCCCGCCTGAATCGCCGCTCCCGCCGCCACGACTTCGTCCGGGTTCATCCCCTTGAAAGGGTCTTTCTGGAAGATCTCACGTACCATGTCCTGGATCGCGGGCATGCGCGTTGCCCCGCCGACCAAGACGATTTTTTGGAGCTGCTGGGGCGCAAGACGCGCATCGTTGAGCACTTGGTAGGTGGGGTCGCGCACTTTATCCCGCAGTCCGGCAGTTAGTGCTTCAAACGTACCTCGCGCCAGGTTCTTTTCTAGGTGAAGCGGGCCATCGTCGTTTGCACTGATAAAGGGCAGGTTGATGCTCGTGCTCAGCATTGTGGAGAGCTCAATCTTGGCTTTCTCCGCCGCTTCTTTGAGGCGCTGGAGGGCGAGGCGATCTTTAAGAAGGTCTATCCCAAACTCTTGCTGAAACTCCTCGGCGAGCCAGCACACAATGGCATTGTCCCAGTCGTCGCCGCCCAAATGCGTATCGCCGCAGGTGGCTTTGACATCGAAGACTCCACCTTTGAGCTCCAGAATAGAGACATCGAAAGTCCCGCCGCCCAAGTCCCAGACAAGAATGGTTTCATCCTCTTGCTTATTCAGACCGTAAGCGAGCGCGGCGGCAGTGGGCTCGTTGATGATGCGCAGCACCTCAAGCCCCGCGATCTGCCCGGCATCTTTGGTAGCTTGGCGCTGTCCATCGTTGAAGTAGGCGGGAACCGTGATCACCGCGCGGTCAACGGGCTCTCCGAGATAGGCTTCTGCATCGGCCTTGAGCTTCTGGAGAATCATCGCACTGATCTCCGGGGCGGAGTAGCCGCGCTCTTCCACAAAGACCCGGTGATCGGAGCCCATGTAGCGCTTGATTGAGGCAAACGTCCGCTCAGGGTTAGCCACAGCCTGCCGCTTGGCAAGCCGTCCCACGACACGCTCGCCGTCCCGGCTAAAGCCAACCACAGACGGACAGAGGCGCGAGCCTTCGGTGAGAGTGATCACCGTCGGCTCGCCCGCTTCTAGGACCGCTACCACAGAGTTTGTGGTGCCCAGGTCAATCCCGACAATACGGCCCATTGCTATTGCATTTCCTCAGGCTTAAATATCGGTTCCTTCGGACTCATCATCAGGCAGAATGAGCGGCTCTTCCTCTTCGGGCTCTTCGTCCACCAGCATGTCGCTGGCTTCTTCATCATCTCCGAGCAAGCTGTCGTCCATATCCGCTCCGAGGGCGGCGGCAGCGCGTGCCAGCTCATCATCGGGGAGTGCCAGCGGATCCATGTCCACTTCGATATCACGTGCACCGACGACAGCTTCCTGATCGGCGATGGCTTCGCGGCCTGCGAGGGACTGCTCGTCGAACTTGTACTGTACTTTCCCCTCCGCGATCTCTTCTAGCGCGATTGTCAGCGGGTTGGTGGAGTCGGTGGGAAGACGAGGGCGGCTGCCCTCTTTTAGCTGCTTGGCACGCTTGGCCGCCAGGATCACCAGCGCATACTTGCTGTCAACCTGCTTGTCAATCTTGTCGGGGGATGGATAGATCATGTTTCGAATTACCTTCTGTGCGCTCTTGTGGCCCGTCTCGCTCCTGCTCCAGCTCAAGGATCACCTTGACACCGGCAATATTGACTTTACGCTCCTCGGTCAAGTGCCGAACGCGCGCAAGCGTGACAATATCCGCATCGGAGTAGAGTCGCCGATTTGAGTCCGTCCGGCGAGGAACGACGATTTCCTCTTGATCCAGAACGCGCAAGACCCAGCACGGCAGCCCGGCGAGTCGGGCGGCCACACTGATGACATAGACCGGCTCATTTTCGTTATGGGGCATGGGTTTTTAAAAAATACGGGTACAAAAAACGCAGTGTATATTCTAGGCCATTCAGGGAGAAATCGCAAGTTTTTTTCGGAAGTTTGCAACCCTTTGAAGGCCAAGGCATACTAATCGTGTCAGAACACTCAGAATAAACCGAGGAGAGCGATCCGAATGAGCCTATTGCAAGATGCAGCGGAGTACGAAAAGAATCACTGGGATAACTACCTGACACGGATACGAAGCCAGTCCGCCCATGACTACCTCAGTCAGGTCGGGAAACTTATCGGGCTGCTGATTCTCACAGGTCTGCTCCTCGACGGAGCCCGGCGTGAGACACTGCACAGCAGTAGCTTCGTCGTTGCCTTCTCTCCAGGAGCCCGCCTCCGAACCACCAAGGGAACAAGCTCCCCTAGCTTTGTGGGCCAGTCCTTCTCACGAGGGTCGAGCTTTTCGACCGATGCGACAGGACGTGTGACACTTGCCTTTAGAGATGGCAGTGTTGTGGAGCTCGGGCCTCGGAGCCAGCTCACCCTGATGCAGAGCGATGCCTTTCGCAACGGCCAAAAGCGGCGGCAGTTCCAGCTTAGTAGCGGCTCTGCACGAGTCTTAGCCTCCCCCGAAACAGAGACGCGCTTCGTTACCGCTGAGGGGATAGTGGGATCGAAGAAAGGCAGCTTCCTCTTTACAGTAGGCCGTGGAGTCTCCGCAGACAGCGCTGCCAGCCTCGCACGCCACGCTCTCAAACCCAGCTTTCTGCAGAGCATTGAGCGCGGGGTTTGGTGGCCACTGGACACGCTTCTGAGTAGGCTAGGGATCATGGGAGCAGGAACCATCCTTACCACCGATTCCCAGCGCCGCGATGCCTGCCGCACCGCTGGTGTCGCGCTTCAAAAGGCGCTGATCTCAAGTGGAGCAAGCCTCTCCCCAGGCAAAGAACTCTCTCTGGAGAGTGCGGGGCTCTCAGGAGACGCACTCACACAAGCCCAAGCCGCGATTCGTGGCCCTGGTTTTGTCCTCGTGCAGAGCGGAAGTAATTTTGTCGCTACCGTAGTAGCACGTGACTCGGCAGGCACTCGCTTTGCCCTCACTCCTCAAGGTATCCAAGAGAGAAAACCCTAGGGGTATTTGGTTTGCGGGTACAATGGGAGTATGGAGCGATTTGCTTTCATCATTCACCCCATAGATGTCCGCAAGGATCTCAGCCGCAAGTTTCCCGTGGCAAAGTATCTTCCCGATGCGCTTCTGGCTGAGCTCCTGCGGAAGCTGCCTCCTCAGCCCGTGGCACATCTAACGGGCATTCGTTCTGCAACAGGCGTGGAGCTGGAGGGCTGGTTTATCTTCTGCCCCCTCTCGCCCCCGCAGCTTCTGAACCTGCCTCCGGAGCAAGTCTACGAGAAGCTTCAGCGCTGCTGCGAGCTGGCGGAGGGCTTGGGGGCCAAGATTATTGGGCTGGGCGCACTGACGAGTGTGGCGGGCGATGGCGGCATCACGCTGGCCACGCGCACCAAGCTCGCGGTCACGACAGGCAACTCCTACACGGTCGCCACAGCGGTGGAGGGCGCGATGCGTGGGGCGGAGCTGATGGGCACCCCGATCTCGATGGCCCATGTCGCCATTGTTGGGGCCAGTGGCAGTATCGGCCACACGAGTGCGCTTCTATTGGCTCCCCATGCCGCCAAGATGACCCTAATTGGGCGGGACACGACGCGCCTGGAGCCCGTGGCGCGGGAAGTGACCGAGCGCGGCGGGAAGTGCGTCACCGTGACCAGCTCTGTGGAAGATGGCCTGCGCGATGCGGATGTCATTGTGACGGTCACGAGCGCCGCCGATGCCATTATCGAGCCACAGCACCTCAAGCGCGGAGCCGTGGTCTGTGATGTCGCCCGGCCACGCGATGTGAGCACGCGAGTCGCCAAAGAGCGCGATGATGTTTTAGTCATTGAGGGCGGCTGCGTCGCGATTCCCGGCGAGTTCGTGGCCACCAAGACAACCAAGCAAGGTGTGGATCGGCCCGGTGAGCCCTTCTCGTTTGGCTTCCCACCCGGCACGGCCTACGCCTGCATGTCGGAGACCATGATGCTGGCCCTCGACGGGCGCTACGAGAGCTTCACCCTGGGCAAGACTGTGAGCGTCGCACAGGCTGAGGAGATGTGGCGGCTCGCGGAGAAACATGGCTTCAAGCTCGCGGGCTTCCGCTCGTTTGAAGAAGCTGTCACCCAGGAAACCATCGCCCGTGTGCGCCTTGCCGCAGGAAGAAAGCTAGATTGAGCCGCCCCCCTCTCCACCCCGACTTGGTCGCACTCGCAGCCAACGCGCTCCGTGGCGCAGGCTTTGCGCCCGAGTTCCCCGCAGAGGTTGAGACGGAAGCGGAGCGCGAAGTCGCGCTCCCCACAAATCTCCCTGACCTGCGGGATCTTCTCTGGTCCTCCGTGGACAACACGGAGTCGCGGGACTTAGACCAGATCGAGGTGGCCGAGCGCCTGCCCGATGGCGATATCTTGCTGCGGGTCGGGATCGCCGAGGTGGACTGGCGCGTGGGACACAATGGCGTGATTGATGCGCACGCGGCCAAGAACACGAGTAGCTTGTACACCCCCGGTCATGTCTTTCCCATGCTCCCCGAGGCGCTCTCCACCACGGCAACCTCGCTCCTCCAAGACAGGGATCGGGTCGCGATGGTGATCTCCCTGCGCGTCAACCCCGACGGTACTCTCCAAGATCGGAGCGTCACGCCCGCTCTAGTGCGCAACTACGCCAAGCTGTCCTACGACCGTATCGGCCCCTGGCTAGAGGGTAGCGCGCCTGTGCCCGAGGAGGTCACCGCCGTAGACGGACTGGAGGCGCAGCTGCGCCTGCAAAACGAGACACTAGAGCGCTTTCTGGCCCTGCGCCTGAAGCAAGGAGCGCTCAACTTTGAGAGCGTCGAGACCGTGCCCATCACCGAGAACGGGAAGATTGTGGGGATGCGTCAGGTTCATAAAAACCGGGCGCGCCTGCTGATCGAGAGCTTCATGGTCGCCGTCAATACCGCCGTGGCGGAGATTCTTCATGAGAGCGGACGGGCCTCGATTCAGCGCATCGTCCGTGCCCCGCGCCGCTGGGAGAAGATTGTCGAGATCGCCAAGAGCCTGGGCGACACCCTGCCCGAGACGCCCGATCCGCGTGCGCTTTCTGCATTTCTGGAGCGCCGCCGCACGGCCAACCCCAATGGCTTTACAGAGCTCTCTCTCACCGTCGTGAAGCTACTCGGGCCAGGCGAGTATGTCCTGGTGAAGGCGGGCCTAGGCAGCGAAGGCCACTTTGGCCTCGCAGTTGGCGGCTACACGCACTCGACAGCCCCGAACCGGCGCTACGTGGACATTGTCGTGCAGCGGCTGATCAAGGCATTTCTGACCAAGACCCCAGAGCCCTACACCCCCGAAGCGCTAGCAGCACTTGCCGCGCACTGCACCGAGCGCGCGAGTATGGCCGATAAAGTCGAGCGACGGCTCAAGAAGTCCGCCGCCGCGATCTTCCTGCAAGACCGTGTGGGAGAGATCTTTGATGCCGTCGTGACGGGCGCAAAGAACGGAAAAGTCTATGCGAGGCTAACCGATCCCCCCATCGAGGGCCGCGTCACCCGCAACGAGCACGGCCTGGATGTTGGGGACCACATTGTCGTCAAGCTGATCAAAGCCGACCCCGAGTCGGGCTTTATTGACTTTCTGCACAAGGACTAAGCCGGGCGCTAGAAACAGTTATCAAGTCCTGCAAAGTAACCTCGCTCCAAGCCCGACACGCCTTCTCAAGTTGCACGAGAATCTCGATAGCATAAAAAAAAGTTGGTCGTATCCTCAACCGTGCACTCATAGAGAAACGGCGTGGACTTCTCCTTCGCAAAGATCAAAACACGATCATCCCGCGTCCGACGGCTCCACCTACTAAATCATCGTAGGCGGTTTCGATCTGGCCGAGTTCATACGTGCGCGTGAGGAGCTTCTCCAGCGGCAGGCGGCCCTGGCGCCAGAGCTCGGCGAACCGTGGGAAGTCGCGGCGGGGGTGGGCGGTGCCGTAGTAGGTGCCTGCGACGGTTTTCTCTTGCCGTGTCCAAGCCGCGCCGGGCAGCGCCGTCAGCGAGTCGGTGGGGGTAATGCCGGCAAGGACCGCCATCCCACCGGGCTTGATCGCATCGAAGGCGTGGCGCTGGAGCTCGGGCAGGCCGACGCACTCAAAGGCGAAGTCCACGCGCTTGTTGAGCACGGGTGAGAGGCTTGTCTCTGTCGCGCCAAGAAGCTTCGCGAAGGCGAGTTTTTCCTCGGAGACATCCACGGCGACGATACGGCCTGCACCTGCCGCCGCCGCACCGAGAATCGTGCAGAGGCCCACGCCACCACAGCCAAAGACAGCCACAGAGTCGCCGGGCGCGACGCGGGCTTTATTCAGCACGGCCCCGACACCTGTGGTCACGGCGCACCCAAGCACAGCCGCGATGGCGGGAGGGATATCCGAGGGAAGAGGTACCGCGCAGCACTCAGGAACCACCGTGTACTCTGCGAAGCATGCTGTCGCGGTGAAGTGGTAGACCGGAGTCCCGTTCTGCGAGAGGCGGGTCGTGCCGTCTAAAAGCGTCCCCGCCCATTTCTGGGCTAAGTACTCCTGGCAGAGCGCCGGGAGATTATCTAAACAGCACTCACACAGGCCACAGTAGGGCGCCCAGTTCAGCGCCACCAAGTCCCCCACGCGCACTTGGCTCACACCCGGCCCAATCGCCTCCACGATCCCCGCGCCCTCGTGGCCGGGAACGGTCAGCGGCGGCACTTTGGTCGCGCCTGTCACCAAGTGCCAGTCCGAGTGACAGACTCCGGCGGCCTGCATCTTCACCAAGACCTCACCGGGCCCCGGGTCCGCAAGCTGGACAGACTCAATACGAAACGGGGTTCCGACTTCCCGAAAGATGGCAGCAGAGATCGTGCGCATACCCGCAGTATAGCGGGATTTTCGGTTCCAGGGTTTAGAGCAGAGCCAATCTTGCCAATAAATAAGAACACTAGAGTCCCACTCACTGGTCTATATGACCGCCTTGCTTGTTGCAGCAGAGGTGAGTGGGGCTTTCGTGTTTTCCCCATCCCCTTTCTGAGGATATAATAAAGCCCATGCGAGGAATTGTTCTAGCGGGTGGCAGTGGTACCCGTCTCTACCCCATGACGATGGCCGTGTCGAAGCAGCTCATGCCGATCTATGACAAGCCGATGGTCTACTACCCCCTGAGCACGCTCATGCTAGCGGGGATTCGCGATATCCTGCTGATCTCCACCCCCGAGGATCTACCGCTTTTTGAGCGACTCTTGGGCGACGGCAGTGCGTTTGGTGTCTCGATGCAGTACGCGGTTCAGCCGCGCCCTGAGGGTCTGGCGCAGGCCTTTCATATTGGGGAGGCGTTTGTGGCAGGTGGCCCGGCGGCACTGGTGCTGGGCGACAATATCTTTTATGGCCACGGTCTCCCCAAGCAGCTTCGTGGGGCTGCGGCTCGCACCGAGGGCGCGACAGTGTTTGGCTACCATGTCAAAGACCCCGAGCGCTACGGCGTGATGGAGTTTGATGCGGCAGGCCGGGTCATCTCGCTGGAAGAGAAGCCCCAAAAACCCAAGTCCAGCTACGCCGTTGTCGGGCTGTACTTCTACGATAGCCAGATCACCGAGATTGCCAAGAACATCAAGCCCTCGCACCGTGGCGAGCTGGAGATCACGGATGTGAATCGCGTGTACTTAGAGCAAGGTCAGCTTCACGCGGACTTATTTGGCCGAGGAACTGCCTGGCTCGACACAGGTACGCACGACTCGCTCTTAGAAGCGAGCAACTTTGTTGCTGCCATCGAGCGCCGTCAGGACTTGCAAGTCGCGTGTCTGGAAGAGATCGCCTATCTTGCCGGCTGGGTAAGCCCCGATCAGCTTCTGGAACGGGCCACCCAGCTGGGCAAGACCGAGTACGCCACCTATCTTCGCCGCCTTGTGAGGTAAGTCCTGGATCGTTTGTGTTATACTTGCCCTGATAATTATGCCTGAACCGCTCAAGCCCGATGATCTCGCACCCGAGTATGCTGCCGTCCTGACCACTCAGGAGTACACACGCAAGACTCCTATTGAGGGAGTTAGAGCCCTCTCTCTGAACCTGATGATGGACGATGGAGGTAGCTTCGCGGAGCTAGTACGGCTAGACGAAACGGGGCACCTGCTCGCTATCCCCGAGTTCCAGGTGCGCCAGTCGTCGTACTCGTTGGTGCTCCCTGGAGCCATAAAAGCCTTTCATCTGCACTACAATCAAGAAGATGTCTGGTTTGTCCCGCCGACAGATCGCCTGCTCGTTGGGCTACTGGACTGTCGAAAAGACTCCCCAACTTGCGGCGTCTCGATGCGTCTCGTGCTGGGGGGCGGACGGGCACAGCTCCTCTACATCCCGCGAGGTGTTGCGCATGGGGGGGCCAATATCGGAACTCAAAACGCAACCATTCTTTACTTTGTCAACCAGCACTTCAACCTGGATGATCCCGATGAGCGCCGCCTGCCCTGGGATACTTTAGGCGCAGAGTTCTGGCAAATGACGCCCGGTTAGGATAGGGCTTCGATGCGCCTTACCTACGACGACACCATCCGAGTCTGTGGGCTACTGGCGGTGATCCTGATCCATGTCTGTGGGTTTGGACGTCGCCCGCCGCTTCTGGAGGACCCGAGCGGGTGGTGGATCTGCAACACGCTCTCCTCGCTCTCTCAGTGGGCGGTTCCGGTTTTTGTGATGCTCTCGGGGGCGCTCTTGCTCAACCCGGATCGAACGGAGACACCGCTGGCCTTTGGCCGAAAGCGTTTCTTTCGGGTCGGGGTGCCCTTGCTCTTCTGGTGCTATTTCTATCTCGCTTGGAGCAACCCGCAGGGCATGACCGAGCAGAGCTGGGAGTTTCTGCGGCAAGGGCGACCTTACTA
>Ga0315904_10010666_pt1 | contig 11842 bp, 14 predicted proteins | sample LakEriMetagenome_6_FD_203529 | JGI IMG/M metagenome (GOLD analysis project Ga0315904, IMG submission 203529) | Freshwater fungal communities from buoy surface, Lake Erie, Ohio, United States - Buoy 12 MA120 | ecosystem: Environmental > Aquatic > Freshwater > Lake | place: USA: Lake Erie, Ohio...
CCACGAGCCTGGCCCCATCGTGGACGAGCGCGGACGCGAGATCGGCCGGCATGTGGGCCTGAGTTTCTACACCTTGGGGCAGCGTCAGGGCCTGGGCATCGGGGGGCTCAGCCAGGGCGGAGGCACCCACGCACCCTGGTTCGTCGCCGCAAAAGACCTGGCGCGCAACCGACTGATCGCCGTGCAGGGGCACGACCACCCAGCCCTGCTGTCGCGTCACCTGCGGGCCGACAACGTGAGCTGGGTCGCCGGACACCCCCCGCTTGCGGGACGGCTGGCCGCCAAGACGCGCTACCGGCAGGCGGATGCGCCCTGCAGCTTCCACCCCTTGGTCGCGCCGTCCACGAAGGCCGCAGAAGACCCTGACGGCAAGGACAACACCGAAGGCTTCAGCCTGGACTTCAGCGCCCCCGACCCGGCGCAGTGGGCGGTCACCCCGGGACAGTCGGCCGTGCTGTACGACGGCGAGGTTTGCCTGGGCGGCGGGGTGATCAGCCAGGCTTGGCCTGACGCACGACCCCAGGCGCCGACTCCAGACGCGCCAGCCACGTCAGCAGCAGGGCATTGACCGCAGCGGGTTGCTCCCAGGTGAGCAGGTGCCCGCAAGCCGGCAGCACATGCAGTTCGGCCTGAGGCACAGCGGCGGCCACCTCCTGCGAACACTCCGGCGGGGTCAATGCATCTGCATCGCCGCACACCACCAGCACGGGGCATTGCAGGCGGCGCAGCAACGGGCGGCTGTCAGGCCGGGCCATGATCGCGCGGTTCTGCCGGATGAGCTGCAACGCACCGGCGCGGCGGACCATGTCGAAGTAGTCGGTCACCAGCGCCGCATCCCCCTGCCGGCTGGGGTGGAAGGCGAAGGGCACGTTGGCGCGCAGGATCTCGTCCACCCGACCTTGTTCGAATTCGCGCACCGCCGCGCTGCGCAGCTTGATCATCTCGGGCGTATCCGGTCGGGCACTGCTGCCCAGCAAGGCCAGGGCGGCCACCCGCTGCGGCGCATGCCGAAACACCTCCAGCGCCAGGATGCCGCCCATGGATGTGCCCACCAGCACCAACGGGCCCTTGTGCTCGGCCAGCACCAAGCGGGCCATGGCACTGAGGGTGTCCGCACGCGCGTGGGCATCGGTGACGTGCACCGTGTGGCCGGCGGCAGTGAGGGCTGGCAGCTGGTGCTGCCAGAGCGCGGCGTCGCTGGCGAGACCAGGCAGGAGGATCACGCGGGTCATGGGGCATCCTGGAGCGGGCGTGCTGCCCATTCGACCCGTCCGTACCGCACTGGTCAAGCGTTCGGCCTGGCAGCGCGGCGCGCGGGTGCGAAACTCAGTCGTTCCCTCAGTTGTTCCCTCAGCCGTTTGCTCATCCCTCACCCCTCATGACCTGGATCCTCGCCTACCTGCTTGCCGGCACCGTGATCGGCTTCTTCGCCGGGTTGCTGGGCATTGGAGGGGGTATGACGCTGGTGCCCATCCTTGCGGCCCTGTTCACGGCCCAGCAAATGGCCCCCGAGCATGTGATGCACCTGGCGCTGGGCACCGCCATGGCAGGGGTGTTGTTCACGGGCTCGGCCAGCGTGCGCGAGCACCACAAGCTCGGCTCGGTGGACTGGGCGGTGGTCAAGCGCCTCGCGCCGCCCATGGCTACGGGCACTCTGCTGTCCGCCCTGGCCTCAGGCTGGTTGCCGCAGCGGGTGCTGGCGCTGGCCTTTGCCGTCATCGTGGTGGGCGCGGCCACCCAGATCTGGATCGGCAAGAAGCCCGGCCCGGGCCGCACCCTGCCCGGACCCGTGGGCCTGTGGGGCGTGGGCCTGGTCATCGGCGTCATCAGCGGTCTGGTGTCCGCGGGCGGCGCTTTCCTGTCCATGCCCTTCATGCTGTGGTGTGGCGTGCCGGTGCGCACGGCCATCGGCACCGGCGCCGCCCTGGGACTGCCGGTGGCGGCCTTGGGCACGCTGGGCTACGTGGCGAGCGGCTGGCCGGCCACGGGGCTGCCCTGGGGGTCGCTCGGCTTTGTGCTGCTGCCCGCGCTGGCCGGGGTGGTGGTGGCCAGTACGCTGACCGCACCCATGGGTGCCCGTCTCGCGCACCGGCTGCCCGTGGCCACGCTGCGGCGGCTGTTTGCCGTGGTGCTGTATCTGCTGGCGGCCAAGATGATGGTGTCCTACGCATGAGCTTCCCCGTCCGCGCCGGCTCACCCCCCTCATTCCCATGACCGACTTCATCTTCATTCGTCACGGCGAAACCGACTGGAACCGCCAGCAGCGGTTTCAGGGGCAGATCGACGTTCCTCTGAACGATCTCGGCCAGGCCCAGGCCCGACGGCTGGGAGCCCGCATGGCCGACGAGCCGGCTGAGCACCTGATCTGCAGCGACCTGCAGCGCGCGCAACAAACAGCCGCGCCGCTGGCGGCCGCCTGGCAGGCCGCGCCGGTGCTGCTGCCGGGGCTGCGGGAGCAGTGCTTCGGCGTGCTGGAAGGCCTGGACGTGCCCACCATCAAGGCGCGGCACCCGGAGCTCTGGCTGCAATGGCTGGAGCACCGGGCAGACTTCGCACTCCCGGGTGGAGAAAACCTGCGGCAGTTCCACGCCCGGGTGATGGACGCGGTGAAGCACCTGGCCGAGCAGCACCCGGGCCGACGGCTGGCCGTGGTGACGCATGGTGGCGTGCTGGACATGCTGTGGCGCACAGCCCACGGCCTGCCGCTGAGCGGCCTGCGCACCTGTGACATTCCCAACACCGGGCTGAACCACCTGCGCTGGCGCCAGGGCACGCTGGATATCCTGCGCTGGGCCGATGCCAGCCACCTGGAAGGGTTGCCGGAGCAGCCGAGCACCGCCGCCGGCGAGCGCTGAGTTCGGGCACGGCCCCCGGGGCGACCCGCGTGCCGCAGCACGCCAGAAGGTTCTACGATGCCGGCCATGACTGACACCACCCGCCCCACGCCGTCCCAGGGCTCAGACCAAGCCCCGTCCAACGCCCCCCGCATCTTGCTGGTCACCGGTGCCAGCCGTGGCATCGGCGCAGCCACCGCACGCCTGGCTGCGCGAGCCGGCTGGGATGTGGCCGTCAATTACACCCGGGACGCCACAGCGGCTCAGGCCGTGGCGCAGGAGGTGCGGGCTCTGGGCCGGCGCGCGCTGGTGGTGCAGGCCGACGTGGCGGATGAGGCCCAGGTCTTGGCCATGTTCGAGGCGGTCGACGCCGGGTTGGGCCGCTTGAGCGGGCTCGTCAACAACGCAGGCGTGGTGGACATGCCCGCGCGCGTGGACGAGATGACCGTGGCGCGCCTGCAGCGGATGTGGGCCATCAACATCACGGGCTCCTTCGTCTGCGCAAGGGAGGCCCTCAAGCGCATGAGCCGGCGCCACGGCGGCAGCGGCGGGAGCATCGTCAACCTGAGTTCGGCCGCGGCCAAGCTCGGCTCGCCCAACCAGTACGTGGACTACGCCGCCTCCAAGGGCGCGATCGACACTTTCACGCTGGGCCTGGCGCGTGAGGTGGCCAACGAAGGCGTGCGCGTGAACGGCGTGCGCCCGGGGATCATCGACACCGACATCCACGCCAGCGGCGGGCTGCCCGACCGCGCCGCCCAGGTGGCCCCGAGTGTGCCCATGCAGCGCGCCGGTACGGCCGAGGAAGTGGCCGCAGCCGTGGTCTGGTTGCTGTCGGACGAGGCGAGCTACGCCACCGGCACGACGATCGACATCACGGGCGGACGCTGAGCGCCACGCCTGCGGACACAGCGGAAAGTTCGCTGAGCAGGCCGTCGTCCGGCTCCGCTTCCGGCAGGCCGGACATCCATCGCATGGCGCGGATGGTGTCGTGCGTGAGCCGTTCCACCACCACCGGCGTCACCGTCCGCAGCGCGTCCAGCTTCAGGGCAGCGGTATAGCTGAGGTCGATGACGCGGCCCGGTACGAAGGGCCCCCGGTCATTCACACGCACGATCACCTGCCGCCCGTTGGCCGGGTTGGTGACGCGGGCGAAGCTGGGGATGGGCATGGTGGGGTGGGCCGCACTCATGCCGAACATGTCATAGGGCTCGCCGCTGGAGGTGGGACGCCCGTGGTACTTGCGGCCGTACCAGGAGGCCCCGCCTCGCTCCACCATGGGTCGGTCAGCGGTGATGGGCACGTAAAGCCGGCCGGCCACCTCGTACGGCTTGTTGGGCCCCCCGGCCCGCAGCGGTTCCACACGCGGCACCGGATTGGGCACATCGACCAGCCCGGGGGGCACCGCCAGGGGTGGGCCATCGGCCTCGGGGTCAGACGCCGAAGTCAGGCGCGGTGTGGTGGGCGTTCGGGAAGACGCGCATGCCGCCAGCAACAACACCAAGCTCAACGCAGCGACGGATCGGAGGGAGCAAGGGCCGATGGGCATCCGGGCATGTCCAGGCTGGTGCGACCGGCAAGAATCGAACTTGCGACGCAGCCTTCGGAGGGCCGCATGATATCCACTTCACCACGGTCGCAGTGAGTGCGCCATTCTAGCGGGACAGCCCTCTCGACAGCCCGCTATGCCCTCTGAAAGAGGCTTCGCGTAAGGTCGGCCCGTATACTTGAGGGCTGCGCTCAAACGTGCACTGGTGCGCCAGACGGGCGCCCGCAAGGGCTCCGCTGCCTCTGTTGCCGGCGGTGGCGCACCCGCCACCTGTTGCGTGACGGCGCAAGACAACGACAGTACTCCGAGGACCCCATGAGCGATTCCCATGACGCCCACGACGCCCACGAGGGCCCGATCAAGACGCCCAAGCAACTGGTCTGGGCAGTCATTGCCTCCTTCGTGGTTCCCATCCTGGCCATCATCCTGCTGACGAACTATGTGGCCCTGGGCGACAAGACGGGCGCCGGCAGCAAGGCTATGGAAGCCGAGGCCGTGGCCAAGCGCATCGCACCCGTAGGCAGGGTGGAGGTGAAGGACGCCTCCGATGTTTCCGCCCTGAAGACGGGCGAGCAGGTGTACCAGGCTGCCTGTGGAGCCTGTCACGGCAGCGGTGCGGCAGGCGCTCCCAAGCTGGCAGATGCGGCCGCCTGGGCTCCGCGCATCAAGACGGGGTATGACACCCTGCTGAACTCTGCCTTGAAGGGCAAGGGCGCCATGGGCGCCCAAGGTGGCGGCGACTACGCCGACGTCGAGATCGGGCGGGCCGTGGTGTACCTGGCCAACCAGGCTGGCGCCAAGTTCGCCGAACCGCAGGTGCCGGCGGCCGCGGCCAGCGCACCGAAGTGAGCAGACAAGCCTGACGGTCTGGTTCAGCCGGCCCGACGGGCTCTTCGCGCCACGCCGCCCTCGGGCGGCGTTTTTCATGCCTGATGCGGCCCGAGCCGCAGATCCTCAGGGCCGGGGCGTGCGCAAAAACCCGAAGCGCTGCGGCAACTCGTCAGCACGCAGCGACTGCGGATCCCACAGGCCGGCCTCCACCGCCTCGGCGGCCAGCAGCATGTCGAGCGTGTGGACCAGGCCCACGACCGGCCCCACACTGGCCAGCGCGCAGGCCAGGTACAGACGACCGTCTTCGTCCAGCCAGGCGGAATTCACCTGCATTACCGGCTCACCCGTGTGGGCCAGCACCTGCACGCTGTCGGCGCCGGACGGCCCCGGCTGCAGCCGCCAGACATAGGGCGTGGCCTCGAGATCAACGTAGACGCGCTGAGGTCCATTCTGGAAGTAAGCGCCTCCTTGCTCATCGCGCAAGTAGTTGCGGTGAATGAACTCACGCAGCTTCTCATGGCGGATGACGCTGCCCTTGACCTGCGGAAACGGTCCGGCGGCCTGCACCCGCTCGTCGCGCATGTACCAGTCGCCCCGGGCATCCAGCGCCAGCCAGCCGTGGCAGTGGGGCACGTTGGGCCATTTGCGCAGCGCGGCTTCGACGATGGGATCCATCGCCAGAGCTTACGTCAGGGGCCGTGACCGCGCGCAGGTCACGCCCGTCACTGCCGGTCCAGCCAGTCCAGGACGGCCAGCGGCAGAGCCCTCAGGTGACCAGGCGGTGCCCCGCTGGCAAAGCCCACATGCCCGCCATGGGCCGGTTGCCACAACTCCACCCGCCCCGCCTCAGCCCGCTGAGGCAGGCTGTGAGCCGGGATGAAGGGATCATTGCGAGCGTTCACGGCCAGGGCCGGGATGCGGATGCGCGCCAGATGCGGCTTGGCCGACGCGCGGGCCCAGTAGTCATCAGTACCGGCAAAGCCATGCAGCGGGCCCGTGAACACCTCGTCGAACTCCCACAAGGTGCGCGCGGCTCGCAGGCGCTGGCCATCGAACAGACCGGGGTGCTGCGCCAACTTGGTCAGGGCCTTGGGCTTCATGGTGGACAGGAACATGCGCGCATAGACCTGCCGGTTGAAGCCTCGGTCAATGGCCGCGCCAGCCGCCGCCAAGTCCAGTGGCGAGCAGATCGACACCACCGCGCCAGCCACCTGCGCCGCAGCGTCGCCTGCCTCAGCAGCCCAGCGCATGAGCGCATTGCCGCCCAGCGAGATGCCCACCACCTTGAGCGGCCCGGCGTGGCGCTCCCGCAGACGCGAGAGGATCCAGCCCACCTCCTCGTAGTCGCCCGAGTGGTAGGCCCTGGGGGCGCGGTTCAGCTCCCCCGAGCAGCCGCGGAAATGCGGCACCGCATACGACCAACCCCGCCGGCGCGCCTCATCGGCAAAGGCCAGGCTGTAGTGGCCCGTGGAAGACCCCTCCAACCCGTGGAACAACACGAGCAGCGGCTGCGCAGCGCGCACGTCTGGCGCCGTCGGCCACGGTGGCTCCTGGGCAAAGTCGACATCGATGAAGTCGCCATCGGGCGTGTCCCAGCGCTCGCGGCGGTAAACCGGTGCCCTGCCCTGGAACGCCAGCGCCATGCGCGCGGCCCAGATGGTCTGCAGGTTGCCTCCTGGCAACCACAGCGGGCTGCGAAAGGACGCGAGCGTGGCGCGGCGATCCACCAGCTCAGTGCAACAACGAGGGCAACTCCCCGATCACCGGCGGCTGCTCGCCCACGCTGCCGGGGCTGGCGTGGTGCACCACCAGACGCCAGCCCTGCTCGGTCTTCAGGAACACGTTGGTGGCCAGCACCCAAGCCGTCTGCGTGCCCTCGGCCGAGGTAATCGTGATCCGCTCGGCCAGGTGGTGGACGGCAGTGGTCATGGTGTGCAGCCGGTGCACCTGCTCGGGCGTGACCGGGATGCCGCCGTTGGCAAAGATGTGGTCGAAGCTCGCCCGGATCGCCGCCGCCCCCATCAGGCGCGGTCCGCCCGGATGCACACAGGCAATCTCGTCGTCGTCGGCCCAGACGGCCATCAGCCGCTGGATGTCACCTTGCTGCAGGGCTTCGTAGAACTGCGCCTCGGTGTCCTCAGGAGAGGCCATCAAAGCGACGGTGGGTGCTTGTCGGTGGGCCATGGTCAGGTCAGCAGCAGCGGGCGTTGGCTCAGCGGAACACCACCGTCTTGTGCCCGTTCATCAGCACGCGGCGCTCCACGTGCCAGCGCACGGCACGCGAGAGCACCACGCACTCCACATCCCGGCCCAAGGCCGTCAGGTCCTCAGCAGACATGGCATGGTCCACGCGAGCGACGTCCTGCTCGATGATGGGGCCCTCGTCGAGATCAGCCGTCACGTAGTGCGCGGTAGCGCCAATCAGCTTCACACCACGAGCATGCGCCTGAAAGTAGGGGCGCGCGCCCTTGAAGCTGGGCAGGAAGCTGTGGTGAATGTTGATGGCTCGGCCCCGCAACACCTGGCAGAACTCCGCACTCAGGATCTGCATGTAGCGCGCCAGCACCACCAGGTCCACCCGCTCGCGCTCAACCAGCGCCTCGACCTGCTGCTCCTGCGCGCGCTTGGCCGCGGGATCGCGCCCGTCGGTCAGGGGCAAATGGTGAAAGGGGATGCCGTAGCTGCCCGCCAGCGCTTCAAAGTCCGGGTGGTTGGAGACGATGGCCGGGATGTCCACTGCCAGTTGACCGCTCTTCCAGCGAAACAGCAGGTCGTTCAGGCAATGGCCGAAGCGGCTGACCATCAACAAAACCCTCGGTCGCTGCGCCACGGCATGGAAGCGGGCATCCATGCCGTGTTGCGTGCGCACATGCTCGAACAGGCGGTCCAGCGTGGGCACGTCAGCCAGTTGGGCAGGGGCCTCGAAGTGCACCCGCATGAAGAACAGACCGGTGGCGTCATCGCCTTGCACGTCGCCAAACTGCTGAGAATCGATGATGTTGCAGCCGGCCTGGAACAGCAGGCCGGACACGGCGTAGACGATGCCCGTGGCGTCCCTGCAGGACAGGGTGAGGATGAATTCGCGCTCGCGCAAGGCAGTGTCCGGTGAGGTGTCGCGTAGGGCCCGTTCAGCCACGGGCCGGGACGGCATCCGACGTCGGCGGTCGGATGCCTCGCATCAATGGTGGGCGTGCAGGTGCTCGCCGGCCTTGAGGCGGTAGACCGTACCGCAGTAGGGGCAGACTCCCTCCCCGCCGTGGGACAGGTCGATGAAGACGCGCGGGTGGTTGCTCCACAGTGCCATCTTCGGGTTCGGGCAGGGAATGACCCCCGGGCCCTGCAGATCGGCCGCAGCCAGTTCGACGACGGACTTGGGGGTCTTGGTGCTCATGGTGGGCCGCTGCGTGCAAGGGGTGGGGTCAGGCCGCCACGGGCGTAAGCCAGTGCGCGTACTTGGGATTGCGCCCGTTGACGATGTCGAAGAAGGCCGTCTGGATCTTCTCGGTGATGGGGCCACGTTCACCGGCGCCCAGCTCGATGCGGTCCAGCTCACGGATGGGCGTGACTTCTGCGGCCGTGCCGGTGAAGAAGGCCTCGTCGCAGATGTAGACCTCGTCGCGCGTGATGCGCTTTTCCACCAGCTTCAAGCCCAGATCCTGGCAGATGGCGAAGATGGTATCGCGGGTGATGCCGTTCAGGGCGCCGGCCGACAGGTCCGGTGTGTAGACCACACCCTTCTTGATGACGAACAGGTTCTCGCCCGCACCTTCGGAGACGAAGCCCGACGGGTCCAGCAGCAGCGCCTCGTCGTAGCCCTCGTCGGTGGCTTCCATGTTGGCCAGGATGGAGTTGGTGTAGTTGCTCACCGCCTTGGCCTGCGTCATGGTGATGTTGACGTGGTGGCGGGTGTAGCTGGAAGTCTTGACGCGGATGCCGCGCTTCAGACCCTCCTCTCCCAGGTAGGCTCCCCAGGCCCAGGCCGCCACCATCAGGTGGATGGTGTTGCCCTTGGGGCTGACGCCCAGCTTCTGGTCGCCGATCCAGGTCAGCGGGCGCAAATAGCAGCTCTCGAGCTTGTTTTCGCGCACCACCGTCTTCTGCGCCTGCATCACCTCGTCCAGCGAGAAGGGGATCTTCATGCGCAGGATCTTGGCGCTGTTGAACAGGCGTTCGGTGTGCTCGCGCAGGCGGAAGATGGCCGTGCCGTTGGCGGTGTTGTAGGCCCGCACGCCCTCGAAGGCGCCGCACCCATAGTGCAGGGTGTGGCTCAGCACGTGAATCTTGGCGTCGCGCCAATCGACCAGCTGGCCGTCCATCCAGATCTTGCCGTCACGGTCGGACATCGACATTGCAGTTCCTTGTGGTGCTTGGAGGGTGCGAGCGCGCTCCGTCACACAGTGTGGCGGCCCGCGCGCTCGGGACCGGTGATTTTATGCACCGGCGCCGCGGTCGGGCGACTGAACGGAAGCCTGTTCGGATGCCCGCTCAGATGCCCGCTCAGATGCCGCAGCCAACGGTGCTGGGGCGGGACTCTCAGCGGGACTCTCGGCGGGGCGCTCGAGCGACCACTGCCGCAGACGCCCGCCGACAAGCTGCACCCGCACGCAGGCACCCGAGGTGTCGGTCCAGGTGAAGGTCTCCGGGAGTCCAGGCTCGCCCTCGACCGTTTGCCCCAGGCTGCGCGTCAAGGGAATGATCTCCATCAGCCTCATCCCCGCCCGCAGCTTGGCGTTCAGCATCACGGCGCTGTCCACGTGGCCGATAGGCGCACCCGCCGCCTGCCGCATGACCCGCATGGCGCGACTGAACTGCAGCAACAGCCAGAAAACGACGACCGAGATCGCCAGGAGCACGCCCTGCCACCCCCACTGAAACCACCCCAGGACGATGGCCACCAGGGCCAAGGCCCATCCCCATGTTGCACTCATGGCTCGGCATTGTCTGCGCTGAAGGCGAGGCCGTCTTGCAGAACCCCTGTTGTCAATGGCTGATGTGAACCGCGTCACCCGGCTGCGGTGCTACCGTGTGCCCTGCGCGAGATCACCTCGCAGCCAGGAGCAACGATGGCCGAGACAGGCAGCCCCGAGGGCCACCACACCCCCAAACCAACCAGCCCGGCGGAGGGGCGGCGCGCGCTCATCGTCGGCGGCGGCACCGGCCTCGGGCTTGCCGGCAGCCTGGCACTGGCGGCACGCGGTTGGCAGGTGTTCCTGACCGGTCGGCGCGCCGAACGGCTGGAGCAGGCCCAAGCCCTGCACCCGGCCGGGCAGTGCCACTGGTCGGCAGGCGACGCCACCTCGCCAGATGACGTGCAGCGTGTGGTCCAGGAATGCGTGGCGGCGCTGGGCGGTCTGGACGCGCTGGTCATCAGCGCGGGCCAGGGTGGCGTGGGATCGGTGCTGCAGGCCGACCTGGCGGACTTCGAGCGGGTGATGCGGGCCAGCGTGTGGCCGGTGTTCCTTTACTCCCAGGCCGCCGTGCCGCACTTCGGGCCGCAAGGCGGCGCCATCTGCGCCATCGCTTCGGTCACGGCCTCGGTGCCACAGCTTGAGCGTGTGGCCTATTGCAGCGCCAAGGCCGCCGTCGTCGGGATGGTTCGGCAGATGGCGCTGGATCTGGCGCCGCGGCGCATTCGCGTCAATGCCATCTCCCCCAGCCTGGTGCCCACCGAGCTGTCGATGGGCGCCATCGCCAAGGCCCCCGATCCGCAGGCCCTGCTGGCCGCGCGCATCCGCTCGCATCCCATCGGTCGCATCGGCACGCCTGAGGAGATCGGTCAGGCCGTGGCCTGGCTGTGCAGCGACGACGCCGGCTGGATCACTGGGCAGGACCTGGTCATGGACGGCGGCCTGTCGCTGACCGCAGGTGTGCCTCGCTGAGTAACCCCTCAGGGCGCCTGCAAGGCGGCCTCAGCAGAGGTGACTACCTCCTCCGTCGTGGCGCGGCGCATCTCCCGGCGCTGCGCAAAGTCGTACCACCGGCCACGGTGCACCGTGGTGGTGTTGTCCCACATCACCAGGTCCCCCACACTCCAGCGGTGAGCGTAGACGTGGGCTCGGTGGGTGGCATGCTCCAGCAGGTCGGCCAGCAGCATCCGGCCTTCCGCGAGGGTCATGCCGGCCACCTCGCAGGCGTGGATGCCGACAAACAGCACCTTCCGGCCAGACCTCGGGTCGGTCTGCACCAGCGGCCATTGCACCGCGGGAATGGCCTCTCGCTGGGCCTCGGTGTAGCCGGTGTCACCCAGGAGAAACCGCGAGTACAAGGCGTAATGGACCGCGCTGAGGTGCTGCACGCGACGCTGCCAGGCTTCGGGCAAGGACTCCCAGGCCAGTCGCAAGTCGGCGAATTCGGTGTTACCACCTTCCGGGGGCACGACCAACGCATGCAGCATGGAGTACTTGGCGCGCGGCCGCTGGAAGCTCGAGTCGCTGTGCCAGAGTTGGTTGGCCACGTTGCCCACGATCTTGGGGTCGTCCCGGCTGGCTACGCTGCCGTCGACCTTGACGTTGGAGATGTCGGCCAGCTCGGCATACTCGAACCGGTGCGGCCCACGCTTGAGCTTACGAAGCCCCAGGTCCAGCGGACCAAGCTGCCGCGCAAAGGCGATCTGCTGATGCTGGTCCAG
>Ga0315904_10010667_pt1 | contig 11840 bp, 3 predicted proteins | sample LakEriMetagenome_6_FD_203529 | JGI IMG/M metagenome (GOLD analysis project Ga0315904, IMG submission 203529) | Freshwater fungal communities from buoy surface, Lake Erie, Ohio, United States - Buoy 12 MA120 | ecosystem: Environmental > Aquatic > Freshwater > Lake | place: USA: Lake Erie, Ohio...
TGGTTCCATTGGCACCGGCAGGACCTGTGGCACCTTGCTGGCCTGCGGGACCTTGCGCGCCTGTTGCGCCTGTAGCACCTTGCTGTCCTGCGGGACCTTGTGCTCCCGTTGCTCCAGCTGCACCTGTAGCACCTTGCTGCCCTGCGGGACCTTGCGCGCCTGTGGCACCTGTAGCACCTTGCTGTCCTGCGGGACCTTGTGCGCCTGTTGCACCTGTAGCACCCACAGCACCATTGCACACATAGCGTGTCAGGGCGGCATTTATTTCACCGGCATCCAACGTGTTGTTGCCGTTCGCATCGAGACCATATTCTAGCTTAACACCTCCGGAAGGGCAGTTGTTACCTGCCGGTTCCACAGTAGTTTTAGCTAATGAGTTCAATCCATTGTTACCGTTAGCTCCTGCGGGACCTTGCGCTCCCGTAGCTCCCGTCGCACCTACAGGCCCCTGTGCACCAGCCGGACCTATAGGACCTTGAGAACCTTGCGGACCTGCAGCACCTGTTGCTCCTGCCGGACCCTGTGGGCCAGCGGGTCCCTGAGTTCCTGCCGGACCTGCGGGTCCTTGAGCGCCTGTGGCACCGGTAGCACCCGCAGCACCTGTGGGCCCTTGCTGCCCTTGCGGCCCGGTTGGTCCTTGTGGTCCTTGCGGACCGGTCGCGCCTTCAGGTCCCTGTATGTTACCTGCTTCAATCCAGTTGGAACCATCCCAGATCCATAAGAAGCCTGTGCTTTCTACGATATAACCATCACCATTTGAATTGCCGGTGGAAGGCAAATCATTTTCTGTTGCTGCACTTCCTTGGATACTGATGGAAGTTCCATCCGCTCCAGCCGGACCAGCCGGACCCTGTGAGCCTTGCGGCCCCTGTGGACCTTGCGGACCGGTGGCACCCTGCGATCCTTGGGCTCCTGCCGGACCTACGGGACCGGCTGGTCCCTCAGGACCTTGCGCACCATCAGCTCCCGTAGCACCTTGAGGTCCTTCCGGCCCCTGTGATCCTTGCGTCCCTTGTGGTCCTTGAGCACCATCAGCTCCTACAGGCCCTTGTGGTCCTTCGGGACCCTGCGGTCCTTGAACACCGGCTTCGCCATTGGAACCTGCGGGTCCTGCGGGTCCTTGAACACCTTGCGAACCCATTTCTCCTTGCGGTCCTTGCGGTCCTGTCGCTCCTTGGGGCCCTTGAATATTACCGGCATCTACCCACATTGAACCGTCCCAAACCCACAGGTGGCCTGTGTCTTGGGTGATATAGCCTGCGCCGGCTGTAATGCCTGAGGAAGGCAGATCGGACTCCGATGCTACGCTTCCCTGAAATTCTACTGAGGTACCATCGGCACCCGCAGGACCGGTTTCCCCCTGAGGGCCCTGAGGTCCTTGAGTACCCTGTGGTCCCTGCGGACCTGTTTCACCTTGCGGCCCAGGTGCTCCTTGAGGTCCCTGTGGACCTGGGGTAGAACTTCCCGAGGTTTCGGCGTACAATGCATACGGCACGCTGAGTAATTGCGTCACAGTTGTGATGGTGTAGTTGCTTCCACCATCAGGATCAACTTCAGACTGAATGAAATAGGGACCATTAGCCCAGTTGATAGTGCTGAATTGTCCGACTTCGGGCGTGCCGTTGCCGAGCTCAACAGTAACTAAGCCATTGGCATTGGTTTGAGCAGAATGCGTTTCACTGTAAACTTCCGTTCCGGTAGCACTGCCTTGCAGTATACTGAGACGCATGCCTACGGTTTGATCAGATAGTAACGATTGGGACGCATCGCGGATGACCGCTTGATAGCTCATTTTTTGAGGAGCCTGCGCAAAAACCGATAGGGTACAAATCGACAAAATGATGCCGATTAAAAGTGGCAAAAGGGATTTGCTGTTAGACATGGTTATGATGGATTGTAAGGTTAATTATTGTTTGATGAGTTTATATTCTGAGAAATTGCCGTCCTTATCACTGAGCTTCACGATGTAGGTTGAGGCCGCCCACTGCTCTGCATTCAACGTGGTTTGTTGAGATAGAATTGGCCTCTCTTCCATGAGCGCCCCATTCAGTGTAAAAATCTGCAGAGTAAGCCCGGGTATATATTCCGGCATGCGCACTAGGAGATTATTACGGGTTGGATTGGGATACAACTCGACGGCGATTTCACGCCAGGATTCGTTGACAGAGATAGGCGTGATTTCGTAGGGCTGTTGAACCCCCTGGTTAATGGATCCGGTTGCGCTACTCTCATTCGAGTATACCACCTGACCAATAGAGTAGGAAATACTTCCGGTTGCACTCGAAGCATTTCCTCCGGAGGTTAAAACGTCCTGCTGTGCCGGCAATACGCATGGAGAAAATGCAAGGGTGAAGAAAAGCAATTTAATTCTATGCATGGTTAATTAGGATTTCTAAATTGGTTAGACAATATTCTTGTGCTTCAGCGACATGCCATATGTAGAACTCACATTCGGCAAAATCGAGTTAACAGGTGGCAAGTATTTAATGACAAATGGTAATGGGGTAGAAGGATAAGATTCATCCAACGATTGATGCCCCTATTTCAAAGTCATAATTGGTTTTATGGTTTGGGTGTTACTAGTTGATCAATACCCATTCACTGGCGTTGCTGGATATGCCTTCTTTGTCGATCGCTACGATGAAGTAGTAATGCGTAACAGGCGCGATAGGTTTTGCTACTCGATGATTTGTTGTGTCAAGACCAAACTTGCCCACCAATACCGGTTCACTCTCGCCATCTGTTTGATAGAGGTGATATGATGCCGTTCGCTCGTTGGAGGGCCTATTCCAGCGTATTTCTGATTGGTCAGCATTGATTTCCTCAGCCCGCAGATAGCGGGGGCCGAAGTCATTTTCAAACACATCCTTTAATCCAGCTCCTATTGACAGTGCGCTTTTATTACCATACATGTCAATTGCACGAACCGCATACTCCTGCGTTGGGTCAGCTTTTGAAATGCTAAGCCAATTGGTGTCCAGAAGAATCATCTGATTCGTCATTTCCGAAAAGGCAGCTGACGAGCCTGTTTTTCGGCTGTATACCCGGTATCCGAAATGTCTGTCATATTGCTCGCTAACAACGTGCTGCCAGGTGAGCATTGCACCTAACCCAATATCATCTTTGCGGATATGCACAGAAGCCGGTGCCGGCACATAGAGAGGTTTGTTGGGGCGTGCTGAAGCAGTGGCGATAATTTCACTCTGCTTATAGCCATGACTTTCTGAGATCACTCCATACGTGTAATATCGGTCGCCCCTAAGAGTGGTGTCTTTATCGATGTACTCATAGAGAATCTTGGATTTATCCGTCGGAACGAAAGGAGAAACAATGCGCAAGGTTTTTTCATCATAGCCTTCCGTTCTGGCGATGTAGTAACCACGGTCGCCAAGACCATTACCTTCCCAGGATATGCGAATGTTTTTGCCGAGTGTGTCGCATGTAATCCGACTCACGGGCAGGGCGAGGGGCTTGAACTCACAAACAGCCGGGTATGTTACAGAAACAATGTTGGTATCACCGGCCAGATCCTCAACTTGCAAGTAATAGAAGTATGCTTCCATTACATCTTGAATTGGATCCTGATAGATTGTATCTGAAGGCGCTGCTGTATAAATTAAATCGAATGGACCATCTGCTTTTCTAGAGCGATAGAGATTCACGGCTCTTGCTCGAAGCGTATTGCCAATCTTCCACGTTACTTCTATTTGAGGTGCGCTGGATGAACCTGTTGCGCGAAAAGTCTGAAACCAAGGTCTTGAGCCAGGCGGATAATTATGCGCCAAAACCAAATCGCTCATAGCGGATGCAGCGCCATATTTATTAATCATACGAATGCCGTAATGCCATGAACCCATCATGTGAGTCGTGGTATCACGCACTGTTGCAATGAGCGAGTCACCTTGTCGCTGAAATCCACGCAGCGTTTCAAGGGGTTCGAATTTGTTTTCAAACGGTTTTCCGCGATAGATGATGACACCTTGCAACATTTCGCGCATCGATTCCGGCACAAACCATCCAAGACGAACATTTTTCTGCTGGTCATTCTGACCAACCGATTTAGCAGTATAGTTCGACCAATCACCGGCAAGGGTTGGTCTTGTATTTTGAACGAGCACATTTTCGCCCTGCACTAATCGGTATTGACAATCCTTGTTTCCTGCCTCATCGTAGACAGCAAGACCGTAAGCCAATGCGATACTGGTTACTTCATAAAATTTCACTTGGTCGGTATGGTTTGCTTTCTTCAAAGCTGCAGAAATCTCTTTAGGAGCAGAGGAACTCAAAGGCAAGAGATATCGAAAAACATCAGGAATTCCCTCGTAATTGTTGATGACATCGCGCTCGCTTGATGCAACTTCCATTTTCCATTCGGTTGTTTTACCGAAGGCGTCTTCTCGAATCAATTTACATTTATCAGGCAGAGGAAGACCGCCGTGGTAAAATACGACAACCCCTTTCTGTCCGACACCGGCCTCGAGCTTCATTTGAGCGCTGAGCAGTTGCCTCCCGCAAGCGAGAAAGCAAAGGAATAGAGCTATTTTTTTTCGCATTATCAAAAGTGTTTGCATCCGTTAGAATTCGTTGTGAGAGGGTTGCCACAGGATGACCCGAAGGAAACATCTACTGTTGCGCCGCTGGTTGAGCTAAGCGTTCCGGTAACTTTTGCGGTTTCGCTCCAGGGTATATCACAAAAACTGACATTTATTCCAATAGAACCGCAGATCTCTACTGAAAATTCGGTTGAGGGGTTATATTGAAAATCTGCGTCCAGACTTATCTCGGCAAGCATGCCTAAGCACATGTCACAAATATGGAGAACGTGCGCGTATATTTCGGCGTCGGCATAGACTAGGGCTCCGATATGAGCGCCACCATACGACTCACCGAAGTTCATCCAAAAACGCAAGTCCATTCCCGTGTTGATGTAGAGACCGCCTCCAAAAAGTCCGAAATCTATTTCCTCATCGAAGTATAGTAATTCTTTATTAGCGCACATGTAGAGTCCCTGAATACCGTCATTTAAGAACTGAGGCAGCTTCTTCAGGTACATGCCGTTCTTGAGTTTTATTTTCGACTCACTTGTAAGCTCAGGGTACCAGCCGGTAATCATATTGGTTTGTAAGACTCCAATCGTGGGGTATGTTGCATTCATTTCTGCAACGAAAAAGAAACCTTTACCACCGAGGCCGATTTGAGCAGATCCACTATTGATGTTAATCGCGCCGAATGGTATTACACCGAACGTGATAGCTCCCCGTATTTCCATTTCATCGAATAGGAATGTGAGGGCAAGATCACCAAACGGAGTTTCAATGTTGGTCAATTCCAAAGGTTCTGATTTATCGGAATCATTTTGAATGGCGCCACTAACAGTAAACCACATTTTGTCGGAATCACTTTGCATACTTCCTGTGTAACCTTCGAATTGCGCATGGTAGCTTAAGGGTTGCCAGTTGCCTGAGGCGGCCATTTGTGTGCCTTCCAGAATTTTTTGTTTTCCATCGGAGCCACCACCGAGATTGATATATTGATAGTTGCTGCCGGGCATGATACCTGAAGCATCCACTTTCATCAAGTCGATTTTGATTTGTGTCGGTGTCTTTTCAAGCATGGCGCGAAGCGCAAGCGTATTGCTCGACGCATCGTCGTAAATGGTCATCAGCCCCGGTACTTTGAGCGTATTCCATCCAAGGGTGATTCTATCCGATTGCTGGTCACCTTTAAATTGAACTTGCCCATACGTTTCGAACGTGGTGAAAAGTCCGGCTGGTCGAACGGCAGGTACATTATTCTGCTTGAAATAGACCATGTTAAGCGAATAGCCTCCGCTCAGGTTTGGGATGCCTAAGTCAATCGGGCCATCCAATGAAAAGCCATCTGGTAGGCGAGTTAGACCGGTTATTTGCTGATTGATTACATTATAGTGATTAATGTATTGGTTAGGGGCAACAGTGAATTGAAGATGGCCATCCGAGAAGTTTTCCAGGAATTCAAAATTGAGCTTTACGCCCTCATTCCATCCGGGCAGGCCGGAGATATGGCAGGCGCTAAGATCCGGATTGAAAAGCGCAATTCTCCAGTGGCCATTTTCGGGGTCGTGCGCAGGAGCGTTGTAGTATCCAAATGATAAACTTGTACCGCTATTGAGTATTAATGGCGTAATACCTGAGACAGATAGGCTGCTTGTGCTAATGGATTGAGCATTGGGCAGAATCATTTCATTGGGGCGAAGTATAATAATCGGCGCCGCAAAGTCGATGGTGTTTGTTTCTATAGTTCCGGATGTAATGATGCCTCCATACGCAGCGTCGAAGGTCCACTCATTTGTTTCAACATGCCAGTCTTCCAAATCGAAATTCAATGCTGTATTGCCGGGGAATATTTGAATCTCTTCCGGTAAAATCACAATCTTTCCGGCGTCTACTATTATTTCATCGGGATTACTAAGCGGTATATCAATTCGAAGTCGGGTAGATAATATCAAACTATCGCCTCGAACGAATGATTGTTCACGATCGGCATAGGCAGAGAATTCATGAACGGTGTATTCCGGATTGGTTGGCAATCCGTTAAAACTTGTGTTCATGAGGTGATATGTGGCCGGCATGCTTGGACTAGGGCCTGCGATAAATGCGGATATTGTGCTTGTATTGGGAGTTTCGCCAAGGTAGAATTGTCCATTGTATTCATACGCCATGCGAAACGCTTCGAGCAACATGTAGGCTCTGCATTTCAGTTGACCATTTCCTGTTGTAGTATTCTTCTGAATTTTTAATTTGTTGAGCTGCATAGGGGCTAGACCGGTATAGAACGTATAGGATATACCACCGATTCCTCCGCTCATTCCGCTCAGACTCATGAAGTGTTGATCATTCAGAATAGCCCTAACTTGAATTTCATTGACGTTGAATTGATCACCGATGGGTTGCGCAGGAGTTTGGCCTGCTGCTGTTGCAGAAGCCCCTGTTGCCGAAATATTCAGGTCTGTAAAGTTCAAACGCTGATTTGTTTTCTCCATTTTAAATCGGTCGTTCGGAGCAACATCCGTTATCGCTCCGGTAACTTTCCATCCACTTGCTGTTGCTACAAATGATGAGAATTCTGCGCGGAAGTTCCAGATCTTCGGCATCGAGAAAGGGGCAGGTAGCAGCGTGAAGTTGACCGCTGAACTTACGGGAATTGCGCGTGTCAGCGATTCGCCCATGTAAGTAATCAGTGTATCGTTGGCAGCCGCTTTCAATGTTCGCGTTCCGCCCGGAACATTGGTTAGCGTGTATTGTCCGAGATTGTTGGTTGTCGTTTCTATGACAATATCACCGTAGGCATTGCTGCCAATGACGCAGTGAACACGTGCGTTCGCTATCGGATTCCCTGTTGTTTCATTGGTCACAGTGCCGCTAACGCTGTAGCCGGGAGCAAGTGTAATCGTGATGGGGTAGGGATTTTTCGTAACGGGTATGACGATGTGCTCATCGTATTGTGCAAATCCGTTTTTCTGAATTTGGATGCGGAATTCACTCGCAGGACTGGCAAACAAGAACGAAGCAACACCGGATGAATTTGTAGTTGCATTGGGCAAGTCGCTTAATGTAACTGTTGCACCGGTTACGGGTGTGCTCGCTAATGCACTCGCACCGGAGCGAACGGTTATGACAGGTCGATGCAGTTTCTTTTTTACGATGAAAATGCCAAGATTAGTAGAAGACGTTGTTGTGTTTTCAGGGATGCTTACATAGAAGGTATCCACAAAAAGAGCGCTGCTGTATGGCCGCACGATCAACATGATTTCACTTCCGCTTTGCGCGGGCAAATCAAAAACAGATTCATTTGAAAACATGGCTGCGGTTGCCGCGCTTGATATTCCTGAAAGCGTGGTTGTATTACTAAGCGAGGTGTTGGTTGTGGAGTAATTGGTATTGACGCTGTAAGTAGTCGTGCTTACACCATACGTGGTCGTACTCGGGGAGAGTAGTCCCGAGAAACTGCTAGTGGACTGGTTGAATATCGTGCTGTTTATCGTGGTCGTTGATTGCCCGTTAACAGCAAGATTCGAGGCAACATAAGTTAGAGCAAGCTCGAGGGGCATAAATACGCCTTCTCCAATTTTAACTTCACCTTGTATCGGATTGCCATCTTCATCGCGCACAATGCCTTGGACTTTACCTTTAGGCTTCATCATGGCTTCCGGTTTCCACCGTTGGCCCATTTGCAGAGCAACGTAGGAACCATTCGCAGTGCAGTGATTACATGTTTCAATATTGAAGCCTGATTTGAGAACAGTAAGTTTGTACTTCGATTGGAAAACACCGGAGGATGATTTATAGGCGAAACCGCCATAATAATCGCTTGGCATTATTTGCTTTTTGAATAGTCCATTGGCATCTGTTTCATAGAGCTGCCAGCTGGTCGTTGGACTTACTGGTTTGTTGATTTCAAAGAGCAGTTTAGCATTGGGTACTGCCACGGGTCCCGAGCCATAATCTGTGCGCACGGTCACATAAATTTCGGGATCTTTTGGTATGAGAATTATTTGTAGGGTATGAGTAGGAGGGGTGTAATCACGCGAGCGAACGCCATGCTGATAATAGGATAAGCCATAAGGTTCTGCGCAAGGCGCAAAGCGATAAATTCTTTTCTTATGGTAGTTTAATGTTCCAACATTTTCCTGCGTAAAAGCCTCTATGTAATAACCGTCGTTAAGCGATACTTCTGAATAGTAACCAACGTCGCCGGTCATGTTACAAGGGCTCGTTGAACGAACGAGTCTCTTGAATGAAGCTATACCGGAGGCATTGGTCATAGCTGAATCGGTTTGTATGATGTTGGGAATAGCATCAGACATGCTGTAGCCGAATTCAGAAATTTTCGATTCGCCTTGTGGATAAGAGGCCGGAAAGAAATTGAACTCCTCTGCTATCCTTCCTACGCGCACCACGGCGCCGGCCAATGGATTGTTAGCCCCTGCCATTTGGGCTGCTTGATTGTTGGAACGTACTTCCACATTCAAGTTGTAGCTTTTGACCTTCACGATTTGTGTAGGAACTTCTAACCCTTGCGTCGGTTGAGGGAAGAGGTAAACGTCGGGATGGCAATATCGTGGGTCAATTACTTCTATCGTAAGCAAGTGATAAAAACCGTATCCGGTATAATAGTCGATGAATTCACCTCCGCCGCATTGTGCGGTTACGGGGCCCGTTTGCAACAGACCAAATGGTTGCGTGATGATGATGGTTACCGAATAATTACCATAGGCATCGGTAGTTGTGGAGCCCATGGTTTTATAGGCATACCCGGCTTCAGTCATAGGTCCGCCGTTAGCAGAAAAATATACGTTGCTTCCGTTTGGTTGTATGATTTGTAAATCATCCGCCGACTGAACAGTCGGTTTTTTACCGACGGCAAATCGTGATGTAAAGACAAGCCCCGCTTGTTTCAACGGTTGACCACCGAGCGTTAAATATCCGGTCGGCAGCAATGCAGCAGGTGGAGGCGCCATATTTATGCCAGGTATTTCATATACGTCCAGAATCCCGGGTAGTGTAGATGGATCTAGATTGATGGGACCGGTGGTCGTTGTGGTGCTGGTGGATGTGCCTGAAGGACTTCCACCATCTACGTTTCCATACCAGTTATTAAAGGAGGTGATGTTGTTCAGGGCACTGCTTGTGGTCGGAATCGCAGACATGTTGATGGAGGTATCGCCATGGAACTTATAGCGAATATTTCCTGTAAGTGTAGCCATGGGAGGAAGTTGGAAGTTGGGAAATCCGGTCTCAATGACAAAGGGCGACAGAGTAGCACCCGTTTGTGGCGCTCCGGCGAAAAATGTACACACTTCGCTACGTCCATTGTTTTCCACATAAACCGATTGGCCGGGGTCATGAGCAACCACGCACCATGCATACCAGCTGCCGGTTTCAATTGGTAAGTCGGAGGGTAGAGTGGTAGTGCTTGTTGCTACTAAGTTGGTTTTGATAATCGGGTTGCCGGCTCCGTAATTGATTGCCGCTGCAATGGCATCGTTGGGATTCATGCTTGCCAGCAACTTTACCACATAGAGGTCATACAGCATGGGTTGTATGGTTGGTGCAGTAACGGGCAACCAGGAAAAACTGGCAATGTTGTTTGTTATGGTAAGGGTATCAGCGCACAATGGTGAAGCTAAAATCGGCGGTTGCACATACAGAATCGGCAGCTGTGTGCAACCCGATGGTGCAGGGGGAGAGAGTTCAGTGCCTGTGATATAGTCAAGAGCTTGCAGACAAATACTATAATTACCCTCCGGTAAAATACCGGTCTGAGCAATTGCTACAATTTGTGATCGCTCTAAAAAAAATTGCATGTTCTGTTGATCTAGAAATTGCTGGTTTTCCTGATTGGCCAAGAGAACACGCGTTTCAAAGGGGTTTAGAACGATGGGTGATGCGGGTTGAAAATTTGTTGAGGTAGCCCCAAGTAAAATTCCATCGCGTTCAATGCTGCCCTTAATTTTTATACTTCGGGTTTCATTGGTGAGATTAGTAGCTGTGATAATTCCATCACCAAGCAAGTCATAATAGTCGCTGATATACGCACTATAGGGTGGTGGCACTGTCAGTGTCAATGAAATATCATTGGCGGTTTGTCCGAATAGACTTCGAACCAAGCAGAAAAGTGCGATGATTAGAGTGGTTTGTTTCATGCTTTATTTTTTTGTTTGACACTTTTGGTGATGGACCAAGTGAATCCGGCCTTCAATCGTATTTCTGTGAAAGAAGGGAGTGTAGTGGTTGCTGAACTGTTATTCTTCAGGTATTGAGAGCCTGCTTGGAAGGCCATGCCATTTTTAAGTCTGTAATTGAACTGCACGGATGCATTCCATGTATTACCGGCTCCGGAACCATCAACGGTATTGGCATACATTCCGCCCTGCAGGCTGGCGTTCACAGGTATGAAACGCAATGGCGTATTTAAGTTCATCGCACCGCCTATGCTCTGCGTTTCGTATTGATTGTTTTTCACTGAAACATAGGTTACGCTGGGTGTTACAGAGACAGCGTGTTTCAGCAGATTCCATGAGTATGCACCTGTTGCCTGTAATGTGTTGACATCGGGAGGGGCAAAGGCACCAGAAAATGCATTGCTCAATTCCTGGTAAGTTGCATTCAGCATGATTACCTGCACAATGCGGTCGTTGCGCAAGGTCACTCTCGGATTAACGCCATAGGTGGTGTTAATTTGACGTAGCAGTGTGGTATCTGCGATATTCGGAGCCAGTGCATTTTGACTTATACCGAAATTACTGTGTTGCAAACCAAGAGTAAAGGATGGCTTCGGATTCCAGTCTATTGCAGCACGGTAGATGAAACGTTCTGTCGTGCGCTGTTTGAGGTCAAGTAAATTGTCGCGCTGAAGGCCAACCGAGCCGTTAACGGACCATTTCTGATTGAAGCGGATACTAGGATTAACGGAGTATTCTTCGAGATCGGAATTGATGAAATAGATTCCCATGCTTTTGAAGTCAGGATCTATTCGACGGTACTTCAAATACGTTTTGAATTTTGTGTTTTGGTACATCAAACCCGTTTCCAGCGCTGTTAGATACTGGGATGAAACCATGGGCATGAAGATGTTGCCAATAGTATTAGCAAATGGAATATCATTCAGGTTAATACTATCGCCATCTGAATTTCGGGTATAGGCACTTAAAGCCATATCGGTAACCCACGAAAGATGTTCGGATAATTTAATTTTCCATGCCATGCCAATCACCAGGTTCGCCTCCGGCTTGTTAACGAGAGAATGGTATTTCTCATTGAGAGATCGCACATCGTCTTGTCCCTTGAACATGCTCAAGG
>Ga0315904_10010671_pt1 | contig 11836 bp, 8 predicted proteins | sample LakEriMetagenome_6_FD_203529 | JGI IMG/M metagenome (GOLD analysis project Ga0315904, IMG submission 203529) | Freshwater fungal communities from buoy surface, Lake Erie, Ohio, United States - Buoy 12 MA120 | ecosystem: Environmental > Aquatic > Freshwater > Lake | place: USA: Lake Erie, Ohio...
AAAGTTTGCGACCATGAGGAAGCCACGGACATACAAATCAAAATCAGTGACAGCAGTTTTCGCATCATCTGGAATAATTCAGTTAGTAATCAAGAGATTGGTGCAAATATAAAATAAATGGAGGTGCGTGGAAAAGAAGATTTCACAAGGCTGTAACAGATGGATGTTGATTACTGTTGTTGTATGTTAACACTTGTCTAGCGAAAACTTTTGGATCAGCTGTTCTACCGGCCTTGAACTGAGCCTAATTTTGTTGCAAAATCGCAATCATGAAGACCATAGGCATAATCTGCGGAGGATTTTCATCGGAGTATGAGATCTCACTGAAAAGCGCCACAACTATTGTGGAAAATTTTCCTGAAGAATACACTGCAGTGATGATCATTATGAATTCTGAAGGTTGGAAAGTCAATACATCCGGTGGAGAAGTTGAGTTTGATATTCGGCATATGTCTTATGTTGATGGTGAACTGAAGCAGATTGATGCCGCGATCGTATATGTCCACGGAGATCCGGGAGAGAACGGGAAGATCCAGGCGTTATTGGAAATGAAAGGGATCCCATATCTGAATTCCGGTCCTCTCGCGTCGGCTTTATCCTTTGATAAATGGTATTGCAATCAGTTTTTAAGAGCCTTCGGTGTTCCCGTTGCCAAATCTGTTTTTCTCCGAAAAAGAGATGAGTTGAGCGAGGAATCGATCATAAGTGAATTAGGACTTCCTCTGTTTGTTAAACCTTCCGACTCCGGTTCTAGTTACGGAATTTCGAAGGTCAACACACATGATGAGATCGGAGAGGCCTTGAATATCGCTTTCCGGGAAGGCAGGTCTGTTGTTGTAGAATCCTTCCTGAAAGGCACTGAGGTCACCTGTGGGGTCTACAGGGGAAGAAGTGGTATTCATGCCTTGCCGCTGACAGAGATCGCTACGGAAAATGAGTTTTTTGATTATGAAGCCAAATACCATGGTAAATCACAGGAGATTACTCCTGCCAGGGTAAGTGAAGCAGTAAAGGATAAAGTTCAGAGCAGGGCAAAATTTATTTATGAACTGTTGAACCTCCGAAGCATAGCACGGATCGATTTCATGATCGTAGGGGATGAGCCATACGTGATCGAGGTGAATACCACTCCGGGATTCTCACCGGCCAGTATTGTGCCTCAAATGATCAAATGCGAAGGGAATACGATAAAAGAATTCTGGAGAGAGATAACGGAGACTGAACTCGTTTAGTAAAGGGCGATCGAATTCAGTACATTTTCGATCTTTCTTACCACTGCTGAACCGGAACAGGTATAATTGTTAACAGAGATCGAAAAGATCAGTGTCTTGCCCGATTTGCTCATGACATATCCGGCGTAACTGCGTGTTTTGGACATTGAACCGCTTTTGGCATGTATTCGTCCTTCACCGCTTCCTCCCTTACAAAGAGAGGCTATCGTTCCTGAACGTCCCGCTACAGGTAAGGTACTCAGATAATTCTTGAAGTTGGGGCCCTGGTACATCATATTCAGCAAATGGCTGAAATGGGTGGCGCTGATCCCATTGTTGCGTGACAAGCCACTTCCATCCTGAAGGAGCAGACCGTGCACGCTCATTTTTGTGTTCAAATGTGATGTCAGTAGCTGGATTCCTTTTTCTGTTGATCCATTACCCGAAAGTTTGTGTCCGATCATACATATCAATCCTTCCGCAAAGAGGTTGATGCTCTTCATGTTCGTAAGAGTAGTGATATCTTGAATGCTCTTTCCATAGTGTGTGTAGAGCAATTTTCCGTTGATCTGATAGTTGAACGGGCGCAATTGAGCGGTACGAAATCCGGTAGGGACTCCTTCGACCGGAATTCCGGAAGAGATGAGCTCCTGTTTCAGGTCGTAGGCAAGTTGCCATTCGGGGTCAGGATGGCTTCCCCTTACTTCGTAACTTGCCCTGTTCAGAGGAAGGGAGCCTGAGGAAAATCGCTCATAGGAATAGGGGGCTCCATAGATGTAGCTGTTGTCTCCTGAAACATTGTCTGCCGTGATGTTATTGGTAAATTTAAGATCGGGAATTCTGGGCCACATTTCGATCAATTCAGCCGGAGATCCGGGTTTGGGGCCTGTGCGAAAAGTGAATCGTATCGAGTTGTCATAGAGGCAAATTCCTGAAGGTCCGGCACCGTAATAGTTGCCTATGTCAGACCAGGGCCACCCGTCCGGAACACCGTGGTAACCGAATTCCGATCCATCAGCAATGACCTTGCCTTTGATCTCTTTGATTCCCAGTTTTTTGATGGTGTCACACCAGGTTTTATAGAAGGCTTTCTGTTTTCCTCCTTCGGTAAAATAGCGGCTGCCAAGTGTGACATCGCCACCTCCCCGAATGACAAGGTCGCCCGTCAGAATTCCATCCTTGAGATCCCCAAAAATGTACAATCTGGTTTGTGGCCGATAATCAGGGCCGAGTAGTTCCAGGGCACCGGCTGTAGAGAATAGTTTAGCCGTTGATGCAGTTGGCATTGCCGTTGACGGGTTGAGTTCTGCTATCCTTTTGTTTGATCCTGCCTCGGTAACTATAAATGAAATGCTCGCGTGTTCAAGATCAGGGTCGCTTTTCAGGCGGTTAATGCTTTCTTGAATCAGGTTTTGAGACTGGACCGCACTCGCAAGACATGTAGATAAGATTAAAACAAATGAGTGAATTTTCATACCTGAAGTAAAATTCGTTGAATTCATTGCATCTCAGTTTGAAGGCAGATCAATTTTTTAAACAATACAATGCTTAAATGAGGCCATTCTTCTTTATATTTGTATAGCACCTTTTACAGCAAATCTAAGGCCACTTGCGAAAAAACACATGGAGGAGATAAAGAAGATAAAAGTTCTTCGAATAGTGAACAGGTTTAATATTGGTGGCCCGACCTATAACGCTACTTTTCTTACCAGATTCATTTCGGATGATTTCGAGACTCTTCTTGTCGGGGGATTGCCTGAGGAAGGAGAGAAAGATTCCTTGCATATTACGGAGAAATATGGTGTTCAACCCATGTTGATCGAAGAGTTGAGGCGTGAGCCTGGTTTCAGTGCTGACAGAAAAGCATATAAACGTCTAAAGGAGATCATTCGGGATTTTCAGCCGGACATTGTTCATACACATGCTTCAAAAGCCGGGGCTTTGGGTAGACGAGCTGCAAATGCATGCGGAGTTCCAATAGTAGTGCATACGTTTCACGGGCATGTGTTCCATTCATATTTTGGGAGGACTAAAACCTTCATTTACAAATCTGTCGAGCGTATGCTTGCCCGCAGATCCGCGGGAATTGTAGCGATTTCCGAAGAGCAGCGACGTGAACTGGCCGAGGTGCACAAGATCTGTAAAGGTCACAAGATCAAAGTCATTCCACTTGGTTTCGACTTGGCACAATTTGCCTCAGAAAAAGAGGCAAAAAGAAAAATCACGCGTGAACGACTCGGGTTGAATGATGACACAGTTGCCGTTGCGATCATTGGTCGTCTGGCTCCGATCAAAGACCACGATTTTTTTCTGAGAGTAGTGGAAAAGGTCCTTTCAGGTTCCGGGGCTGATGTACATTTCTTTATTGTGGGAGACGGTTCAGAAAGGGAAAGGATCGAAGAACAAGTAGATCGGTTGAATGAAAAGTTTGGACGCAGGATCACCATGACCTCTTGGGTGACGGACATCGATACGTTCAATGCGGGAATGGATATCATCTGCCTGACTTCCAAGAACGAGGGAACTCCAGTCAGTCTGATAGAGGCTCAAGCGACTGGGATACCCGTGATCTCAACGGATGTGGGAGGGGTTAAAGATGTTGTTTCAGAGGGTGAAACCGGATTTATTGTGCCCGTTGGGGATCTCGAGCAATACTCGGAAAAACTGGAACTTTTGATCGAAAATGAAAAAATCCGAGAAAAAATGTCACAAAACGGATGGAACTTCGTAAGAGAAAAATTTCACTATACAAGACTAGTGAAAGATATGGAGGCATATTACCTTGAATTGCTTGAACAAAAAGGAGGCAAGAAATGAAGTTCAGTAGTATCATTTCCTTCGCGGCAGCACTGATGTTGTTGTGCGTAATGAACGGTTGTGCGATCAACAGCAATCTTATGTTCAAGGAGCCGAAAGGTGACCAGGCCATCGCCGATTCGATTCCGTTGCATCCCAAAGGGGATTACAGGATCTCCATCGATGACAAACTAACCTTTACCCTTGCGACCAATGAGGGTAAACGCATTGTTGAATCGCTGAGTGGCGTCTCTTCGGGGGTTCAGATTTCAGGTGCACAAATTCAGGAATATGTGGTCAGGAAGAGCGGGAAAGCCGAATTCCCCGTAATCGGAGAGGTTCATGTTGCCGGTTTGACCGTTGCTCAATGTGAGGATACGCTGGAGTCGCATTTTGAATCACAGTATCAGGATCCCTTTGTTCAGGTACGAATTACCAATCAGCGGGTGATCGTATTTCCCGGAAATGGAGGCGATGCCAAAGTGGTCCCGCTCATGAACAATAATACTACATTGATGGAAGCTCTTGCTCAGGCAGGAGGGATAACAGAGCGAGGAAAGGCCAGATCGGTCAAGGTGATGCGTATTGAAGAGGGACAAAGAGAAGTGTATAAGATCGATCTTTCAACAATAGACGGATTGAAATATGCAGATATGATCGTTCAGGGTAATGATTACATCTATATTGAGCCCAATGCGGACATTGCAAAAGGTGTTGTGCGTGAAATTGCACCTGTGCTTTCGATACTTTCCAGTGCGCTGGTGATTTTTACCTTTCTTACAAATTAATTCGGTTTGAGTAATAAGTCGATCATAATCAATAAGGAATACGACCCGGTCATTCTGCAAACCGTGATCAAACGCTACTGGTGGTGGCCAGTGGTATTTGTTATGTTGTTCTTTGCTTTGGCATACGCCTTTTTACGCTACACCAAACCGACTTACGAATCGTCACTCGTTCTTCAGATCGATAATAAAGACCTTTCCAGGGAACTTATCGAATTGGAGAATATTAACAACAAAGAAGATGACATCTCTTCAGAGATAGAATTGATGAGGTCTCAGTTCCTTTTTGAGAAAGCGATCCAGAAGATCAATTACAACGTTAGCCTTTTTTCCAAAGGGCAGGTGCTGACCGAGGAAAAATACAATTCCAGTACATTCAATGTCCAGCCATACGCTCTGAAGGATTCATTTTTGATCAACGTACCGATCAATGTCAATTTCGACGGGACTAATGTAGCATTGTCGTATTCGTATGCAGGCAGTAATTACAGCATTACAGGAAAACTCAATGAACACCTGGTGAACAAGCATTTTGACCTGGTGGTAAAATCACCGGATCCGGCTTCTTTTCAAGATGATTCGGAGGAAAATGAGCTTTTTTTCATCTTCAACAGCGTGGCGACATTTGCGGCCAGGTACTTGCCGAATCTTCAGGTCTTTCCTGTAGATCCTGTGGCAAAAACTGTACAAGTCACCTTCAAAAGCAATAATCCTCAACTCTGTCACGATATTACAATGGCTGTGGCAGAAACGTTCATAGAATACGACGAAGACATTAAACGTAAAGGATCCGAGAACATTCTGAGTTTTATCGATCAGCAGCTCGATTCACTGGTCAGTGAATTGAAAAGTTCTCAGGATAGTTTGATGGAATATCAGCGAAAATCAAATTTACCTGACCCCGAAATTGCCGGTGTTAATCTTTCAGGAAACATTACCGAACTTCAGGAACAGCTTTTCACATTGGATGAAGAAATAAGATCATTGAACTACGTCAACAAGAAACTTCAGAGTGATCCGAACAGGCTGGATGTATATCGCCTTCTTCCGGAAATGTTGGGTAAGAGTTACGAGCAGGCATTGTCAACTCAGATCAATACACTTCATGATCTCCTCGAAAAAAAGGAGGACCTGTTATTTCAGGTGACCGATGATAACTCTGAGATCAAGTCTATTAATTCGCGGATCCAGGTTCGACTCAACGGTATTCGTAAAAGTATCGGGACCATTCTTGACAGGCTATACACCAGTCACAAGGTGATCAGAGATAAGATCGCAGCAAATGAAGCGGAGTACTTTAAACTGCCGGAGAAGAAGATGGAGTTCAGCCGCCTGAAGAATATTCAGGATCTTAACGAGAAATACTTCACCCTGTTCACGGAAAAAAAGGTTCAGATCGCGATCTCCGATGCCGGTTTTGCTTCGAATAACCGAATACTGACCAGGCCGGCAGTCAATAACATTCCGGTTTCACCGAACAGAAAACTGATTTATACCACTTTTACCATGTTCGGAGTGGTCCTCGGACTTGCGATCATGTTCTTCCGATACTTGACGTTCAATGAGATCAATATGCTCGATGATCTTCAGCGACTTCTTCCGGAAAAGGCTACAATACTTGGAGGAGTGCCATTGCAGCGGGCGGAGATGGAATTCTCCCAACTGGTTGTCGGCGATTCACCGAAATCCATGATGGCAGAGTCCTTAAGGAAGATTCGGACGAATCTCAGTTATATCAATCCGAACTACAAGACCATCGCCATTTCTTCGTCGGTTTCCGGAGAAGGTAAAACCTTTGTGGCTCTCAATCTCGCAGGTATCATTGCACTTTCGGGTAAGAAAACGATCCTTCTGGATCTGGATCTCAGAAAGCCAAAGGTCCACCTCGGTCTGAATGCAGACAACTCAAAAGGGATGAGCGGTTTGATCGTGGGGCAATGCACACTTGAAGAATGTATCAAGAAATCCCAAATAGAAAATCTTGATTTTATAACTGCAGGTCCGATTCCGCCCAATCCGTCTGAATTGTTGTTAAGTGATCGCTTTCAGGAACTTGTGGAAGAACTCAAAAGATCCTATCAGGTTATTATCATTGATAACCCTCCGATAGGACTTGTGTCAGATGGAATTAAGAACCTGACTGAAGCGGATATTCCGATCTATGTCTTTAAATCACATTTTTCCAAGCGCGTTTTTGCCCACAGACTGCGCGAACTGTTCGAAATGCAACACCTGGAACGCCTGAATGTGATCCTCAACGGTATTCAGGTCACCAAGAAGGCAGGTTACGGCTATGGTTATGGTTATGGTTACGGGTATTATGATAATGATGCCCAAACCCTCAAAGAACGGGTAATTGAGTTTTTTAAGAATCGTTTCGTACGACTTTTAAAAAAGAAGAAATGAGATTCATCGAAACAGGAATAAAAGGGCTACTGATCATTGAGCCGAAGGTTTTTGGTGATCACCGGGGATATTTCTTTGAATCATTTCACAGGCAGAAATTCAGTGAGGCTGTTGGATATGAGGTCAGTTTCGTGCAGGATAATGAGTCCATGTCGGGAAAAAGAGTCTTAAGAGGGCTGCATTTCCAGAAACCACCTTATGCTCAGGGAAAACTGGTTAGGGTAATACAAGGGAGTGTACTTGATGTGGCTGTCGATATCCGAAAGGATTCTCCAACGTATGGACAACATTTCACACTTGAACTTTCTGCCGTGAACAAACTTCAACTCTGGATTCCCGAGGGTTTCGCACATGGTTTCGCTTCACTTGAAGATGATACTATTTTTCAGTATAAATGCACTAACTACTATTCACCTGAAAATGAAGCATGTATTGCATGGAATGACCCCGATCTTCGAATAGACTGGAAAACAAATGATCCGCTCATATCAGAGAAAGATAAAAATGGTGTAAATTTCGGCGATTTTTTAACTTCATTTTAGAAAACACTGATTCGCGTGATCTGGAGTTTTATCGCTGGCGGAATTCTGTTATCCCTTGTTTGTAACGAGGTGTTGCTGCGTTTTTCCCAGTCGCTTGGAATAAGAAACAAGAATGACGTGGTCATTCGATGGAGCAACCAGTCAAAACCTTCGTTGGGTGGGGTCAGCTTCTTTGTGGTCTTCATCTTTTCCACTTTTGCAATTATTATGGTTCAGGAGCAGACCAATATTTTCCACAATCTGGAATACGGTCTGGAATTCACCGGTTTATTTATTGCGTCATGTCTGGCTTTTCTAATGGGTTTGGCAGATGATGCCTACAATACCAGGCCCTATTTCAAGCTTTTTATTCAGATCTCCTGTGGAGTGTTGTTTGTTGCTACCGGTACCGTCATCGACCTTACCCATGTTGAATACGTGGATTGGGCACTTACAGTGATCTGGGTAGTGGCTGTCATGAATTCCCTGAATATGCTTGACAATATGGATGGAATCACCGGCACTACGGTTCTTTTCATTGTTCTTTCCTGTCTGGTCAGCCATTGGATGCTTTCAGGCGTGAATACAGATGTCTGGTCCTTGATCATGCTTGCTGTTGTAGGTGCATTGATCGGTTTTCTGCGGTTCAACATCAATCCGTCAAAGATTTTCATGGGCGATGCCGGTAGTCAGTTCATAGGGCTTTTTGTCTCTTTCTTCGCAGTGAAATTCCTTTGGAATGTGGGGCCGGTAACTGAAAATCATTCCTGGACAGGTCTTGTGATTACACTGGTGGCTTTTGCACCTGCTGCTGCCGATACGCTGACTGTTGTGATCAATAGGATAAAAAGGGGACAGTCTCCGATGTTGGGAGGAAAGGATCATACCACTCATCATCTTGTGTATGCGGGCTTTCGTGACAGACAGGTGTGGTATATTTTCACAGGGATAGCGGTACTTTCATCCCTTATTGCCATCGCAATGATCAATATGGTCAGATTGAATATGATCTATCCTGCAGCGTTTGGATTGATCTATTTCCTCATCGTGTTTTTTATTCTTTACAGGAACACCAGGAAATTCCCTGAACCTAAACGTTAGAACACGGGAATTTGGTAATTTCGAATGCTCGCATAGAATGCCTGAGCATGATCAATTCACATTTCGTGAACACCTATGTCAAGTGAGGAAGGATATATTGAGATCTATGGTGCCCGTGAACACAATCTGAAGAATGTCGATCTGCGCATCCCCAGAAATCAACTTGTGGTATTCACAGGTTTGAGCGGGAGCGGAAAGTCGTCATTGGCATTTGATACCATTTTTGCCGAAGGGCAGCGTCGCTATATCGAAACTTTCTCTTCGTATGCCCGCCAGTTCTTAGGCGGACTGGAACGCCCGGATGTAGATAAAATCGAAGGTCTTTCACCTGTTATCTCGATCGAACAAAAAACGGTTTCCAGGTCTCCCAGATCCACTGTCGGGACCATCACAGAGGTGTATGACTTTCTCAGATTGCTTTATGCACGAGTCAGCATGGCTTATTCCTATGAAACAGGAGAGAAAATGGTCAAGTATTCCGACGATCAGATCGTGGACTTGATCATTGACCGGTATAACGATAAGAAAGTGGTGCTTCTCGCACCAAAGATCAAAGGAAGGAAAGGACACTACAGGGAGCTTTTCGAACAGATCCTTAAAATGGGCTTCACCAAGGTTCGGGTGGATGGTGAACTGAAGGATATTGAGAAAGGAATGAAACTCGACCGCTACCGCATCCACGATATCGAGATCGTGATCGACAGGTTGCTGATCAGTCCAAATGACCGCAAACGCATCTATGACTCAGTTGTGACCTCCATGCGTCACGGAAGTAAGGCGATGATGGTCATGGATTTTGAGACGGGTGAGGTAAGGCATTTCAGTCGTGCGCTGATGTGTCCCACCAGCGGGATCTCTTATCCGGAGCCGGAGCCCAATCTGTTCTCATTCAATTCTCCTTATGGAGCCTGCCCGACATGCAGCGGTCTTGGGGAAGTATCCGAAGCGGACATAGACAAGATCATTCCAGATCCCTCTCTGTCGATTAAAAAGGGAGGTTTAGCCCCATTAGGTGAATACAAGCATACCTGGATCTTCGAAAAGATCAATGCGTACCTCACCCAGGAAGGTTACTCACTGACTACACCGCTTGAAGATATTCCGGAAGATGTGCTAAACGTTCTGCTCTATGGGAATGAAGATATGGAACGTTCGCGCAAAAGTACAGTGATCACTTTTGAAGGCATCATCAACTTTGTGACGCGCCATTCCGATGAGAGTTCAGCCGCAATCCAGCGCTGGGCACAGAGTTTCATGAACCGAAAGGCATGTACGACCTGCGAAGGAACGCGTTTGAAGAAAGAAGCACACTATTTCAAGATAGGAGACAAGCACATCGGCGAACTTGCCTCAATGGACCTTTCTGAATTGGGGAATTGGTTCGAGGGTTTAGAGGAATTGCTCAACGATGATCAGAAACTGATCGGTACTGAGATCCTCAAGGAGATCCGAACGCGCCTGAACTTTATTCTCGAGGTGGGGTTGAATTATCTGACCCTGCACCGTTCCGCCAGAACATTGTCTGGAGGAGAGGCGCAGCGGATCAGACTCGCTACACAGATCGGTTCAGAGTTGATGAACGTACTCTATGTGCTGGACGAGCCTTCGATCGGCCTTCATCAGCGCGACAATACCCGACTGATCAATTCATTGAAGAAATTACGTGATACCGGAAACAGTGTGATCGTTGTCGAGCACGACAAGGAAATGATCGAGGCGGCAGATTTTGTGGTGGATATTGGTCCGGGAGCAGGGATCCATGGCGGACAGATCATCAATGCCTGCCCTATCTCTGAGTTAAGTTCGGTCGATTCGATGACGACCAAATACCTTCGTGGAGAGATGAAGATCGAAGTTCCCGAAAAGCACCGAAAAGGGAATGGTAAATTCATTGAGCTTTTTGGGGCATCTGGTCACAACCTCAAGGATGTAAATCTGAAGATCCCGCTCGGAACATTTACCTGCATAACGGGAGTTTCCGGTTCAGGAAAATCCTCCCTGATCAACCAGACACTTTATCCGATCCTGTTGGCCCACATTTACAACGGAGTGCGAAAACCATTGCCTTACAAGGAGATCAAAGGTCTCGGGAACATCGATAAAGTGATAGAGATCGACCAGAGCCCGATAGGTCGTACACCGCGCTCCAACCCGGCGACCTATACGAAGGTCTTTGATGAGGTTCGCTCGCTGTTTACCGCATTACCGGAGTCTCAGATACGTGGTTACAAGGCCGGACGATTTTCATTTAATGTTGCAGGCGGACGATGTGAAACGTGCAGTGGAGGAGGATTAAAAGTGATCGAAATGAACTTCCTTCCGGATGTCTATGTAGAATGTGAGACCTGCAACGGTAAACGCTATAATCGTGAGACGCTTGAAGTAAGGTTCAAAGGTAAATCGATTGCGGATGTGCTGGATATGACGATTGAAGATGCTGTTCACTTCTTTGAGTCGATCCCGAAGATCCATCGTCCGCTGGCAACCCTGGAATCGGTCGGATTGGGCTACATCAAACTTGGTCAACCATCCACGACGCTTTCAGGGGGTGAAGCGCAGCGGATCAAACTCGCTTCAGAACTTTCTAAAAAGAGTACCGGGAACACCTTTTACATCCTGGATGAACCATCCACAGGTTTGCATTTTGAAGACATCCGTCACCTTTTGGCGGTATTACAGCGTTTAGCCGATGAAGGTAATACCGTGCTGGTCATTGAGCACAATCTGGATATCATTAAGGTTGCCGATCATCTGGTGGATGTTGGACCTGAGGGAGGAAGGGGTGGTGGCCAGATCACCGCAACGGGTACACCTGAAGTAGTGGTCAAAAAATACTATCAAACTTCACATACCGCTCGCTATTTGAAGGAGGAGTTGGAGAGGTAACGTTTTGCGTGCAGGCGCTCGTAACCCTGTGTTGCGCCTGCGGCAGGGTTATGGCGCTTGCACGCTGTTAAGGGCTGGCTTATTCCTTAATCACTTTAAATGTCTGTTTCACATTTTCTCCTATACTGAA
>Ga0315904_10010672_pt1 | contig 11834 bp, 10 predicted proteins | sample LakEriMetagenome_6_FD_203529 | JGI IMG/M metagenome (GOLD analysis project Ga0315904, IMG submission 203529) | Freshwater fungal communities from buoy surface, Lake Erie, Ohio, United States - Buoy 12 MA120 | ecosystem: Environmental > Aquatic > Freshwater > Lake | place: USA: Lake Erie, Ohio...
CCCGGGCATGTCTGGGATCCGCGCGCGCAACGGCCCGAATTATGGTCCTTGTTCAATACTCGCATCCATCAAGGGGAAAGCATGCGCATTTTTCCCCTGTCGAATTGGACGGAATATGATGTTTGGGATTACATCGCGGCCGAGGATATTCCGGTTGTACCGCTTTATTTTGCAGCACCGCGCCCTGTGGTGCGCCGCGCTGGCACCTGGATCATGCTGGATGATGAACGGCTGCCGCTAAACCCTGGTGAGGCGCCGGAGACGAAAATGGTCCGCTTCCGTACCCTTGGCTGCTACCCGCTTTCCGGTGCGGTTGAAAGCACTGCGGCCAGCCTGGCCGAAATCATCGCGGAAATGCGCGCAGCGCGCAGCAGCGAACGCGAAGGCCGTTTGATTGACAGCGACTCGGAAGCTTCAATGGAGCGCAAAAAGCGTGAGGGTTATTTCTGATGTCGGCCCAACGCGATTTGTTGCGCTTCATTACCTGCGGTTCGGTGGATGATGGCAAATCTACCCTGATCGGTCGGCTATTGCATGAATGCGGGTTGATTTTTGACGATACGCTGGAAGCGCTTAGCCGCGATAGTCGTCGCCACGGCACGACCGGCGCGGATATTGATTTTGCCCTGCTGCTGGACGGGCTTGAGGCGGAGCGCCAGCAAGGGATTACCATTGATGTCGCCTATCGCTATTTCGCCACATCACGCCGCAGCTTCATTGTCGCTGATACGCCTGGCCATGAGCAATACACCCGCAATATGGCGACCGGGGCTTCCACCGCATCGCTTGCCATCATTCTGATTGATGCTTCCAAGGGCTTGCTGCCGCAAAGTAAGCGCCATTCGCTGATCTGTTCGCTGCTTGGCATTCGGCATCTTGTGCTTGCGGTCAACAAGATGGATCTGATCAGCTTCGACGCTGATCGCTACGCCGCCATTGTGGAAGCCTACACGGATTTTGCCACAAAACTTAATTTCATTGATATCACCGCCATCCCGCTCAGCGCCCGCATGGGGGATAACGTCACCAGCGCATCAGGTAATATGTGCTGGTATCAGGGGCCAAGCCTGCTGCAGCATCTTGAAGAAATTGATGTGCTATCAGATGAGGCGGTCAAGCCCTTTCGCTTTCCGGTGCAATGGGTCAATCGGCCCGATGCCAATTTTCGCGGCTATGCCGGCACCGTTGTTTCCGGGCAAGTAAAGGCAGGTGAGAATATACGCGTGGCCGGTAGCGGCCGTAACGCCAAGGTGCAACGCATCGTCACTGCTGATGGCGATTTGGCTGAAGCAAATGCCGGACAGGCTGTGACACTGGCCCTTGATGAGGAAATTGATATCGCCCGCGGGGACCTGCTGGTAGCGCCAGAGGCACCACCCGAAATTGCCGATCAATTCGCGGCCGATATTCTCTGGCTGGGGACTGACCCAATGCTGCCGGGCCGGGATTACCTGCTGCGCATCGGTCAGGATTGGGCTCAGGCGCGCGTCACGTCTATCAGGCATGGGATTGATGTGAATACGGGGGATCATGTGGCGGCGCGGACGCTTCAGATGAATGATCTTGGGCTTTGCCATCTTTCGACCCTGAAGCCGATAGCCTTCGATAAATACAACGAAAATCGCGCAACCGGCGCCTTTATCCTGGTGGATCGCTTCACGCATGAAACCGTTGCAGCCGGCATGATCCGCCACGCGCTCCGGCGTGCCAGCAACATCCATCGCGCTGACTTCACCATTGACCGAACTGCGCGTGCGGAGCGAAACGGCCAGCGTCCGTTGCTTCTATGGTTCACAGGCCTGTCAGGGTCGGGCAAATCCACCATTGCCAATCTCGTGGAACAGGCGCTGTTCACAGCCGGGCGACATTGCTACAGCCTGGATGGCGATAATATCCGCCACGGTCTGTGCCGAGACCTCGGCTTCACCGCTGCGGATCGCGTTGAAAATATCCGTCGCGCTGGCGAAGTTGCCAAGCTGATGATGGATGCTGGCCTTATCGTGCTCGCTTCCTTCATCTCACCCTTCCGGGCGGATCGGCAAATGCTGCGTGAATTGGTAGGTGCCGAGGAGTTCCTCGAAATTCATGTTGATGCCTCAATTGAAACCTGCATGGCACGCGATCCCAAGGGGCTTTACGCCAAGGCAAAGGCTGGTTTGATCCCGAATTTCACCGGCCTTGGCAGCCCTTATGAGCCGCCAGAGCACCCTGATATTCGCTTGAAGACAGGCGAATGGACCGCCGATCAATGCGCCGAACAGGTGCTACACATGCTGCGCGCCAAGTGTATCGCCTGCTAAGCAGCCTACAATGCCAGCTTCATGCCCTCATGGCTCGCGACAAAACCAAGGCTTTCGTAAAACCGCCGCGCTTCGGGCCTAGTCTTGTCAGTGGTAAGCTGCACCAACCCACAGCCACGCGCACGGCATTCCGCAATGGCCCAGGCGAACATTTGCCGGCCAAGCCCATCGCCGCGCCGGTCGGTGGCAATGCGCACGCTTTCAATCTGGCCGCGCCACATTCCAAGCCGTGAAAGCCCAGGAATGAAACTGAGTTGCAGGCAGCCAATCACGCACCCGGCATCTTCCACCACCGCCAGATATTGATTGGCGTCGGCGACAATGGCGGCGAAGGCCGCGCTATAGGCAGGGTTGGGTGGGTCAGCGGCATCTTCGCGCCCCTGACCCAGCCTGTCATCGGCCAAAAGCGCGATGATGGCGGGCAAATCCGCCGGCGTGGCGCGGCGAAACAGCAGCGCCACGCAGCCGCGCCTCAGATCTTCACGCGATCCGGCGCAACCCAGCTCAGCGGGTCCTTCCAGATCACCTGATCGGTGGTGACGGGACGATCCAGCCGGTTCATGCCGCGCAGCTGATCAATCGCGCGCTGCATGAAGGCAACGCTGTCGCCAGTCAGGTTCATGCGATATTCGACCTTGCCCATCAGCTCAGCCACGAAGGCGCGATCCTGACGGAGGAAGCGCGCCACATGCTGCACGGCCTGTTCGCGATTGCTGGCGGCGAATTCGGTTGCTTGCACCAAGGACCGCATGAGCCTTTCGGTCGTGGCGCGATTGGCTTCCGCCCAGCCCTTGTTGACATAGACGTAATTGCTTTGAATCGCGATCTGGTCGTTGCTGAGCAGAATCTTGCTGCCTGGAATGGCGCGGGTGCCGCGGGTCGGCCAGGGTTCCCACACTACAAAGGCGTCAATATTGCCGCGTTCCATGGCCGCGACCATCTCAGGCGCCTCGACATTCACGATGGTGTAATCGGCCTGGTTGAGGCCAAGCTTCGCCACCACGGAAAGCCAGAAGGTTTCGCTGCCGGTGCCGCGCGCAACACCAACACGCTTGCCCTTGAGCGCTTCCATATTCTCAACACCACGGCCCACGACAGAAAGCCAGCGCATCAGCGCCACACCTTCGGCAACGGCCACCACATTGGCATCGCGCACATGGGCGGAAACGCCGGCCTGTTCGGCGCCATAGGCGGAATTGATCTGATTGCCGATCAGAAAGGCGATCATCGCGCTGCCGGAAGGCCCGGTATTCACCGTGACATCCAGGCCATTGCGTTCAAAGAAGCCACCTTCCTTCGCGATGTAGAATTGCGCGAAGGAAGGATCAACACCGGTCGCGATGGTGATCTTGGTGGGTGCCTGCGCCGAAGCGGGCAGGATATAGGCGCCGGCAGCGGCGGCCGGCAGCGCCAGAAGTGAACGACGAAGCATGGTGAAATCTCCCTTTACACGGTTGCGTTGAAGCGCCCCGCAAAGGCGCGGATCAGAAAGCGAAAACTACGATCGGTCGCAAAGCCCAGCAGCCCAAGTGCCACCAGCGCCACAAAAATATCCTCGATCTGCATGAAAAGCCGTGCATCCCAGAGCATTTTGCCAAGCCCATCATTGGAAGCGATCAGCTCAGCCGCCACAATGGTGACGAAGGCATTGGACATCGCAAGCCGCATGCCCGTCAGGATATAGGGCACGGTCGCCGGCAGCGCGACCAGACCAAATACCTGCCAGCGATTGGCGCCGAGGCATTGCGCGGCGCGTATCTTGTCCCGCCCCACCGCACCCACGCCGGCAGCGGTTGAGATGATGACAACGAAGATGGTGGTATAGGCAATCAGGAAGACCTTGCTTTCCTCCCCAATGCCAAACCAGATCACCGAAACCGTGATCATGGCGACAGCCGGGATGAAGCGGAAGAATTCAGTCCAGGGTTCCAGCAGCCAGCGAACTGGCTTGAAGGACCCAATCGCGAGCCCAACCGGGATGCCAATGGCCGATCCCAGCAAAAACCCCTGCGCGATGCGCTTCAGCGATGCGACGATCTGTTCTTGCAGAATGCCATCTTCAATCAGCATCCAACCGCGTGCCAGCACGGGTCCCGGTGGCGGGAACAGGGTGGATTTCACCAAATAGGTGGCGGCCAGATGCCAAATCAGGAACAGCAGACCAAAGCCCGCGATATAGCCGGCAATGGTGGTCAGGCGTTCAGTGCGCACCGTGAATCTCATCATGGATAAGGCCATGCACATCGCGGAAGACCCGCATGAAGTCATCTGATGTGCGTTCACGCGGGAAGGGCAGATCAACCGGCACAATGGCCTTCAGCGTGCCCCCCGGTCCGCGCCGCATGACACCGATACGGGTGGCCAGCGCGCAGGCTTCTTCAATGTCATGGGTGATAAACAGGACGGTCTTTTTCGTCTCGGCCCAAATCCGGCTGAGCTCCCCCTGCAGCACCGCGCGGGTCATGGCATCCAGCGCGCCGAAGGGTTCATCCATCAGCAGCATGCGCGGGTCATTCGCCAAAGCGCGCGCAATCTGGATGCGCTGCTTCATGCCGCCCGAAAGCTCCGAAGGGTGCTTCGCCCCCTGCCCGTTCAGGCCCACCATCCGCAGAAAATGTTCCGCCTTGCTGCGGCGTTCGGCCTTGCCCATGCCACGCAACCGCAAGCCAAAGCCGATATTGTCCAGCGCCGTCAGCCAATCATACAGGCTGTCATGGCCCTGAAACACCACACCGCGATCAGCACCAGGCCCCTGCACCGGTGCGCCATCCAGCAGAATGCTGCCGGCGGTCGGTGCTTCAAACCCGGCCACCATATTCAGCACCGTTGTCTTGCCGCAGCCTGAAGTGCCGAGCAGGCAGAAGAATTCGCCCTCCGCCAAGTCAAGGGAGAAATCGCGCACGGCTTCCCAGGCACCTGTCCGGCCCGAAAACACCTTGCCCACGCCCTGAAGCGATACCAACGCCACTTCCGCCCCCTGTGTTACACGCCCCATCTAGGGGCAGCCACCCAAACCGGCAACCCGGCTTCACGGCCCGGCATGCCGGGTCTAATCTCGCCCCAGTGCAGCAGCAGCGCAGAAGCAGGAGGAATGCCAGATGCCGAATATGCTTGAAGGTAAGGTTGCCATTGTCACCGGCGCCGGGAACGGGATTGGCCGGGAAATCGCCATTATGATGGCGGGCCAGGGTGCCAAGGTCATCATCAATGATGTGGGCGCATCACTGTCAGGCGAAGGCCTGGATGCGACGCCGGCGCAGCAAACCAAGGCAATCATTGCCCAAAACGGCGGCACGTCCGAAATCTGCACCGATAGCGTCGCCACCTGGGCCACCGCACAAAAGATCGTGCAATCGGCCATGGATCACTTCGGCCGCATTGATATTGTTGTGAATAATGCCGGCATTCTGCGCGACCAGATTTTCCATCGCATGACCCCGGAAGAATGGGATGCCGTGATTGCCGTGCATCTTTCCGGGTCCTTTTATGTCTCCCGCGCGGCGGCGACGCATTTCCGCGCCCAGCAATCGGGCGCCTATGTGCATATGTCGTCCACCTCGGGCCTCATTGGCAATTTCGGTCAGGCGAATTACTCGGCGGCCAAGCTTGGCATTGTGGCTTTGTCCAAATCCATCGCACTCGATATGGCGCGGTTTGGCGTGCGGTCCAATTGCATCGCCCCCTTCGCCTGGAGCCGGATGACAGGCTCGATCCCTGCCGAAACGCCGGAACAGAAGCGTCGCGTGGAACGCATCATGCGCATGACGCCGGATAAGAATGCGCCGCTCGCGGTGTTCCTCGCTTCCGATGCGGCGAAGGATGTGACGGGGCAAATCTTCTCGCCACGGATGAATGAGATCTTCGTCTACAGCCAATCCCGCCCGATCCGCGGCATTCACCGCAGCGAAGGCTGGACCCCGGAAATGATCGAAGAATATGCGCTGCCCGCGCTGAAGCCCGCTTTCTCGGCGCTTGAGCGTTCCGGCGATGTCTTCTGCTGGGACCCGGTCTGAAGTCGCTTCTTCCTGCCGCTCTGGCGCTGCTCGTCCTGGGATCAGGGCGCGCAGCCGCCACGGCGCCGGAGATTCTGGCGGCAGCGCAGCGCCTGCCGCCAAGCGGCGCCCTGGAAGCGATTGATGCGGCGGCGTCCTGCGCCTTCGCGCCCAATGCGCGCCATCTTGGGCCATTGCCGGCGCGGCTTGCCTGGTCTCGTCCCGCAGCGGTGGTGATCTTTGCCGGGCTGGATGGTGTGCCGGAAGGGGACCGCGCCGTGCTGATCCGCCCCACGCGGGAATTGCTGGCGCGCCATGCAGTGCGGGAACGCATCAAGGCCGGGCGCATTTCGCTGCATGATCACGGCTTGAACACCCTGCCGGAGACCGCGCAGGAAATCGCCTTCCTGGCGCTGCATGTCGCGCCACCTGACGAACCACCCGAGGGCTGTGTGGCCCCCGCCCTGAATTGATGGATTGACCTTATGGATCGCCTTGCCTCTGCCCTGCTCAACCCACGCCGCATTGCGCTGATTGGCGGATCATCGGACCCGAAGCGCCTGACGGCGCGCGCGCAGGTCTATCTGCGCAAGCATGGTTTTACGGGTGAGCTTTTCCCAATCAATCCAAGTGCCGAAACCATCCTTGGCGAACGCGCCTATCCGCGGCTTGCCGATGTGCCGGGGGAGATTGATCTGGCTTATCTGCTGCTGGGTACGCAGCATGTGGAAGGCCAGATCGCGGCGGTTGCCGAAAAGCGCATTCCGGTGGCCGCGATCCTGGCCGATGGCTTTGCCGAAGCAGGGCCGGAAGGCCGCGCCTTGCAGGAAAGGCTTTTGGCAACAGCGAAAGCGGCGGGGGTGCGGCTGCTCGGGCCCAATTCCATGGGCCTTATCAATTTGAACGCGCGCACCGCCTGTTCGGTGAATGCGGCGCTGGAAGCCGATAGCCTGCCCGCCGGGCGCATCGCGCTGGTTTCGCAATCCGGTTCCATGATGGGTGCCATCATGGCGCGCGGCGCGCCGCGCGGGATCGGCTTTTCGCATTTGATCGGCACCGGCAATGAAGCCGATCTGACCGCGAGTGAAATCGCCGGCATGCTGGTGGAAGACCCGGGCGTGGATGCGGTGCTGCTGTTTCTGGAAGCGATTCGCGCGCCGGAAAAACTCGCCGCCGCAGCGCGCCGCGCCCATGAGCTCGGCAAACCGATCATTGCCTTCAAGCTTGGTCGTTCGAGCTTCGGCGCGGAGCTGGCGGGCAGCCATACCGGCGCGCTGGCGGGGTCGGATGCGGCGGCGGATGCCTTCTTCCGTGCCAATGGCATTGCGCGTGTGACGATGATTGAAGCGCTGTTGGAAGCGCCTGCCTCGTTCATTGGGCGGAAGCCCTTGGCCAATCCGCGACGCACCATTTCCGTCATGACCACCACGGGTGGTGGTGGTGCCATGGCGGTGGATGCCTTGGGCGTTGTCGGCATTGAAACCTGCCCGCCCGATGCCGCTGCCGTGGCCGGGCTGGAAGCCGCTGGCCTGCCGCATCATGGGCGGATGATTGATGTGACGCTGGCGGGCACGCGCGCCGATAAGGTGGAGGCGGCGCTTTCAGCCCTCGCCGCCGATGCGGGCACGGATATGGTGCTTTCCGTGGTCGGGTCTTCCGCGCAATTCCGCCCGCATGATGCGGTGGCGGGAATTACCGGCGCGGTGAAGGCAGGGCTTGGCAAACCCATCGCGGCCTTTCTGGTGTCGCAGGCCGATGCGTCGCTCCGGCTGTTGGGAGAGGCCGGCATCCCTGCCTTCCGCACGCCGGAATCCTGCGCCGATGTGATCCGCGCCTTTTTCGATTGGCGTGCGCCGCGCGCCGCGGCCCCAATGCCCACCATCAGCCACACCACCCCGGCCCATCCTGATGAGGCTGATGCGCGCCGGCTTTTCGCGGCTTTCGGCCTGGATAGCCCCTTTGCCGTCATGGCCGCGCCCGATGCGGTGCCGGCAGGGCTGCGTTATCCTGTGGCGCTCAAGATCCTCTCGCCCGATCTGGCGCATAAGACGGAAGTGGGTGGCGTGGCGCTCAATATTCCCGACCCGGTGGCGCTGGAGGCCGAGGCCGCTGCGATGCTGACACGCGTCAGGGCGCGCGCCCCGGCGGCGCGCATCACCGGGTTTTTGGTGCAGCCCATGGTGAAGGGCCTGGCTGAGGCGATTATCGGCTTCCGGCGAGACCCGGAGGCAGGGCCGGTGATCCTGGTCGGTGCCGGCGGAATCATGGCGGAATTGCACCGCGATACGGCGCTCCGCCTCGCCCCGGTGGATGAGGCAGAAGCGCGGGCCATGATCGCGGAGGTGAAGGGGCTAAAGCCACTCGCCGGCTGGCGCGGCCTGCCGCGTGGCGATTTGGATGCGCTGGCGCGCGCGGTGGTGGCGGCATCGCGCCTCGCGGCCCATCCGGGCGTGGCCGAGGCGGAAATCAACCCGCTGATCATCCTTGCCGAAGGCCAGGGCGTCACGGTGGCGGATGCCTGGGTGGTGCCCGCTTCCCCTTGATGCCGCGCGGTGCCAGTTTGGCGTGATGAAGCCCGAAGACCTGATCCGCGCCCGCTACGGCGCCCTGCCCTTCACCCCGCCCGAGGCGATTCCGCCCGCGCTTGCGGCGCTATTGGATCGGCGGGTGACGCGCCGTTATGCCGCTGAGACAGTGACTGATGCGCTCTTGGATACGGTATTGGCGGCGGGGCAATCCGCGCCTTCCAAATCCGATTTGCAGCAATATTCGATCATCGTGACGCGTGATCCGGTGAAGATCGCGAAAGTGGCGGATTGGATCGGCACCATGCCCTGGATCAAGGATGCGCCGGTCTTGCTGATTTTCTGCGGCGATATGCGGCGTGGTCAGGCGGCTTGTGTGCGGCATGGGCGCGAACATGCCAATAACAATGTGGATACCTTCCTGAATACGGCGGTTGATGCGGCGCTGGCGCTTGGTGCCACGATTGCGGCGGCAGAGGCAGCGGGGCTTGGCACCTGCCCCATTTCCTATGTGCGCAGCCATATCGAGAAAGTGGCGCCTTTGTTTGCGCTGCCGAAAGGGGTTTATCCGGTGGCAGGGCTTTCGCTTGGCTGGCCGGCAGCGCGCAATGACATCACGCCGCGCCTGCCGCCATCGGTGGTGATCCATCGCGAAGCCTATGCCAGCGCGGCGGAAGCGGAAGCGATTGCGGCTTACGATGCGCTGCGCCCTCGGCAAAAGCCGCGCTATCCGGAAATCCATGGGCCGGCGCCGGAAGGCTGCACCTGGTCCGAAAACGCCGCGCGTCAATTATCGGTGCCGGAGCGCTTTGGCTTCCGCGCCTGGTTGCGGAGCCGGGGGTTTGACCTTGACTGACCGCCCGCGTCGCGAAGACCCGACCGCCGATAATCCCGGTGGCGCCGATGCTGAAGGCAAGCGGAGCCCGCGCGCCCGCACCGCGCGCCCACGTGATGCCGCCAGCCTGATTGTCTGGCGCCAAAGCCGCAAAGGGCCAGAATTGCTGATGGGCAAGCGGCATGCCGGGCATCGCTTCATGCCTGATGTGATGGTGTTTCCCGGTGGGCGCGTTGATCCTGATGATCATCGCGGCCCTGCGATCAGTGAATTGCGTGAGGACGCCCGGCGCTTGCTGGAACGGCGCGCGACGCCAGCGCGGGCGCGCGCGCTTGGCATTGCGGCAGCGCGGGAATTGTTTGAGGAAACCGGGCTCGTTTTAGGTGAGAAGCGCGGCGATGGTGTCGCGGCGGCGCTCGGTGCCTTGGATTATTTGTGCCGCGCCATCACGCCCACGGGCCGGCCCATTCGCTTTCATGCGCGGTTTCTGGTGGCGCCGGCGGAAGCGGTGCATGGGGAGATAAAAGGTTCGGGCGAATTGGAAAAGCTTGGCTGGTACAGCCCGGAAGCGGCGCATGCCCATAATGTCGCAACCATCACGGCGCGGGTGATGGGGGAGTTTTTGGCCTGGCTTGCGCTGCCCGAAGCGGAGCGTGCCAAGCGCGAGTTGATCGTGTTTCGCGGCATGGATGACAGGCGGGTGGAGCGTTGAATGGCGGCTGACCCGCATGCTGCCATGCTGCAAGCAGCGCTTGCCTTGCAACAGCAGGGCAATTTCAAGGAGGCGCGGCGTAAATATGAAAGCATCATCGCGCGCGATCCGCGCAACTTCAACGCGCTGCAGCTTTGTGGCGTGGTGGCCTTGCAGCAGGAAGCCTATCGCGATGCGGTCAAGCTGATCCGGCGCGCCTTGGCGCTGCGCGGCAATGACGCACCGGTGCTGACGAATCTCGGGATTGCGTATCAAAAATTGGAGCAAACCGACGAAGCCCTGGAATGTTTCGATAAAGCCATCGCGGCCAAGGTGGATTTCGCCAGCGCGCATCATAATCGCGCGAATCTTTTGCGAGAGGCAAAGCGCCCCAAAGAAGCGCGGGAAAGCTATCATCGCGCCGTCGCGCTACAACCGGACAATTACCTTATTCATGCCAATCATGCCTCGGTGCTTTATGATTTGTATGAGTATGAAGCCGCGCTTGAAGCCCTGGGCAAGGCGCTGGAACTACGCCCGGATTATCCCACAGCGCATTTCCGCAAGGCCGAAATCCTCCTCGAATTGGGGAAACCAGAAGACGCGCTGAAAGCCTTTGACCGCGCCCTTGCCCTTCGCCCGGAGGAGGGCGAATTCCTGATCGGCCGCGGCAAGGCCCTGATGGCGCTGGACCGGCATGAGGAAGGACTTACCAGCCATCGCCGCGCCATTGAATTGGCACCCAAGAACGCCGCCTTCGTGCATGCCTCCGGCCTCGCTTTTCTGTCCATCAAGCGCATCAGGGCAGCGCTGGCCTGCTTTGAAGAAGCCCTGGCGCTGAAGCCTGATTATGTCGAAGCCCATGTCAGCTGCGCACAAATCCACAAGGATCTTGGGCTGAAGGACAAGGCCTTGGCCCAGGTGGAACGCGCCATCAAGGCCAAACCCGATGACCGGGACGCACTTCTCTGCAAGGGGTCCATCCTTGCGGTGGCCGATCGCACGGAGGAAGCGCTTGAAATCTATCAGGAACTGAGCAAGCGCGAACCCGATGATGCGCATGTGCAATTCCTGATCGGCCAGACCCTGAACGCGCTTCATCAGCGCGATGAAGCGGATTTGGCCTTGCGGCAGGCTGTCGCCCTCATCGCGGGCAAGGATGAAAACGCCGAACGGGTTCAAGCGATTTGCGCCGCCGTGAATAGGGTAAGCCTGCTGCCGGCAGCCTATCGCGATGAAGCGGAGCTTGTAACGCGGCGGGAGGAATTGCTGCGCGCCCTTCACCAGGCGCAGTCTCTTTTGCAAGAGACTGGTGCACACAGCAAGGCGATGGAATCCGCCTTCGCCACCACCGCCTTTGCCACCAATGGCTTTTACATCGCCTATCAACAGGAAAATGATGTGGCGCCGAATAGGCTGCTGTCAGATTGCATCAGCCGCATGCTCGCCATTCCGGAACACCCAGCGCGGGAGGCGCCGCGCAAGCCAGGC
>Ga0315904_10010673_pt1 | contig 11834 bp, 5 predicted proteins | sample LakEriMetagenome_6_FD_203529 | JGI IMG/M metagenome (GOLD analysis project Ga0315904, IMG submission 203529) | Freshwater fungal communities from buoy surface, Lake Erie, Ohio, United States - Buoy 12 MA120 | ecosystem: Environmental > Aquatic > Freshwater > Lake | place: USA: Lake Erie, Ohio...
AGCGCCGCAAACCTACTTATAAAGGCGCAGGAGGCAAAAAACCAGTATAAACATTTCGCACACAACGATAAAAACTGCCAGAATCAGGCAAAAGCAGCGATCAGGCGGCTTACACACCCCAATTGAGCGGTCATCCACCAACAAGGAGCATTAATAGAAGGATTCTGTCTGTCATTAAGACTTTTTAAGCAGGTCTTAAGCCCTATTTAAGGTCGAAAAAATTGCCAGCCTGCACGATTCGGTACTTTTGTACAGACGTTGAAAAGTGAAAACCAATCAGCGTTTTACCAATACCTAGTAAAAACACAAACCAATTATCCTATGGCAAAAAGCTACCCAAAGCTCTTGTCGACACTGTTATCAGCTATGCTGATGTTTACAGCAGCCAATGCGCAGTTTCTTACGCTGGGCACTTATAACAGTAACGGTAAACCCAATTATCTCATAGTTCCTGGAGATGTGATTACCAATGATTTTCGAACAAGAATCAACAACACTTTACCAGAGTCAAGGCCTGTTCCTACGTACAATCCCAGATTGATTTCGGACACTGTTCCTGAAACCATTCAGGCCAATTGTAATATCGATGTATGGGTAAGCTTTGTGCATGAAGGTGCTTCATACAGAAACGTACTTGGTTTTTACACTTATACCGGCGCAACACCAGCAACGGCACCTGCCAATAATCAGGTAAGACTGATTTTTCCGAATGCATCTAGATCAGGTGATGGTGGCGAACTGAATGCCGGCGACAAAGTATATCTCGGCAATTTCCCTTCAGGCACCAAGATTGCATTTGTGTTGTATTCGAATGGCTGGAATGGTTCTGCTCCTACAGTAGGTAATGGTGCCATTTGGTCTGTGTCTTCATGGAATACCGCAGTAGCAAACCCATTGAGAAGAAAGCATATGGTGATGGTGACAGACTCTGTGACCAACAGAATTGTACTGGGTTTTGAAGATATCCGCAGAGACCTTGGCGGTGATCAGGACTTTAACGACTGTCTTTTTTATGTAACCACCAATCCTATCAATTGCGATAACAGAAGCAGTATCCCCATTCTTAACCCTAATGGAACTATTGTATATTCAGGCAATACCGGTGGCGTTGAAAGTAAGAGTCTGGGCGATATCATCGGCAAACGCAACTACAACAAAGCAATCAATAATGAATTCGGTACTGTAGACTATCAGCGCTTCACAGAATTGCCTTCAACAGGTAAAATGAAAATGCTGGCAACTACCGATGCTACTACCAACGTAGCCGGCGCCCTGAGCCTTTCAGAATTGATGCCTGCTAAAATGATTGATCCCGGTTATAAATTATTCCTCACTTCTCCAACTGATTTAACTGGCTTTACCAATGCCAAAGAAGTGATTTCAATCGACTTCACGCAGAACAACGAATGTAAAGCAGTAGCTTTTGCAACGAAGACAAGTGGCGAAGTATACAACCACACCAAGCCAGTATGCGACCGCTTAAGAGGTGCCGAACTGATTGGCATGGAAAACTTCAATCTTTATGGTTTAGACTTTGTACGCTATACACTCAGACGTGAAAATGGTGCGATTGAGTTTGCTACCAGTTTCTCTGTAGGTATGAAGAGTGGCAGAAACAGCTATACTTTCCAATCAAACTGGCTGAATCAGAATTATCAGAACGATGAAGTGATGTACAATTTCCAATTATGGGCTGCAGCACCTCACCTGGTAACTGATATGATGATTGATGTACTAGACAAACTCAACGGCAGTATGAAAGTGCAGCAAATCAAGGTTGCCGGATTGCCTCAGACTTATGTGCTGGCAGGCAAACGTGCAGGCAACACCTTGAATCTGCGCATCAACAATACAACAAGTGCGACTACCGCTCACCTCGAAATGGCTGAAAAAGCGAACGAAAAAGCTGCAGTAACCAAGCGACTGATTCCTGTTACTTTGAATGCGAAAGGTCAGACACAAGTAGCTGTTCCGGTTGGCGATTTCTATGAAACAGATATCAAAGTATATGTAAACGGCACGTTGGAAGATGCCTTATACATGGCCGATGGAGGCTGGGGTATTGACTACAACAGTACTACTTCTATCAATCGCTTTAATGTACTCAATAACGAGACACGCAAATTTGGCGATGAGTATCCATTACTGCGCAACGCCGAGTTCAATGCTGCTACTAAAGATTTTGTAACCCTGTATAAAATACTGGCAGGTGGCGCTACTGAGCAAGACCTGACCGCATACAACCAACTGAACTTCAGCGCAACAGGCACAGGTACTTTACGCATCACATTGGTGAAAAAATCTATCACTGATTGGAGTAAGCAGTACAGCTATGCTGTTGCTTTAACGAACAGTAAAAAAGCATACAGTTTAAACCTGTCCGACTTTACAGCCAATGGCACCAAGGACAGAATCAATCCGAATGATATTGCACAAGTTGTTTTCTCATTTGAAGTGAATGGCAAACAGACCAATCTTACAGGTGGTATCTATGATGCTGCTTTTGTAAAAGGCACTGCTGTTGTTGCAGAAAACAAGAACGCAAAAGAGTTGAAGATTTACCCTAACCCTGCCAATGGTATTTTCAAGGTAGGATTCGAAGCTTCTCAGGTTGCTCCTGTAACAGTACGTATCACAGATGCGGCTACAGGCAGAAGCTTGTTTGAAAAAGCCATTACTACTGTAGAAGGTACTAACGTAGTAGATGTAGACCTTACGAAGACCATTGCGCCACAACAGATGATTGGTATCATCAACGTAAGTGGCACAGGCGTTCGTTACAAAGCAGCTAAGATTGTTGTCAACAGATAATTGGTATTGGTATCAACAACAAAAAGGCCCCGCAAATGCGGGGTCTTTTATTTTGCCTGAATCGGTTTGAACAATGGTCCGGCGAAACAAGGATAGGCTTTCACTTTATACACACCGTTCTCTAAATAGGTTTCTGCCCAGCAATACTGCTTACCCGGTGCATCATCATTCTTCATCTGCGGCACATACCAAATAACCAATTTGGTATCATAAATATTTTCAGGAATCTTATCAATAAACTTCTCCGGCCCCTGGCGATAATCTGTATTACAACATGGACCAATCGTAATCAGATCCGTTTCACCCTCATCCCTATCAGGATGATTTTTCGTTACGTATACAAATGCTCTATCGCCTCTTCCCCCATCGCCAAATTGTCCTTTACCGGGTTCTATCAAATAACCTGTTTGATCGCGACGCTCAATTTTGTATTGTGCACCTTCAGGAGAATAACCGGTAGTTGGCTGCTGTAATTGCCAACGCTCTTTTTTCCAGGGCATCCAACTGTTCTGCTGCCATTCAGAGAAACGTTGTTGTTCGCCGGCCATCACAATACGCATAACAGGGCGATAGGTTCCGTCATTACCGCAACCGCGGCCAATGCTGGCACAGGTTACTCTAAAACGACCATCTTTATAAAACAAAAACCTTTGCGCGTAACTATAATTACAAGGCCCCGGCCATAATTCACTATAATATTTCTGCTCCAGCACAAAGCCTGCAGTTGTATCCGCTTCTACAAGCTCAAATATTTGCGGAGGCTCAGTTGCAACAACAGCCGATTGACTAAAAATCGGACAACCAACTGCATCACTATACCCAAAGCCATCTGTATTAGAATAACTCACATGCCAGTCAACCAGCTTAGCACTATGCATTACATCTCTGCCATTGAACTGCACGCCAGAAATCATCAACCCGTCTGAGCTCGTCAATACATAATCCATTTTCCAGCCGTCTCTATTCAGTGTGTTCACCTGTTCACAATAACAATCAGCGATATTTTCGTTCTGCAATTTCTTTTCCGTCACAACAATTGAAGGCGCATCTTCTCCCACATTGGTCCAGCGCAAACCAACCAATCTTTGATCAGTCACATCTACTATCGCCCACAGAGCGCGTTTACCCTGCACAAAAGTTGGTGCCACACAAAGATGTTGAGAGCGTTCGCATTTTGTTCTATTCAATGCGGTTTTGGTGCTGGACATCACCGGCTGATCCGCTGATGGCTTAAACCCTAATGCCTTCTCAACCTCAGGTGCATTCACTGCTATCTGAACTGCAAGCTTTACTAAAGCAGTTGGTAAATCTGGTTGCGATTGCGGATAATGATTCACAGATAATACCTTTTGTGCAAACACATCTACAACAGCTACTGAACTTAGGTTGTACGCGAAATTATACATCTCTACACGCGCTACAGAACCGGGCAGATACACCATGTCTTTACGTAAGTCACCGGGCCTGGCAGGATATACACCAAAGATTTGACTAAGCAAGGGCTTTCTCCCATTGCGTCTATCAATTGTATACCGAATAAAGTTAGAATCGCGCAAAGCAATCTGCTGCGCCAACATCACCTGATCATTGCTATCTATCAGCAGTTGCACAGGTATGGGCTGTTTCAATACTTTTTCAATCTGCTGTCGTCTTTCAACCACAAATGATGCAGTGTCTTGTGCAACTGGCGACCACAAACCTTTCTTGTATTCATCAAGATATACAGCATTCGTCTGTTTCACCTTTTGCTGAGCAAAGAGCAACTGCTGTGCGCTTGTCAGCAAGAAGCATACACTGAATGAAAGGAGCAATTTCATTGAAAAGGATTTTTCCATCTGGGATTATTGAGCACTGAAGAGTCGGTAAGGCTAGCTAAGAAAGCAATCAAATCTTTTCTTTCTTCAACAGATAAAGTAAAAGGCTTAACCCGCATATCTTTTCTTGTATTTTTTCTACCATCACCTGCATACGGACCATCTGTAATATTTCTACCTCCTGCCACATAAATATCAATCACTTCTTCGATGGTGGCAACAGAGCCATCATGCATGTATGGCGCAGTAAGCAATACATTTCTCAATGAAGGAATCCTAAAACTGCCATTGTCTTCAGGGTTACCGGTTTTATTGAATAAACCTCTGTCTGTTACCGGGTAGCTATTGGTGTCACCTACATTGTACAACCCTACATTGGCAAAATTTTCTCCGCCCAACAATTTGCCTTCATGACAAACTCCACATTTGGTTTTTCCTGAAAAAAACAAAGAAGCTCCTTTTCTGGCAGAAGCAGATAAAGCATTTGTTTGTCCGCGTAAATACCGATCATACGGTGCATTGAATGAAACCAGGGTTTCTTCAAAAGCAGCGATAGCTTCTTTCACCAAATCGGTTGTGTATAGTGGTTTATTCGGAAAAACTTTTTTCAGCAATTGCTGATAGGTTTGATCTTCGTTCAAACGTTGTAAGAGCACAGTTTCGTTTCCCTTCCAGCCCATTTCCTGCGGATGTTCACTAAACATAGGTCCATCCATCTGTGTAATATAATTCCGGATAGTAGTATCTGCCCAAGTAAGGCTCTGTAAATATTTTGCGTTAATCAACGAGGGCGAATTACGTGCAACATTAAACCCATCTATACTTAATGATTTTCTATACCCATCTGTAAATGCCAGCTCTGGTGCATGACAGGAAGCACAGGAACGTGCGCCATTGATCGATAATCGTTGATCATAAAATAATCTTCTGCCTAACTCAACTTTGGGATTGACTTTGTCAGGGCGGGGATTGCTTGTAAAGGCAAGATTTGTGGCTGCAATCAAGAGTACCAGACCGATGGTTACCAAAAAAGAACGTTGATATGACTGTTGATAGTCTTCCATCATTGAATATTGATCAGTTGCCAGGTTTTGGCAGATGGATCGCGTAGATATACATAAACAGTTTCCGGCTTTTCACTTGAAGCCTGCAGATTATAGTTAAATGCGATGCCGTTCACTATCATGAGGTCACGGTCGAAACGAATTTTTCTGGGTGCATCATCACCTCTGGGACCAATACCGCTGACACTACATTCCAACCGCACACTACCACGCACAAATTTTCCATCTGCGCCAATACCCACCGAATACACTTCCCCTGTTCTGATCTTACCAAAATATAACCTGCGTTCTCCTTTCACACCTTGAAAAACTGCCAGCCCCATGGCATCTATTCCCTTTAGTGTATCCAGTACTTTTTTATCGCTCGTTCTGATATGCAGCAAAACACCCTGCTCGCTTGTTCGGGTGGAACCTGCTACTGTTGCAGCGAAAATGGACCCATCAGCACAATCATAGGTTAAGCCAAGTAAGCCGTATGGATTTTGTAAGGTCTTTGCCCCTTGCACAGGCAATTGCATCCAAGGCAACATCACTCCGGTCTTGCTGTCAACCCGATAAATCTTATTTTGCTGTTGGGGATGGTTGTACAAAAGCGAAATATGCGGAGCAGGAATCGCATAGGCATTACCCAGCCTGTCTAAAGTGATAGAAGCAAGATAACCCGCTGATTTCCATGACGGATGCTGATAATATCGGGCACGCGCATTGTTCAAATCGGGCTGTTCGCCTGCAGCGGGCTTTTCAGCTAACTCAATGAGAACCAGCCCCATGTATCTTTTTTCGGCTGTACTAAAAGCTGTTCTGAGCGTATCAAACCCCTTTTGCTTCACGAAGGAGGGCACTTTTGCACAACTGTATTGACGCTGGGCCATCAGCTGAGAAGGATACAAGTATATGATAATCAATAGACTAAGCGCTAAGGAAACCGGGCTACATTTTCCTTTAAGCCTCAAAATTGCCTCATTAGGGTTTACACTAGTCATGGATTGCTCTAAAAAGTATTCGCTTTCAGCTGCATATTAAGGCATATTTAATGCATAAAAAACAGTGAAACACAGGAAAAACTAACGATTTCGTGTATTATTGTGCAGATTTTCTTTCTATTTATCCTTATCCTCTGCAATTTCCTACCCAATTCCTGGAAATACCGTTGATGTTATTAGCAATAACCTTTATTGATTATTCAACGATATTGTATGAGGAAAATTTTACGCAACCTGTCTTTTTTATCCATGATGCTGTTTGCATTATCGGCAAATGCACAGATCAGTGGATCCGTTTTTCGTGATTTAAACGCAAACGGAAGTAGAGAAACTGGCGCATCATTTAATGAATCAGGCGTACAGGGCATTACTGTAACTGCATACACTGCATCCGGAACTATTCTGGGCACAGCTGCAACAGATGCAACAGGTGGTTTCAGTTTCACCAGCGGTGTGATTGCACCCGGTACGAAAGTTCGCTTGATCTTCTCCGGTTGGGAATCCGTTGATTATGCTGCTGCTTTTGGCAACAACAATAAGACGGCTACGCAATTTCATACAGCCCCATCTACTACAGCCAATTTTGGTATTCAATACCCGATGGATTATGTAAGGGGCACCAATCCTAATGTTGCTGTAGCATCTATGGTGAACGGAAGCTCTACACTACCTGCATCAGCCGGTGTTTTATTACAAACACCCAATGCCGACGCAACTTTATTCACCTATCCTTATAATAATTCAGGCACCACAGCCCCTACTGTTAAGATAAATAAGAATGAATCAGGCAGCATCTGGGGATTAGCCTATCACCGTCGTTCAAAAGTATTGTTATCAGCTGCTTTTGTGAAACGCCATGCAGGTTTAAGAAATGGCAAAAAGGGAGCTATCTACATTACGAATATGACGGGCACTCCTTCTACATTCGAATTCATGGATTTGGAACTGCCTCCTTATAACATTTCAACCGGCTCTTTCAACGGAAGTGATGCTGCAAGAGGCTTAACTAGTGTAAGTAATCCAAACCCCAGTGTTGATCAGGCAGCATATGCTGCTGTAGGACGAAATGGTTTAGGCGCCATGGACTTTTCAGATGATGATGGACAGCGCTACCTCTATGTAACCAATCTTGGTAACAATACCCTGATCAAAATTGATATTGGCACCGGTAGTACTCCTTTACCCGGGGCCCTAAACCCAGGCGGTGTTCAGTCATTTGCTTTACCTGCTATACCCGTTACAAATGGCGTACTAAGACTTTTTGCTGTTAAAGCACACAGAGGAAAAGTATATGTAGGTGCAGTAAGCACAGGCGAAAATGAAGCAGCGCCTACCAAGAGCAATGCCAACATGAATGCGTATGTTTTTGAGTTTAATCCGGCTACAAATACTTTTAATCCTACACCGGTTTTAACATTCCCGCTTACATACACGAGAGGTATTTTGGATAAAGGTGCATCTGCGCCTTTGCAACCACAAACTAGAGTATGGTATGCATGGCAAACAGATCCTACAAAATTTGCAGCAAACAAAATTGCCGGTGATTATCCCATGTTGCCTCAGCCAATTTTGTCAAACATTGAGTTTGGTGAAGATGGTGCCATGATCATTGGTTTGATGGACCGCTGGGGCCATCAGATGGGCTTCAAAAATGTAAGTCCAAATAACACCAGTACATTCTCCCCTGATGGTACATTATACAATGCTATTGCTGCCGGCGATATCCTGCGCGCGCACAAGACAGGCGCTACTTGGACACTGGAAAACAATGGTACTTCCGGTAGTTTGTCCGGTGGTACTGGTAATGGCCAGGGCCCAGGCAATGGTGAGTTTTTTGTAGGCGACAATTTTGTGAATACACTTGGTGGTACTACAGACAACCACCAGGAAACACATATGGGAGGTCTTGCTTACTATCACGGCAAGCGTGAAGTGATGAATACCGCAATGGATCCGTTGCGCTATTTCTCTGCAGGTACTAAGAAATTAAATAATCTGAATGGCGGTCGTTTAGCAGGTACAGAATATGAATTGTATAATGGCTTTTTAGATCATTTGTGGGGTAAAGCCAATGGTCTTGGCGATATCGTTTTACTGACCGATCCTGCACCAATTGAAATTGGTAACCGCGTGTGGATGGACAGTGATGGCGATGGCGAACAGGATGCGGATGAAGACCCCATCAGCGGTGTAGAAGTTGAACTGGTGAAAGGAGGTTCTGTTATCTCCACAGCAACAACAGATGCGAATGGTGAATACTATTTCTCCAGCGATCCTGACAGAACTTCAACCGCAAATGCTAAATACAATATTGCTGGTCTTACACCTAATAGCAATTTCATTGTACGTGTTCCAAGAGCACAGGGCGGCAGTAAGCAAGCAGCTTTAGGCACAAACGAGCTTACCATAGCTAACAATACTTCTGGCGCAGATGCCGATGAAATTGACAATGATGGTGTGCTCAATGGAGATGATGCAGATGCACCAGTTACTACAGGCATCAATGGCGCAAACAACCACAGCTGTGATTTCGGCTTCAAACCATTTGGCGTAGGTTCAGGTGGTGGTGGTGGTGTAGAGAGTTACAGCCTTGGCAATATCATTGCTAAGCGTACTTATGCACAAGCCAAAACAGGCTCACTGTCAGAACCTAATTACCGCAACCTGCGTAAATGGAGCAATCAGGATAACCTGATGCAGGCTGGCGGACTTACCCAGAACAGCAATACCAGCAGCAATAATGTGCAGGCTTTATCACTCACATCACTGGTACCAAGCAGACTTACCGATTTGCGTCTCGTTGCTTTCAACACCACTCCTGCTGATCTGGTACAGTTTACCAACGCCAAGGAAGTACTGGCTATTGATTACGTAAAAGATAATGTGGCCCGTGCTGTTGCTTTTGCTACCAGAACAAGTGGTGAAGTATATAATCACACCAAGCCTATTTGTGATCGCCTGAAGGGCGCGCAATTACTGGCGGTAGAGCAAATCAACGTTAACAATACACCATTGATTGCTTATACCATTCGTAATCCGGATGGCAAAACTGAATATGCAGTAAGTTTCACTGCAGGACAATCTGCTAGCCGCAATAATATCCGCATTCAGTCAAACTGGTTCAGCAAGAATATTGTTGGTGATGACATGATGTATAACTTCCAGCTGTGGGCTGAGTCTACTATACTATTAACCGAAATGGCTAACAGCGTATTGAACAACCTGAGGCAACATGCACCATTGAACAGCAGTCTTGCTCCAGACATGCCGGATGCTTACATCAAGGCCGGCAGAAGAGTGGGCGGCAATCTGTTCCTGACTATCGTTAACAAGACTTCAGCTACTACAGGTTACTTCACTTATGCAGGTAACGACAATGAGCAGGCTTCTACCATTTCAAGAAATATTCCATTCACCATGACAGCTAATGGCGAATCAGTAATCACGATTCCTGTTGCAGATGCATTGGAAGCGAATATCTCTATGTACACTGCAAGCAACTCACTGGAAGACCTGGTTTATCTGGCAGATGGCGCTTGGGGTATTGATTACAATGCTGGCTCTACTACTATCAGCAACTATGCAGTAAGAAACGATCCAAACAGAATCTTCAAAGAAGAATCTCCATTGATGCGTAATGTTTCTGTTAAAGCAGTTACATCTGACTATCTCGTAATTTACAAGATGCTGAATGGTGGTGCCATGCCACGTGATGTATCTGCATACAATACACTGCGCTTCACAGCTGCAGGTACCGGTACACTGCGTATCACTTTGGTGAAAAAGTCTATTACAAACTGGGCAGATCAGTACAGCATTACCATACCTGCTTCTGCAACAGCAAAAGAGTATCAGCTTAGTTTGAACAGCTTTAAGTCTCCTGGTATCAATAGCCCAATCAATGCCAAAGACATTGTTCAGGTGCTGTTCAGCTTTGAAGTAGCCAATAAGAACACCAACCTGAATGCCAGCATCAGTAACGCAGCTTTTGTAAAAACTACTGCAACAGTAAATACGCCTGCAGAAGATACCAGAATCCGCACATTCCCCAACCCAAGCAACAATGGTCGTTTCACTGTAAGCTTCAAGAGTCCTGTTGATCAGCAGGTAACCTTAAACTTCCGTGAGTCTGGCACTGGCAGAACATTGCATACTATGCAACACAGCGCAGTGAAAGGCGAGAACGTTGTATCTGTAGACATGAGCACAAAAGTGAAAACCAGTCCGCAGTTACTGATTGTTCAGATCACCGGCACAGAAGGTATTTTCAGCCCTGCTAAGACAGTGGTTCAGAAACAATAAATCTCTCTACTTATACAGTACAAAAAGCCCCGAAAATTTCGGGGCTTTTTGATTAAGTTCAACTTAATGCAGGAATTGTCTGCCCCCGAGCAAAAGAAGTTCGGTAATTTTATATACCGTATACCATGAAAACAAGCATATGAAAAGGTTTCTATTTGGGGTGCTTTGTCTTTTTACACAATCCTTCCTCTTCGCTCAGTATCAATATTTCGGCACATATACCAATCAGGGCAAGCCCAACTACCTGGTTACACCTGATGATATACTTACCGCACCTTTTAGAACAAGAATAACCAATACCTTACCTGAGCTGAGGCCTGTGCCTGTATATAATCCACGCCTTATCTCAGATACACTATCTCAAACACTCAACACAAGTTGCAGTGCAGATGTCTGGATTACGTTTGTGGATGAAGGGGCAACTTACTTGAACGCCTTGGGCTATTATACATTCCCTGTAGGCAGTCCGCTGAATACAGCCCCGGCTGCTTCTTCCGTAAAAATCATTTTTCCTAATGCATCAAAACCTGGTAATGGTGGCGAACTCAACTCAGGCAACAAAGTCTACCTGGGCAATTTTCCAGCCAATACTGCCATTGGTTTTGTCCTAATCGCTGATGGATGGTCGGGCAGTAGTGGTGTTGGCAATGGTAGATGGAAATTGTATTCAGAGTCAAGATTCAATCCTGAAACCGACCCAGCAAAAAAGAAACACAGTGTGATGCTGAATGATGTTGAGACAGGTAGAATTATCATCGGTTTTGAAGATATCCGTAGAGATGGTTATGGCAGCGACGAAGATTTTAATGATGTACTGTTTTATGCAACCGTTCAACCCAGAACCTGTGTAGCTAATCCAG
>Ga0315904_10010675_pt1 | contig 11832 bp, 9 predicted proteins | sample LakEriMetagenome_6_FD_203529 | JGI IMG/M metagenome (GOLD analysis project Ga0315904, IMG submission 203529) | Freshwater fungal communities from buoy surface, Lake Erie, Ohio, United States - Buoy 12 MA120 | ecosystem: Environmental > Aquatic > Freshwater > Lake | place: USA: Lake Erie, Ohio...
GCCTTCGATCCTTCGGCATTCGTCGGAGCGGTGGCCGGCTCGGTCACCTCATCGACCATGGGTGCGGTGCTGGCGCTGCTCATCGCCATCCCGATTGGTGTCGTCGCGGCCCGCTACACCGGTCGATGGATGCGGTCACTGGAGGCGGGAGCCTTCGTCAGCCACGGTCTCCCGGGAGTCGTCGTCGGCCTGTCGCTCGTCTTCCTCACACTGGCCGTGCTGCCTGCGGCGTACCAGACCCTGGCCACCCTGGCCTTCGCCTACGCCGTCCTGTTCGCGCCCAAGGCCATCGGCGCCACGCGGTCGTCGGTCGCGGCCGTGCCGCCGGAGCTGGAGTCGGTCGCGCGGTCGCTCGGACGCGGCCCGCTCGCGGCGTGGTGGACGACGACGGGTCGGCTGGCCTGGCCCGGGGTGGCAGCGGGCGGGCTCCTGGTGCTGCTCACGGCGATGAAGGAGCTCCCGGCAACGCTCATGCTCAGGCCCACGGGCTTCGAAACCCTGGCCACCCGCCTGTGGTCCCGCACCGAAGTGGAGGCGTTCGGCGCCGCGGCCCCCTACGCCCTCGGCCTCATCGCGCTCGCGGCGGTTCCCGCGTGGCTGCTGAGCAGGTGGCTGGGCAGTCGCAGCCCCGGGTCCGTGACGGGGGAGGATGGCGACATGGTGCCGTCGTCCGCGACCGCACGTGCGGAGGTGCCGGCATGACGTCGGTCCACGTGCGCGATCTCGTCGTCGGCTACGGCGGACCACCCATCGTGCGCGCGGCCACCTGCAGCGTCGACTCCGGCGGGTTCCTGGCGATCGTGGGTGCGAGCGGATCGGGCAAGACCACCCTGCTGCGTGCGATCGCCGGCTTCCTGCCTGTCACGTCGGGCACGATCACCCTGGGCGATCGCCTCGTCGACGGCAGCGGAGTGTGTCTTCCGCCTGAGCGGCGCGGCATCGGAATCGTGACGCAGGACGGGTCGCTGTTCCCGCATCTGACTGTGGCGCGCAACGTCGGCTTCGGCCTGCCACGCCGCACGTTGGCGGACGGAACTCCCACCCGCGAACGCGTCACCGAGATGCTCGACATGGTCGGCCTGGCCGACATGGCGGAGCGCTCGCCGCACGAACTGTCCGGCGGTCAGCAGCAGCGGGTCGCGCTGGCGCGGGCGTTGGCACCGCGGCCCGATGTCGTCCTCCTCGACGAGCCCTTCAGTGCACTCGACGCCGGACTCCGGACGGAACTGGCGGCAGAGGTGCGCGAACTGCTGACCGTGGCACGCACCACGGCGATCCTGGTGACCCACGATCAGGGCGAGGCACTGTCGCTGGCCGACCAGATCGGTCTCATGATCGAAGGCCGGATCGTCCAGCAGGGAACGCCGGAGGAGCTGTACCAGCGGCCAGGCGATCTCGGGGTGGCCGCCTTCCTCGGCGAGGTCGTCCTGCTTCCCGTGATCGACCACGGTCCGGACTTCGTGACAACGGCCTTGGGTCGGGTGGCTCTGGACGGTGCATCCGGGGCATCGGGCGCTGCTGCTGACAGGCTGGCCCTGCGGCCGGAGCAGTTCACCGTTGCGGCCGCGGGCGAGGGGGCCCAGGTCTCCGGCGAGGTCACGCACGTGACGTACCACGGCCACGACAGCATGGTCGACGTTCGGCTCGTCGACGGCACGCCGGTCCGCATCCGGGTCCTGGGCACGGGCGGGGTGCATCCCGGTGACGCCGTATCGGTGGGAGTCCGGGGCCTGGGCCGGCTGCTCTGAGCCGCGCCTGGCCCGTCTGAAGCTGCGGATTGCGTCGCGAAACCACGAATGGATAACGATCTGCGCATCGTTTGCGCCGTGGCGCGCATGAAAGCGCCCTCAAGCGCTACCTTCGGCCCCTCAGGCGGTGGAGCAGGTCCCGCCCACGGAAGTCGAGAAGGGCGAGGATGACGGAGTCGATCGCGATCCGCCTGCGCGGACTGAGCCGGCACTTCGGCGATGTCGTCGCCGTGGATCGAGTCGACCTCGATGTCGTCGATGGAGAGTTCCTCACCCTGCTGGGCCCCTCCGGCTCGGGCAAGACGACCGTCCTGCGCATGATCGCCGGTTTCGAGCGTCCCGACGCGGGCTCGATCGAGCTGGCGGGGGTCGATGTCACCCAGGTGCCTCCGTACGGACGCGACGTCAACACCGTCTTCCAGGACTACGCCCTGTTCCCGCACATGAGCGTGCTCGAGAACGTGGAGTACGGGCTGAGGGTCAAGAAGGTCCCCAAGGTCGAGCGTGCGGACCGGGCTCGTGCGGCCCTGGACTCCGTGCGACTGTCCGGCTACGAGGAGCGTTCGCCCTCGCAGCTGTCCGGAGGCCAGCGTCAGCGCGTGGCGCTCGCCCGCGCCCTCGTCAACCGCCCGAAGGTGCTCCTCCTGGACGAGCCCCTCGGTGCCCTCGACCTCAAGCTGCGCGAGCAGATGCAGGTCGAGCTCAAGGAGATCCAGCGTGAGGTGGGGATCACCTTCGTGTTCGTGACCCACGATCAGGACGAAGCCCTGACGATGTCGGATCGCATCGCCGTCTTCAACAACGGACGCATCGAGCAGCTGGGCACGCCGACGGATGTCTACGAGCATCCAGCCACGGCTTTCGTGGCGGGCTTCGTCGGCACGTCCAACCTGCTTGACCCCGCCGCCGCCCAACTGGTTCTCGGCCGCTCGGGCACGTGGTCGGTCCGGCCGGAGAAGATCCTCGTGCACGTCGGGGATGCGCCCGTGCCCGATGGCCACCATCGCCTCAACGGCACCGTCCGCGAGGTGGTCTACGTCGGCATGTCGACACGGTTCGTCGTCGACCTCGCCACCGGGGGCTCCTTGATGGCGGTGCGCCAGAACACCGATGCCTCGCATGACCTCAGCCACCTGCGCGGACAGACCGTCTGCCTGTCATGGGATCCCCAGTACGAGTACCAGGTGGCCGACCCGACGTGATGACCCCGTTGCGAGCAACCGCTCGCGGCGACATTCAAGAACAGGAGGAAGTAGATGCAATCTTCGCGTCTGCTCAAGATCGCAGTGGCCACCTCGGCCGCTGCGCTGGTGCTCGCTGCCTGCGGTGGGGGATCCGACAGCAGCAGCACCGATGCGGGTGCTGCACCGGGTGGCGAGGCGTTCGCCGGCCCGGTCGGCGATGGTGAGGGCAAGCTCAGCGTCCTCGCATGGCCCGGCTACGCCGAGGACGGCTCGACCGATCCTTCGGCCGACTGGGTCACTCCGTTCGAGGAGGCCACCGGCTGCCAGGTCGACGTCAAGACGTTCGGCACCTCGGACGAGGCCGTCAAGCTCATGCAGGGCGGCGGCTACGACGTCATCTCAGCTTCCGGTGATGCGTCCCTGCGCCTGATCTACGGCGAGAACATCCAGCCGGTGAACCTCGATCTCGTGCCGAACTACGCCGATATCTTCCCGGACCTGAAGGACAGGTCGCACAACACCGTCAACGGCACCTCCTACGGGGTTCCCCATGGTCGCGGTGCCAACCTGCTCATCTGGAACAAGGAGAAGCTCGGCGACTCCGTCGACTCGTGGTCGGTCATGTTCGAGCCTGACTCGCCGGCTGCCGGTGGCGTGGGCCCGTACGACTCCCCGATCTACATCGCCGACGCGGCCGTCTACCTCATGGCGACGCAGCCCGATCTCGGGATCACCGATCCGTACGCCCTCGACCAGGCGCAGTTCGATGCAGCCATCGCGCTGCTCCAGCAGCAGAAGTCCCTGGTGAGCGAGTACTGGAGCGACTACCTCAAGCAGATCGACGCCGTGAACGGTGGAACCATGACCGGCGCGACGTCGTGGCAGGTCATCGTCAACGGCTTCGACCCCGCGGTCGTGGGGTCGACGAAGGCCAAGGAGGGCGCGACGGGCTGGTCCGACACGTGGATGATCGCGAAGGACACCCCGAACCTCAACTGCTCCTACAAGTGGCTGGACTGGATGGCGTCACCCGCGACCAACGCCCAGGCAGCCGAGTGGTTCGGCGAGGCGCCGGCCAACAGCAAGGCGTGCGAGCTCACGGCGGATCCGGAGCACTGCGACAAGTTCCACGCAGGCGACACCGCCTACTGGGAGGACGTCTACTACTGGAACACCCCGACCGAGCAGTGCCTCGACGGTCGTACGGACGTCACGTGCGTTCCCTACGCCGAATGGTCGAAGGCCTGGTCGGAGCTGCGCTCCTAGCAGCGCGGTGCACGACTAGCGGTTGAGTGAACGAGTAGCGGCGAGGGAACCCATGACGACAGCAGTGGTCGCACCCCCCAAGGGGGGATTCGGCTACCGGCATCCGCGAGCACGCCTCGCGGCCCTGCTGGGCGCGCCGATGGCGTGGCTGATCGTCGTCTACCTGGGTTCCCTCGCCGCTCTGTTCCTCACGGCCTTCTGGACGGTCGACGGATTCACCGGCGCCCTCGTACGCACCTTCACGCTCGAGAACTTCGTCGATGTCTTCACGACTCCTGCGTATCTGCAGGTGATGGCGCGGACGATCGGCATCGCGCTCGCGGTGACCGTCCTGTGCCTGGTGCTTGCCGTCCCGCTCGCCTACTTCATGGCCCGGGTGGCGTCGAAGCGCTGGCAGCCCCTGCTCGTCGCGATGATCCTGACGCCTCTGTGGGCCAGCTATCTGGTGAAGGTCTACGCGTGGCGGGCCATGCTCAGCCCGGAGAGCGGAGTCGTCGCCTGGTTCATGTCGCCCTTCGGCCTCGGCGGGCCGGGATTCGGGCTCCTGAGCATCGTGATCACGCTCACCTACCTCTGGCTGCCCTACATGATCCTGCCGGTGTATGCCGGGTTCAGCCGCCTGCCCGACTCCATGCTCGACGCCTCGGCCGACCTCGGCGCGAAGTCCTGGCGCACCTTCCGCAGCGTCGTCGTCCCGCTCATCTTCCCGTCCATCGTGGCGGGCTCGATCTTCACGTTCTCGCTGAGTCTCGGCGACTACATCACCGCCCAGATCGTCGGTGGCAAGGTGCAGATGCTCGGCAACGTGGTGCAGCAGAACTACGTCACGAACCTTCCGTTCGCTGCAGCATTCGCCACGATCCCGGTGATCATCGTGCTGATCTACCTGGCCGCCGTGCGTCGTTCGGGTGCGCTGGAGAACCTGTGACCACCAGTCGCGGGACGAAGATCGTCCTCAGCATCGTCGCCGTCGTCGTGTTCGCGTTCGTCTACGTTCCGCTCGTGGTCGTCCTGATCAACTCCTTCAACTCGGGTGAGACTCTCTCCTGGCCACCGGAGGGCTTCTCACTGCAGTGGTGGCAGCGTGCCATCGACAGCGAGGGTGTGCGCAATGCCATCGTGACGAGCATCGTGCTCGGCCTCATCGCGACGGCGATCGCGCTGGTGCTGGGCACCCTCGCCTCCCTGGCACTGTCGCGCTTCAGGTTCTTCGGCCAGGACTCCGTGTCGCTCTTGATCATCCTGCCGATCGCCCTCCCGGGCATCGTCACGGGCATCGCCCTGAACAACGTGTTCACGTCCTACCTGGGCGGCCTGACGTTCCTGACGCTCATCCTTGGGCACGCCACGTTCACGATCGTCGTCGTCTACAACAATGCGCTCGCACGCCTGCGTCGCATGGGTGTCAACCTCGAGGACGCCTCGGCCGACCTCGGTGCCGGCCCATGGACGACGTTCCGTCTGGTCACCTTCCCGATGATGAGGTCCGCCCTCGTCGCCGGTGGGGTGCTCGCCTTCGGGCTGTCCTTCGACGAGATCATCGTGACGACGTTCACGGCGGGCCCGGGCATCACCACCCTGCCGATCTGGATCTACCAGAACCTCTTCCGGCCCAACCAGGCCCCGGTCGTCAGCGTCGTCGCTGCGGCACTCGTACTCATCAGCATTCTGCCGATCTACATCGCGCAGAAGCTGTCGAGTGACGACAACCGCGGCGCCGGAATCATGTAGGCGTCCTTCGCCGGCTCTCGACGATCTCGGGGTAGTGTCGCTCCTCGTGTCTCAGGGTCTTCGTCAGTGGCAGCTCGAGGCCCTCGAGGGGTACTGGTCCGAGCAGCCGACGGACTACCTGCTCAGCGCGACGCCCGGTGCGGGCAAGACCACTTTCGCGCTCACTCTCGCTGAACAGCTGCTGATGGCCAAGGCGATCAATCGGGTCATCGTGGTCGTGCCGACGGACCACCTGCGCACCCAGTGGGCGGATGCGGCGGCTGCCCGTGGCCTGACTCTCGACCCGACGCTGAAGAACAGCGATGGACCGGTGCGCAAGACGTCGTCGGGGTACGTCACGACGTACGCGCAGGTCGCCAGCCACCCGATGCTGCATCGCGCTCGGACGCAGAACGCCCGTTCGCTGGTGATCCTCGACGAGGTGCATCACGCAGGTGACGGGCTGTCGTGGGGTGAGGCGGTCAGCGAGGCGTTCCAGCCTGCTGCCCGCCGGGTGTGCCTCACCGGAACACCGTTCCGCACCAATCCAGATGAGCGCATTCCCTTCGTGCGCTACGAGGAGGGCTCGGACGGACTGCTCTCCCTCCCCGACTACTCATATGGATACCGGGAGGCCCTTGCCGAGGCGGTCGTGCGCCCGGTCGTGTTCGCCGCGTACTCGGGCACCAGTCGGTGGATGAACTCGGCGGGGGATGTCCTGTCGGCATCGCTCACCGACGCGGGCACGAAGGCCGCGGAGGAGGCCGCGTGGCGAACGGCCCTCGATCCCGGAGGCGACTGGATCGCCCACGTGGTTGCGGCTGCCGATGCGCGCCTGTCCGACGTTCGGGCGTCGGGCTCCCCGGATGCTGGTGCGCTGATGCTCGCCACCGATCAGGAGACCGCACGTGCGTACGCCAAGGTGGTCAAGCGCGTGACCGGGCACACTCCTGTGGTCGTCGTGTCCGACGATCCGCGATCGGGCAAGCGCATCGAGGCCTTCACCCGCAGTGCGGACCGGTGGATCGTCGCGGTCAAGCAGGTCTCGGAGGGCGTCGACATCGCGCGCCTCGCGGTATGCGTCTGGGCCTGCTCCTTCCGCACGCCGCTGTTCTTCGCCCAGGCGATCGGCCGCGTGGTGCGCGCCCGGCATCCGCGCGAGACGGCGACCGTCTTCCTGCCAGCCGTGCGTCCGCTGCTCGCCCTCGCTGCCACCATGGAGGAGGAGCGCAACCATGTCGTCCTGGTGCCGTCGGGTGGTGACGACCTCGATGCGCTCGCGGCACTGGAGCGACTGGAGTCGGAGCCGGGCCTGGCCAGTGTCACACCCCTGGGTGCGGAGGCGGAGTTCGCGCACCTGCTGCACGGCGGCCGCGCGTTTGTTGCGGGACGCGATCTGACGGCGGAGGACGAGGAGTTCCTCGGCCTGCCCGGCCTGCTGACCCCCGAGCAGACGGCCGCATTGCTGGCGACCCGGGATGCCGAGCTGAGGCGCAGCCGGGCGGCCGCCCAGGCCGACGAGATCGAGGCAGTGCTGGACGCGATCGACGGCGACCCGACGTGGCGGGATCTGGACCTGCTCCGGCGCGAGGTCCACGGCCTGGTCGGGCAGTGGGCCGGGCGCACGGGGCGCACCCCCTCCCAGGTGCACGTCGAGGTGCGCCGGGCCGTCCCCGGACCGGGGTCGGCCAAGGCGTCGTGGGATGTGCTGGCCGCCCGCCGCGACTGGCTGTTGGGAAAGGTTGGCTGACTCACGTTGGCTTGATGGCCGCAGGCGCAGCCTCGGAGCACGCGCACCACCCTGACCCTTGACGATGATCTCGTGGCCGATGCGCATCTGGCAGCCCTGGCGATCGAGAATGGCGGAACCGTCTACTCGGCGGTTGAGCGAAGGTGCGCTCGGCAGGCACCCGTAGACTCCCGTACGTGACGCGCGGAGACGGACGGCTGTCGCACGACCTCCTCCCCGGCGAGAAGGGGCCCCAGGACGCCTGCGGTGTGTTCGGCGTCTGGGCTCCGGGCGACGAGGTTGCCAAGCTCACCTACTTCGGGCTCTACGCCCTTCAGCATCGCGGCCAGGAGTCGGCCGGAATCGCTGTCAGCGACGGTACGCACATCGTCGTCTTCAAGGACATGGGCCTGGTGTCACAGGTCTTCACCGAGGCGAGCCTGGAGTCCCTGCACGGCCACGTGGCGATCGGCCACACCCGCTACTCCACCACGGGCGCGAGCGTCTGGGAGAACGCCCAGCCCACCTTCCGCTCGACGGCCACCGGGCACCTCGCCCTCGGGCACAACGGCAACCTGACGAACACGCACGAACTCCGCTCCCGCCTCTCCCGGCTGTCGAGCGAATCGGGTGAGCTGCCCCTGAACACGCGGCAGCAGGCCACCAGCGACACCGAGACGCTGACGGCCCTCATCGCCGCGCACCCGGAGCTCTCGGTCGAGGCCGCCGCCCTCGAGGAACTGCCGCACGTGCGCGGTGCGTTCTCCCTCGTGTTCATGGACGACGACGCGCTCTACGGCGCTCGCGACCCGCAGGGCATCCGGCCACTCGTCCTCGGCCGCCTCGAGCGAGGCTGGGTGATCGCGAGTGAGACCGCGGCCCTCGACATCGTCGGTGCCTCCTTCGTCCGCGAGGTCGAGCCTGGCGAGCTGATCGTGATCGACGAGAACGGGCTGCGCTCGCACCGGTTCGCCGAGGCCGACCCCAAGGGATGCCTGTTCGAGTACGTCTACCTGGCACGCCCGGACACGAGCATCGCCGGTCGCGGCGTGCAGTCGGTGCGCGTGGAGATCGGCCGCCGCCTCGCGCGCGAGCACGCGGTGGACGCTGATCTCGTCATCCCCGTGCCGGAGTCCGGTCGGTATGCCGCGATCGGCTACGCGCAGGAGTCCGGCATTCCGTTCGCGGAGGGCCTGGTCAAGAACTCGTACGTCGGGCGCACGTTCATCCAGCCCTCGCAGTCGATCCGACAGCTGGGCATTCGACTCAAGCTCAACCCACTGCGCGATGTCATCGACGGCCAGCGACTCGTCGTCGTCGACGACTCGATCGTCCGTGGCAACACGCAGCGAGCACTCGTCAGGATGCTCCGCGAGGCAGGTGCGCGCGAGGTCCACGTGCGCATCTCGAGCCCGCCGGTGAAGTGGCCGTGCTTCTACGGCATCGACTTCGCCAGTCGCGCCGAGCTCATCGCGAACGGGCTCTCGGTCGACGAGATCTGCACCTCGCTCGGTGCGGACTCCCTCGCCTACGTCGATCTCGAGCAGCTGGTCGAGGCCACGGCGCTGCCGAAGGATCGCCTGTGCCGGGCGTGCTTCGACGGTGTGTACCCCGTCGAACTGCCAGAGCCGGAACTGCTGGGCAAGCACGTCCTCGAGGGAATCGAGCGACGCGCGCAGTCCGTCGGTGCCGATGTCGAGGGCGTCGCCACGCTGCTCGGTGGAGGTGCCACCGACGCCCTGGATCGTCCGTGACGACTCCTGGAGCGTCCTACGCGGCCGCGGGCGTCGACGTCGAGGCGGGTGAGCGCGCCGTGGCACTGATGCGAGCCTCCATCGCCCGCGCGCAGCGCCCGGAGGTAGTGGGTGACTTCGGCGGCTTCGCCGGACTCTTCGACATCTCGGCCTTCTCGCGATTCACCCGGCCGCTGCTGGCCACCTCGACGGACGGCGTCGGCACCAAGATCGCGGTGGCCCGTGCTCTCGACGTCCACGACACCATCGGGATCGACCTGGTCGCGATGGTGATCGACGACATCGTCGTGTGCGGTGCTGAGCCGTTGTTCATGACCGACTACATCGCCGTGGGCTCGGTGGTGCCGGAGCGGATCGCGGCGATCGTGTCGGGCATAGCGGAGGGCTGCCACCGTGCAGGCTGTGCCTTGGTCGGTGGTGAGACGGCCGAGCATCCCGGCCTGATGGAGCCGGACGAGTACGACGTCGCGGGCGCGGGCACGGGCATCGTCGATGCTGATCGCCTGCTGGGGCCCGACCGCGTGACCGTCGGCGATGTCGTCATCGCCATGGGATCGTCCGGTCTGCACTCCAATGGCTACTCGCTCGCACGCATGGTCCTGCTGGGCGATGGTGGTCCGGGCCTGCACGCCTACCGCGATGAACTCGGCCGCACTGTCGGCGAGGAGCTCCTCGAACCCACGCGCATCTACGCGCGCGACTGCCTCGCGCTCGTCGAGGCCGTCGACGTCCATGCCTTCAGCCACGTCACGGGCGGTGGGCTCGCTGCCAACCTCGCGCGCGTGCTGCCCGCGCATGCGGCCGTCGACCTCGATCGATCCACCTGGGCTCCGGCTCCCGTCTTCGGGCTGATCGGTGAACTCGGCCGCGTCGAACGCCTCGATCTCGAGCGCACGTTCAACATGGGCATCGGCATGATCGCCGTGGTGTCAGCGGTGGACGCCGATCGCGCGCTTGCCCTGCTGGCGGAGCGCGGTGTGCCGGCGTGGGTGAGCGGTGAGGTGCGCGAGCGCCGGGCCGGGGAGACAGGCGATGCGGAGGCGAAGGGCGGTGCCGGGGGAGCGGTGCGGGTCGTCGGGGAGCATCCCCGCTGAGCCGTCAGGCCTTGGTGGCGTCCTCGTCCTCGTCGTCGTAGTACTTGGCGTACGGATCGTCAGCGTAAGGATCCTCGACCACGTCGTAGGAGTCGTCGAGCTTGTCATCGGACGTGCTGCTGGGAGCACCCGAGGTGCCCAGCTCTGCCTGGAGTCGGTCCAAGTCAGTCTGGGGCCCCCCGTACTTCAACGCACGGGCAACCTTCGTCTGCTTGGCCTTCGCACGGCCGCGCCCCATGGCTCGACCCCCTCATCCGGGGTTCATGCCCCGGTTCATCGCGGACAGTGGTCATCGCCCGCGCGCGGACAGTGGTCGTGGCCCGCGTCGACGGGACCCACGGTTACGAGAGCCTAGACTACCGCGCCCGGCTCTGCCCCTCGTGCCCGGATGCGATCGAGCGCCTCCGCCTCGGCGGCTGCCACGGGAGTCACCCCCTGGCTGCGGGCCCGCTCGAGGACCCGCCGGGTGGTGTCGTAGACCGCCTCCGCCTGCACCCGAGCCTGCTCGAAGGTGCCCTGGGTGTACTCCTGGGAGATCTGGATGACGCCGCCGCAGTTGACCATGAAATCGGGCGCGTAGGTGATGCCGCGGCCAGGCAGGAGATCGGCCACGTCGGGGGAGGCGAGTTGGTTGTTCGCCGCTCCGCAGATCACTCGTGCGGACGTCGTCGCGGCGAGGTCCGCGGTGATCAGGCCACCCAGAGCATTGGGTGACAGGACGTCGAGCTCGGCCGCCAGGATCTCGTCCAGGGAGCCGAGGAGTAGCGCTCCCGGGCAGGTGTCCAGGGTGTGCTCTCGCGCCTGCGGGCTCGGGTCGTAGCCGACGACGACTGCGCCCGCCTGCGTGAGGTGCTGGGCGAGACGGCCGCCGACCTTGCCCAGGCCGACGATGCCGACGGTGAGTCCGTCGAAGGAGCCCGCGCCCATGGCCACCTCGACGGTGGCTCGCATTCCGGCCAGCACGCCGACGGCGGTGAGGATCGCGGAGTCGCCGAGCCCGCCCTTCTCGGGGGAGCGGCCGGTGGTCCACCGGCAGGTCTCGCTGATGACGTCGAGGTCCTCGACGCTGACGCCGACGTCACCCGCCGTCACGTAGGCGCCGTCGAGAGTCGAGACCAGGCGGCCATAGGCGCGCAGGAGATCGGGGGTGCCCTGAGCGGGGTCGGTCACGATGACCGCCTTGCCGCCACCGTGGTCCAGGCCCGCAAGGGAGTTCTTGAGCGTCATGGCCCTGGCCAGGCGCAGGGCGTCGGAGTAGGCGGCCGCCCGGGGCACCCCTTGGTCGGCGTACGCGTTCATCCGCGTGCCCCCTAGGGCCGGCCCCAGCACGGTGGAGTGGAGGGCGAT
>Ga0315904_10010677_pt1 | contig 11832 bp, 10 predicted proteins | sample LakEriMetagenome_6_FD_203529 | JGI IMG/M metagenome (GOLD analysis project Ga0315904, IMG submission 203529) | Freshwater fungal communities from buoy surface, Lake Erie, Ohio, United States - Buoy 12 MA120 | ecosystem: Environmental > Aquatic > Freshwater > Lake | place: USA: Lake Erie, Ohio...
GCCGGCCAGCCGGTCTCGGCGATGAACACGGGCAGCGGCGCGAGCGCCTCGCGCATCGCCTTCAGGGTTTCGAGCACATGCGCCGCGGCGTGGTCGATGGCCACCGGCTCGTCGTCCCAGTAGGGCAGCACGTGCACCGCGGCCACGTCGACATGGCTGCGCAGCGCATCGGCATGCCGCAGCCAGTAGGCCCAGACGTCGGCGTAGGCCACCGGCACCGGTTGCTCGCGGCGCGCCCTGTCCAGAAGGGCGATCAGCGCGGCGGGTGAACGGTCGCCGCGCAACAGCACTTCGTTGCCCACCAGCAGCAGGTCGACCACGTCGGCGTGTTCGCGCGCCAGCGCGATCGCCCGTCCCAGTTCGCGCTCGTCGTGCGCCGGGTTGCCGTCGATCCAGGCGCCCAGCAGGACCCGCAGGCCCAGGCGCCGCGCGATCGCCGGCACGGCCTCCAGCCCTTGCGACACCCCGTAGGTGCGCACGCAACCTGTGACCCGGGCAAGCAGCCGCAGGTCGGCCTCGATCTCGGCGGGGCCCACATGCATTGCGGGATCGAGCGGCGTGTGCCCGGGACGCCGGAAGGGGGCGTAGGACACGCAGGGCAGCCGCGGCTCTGCGGGCGCGGTGGTCGGCAACGCAGCCGCCGGTGCGTCGGCCGACGAGGCCAGCGATGGGGCCAGCGATGGGGCCAGCGATGGAGCCGTTGCCGATGCGGGCTGCTGCGCTCGACCCTGTGTGACCAGCCAGCCGAGCAGCAGCGCCAGCATGGCGGCGACCAGGGCGAGGGCGGCGCATCGGCGCCGCAATTCCGAGAGGCTCGCCAGCGCTCTCAGACGCGTCGGCATGTTTCGGGCACGATGCGCGCCATGATCGATCCGGACTCCCTCGCGTGACGGCCGCACCGCGTCGGCGGCTGCCGGCCCGTCTGCCGGCGCTTGCGGTGGCCGCCGGCCTGGCGCTGCTGATGGCGGCGCTCGGACTGGTGGTCTGGGCCGGGCTGCATCCATCGCTGCCCGCAGCCGACGCTCCGCCGCAGCTCGCCGGGCTGGCCTACAGCCCGCAGCAACGCTGGGATGATGCCCGAGATGCGCTCGCGCCCGATGCGGCATCGCTGAACGCGGATCTGGCTACGCTCGGGCGGCTCACCCGCCGGATCCGCACCTACGGGGCCGAAGGCCTCGAGGCGCTGCCCGAGATCGCGCAGCGTCATGGGCTGCGGTTGACACTGGGCGCGTGGCTCGACGGCGACCCCCAGCGCGATGCGCGCGAGATCGCCGCGGCGCTGCGCGCCGCGCGGCAGCCCGGGAGTGTCGAGCGGGTGATAGTCGGCAACGAAACCCAGCTCAGGCGCAGCCTGCCTGCGCAGCGGCTGAGCGAAGAGCTCGACCGCATGCGCCGGCTGATCGACCAGCCGGTGTCCACCGCCGAGCCCTGGCACATCTGGCTGGCGCAGCCGGAGCTTGCCGCGCATGTCGACTTCATCACGGTGCACCTGCTGCCGTACTGGGAGGGCGTGCCCGCCGAGCAGGCGGTTGACGTCGCGCTGAGTCGGCTCGAGCTGCTGCGTGAGCGTTTCCCCAGCAAGCCGCTGGTGATCGGCGAGGTTGGCTGGCCCTCGGGCGGCGAACCGCGCGCCGGCGCCGTGCCCTCGCCGGCAGCGCAGGCGGTCTTCGTGCGCGAGTTCGCGGCTCGCGCGCAGCGCATGGGCCTCGACTACTTCCTGATGGAGGCGATCGACCAGCCCTGGAAACGCGCGCTCGAGGGCAGCGTGGGGCCGCACTGGGGGCTGCTCGACGCTCATCGCCAGCCCAAGTTCGCGCTGCGCGGGCCGCTCGATGCCCGCCCGGGCTGGCGGGTGCAGGCACTCCTTGCCTCGACGATCGGCTTCGCGCTGTGCCTGCCCGTGCTGCTTGCCACCCGGCGCATGCGGCTGCGCGGGCGTCTGTGCCTGGCGGCTGGCGTGCAGGCGGTGGCGGCGTTCGGCGTGATCGCGGTGGCGGCGCTGCTCGCGCGCTACCCCGGCGTGCGTGAGTGGGTGCTGTGGCTGCCGCTCGCCTTGCTGATGGGCCTGTGCGCGCTGATCGCGCTTGCCCAGCTTTTCGAGTTCGCCGAGACCTGCTGGCCGGGCAGCCTGCGGCGCGTGGCCCGGCCGCGCCCGCTGCCGCCGGGTCAGGCCGCGCCCTTCGTGAGCCTGCACCTGGCATGCTGCAACGAGCCGCCCGCCATGGTGATCGCCACCATCGACAGCCTGATGGCGCTCGACTGGCCGGCCTTCGAGGTGATCGTGGTCGACAACAACACCCGCGATCCGGCCTGCTGGCGACCGGTGCGCGCCCACGTCGAGCGCCTGCGAAGGGAGCGCGGTGCGGGCGCCCCCGCGGTGCGCTTCATCCGGCTGCCGCGCTGGCCGGGCTACAAGGCGGGGGCGTTGAACGTCGCGCTCGCCCGCACCGATCCGCGCGCCGCATGGATAGGGGTGGTCGATGCCGACTACCAGGTGAGCGCGCGCTGGCTGGGTGAGCTGGCCGGTCACTTCGCCGACGCCGACGTGGCGGTGGTGCAGTCGCCGCAGGCGCATCGCGACTGGGCGGCCCAGCCCCTGCACCGGATGATGAACTGGGAGTACGAGGGATTCTTCCGCATCGGCATGCACCATCGCCATGAACGCAACGCGATCATCCAGCACGGCACCATGACGCTGGTGCGCGCCACCGCGCTGCGCGGGGCTGGCGGATGGTCGGGCGAGTGCGTGTGCGAGGACTCCGAACTCGGCCTGCGGCTGCTCGCGCACGGCGCCCGGCTCGTCTACGTCGACGAGGTGTACGGCGCCGGTCTCGTTCCGCAGGATTTCGACGCCTGCCGGCGCCAGCGCCGGCGCTGGGCGCAGGGCGCCATGCAGATCATGCGCCAGCACCGCGGCGCGCTCTTCGGCCGCTCGCCGCTTACCCTCGGGCAGCGCTACCACTTCGTGGCCGGATGGCTGCCCTGGATCGGCGATGCCCTGAACCTCGCCTTCACGCTCGCGGCGATGCTCGGTGCGGTCGCCGTGCTGGCCGCGCCGCAGTGGGCCGGCCCCCCCATGCTGCTGTTCGCCGTGCCGCTGGCGGTCCTGCTGGTTGTGCGGCTGCTGCTGGTTCCGGTGCTGTATGCGCGACGCGTGGGCTGCCGGCCGATCGATGTCGCCGGCGCCGCGCTGGTCGGGCTCGGGCTGTCTCATGCGATCGCGCGAGGCGTGATCGCGGGCCTGTTCTCGCGGGCGGGCGGCGTGTTCGAGGTCACCCGCAAGGCCGGGAGCGGCGCGCCCCCGTCGTCGGGCTCCGGCGTGCGCGAGGAGGCCGCGCTGCTTGGCGGGCTGGTGGCGTGCCTGCTGGGTCTTGCGATCGACATGCTCACATCGCATCGCCAGCACGGCGGCTGGTTGCTGTTGCTCGGCCTGCAGTGCCTGCCTGGCGTGGCGGCGCTGGTCTGCGCCTGGCTGGGCACGCGCGGCGGCCATGATCCGGCTTCGCGGGCGGCGCGCGTGGCGCCCGAGCGCCCGATGCCGCCGCTTGTGCGCGCGGGCGCTCGGGCGAGGTTCAGCCGGCGCGCCTTGCCAGTTGCAGGGCCAGACGATTGTGCCGTTCCACCAGCGGGGCGAGTTCGAGAGTGACCAGTTGCCCGTGGGCGACCACCACGCGGCCATTGACCACCGTCCAGGCCGCCGGCGCTGGCGCGCACAGCAGCAGGCAGGCGAGCGGGTCGTGCACCGCGGCGCCGGCGTGGGCCAGGCCGCGGACGTCGAAGAGCGCCAGATCGGCCGCCATGCCGGGCGCGAGGTGGCCGATGTCGGTTCGGCCCAGCACCTGCGCGCCGCCGCGTGTGGCGAGGGTCAGCGCATCGCGCGCCGTCATTTCGCGCGGCCCGTGATCGCAGCCGTAAGGCTCGAGCGCGCGGCCGACTCGCGCCAGCAGCATCGCCGTGCGCGCCTCGCCGAGCATGTGCGCGCCGTCGTTGCTGGCGCTGCCGTCCACGCCCAGCCCCACCGGCACGCCGGCATCGACCATGCGGCGCACCGGCGCGATGCCCGAGGCCAGGCGCATGTTGCTGCACGGGCAGTGCGCCACGCCGGTGCGGGTGCGGGCGAACGAGGCGATGCCGTCGGCGTCGAGCTTCACGCAGTGGGCGTGCCAGACGTCGGCGCCGACCCAGCCCAGCGACTCGGCGTACTCGGCCGGCGTCATGCCGAAGCGCTCGCGGCTGTAGGCCACGTCGTGGTCGTTCTCGGCCAGATGGGTGTGCATCCGCGCGCCCAGCGACCTCGCCAGCGCTGCCGACTCGCGCATCAGATCGCGGCTCACGCTGAACGGCGAGCAGGGGGCGGCCACCACGCGCAGCATCGCGTAGGCGCCCTTGTCATCGTAGGTTTCGATCAGGCGCTGCGTGTCGGCCAGGATGCCGTGCTCGTCCTCGACCAGCGAGTCGGGCGGCAGGCCGCCGGCGGACTCGCCCACGCTCATGCTGCCGCGCGCGGCGTGGAATCGCATGCCGATCGCGGCCGCGGCCTCGATCGCGTCATCGAGCCGCACGCCGTTGGGGTAGAGATAGAGGTGGTCGCTGCTGGTGGTACAGCCCGACAGCAGCAGTTCGGCCATCGCCACCTGCGTGGATACGCGCACCATCTCGGGCGTTAGGCCGGCCCAGATCGGATAGAGGGCCCGCAGCCAGCCGAAGAGCTCGGCGTCCTGCGCGGGCCCGATGGCCCGCGTCAGGCTCTGGTACATGTGGTGGTGCGTATTGACGAGCCCGGGCACCACGACGTGTCCGCGCGCATCGATCACTTCGTCGGCATCGCGGGGCAGGGCGTCGGCAGGTCCGATGGCCGCGATCGCCCGACCGCGCACGAGCACGCTGGCGCGCGCGAGCTCGCGCCGTTCGTCGTCGCGGATCAGCAGGGTGCGCTCAGCCATGAGACCTGCCCGGCGGGAAGGGAACAGCAACCGGAAAAACAAAAGGGGCCGGCTCGTGTGAGCCGACCCCTGCCGTTCTTGGTAGGCCGTGCTGGATTCGAACCAGCGACCAACGGATTAAAAGTCCGCTGCTCTACCAGCTGAGCTAACGACCCGAAGAGCCAACGATTATACGAAGCCGGCGCTGGAGCGTCAAACGAGAAGGGCGCCTGCCACCGGCTGCTTGCCCGGCGCGGCCTCAGGCCATCCGGTCGATGCGCCAGACCTGGTAGCGCAACGCCGCCCAGCCGCCGACAAGTATCGCCGCCAGCGACACGAACGAACCGAGCGCCAGGGTGGAGACGCCCGAGAGCCCCTGGCCTACCGTGCAGCCGACGGCGGTGACGCCGCCGACGCCCATCAGGGCCGCACCCAGGAGGTGGTTGGCGGTGTCTTCGGTGCCGTGAAAACCTTCCCAGCGGAACTGCCTGCTGATGATGGCGTGCATGAAGGAGCCGGCGAGCAGGCCCAGCACCGCCGCGATGCCCAGCGTGAGCACCCGGCTCTTGTCGCTCCAGAGCATGAACAGCTCCATCGTGTAGGCCACCGGTGCGACGAAGCTCAGCGCCTCGAGCCGTCCCGAGTTGGTGCCGACGAACTTCTCCTCGAGGGTGTCGGGCGCCTCGGCCACGTAGCCGAGCACGCCGCTGATCACCCAGACCGCAACGATACCCGCCCCGATGCCCACGGCCGCCAGCGAGGTCTCGGCACGGCGGAACTCCCGATCGACGAAGGCGAACGCGATCAGCGCGCCACCGATGGCAAGGCCCAGCCCCAGCCGCCAGCCGGCCACCGCGGCGGCGTCGCCCCCGCCGATCAGCCGCGGCAGGTCCTGGCCGTGCGCAAAGCCGATGCTCGCCGCATCGAGGACCTGGACCCGGAACACGCCGAAGACCCCGCGCATGGTCATGTAGGCGAACAGGCCCAGCACCAGGAGCACCACCAGACTCTTGAGGGAGCCGCCACCGACCCGCAGCAGCGTCTTGCTGCCGCAGCCCGAGGCCAGCACCATGCCGAAGCCGAACATCAGCCCGCCGATCAGGTGCGACAGCAGCGGCATGGCCGGGGCTGCATAGAAGCTGCGGCCCGGATCGACGATGCCCGCCCAGCCCAGCGTCTGGGTGCCGGCGATGGCCACGCCGATCGCGCACAGCCACATCCGCATGCGGGTCCAGTCGCCCATGTTCACGATGTCGGACACCGCCCCCATGGTGCAGAAGTGGCTGCGCTGCATCAGCGCGCCCAGGATCAGGCAGACCGCGAAGGTCGCCGAGACGACCGTGGCCTGGATGCTGGCGATATCGGGTTCCTGCATGCTTGGGGTCCGCGGCGATCAGCGCAGCGCCGGCAGGCGCTCGCGTGCCTGGCCGGCGGCCGGCGAGTTGGGGTGTTTCTCGAGGAGCAGCTCGAGGATGCGGCGGGCGTTGCGCTTGTCGCCGAGCTCGAGTTCGCACAGGCCCTGCGCGAGCAGCGCGTCGGGCACGCGCGGATGCTCGGGGTGGCGCGTGACGAACCGTTGATAGCTTGCCAGCGCGGCGCGGAAGTCCTTGAGCGCGAACTGCGCGCTGCCGCTCCAGTACAGCGCCAGCGGCGCGTAGGGGCTGGCCGGCCAGCGCTGGCGCAGGCTCGCGAATCCGCCGGCGGCGGTGGCGAATTCGCCGTCGCGCAGCGCGGCGAGCGAGCCCTCGTACAGGCGCTTTTCCTCGGGATCGACGTTGACGTTGCGGCCTTCGAAGCTGACGCTGACCGGCTCGAAGGTGCGCACGCGGGCATCGAGCTCGCCGAACTGGTTCTTCTGCCGCACCTGGGTCTGGGCGAGTTCGCCGGCGAGCTCGTTGGTCTTGACCTCGAGCTGACCGCGCAGCCGCGCGATTTCCTGGCGCAGCAGCTCGATCTGGTTGTTGAGTTCGAGCTGGCCGCGCGAGGACTGCTCGAAGCGCTCGATGCGCTGCGCCAGCGCATCGATGCGCGCGCCGAACTCGGTCAGGCGGGCCGTGGTTTCGCGCGACTGCAGTTCGATGCGGGCGCGCAGCTCGATGATCGCCCGGCGCGCCTCGTCGTCGCCGAACAGCGCGTGGGCCGGGGGGCTGCCTGCCGCGAGGCCGACGATCAGCAGCGCGACCAGGATGGGCGCGGCGCGCATCACTGGTAAGCCAGGTCGGCGCGGCGATTCTCGGCCATGGCCGCGTCGTCGCCGCCGCTGGCACGGGGCTTTTCCTCGCCCAGGCTGACGGCCTCGAGTTGCCCGTCGGGCACGCCCAGGGCCACCAGCGCCTTGCGCACGGCCTCCGAGCGCTTCTGGCCAAGCGCGAGGTTGTACTCGCGGCTGCCGCGCTCGTCGGTGTTGCCCTGGATGACGACGCGCCGGTTGCGGTTGGCGATCAGGTAGCGGGCATGGGCCTCGAGGGTGGCCTTGAACTCGTCCTTGATGACGTACTGGTCGAAGTCGAAGTAGATGCTGCGTCTGGCGAGCGCGCCCGCCGGGTCGTCGAGCGGATCCTTGCGGGCGATCTCGACGGGTGTGATCTGACGCGGACCCGGCGCGGCCGCCGTGTCGGCCGAACCACCGGGCGGCGTCGACGTCGTCGAGGCCGAGCCGCTGCGGTTGTCGATTGGCGCGCCCGACGAATTCTCGTCGAGCTTGACGCTGGAGCAGGCGGCAAGCGCGGCAAGGGCCAGTGCGACTGTGGTCGAACGTAACGGCGTGTTCATCGGCGCTCTCCGTATCGGTGCCCGAGGCGGGCTAGGAACTGAAGGGACCCCAGCTCGGCTCGCGGATGTCGCCCTGGCTGGAGCCGAGTCGGTGCTTGACGCGACCGTCGGTGGTGACCGCCATCAGGGCGTCGCGGCCGCCCGCCTGGGTGGCGAACATCACCCAGCGGCCGTTGGGCGCGAAGCTGGGCGATTCCTCGCGGCCACCGTCGGACAGCACCTGCTCGTTGCCCGAGGCCAGGTCGCGCAGGGCCACCAGATAGCGGCCTTCGCGACGCGTGACGAACGCGATGGAGCGGCCGTCGGGGCTGGGCCTGGCGGAAACGTTGTACGAGCCGTTGAAGGTGATGCGGGCGGGCTCGCCGCCCTCGATCGGCATGCGGTAGATCTGCGGCGAGCCGCCGCGGTCGGACGTGAAGTAGAGCCCGCGGCCGTCGGGTGTGAAGGCGGGTTCGGTGTCGATGCCCGGCGAAGTGGTCAGGCGCCGCGGCGAGCCGCTGCCATCGGCGTTGAGCAGGAAGACCTGCGACAGGCCCTCGCGGGTGAGCGAGACGGCGAGCACCCGACCGTCGGGTGACCACGCCGGGGCGCTGTTGCTGCCCCGGAAGTTGGCCACCTCGCGGCGCTGGCCGGTGGCCAGGGTGTGCACGTAGACCACCGGCTTGCCCGACTCGAACGACACGTAGGCCAGGCGCGAGCCGTCGGGCGACCAGCACGGCGACATCACGGGCTCGGCCGATGACAGCGGCGACATGACGTTCTCGCCGTCCCAGTCGGCCACGTTGAGCCGCCAGCGGCCGCCCGCCCGCGACACGTACACGATGCGGGTGGCGAAGATGCCGCGCTCGCCGGTGACCTTCTGGTGGATCCAGTCCGAAATCCGGTGGGCGGCGTAGCGCAGGTCGGTGTTCAGGGCGACGAAGGCTTCACCGCCGATGACGCTGCCGCGCACCACGTCGTGGAGGCGGAAGCGGACGTCGTAGCGGCCGTCGGCCAGGCGGCTGACCGAGCCGCCGGCGACGGTATCGGCGCCGCGGCCGCGCAGCCCGGCGAAGTCGGGTGTTGCGCTGTCCGACAGCGCACCGGGCGCGTCGATGAGCCGGAAGGACCCGCTGCGGGTGAGGTTGGTGCGTACGACCTGGGCGACATCGACCGGAGCCCGGGTGTCGGCTGCGAAGTTGGGAATCGCGATCGGGTAGACGGCCGCACCCACCCCGGCGACGTCGATGCGCACGGACTGCGCCGCTGCCGGCGCGACACCCAGGCAAGGCAGGGCCAGAGCCGCCGCGCCGCCGAGCAGAGCCCGGCGGCCGGGGGCCGGGCCGCAGGCGGGCGGAGACGACGGTCGAGAGGGCATTGATCGATTATAGCCAGCGGGTGTGTCTGCCGGTTCCGGGGCGTGGCCGCTACTCATCGCGAGGGCCATGCGCGATGGTGATGTCGCGCGGCGTACCCGGGGGCGGCCGCGGCAGGGGATCGGCGCGGCGGATCGCGCGCTCGGCCGCCTGATCCCAGCCCGGCACGCCGCTCGAACGCATCAGGCGCAGGCCCGCAATGCTGCCGTCGGGCATGATCGACAGCGCGAACTCGGCCTTGGGGTTGCCGCGCAGATCGGGCGGGATCGCGAACACCGTGTTGGCGCGGATGTGCGAGGAGACCTTGGCGCCCCAGCTGCCCATGGCGGCACCCTGCGCGCCCCCCGCCTCCGCGCCCACCGCCGCGCCCGGCCGGCCCGCCTGCTCGAGCGTGCGGCGCAGGTATTCGTCGCGGCTGCGGGCCCGCGCCTCCTCGTCCTTGCGTACCTGCTCCTCGGCCGCCAGACGCGCCTGCTCGGCCTTGCGCGCCTCGGCTTCGCGACGGGCCGCTGCGTCCTGCCTGGCCTTCTCCTGCGCCTCGGCCTTGCGGCGCGCCTGCTCCTGGCGGGCCACGCGCTCGCGCTCGATCTTCTCGGCGCGCTCGCGTTCGGCCTTCTCGGCACGCTCGCGCTCAGCCTTCTCGCTGCGCTCGCGCTCGGCCTTGGCGAGCTTCTCGCGGCGCTGCGACTCGGTGGCGATGTCGGGCTTCGGAACGGGGGGCTCGATCGGCGCCGCCCTGGGGGCGGGGCGCGGCGGCTGCGGCACGGGGGCAGGCACCGCAGCCGGAGCCGGCGGCGGCGGGACCCACAGCTCGGCCTGCACCGCCACCGGGGCATGCGACTGCCAGCGCAGACCGATCAGGAGCATGGCCGCGAGCAGCAGGTGCATCGCGAGCGCCAGCACGAAGGCGCCGGCGCGCTCGCCGTAGCCGGCGCCGGGCGGCCGCAGCAGGCCCGCACTCATGAGGCTGCAGAGGGCAAGGCGGCGCTCATGGATTGGGCGCCTGCAGGGCGGCGTTCATGGCGCCGGCTTGACCATCAGCGCCGCGCGGATGGACTCGCGCTGCAGCGCATCGAGCAGCGCCACCACCTCGCCGTAAGGCTGATCCTTGTCGGCGCTGATCACCACGGGCAACCCGGCATCGGCGCGGCGCGCGCCACCGGGGGCGACCGACTTGCCCGCGGATCCGGCCGCACCGGCGGGCCCTGCGCCCAGGCGTCGGGCCTGAGCCACCACGTCGCGCAGCGTGGCCTCCGCGCGCAGCGACTCGCCGCTGTTGACCGTGACCAGCGTGATGCGCCCGCCGCGCGCCAGACGCGCCTCGATGTAGGCCTCGGCGCGCGCCTGACTGCGCCCGGCGCTGGGCAGATCGATGGAGCCTGGAGGCAGCAGCGGCGCGGTGACCATGAAGATGACCAGGAGAACGAGCATGACGTCGATGTAGGGAACGACGTTGATCTCGCTCACCATCCGGCGGTTGCGGCCGCCGCGGCCGCGCGTCTGCAGGCTGGGCATGGGGGTTCGGGCTACCGGGTCTGCCGCTGCAGGATGTTCATGAACTCGTCGACGAAGGTGTCGAAGCGCGTCGAGAGCCGGTCGATGTCGTGGCTGTAGCGGTTGTAGGCGACCACCGCCGGAATGGCCGCGAACAGGCCGATCGCGGTGGCCACCAGGGCCTCGGCGATGCCTGGTGCCACCGCGGCCAGCGTGGCCTGCTGCACGTTGGCCAGGCCGCGGAAGGCGTTCATGATGCCCCACACCGTGCCGAACAGCCCGATGTAGGGGCTGACCGAGCCGGCTGACGCGAGGAAGGCCAGGCCCGCCTCGAGCCGATCCATTTCGCGCTGGTAGGCGGCGCGCATCGAGCGGCGTGCGCCGTCGAGCATGGCCTGGGTGTCGCCGGGCTTCTGCTGGCGCGTCTTGAGGAACTCGGCCATGCCCGATTCGAAGATGCGCGCGAGCGCCCCGAGCCGGCCGCGGCCGTCGCGCGCCTGCTGATAGAGCGCGCCGAGCTCGCGGTCGCGCAGGAAGGTGGTCTCGAACTGCTCGGTTTCGGCGCGGGTGCGCCGGATGTGGAAGCCCTTGCGGAAGATGGTGGTCCAGGAGGCGAGCGAGATCGCGACCAGGGTGAGCATCACGGCCTGCACCAGCACGCTGGCGTTGAGGACCAGGGAGAGGATGGACATGTCGGTCTTCACGGCGACGGCTCCGCGGCAGGAGAAGGTGGGCCAGACGGCTCGACGGCCGGCGAGATGCGCGGCAGCAGCCAGCGTGGCAGTCCGGCGGCGCGCTGCGAGTGCACGGCGACCGCCGCGACGGTGAGTTCGGCGCGCACCAGCGGCTCGGTGCCATCGACCAGGAAGGCCTGCTGCCGCAGCCGCAGTCGTGCCGGCCGGAGTCCGATCACGTGGACCTGGACGCGCAGTTCGTCGTCGAGGCGCGCCGGCAGCCGGTAGTCGATGGCGAGGTCGCGCACGACGAGCAGGACGCCATCGTCGGCGGCGAGCCGCCGGTGCGTGGCCCCCAGTGCGCGCAGCCAGTCGGTGCGGGCGCGCTCGAAGTAGCGCAGCCAGTTGGCGTGGTAGACGATGCCTCCGGCATCGGTGTCCTCGTAGTAGACCCGCATCCGGCAGACGTGAGCCGCTGGCGGCTCGGCGTCCGTGTGGGGCGTGGGAAACAGGCCTCGGCGCACGCCCCGATTCTAGCAAGCGATGCGGCGCAGGCAGCCGCGGGTTGCATGCGGTTACCGGGGAACCAGCGACCAGACCAGCGCCAGCGCAAGC
>Ga0315904_10010680_pt1 | contig 11831 bp, 12 predicted proteins | sample LakEriMetagenome_6_FD_203529 | JGI IMG/M metagenome (GOLD analysis project Ga0315904, IMG submission 203529) | Freshwater fungal communities from buoy surface, Lake Erie, Ohio, United States - Buoy 12 MA120 | ecosystem: Environmental > Aquatic > Freshwater > Lake | place: USA: Lake Erie, Ohio...
CCGGTGGAATCATTCATGAGGAAATCCAACCGCACCACGCCCGAGCAGCCGAAGGCGCGGAAGATGCCCAACGCGATGCCGCGGATCCGCTGTGTGAGCTCCTCGGAAATCGGTGCGGGAATGAGGCGCTCGGCCGAGGCCATGCCTTTGGTGGCTTCGCCGCTTTGGTACTTGTCTTTGAAGCTGAGCAACTCGCCCGAACCGACCGGCTGTTCGCAGACGCTGGCGTCCGCCTGGTCGGGCGAACCCAGGATCGAGCAGTTGATCTCGCGCAGCGGGGTCACCGCTTTCTCCACCAACACGGACACATCGTAGCGGAACGCGTTCTCGACCGCCGTGATCAGGGAAATCCGGTCGGTGGCCCGACTCACGCCGATGCTCGATCCCAAATGGGTCGGTTTGACGAACAGAGGGTAACCCAAGGCCTCGGCCTCGGCGATCAACGCATCCTGCCGAACCGCCCACTCGGGCTCGCGGAAGCTGACATCATCGACCACCGGAAATCCGTAGGCCCGGCAGACGGCCTTGGCAAGACGTTTGTCCATGCCGATGGCGCTGGCGGTGACGCCAGAACTGGTGTAGGGAAGATTGTAGACCTCGCAAACGCCCTGGAATGCGCCATTCTCTCCATCCGAGCCGTGAAAGGCCGGAATCACGACATCGATCGCCCAAGTCTGAGGGCTGGAGAACAATCCGGGTTTCGATGTCTGCTGCAACTGCGCTTTTCCGGAAGCGCCGAACGTGAAGGCGCATTCGATGCCCACCGACTCTGCGGCCTTCACTTCTTTGTAGGTGGCGAGGTCGGCCAATGCCTTCCCGGTGAACCACCGTCCCGATTTGCCCACATACAGCGGAATCACGGTATGCGGGGTGTCTGCCAAGGCGGCCATCACCTGCATGCCGGTGAGCACGGAGACTTCATGTTCTGGGGATGGGCCGCCGAAGGCGACCAAAATGGACAGGGGACGTGACATTCGGTTCAGCTTCCAGGTCGTGAGATGACGGCCAGCGTGCAACGGCTCACGCAGACCAGTTTTCCGTCTTCCGTACGGATCTCCACAGACCACACCTGCGTGGTGGCTCCTTTGTGGACGGGGGTGGCGACGGCCTCCACCCAGCCCGAACGCACCGCACGGAGGTGGTTCGCATTGATCTCCAATCCGACGGCCGTTTTGCCGGATTCATGCACGTTCAGCCAAGCACCCACCGAGGCCACGGTTTCGGCCAACGCCACCGACGCGCCGCCATGAAGCAGTCCCATCGGCTGATGGGTGCGGTGGTCGACCGGCATGCGTGCTTTGACAGCATCTTTCGCCAGCCATGTGAACTCGATTCCAAGCGCGTCACCCATCGTAGGGGGCATGGAAGAGAATAAGGATTCGACGGAAGGGCGGACGTCCTCGGCTATGAACATGTGCGAAAAGTAAGGATTTTTGGAATCCCCCATCTTCTGCTAAATTAAGCGTCAACCAGAGCAACATCTTATGAAAAGTCGTCTTTTCGACATCGTCGAGTCGGGATATGACCGTCATGCCAACGGCATCCAATTGGTCACCAAACGCAACGGCGTTTGGCAGGAGACCACCACCGAAGATTTCAAGCGCATGGTGCATCATGCCGCCTTGGGATTCCATGACCTCGGACTCCGCAAAGGCGACCGTGTGGCCATCCACAGCGAGAACAACACCGAGTGGATCGTGGCCGACCAAGCCCTCATGACCATCGGCGCGGTTCCGGTTCCCATCTACACCACTCTTCCCACCGATCAGATCGCTTACATCGTGCGTTCGTGCGAAGCCTCGGCGTATGTCGTCTCGGGTCCGGAGCTGTATGCGGCCTTCGCTCCCGAGCGCGACCAGCTGTCGTTCGTCAAACATGTGGTCTATACCGTGAATCCGGTCGAGGGCGCGCATGGCTTGCAGGCCCTGATCGACCGCGGCGCGGAACTGGCCGCCGAACATCCCGGCATGTGGGAGTACCTCAAATCGGAAGTGACTCCCGACGATCTGGCCACCTTGATCTACACGTCGGGTACCACCGGTTTTCCGAAAGGGGTGATGATCACCCATGGCAACCTGTCATACACCATCAATGTGGGCATCGAGCGCATTCCGTTCGCCTTGGAAGACAAGGCCGACAAAGCGGTTCTGGCCTATCTGCCGCTCTCCCACATCTTCGAGCGGGCCATCGACCTGGTGTACATGAAGTATGGCTACACCATCTATTATGTCGAGAAGGTGGATGAGATTCCGATGGATGTGAAGACGGTGAAGCCGTATTTCTTCGGTACGGTGCCCCGGCTTCTCGAGAAAATGCATACCGCGTTCCGGACGAAAGTCAATGAGGCGGGCGGGTTGAAGAAAGCCCTCGGCAACTGGGCTCTCGACATGGCCGAGAACCAGGATGTCGAAGAGAAACGCGGTCTGGTGAAGCGTATCAAATTCACGATCGCCGACATCCTCGTCTACCGCAAGCTCAAAGCCGCGCTGGGAGGTGGGTTGATGGGTATGGTAAGTGGCGGCGCCGCGCTGAGCCCGAAATTGCTCAACTTCTACAATGGCATCGGTGTGCTGCTGATGCAAGGATACGGCTTGTCGGAAACCGCCCCCTTGCTCACCCTTTGCGAAGCCGGAAACATGCGTCAAGGCTCGGTCGGCAAGACGATCCGCGGCGTGGAGCTGAAGATCGCCGAAGATGGAGAGATCATCGCCCGCGGCCCGAACATCATGAAAGGCTATTGGAACCAACCCAACGAGACGGCTGAAGTGCTCACGCCCGACGGATGGTTCCACACCGGCGACATCGGCGTGATGGACGCCGACGGCTATGTGTTCATCACCGACCGGAAAAAGGATCTCTTCAAGCTCTCCACAGGCAAATATGTGGCCCCGGCGCACATCGAGACGAGCCTCATGATGTCGCCTCTGATCGATCATGCGGCTGTGCTCGGTTCCCACCAGAAATTCTGTTCGGCGCTCATCGTGCCGAATCAGCCGGCGCTGAAAAAAGCGCTCAATGCGAAAGGGGAGCTGGATGTGGAAAAGGCGGAAGCTCTGATCCAAGTGGTGGTCGACCAAGTGAATGAGAAGCTCCCGCCTTGGGAAAAAATCAAGAAGTTCGCGCTGTTGGACACCGAATTCAGCATCCAGACCGGCGAGCTCACGCCGTCACTGAAGCTGAAGCGCCGTGTGATCCACGAGAAATTCAGCGATCGGATCGCGCGGATCTACGAATCGGAATCTTAAAGGCTTGAAATCAGAAGCGCCGTCGCGATGATCACGATCATCAGGATGTAATAGAAGCGCTTGACATCTTTTTTCGGCTTTTTCAGACCCATCACGTCTTTGAAGATGAGATGGTCGAAGCCCAATTTGTAGTATTTCTCGAAGATTTTAGCTCTCATGGCAGGATCTGGGTTGGCGTTCGAAATAAAGATACGATGATTTGACGCGTTTTACAACGCAGTGCGTCATAAACGGACCACGCCGTCGATCACGGTGACCGCTTGGCCGGCGATGATCAGCTCATCGACCACGCCTTGCTTGAGTCCCATGTGCACGGTGACGGTACCCGGGCGGTGCACAGACCGGCCCTGATGCCCCTTGAACGTGAAGAAGTTCGTCTTCTTGTCCAGAAGCCCGTTTTCTTTGAGGAAAATGGCCATAGGCCCTTGGGCCGAGCCGGTGACGGGGTCCTCATCCACACCCAAGGTGGGCGCGAAGAAGCGCATGTGCCAATCCGACTCCTTCTCGCCGGTGTCGGTGGTCACTACGGCGAAACCGGTGAGATCGTGGATGTAGTTGAGCTTCTTGAGCAGGATCATGTTCGGCTCGAGCGATTTCAGCGAGTCGTAATCGCGTACCGGAATGTAGCAGTACCCCGAATCCGTGATCTTCGGCTTGGCCTGCTTCGACAGCTCGATCTCGGAAAGTCCGATCGCGCCGCACAGCTCCTTGATGTCGCCGGGGTAGGGAAAGAAGCGGGGGATGGGGATGCTGAACTTGATGTAGGGTTGGAAGTCGCGCCATTCCACATCCACGGCCAGAACACCCGATTTGGTCTCCACCAGGAAGCTCTGGTCTTCATCCACTTCCAAACCGAAATGCCCTTCTTCGGCCAAGGCGTGGAACAGGGCGATGGTGGCGTGTCCGCAAAGATCCACTTCCTGGGTCGGAGTGAACCAGCGGATGCGCATGTCGGCTTCTTCGTTCGAGGGTGGCAAAGCGAACACCGTTTCGGAGAGGTTCATCTCCGCGGCGATCTTCTGCATCTCATCGGCGGTGAGTCCTTCGGCTTCCATCACCACGCCTGCGGGGTTTCCGGTGAAGGGCTTGGTGGTGAACGCGTCGACGTGCTTGATACGGATGCTGCGTGGGTTCATGGCGTTTCTACGGAAAGAAGTTCGATGTCAAAACGGAGGGTGTCGTCGGGTGGGATGCGGCCGGTCAAACCGTCTTCCCCGAACGCCAGGTTCGGCGGAATGAACACGGTGCGTCGTTCGCCGGCCTTCATGCGCATCAGGGTCGATTCCCAACCTGGGATCAGGATTCCGCTCCCGGCGACGACCTCGTAAGCCTCTCCCCGGTATACGGAACTGTCAAAGATACGGCCATCGCTCAGATAACCGGAATAATGGAGGCGGAGCACATCGCCCTGCTTGGGCAGTTTGCCGCGTCCCGACTCCAGGATCACATGGCGGGTGCCGTCGCCGGCCGATTCCAACTCGGAGAGGTCGATCTCCCATGGCTCCGGCGGACGCTGCGTCTCATGAAGTTCGATCACGAACCGGAGGGTGGCGTTCTTGGGGATGATGCCGCCGATGCCGACCTCGCCGTAGGCCAGGTGCGGTGGAACGGTGAGCGTCCGGATGCCGCCCTTGCGCATGCCTTGGATGCCCCAGAACCAGCCTTCGATGACGTTCTGCCGGGTCAGTTGGATGGTGAGGGGCGTGGCGTCGTCGGCGCGGGCTTCGAACAAGGTCGAGTCGGCCAGATAACCGGTGTAGTGCAGGGTCACAAACGAGAGGGAATCGGCGGGTTCGCCCCGTCCGACCACGATGTCTTCGATCATCAATCCGTTCTCCAACACCGTTTTGACGGCATCGGCTTTCGGCTCAGGCGAGCTGGAACAGGACGATAGGAGGAGGAGAAGGGCCCCGAGGGCGATCGTTCGAGTCATGCCTCAAAGGTACCACGTTGCAGCGATTCCATCACATTGGTAAATCGCAACAGGTCGTAGCCGGAATAAGGGGCGGGCGCACGCATCTGGACGGCTTTGAGGAACTGGGTGACGGCCAGTTTCGCGGGTTCCTCCTTGTCGAAGGTCCGCGAGTCGACGATGGGGGATTTGAGTCCCTGGTGTTGGATCAGGCGCACCGATTTCGCGCCCACGTCGCATTCGGCGGCAAGCTGATGGTCGCTGGCGAAACGCACATGGCGGTTCTCCTGATGGGCCATGCCGCAGAACAGGGAGGCGGTGGACCCGTTGTCGAATTTCATGTACACCTGCATGGCCAACGTCTCGTCGTCGCCGAAGGGAACCCGGTTCACATGGATCTTGAACACCTGGGAATCCATCCATTTGAGGATGAGCGAGAGGTCTTCCTGCCAGAAGGTGGCATACGACGATCGGATTTCCCGATACGTGTTGAAGGTGTACTCACGCTGGAAATGCAGCATGTCGGGCCGACGCAGGTTCGCCATCATGAACTGCGTGGTCGGATTGAAGAACGCCCAGTTGGAGAACTGGAGCACGGTGCCGCTCTCTTCCGAGGCGCGGTACAGACGTTCGGCGAGAGACCGGTCGGTCGGAAGCCGGCCCACGACGAACGTGTGGATGCCGGAACGTACCACCGTCTGCGCCAGGTCGAGGCGCTGCTCGTTCTCTTCGAGCACGATGCATGCGTCGACCGCGCCGATGGCGGGAAGGGTGTCGGAAAGGATCACTTCACGCACGGAGGCATGCGGCCGAAGCCGCTGCTCCCAGACGGCCCCGCGTTCAGCAGGACCCAAGATTCCGATGCGTAGCGATTCTCTCATTCCGGAAGGTTAGTCCTTCGGAATGATGAACGCAAGAATGAAATACAGCAGGATCGGGGAGCCCATGCCCAATACCGACGCGATGACGAAGATCACGCGGATGAGGGTGGAATCGATGCCGAAACGTTGGCCCAAGCCACCGCAGACGCCGAGAAGCATTTTGTCGTGGGAAGAACGGACGAGACGAGCCATAGTGTGAACTCCGGGAAAGGGTTGTGGTTTTCGGCAGTATACGGCTTGGGAGCCAATTGTTCCAGAAACGCTTGGCGCGTAAGTTCGGTTATGCTTCCCATGCCTCACGCCACCATCAATTCATTCCGCGTCTTCCGTCAGACTCCCGGCGACCCCGCTCCGAACGGCCGCTATGTCCTGTATTGGATGCAGATCAACCGCCGTCTGTCGTACAATTACGCGCTCGATTATGCCGTCGCATGGGCCAACAAGCTCGGGCTTCCTCTTCTGATCTACGAAGCCCTCGGCGTGCAGAACCGTTGGGGCAGCGACCGGTTTTATCATTTCATGATGGAAGGGGTGATGGAGACCGCCGCCGAATGCAAGGCGCGTGGCGTGGCCTATTTCCCTTATCTGGAGCCTGAGGCCGGAGCCTCGAAAGGACTGATCGATGCCTTGGCCTCCGATGCCGCCCTCGTGATCAGCGACGAATATCCGGTGTACATCATCAAGTCGTTGAACCGATACCTGAGGGCCAAATCCCCTGTTCCGTTCATCACCGTCGATTCGAACGGCATCATCCCGTTGGGCGTCACCGAAAAAGCGCCGTATTCGGCCTACACCTTCCGCCGGGTGATGCAACGTCATTTCGTCGAAGCCTACAGCCTGCCGCCGAAAGAGGACCCCTTGGCCGAGCTTGTGAACCGAGCGGATCCCTTGGCGGATTGGGATGGACACGCGCGGTGGCCGCGCGGGGAACGCTTCTTTGGGGATCCGGACGGATTTGTGGCTTCGTTGCCGATCGACCACAGCGTGGGCAAGCTCGCCTTGAAAGGGACGCGCGCCGCGGGGCTGGAGGTGATGCGCACCTTCATCGACCGCAAGCTGATGGCGTATGGCACCGACCGCAGTCATCCGGATCTGGAGACCGCCAGCGGATTGAGCCCCTGGCTACACTTCGGGAAGGTCTCGGAATACGAAGTGGTGAAGGCGGCCTTGGAGCGCCAGCCAAAGGGTTGGTCGATCGATGCGATGCGTCCGGTTGCCGGTCAGCGCGAAGGATTCTTTGGCGGGGAGGCGTCCATCGAGTCCTTCATGGATGAAGTGATCACCTGGCGGGAAGTCGGCTTCCATTACTGCCATCACACACCCAATTACGACAAATTCGAGTCGCTCCCCGACTGGGCCATCGCCACGCTGGAGGAGCATGCGAAAGACATGCGTCCGATCGTGTACACGTATGAGCAGCTCGAGAATTCACAAACCCACGATCCGGTCTGGAACGCTGCCCAACGGCAGCTCCGGGAGGAAGGCATCATCCAGAATTACCTGAGGATGTTGTGGGGGAAGAAGATTCTGGAATGGTCGCCCGATCCGCGGACGGCACTCGATTGGATGATCGAACTGAACAACAAGTGGGCCATCGACGGACGCGATCCGAATTCCTACTCGGGCATCTTCTGGTGTTTGGGACGGTTCGACCGTCCGTGGGCGCCTCAACGCCCGATTTTTGGACAGATCCGGTACATGAGTACCGATTCGACAGTCAAGAAGCTAAAACTGAAACAGTATTTGAAACGCTACGGCTCTCAGCCAACTCTCCTATGAAATACACACTCCTTGCGACATCCCTGATTCTGCTGACCTCCTGCTCCACACCGACCGACGCTGGTAAGACCTCATCCACATATCCCGAACCCTTGGGTGAGGTGGTTTATCTGGGTGATTCCATCACCGCCGGTTACATCGCCGGCGGGTGGACTCAGCAAACCCTCGAGTCGAGCTACTCGGTGCTCCTGGCAAAGCGGTTTTATGGAGATGACGGAGTCGGCACCGATGCGCAGGCCAAATTCCGAATCCCGATGATGGCCACGCCGGGCATCTTCGTGCCGGCGGTGTTGAACGGGATGACCCAAGTAGGCACATACGCGAACGGGACACCGGTCAGAATGCCGCAAATCACGCCACCTGGCGCCTACAACCAAGTGGCCTTGATGCCTCAGAACGCCGGACTCAGCGCACCCTACCATCTCCTGGCGGTTCCTGGCTACAAGATGATCGACATCGTGGAACGGCAGAGCATCTTCAACCGGCTCGGCGACGTCAACCCCCTCTTCAACTTCACCCTGCGCGACAAAGGCACCGCTCTCGCCCAGGCCAAGCGTCTGAACCCAGACACCGTCTTCCTGTGGGCGGGCAACAACGAAGCCCTCGGCTCGGCCACCAGCGGAGGCACCGTGGCTCCGTTCCCCGTGGAATCGTCCGCCGACGTGCCCGGCTTCCGTTCCTTGCTCGGCACCGTGCTGTCGGAGCTGGCCAGTCCTGACCGACGCATCGTTCTGATGAACGTTCCGGACGTGACCGCCATCCCCGCCGTCAACACCGTCGGGTTCATCGCCGCCGACGGCCGACGCAAACTCATCCTGGATCTCGACGGAGACACGGTCTGGAGCGATACGCTCACCTTCTATGGCAAACGTGCCGACGGCAGCGTGCGCGCGGTGGTCCAAGGCGAGTACGTTCTTCTCAACTACCTGCTTACCAACCGTGCGGCCAGCGGACACGGCTTGAGCGCCAGCGCTCCGCTGGAAAACAACGAGTGGCTCGATGCGGCCGAGATCGCCTCCATCCAGACCGCCATCGGACAGTACAACCAAGTGTTGCAGCAGGCCATATCTGCTTACCCGAATGTGATGCTCATCGACATGAACGCCTTCTTTTCGACCATCGCTGAAGAGGGGTACCGGTTTCCGGGCGGCACGGTCACATACACCTCGGCGTTTCCAGAGGGCGGGCTGTTCAGCCTCGACGGGGTGCATCCGACCGAGCGCGGACACCGCGTGATCGCCAACAAGATCCTGAGCGAACTGAACACGCGATTGAGTCTCAACCTGCCTTTGTACAACGATAGTCCGGCAAGGAATGTGTATTTTGCCCGCACACCTTTCACAACGACGATCATTGACTGAGACCATCCTGTTTATCGAGCATGCCGAACCCGTGGTGGTTCTGGGCTTGCAAGACCGTCACCTGTCCAAGATCGAAGCGGCGTATCCGCTGGTGAAGATCACCGCGCGCGGATCGGAAGTGAAGCTATCCGGTGAAGAGTCGGATGTGAACGATGTGGCCGCGCTCATCCGGGAACTGGTGGTGATCGCGACCCGCACGGGCAAGGTCCATGAAACCGATGTGATGGCGCTTCTGGCCATCCGAAAGAGCATCCAGACGCAGGCGTCGGACGATCCCGCGTCGGTCGATGTGTCCGACATCATCGTCCATACCCATGGCGGGGTCACGGTTCGGGCGAAGACTCCGGGCCAACGACGCATGGTCGAAGCCGCGGCGGTGAACGACATCATTTTCGCGATCGGTCCGGCCGGCACAGGCAAGACCTACACGGCGGTGGCTTTGGCGGTGAAAGCCCTCAAAGAGCGTCGGATCAAACGGATCGTGCTGGTGCGTCCGGCGGTGGAAGCGGGCGAGAGCCTGGGATTCCTTCCTGGCGACCTGAAAGAGAAGATCGATCCGTATCTCCGCCCCCTGTATGACGCCTTGGAGGAGATGATCGAACATGACCGGCTCGAACTGAACCTGACGCGGAACATCATCGAGATCGCGCCGCTCGCCTACATGCGAGGCCGAACGCTGAACAACGCCTTCGTGATCCTGGACGAAGCGCAGAACGCGACCAACACGCAGATGAAGATGTTTCTGACGCGGTTGGGCGCCAACAGCAAGGCGATCATCACGGGCGACATCACCCAGACCGACCTTCCCCTGAAAAAACAATCCGGGCTGATCAACATCCAAGAGATTCTGAAAAACATTCCGGGAATCCGGTTCGTGTATCTCGACCAGGAGGATGTGGTGAGGCATAAACTTGTACGCGATATCATAGCGGCCTACGAGCGCCATGAAGAACAGAACGAATGATTGACACCCTGTATGAAGGCACCTTTTCGGTCGGCATGGACAAGCAGTTCAACCCGATCCAGCGCAGCGAACCTGCCGCCAAAGGTGCCCTGAAGATTTCCCTGAATCCGTTCCTGATCCAGACCCGAGACCGGAACATCCTCATCGACTGCGGCTTGGGCGACTACGGCGTGAAAAGCCACATCCCCATTCTGCAGGAGAACCTCAAACGGTTCGGTCTCACGGAAGAGGACATCTCCGACGTGGTCTGCTCGCACCTGCATTGGGACCACATCGGCGGCTTGGCGCATCAGAAGCATGGAGAGATGGCCTTGACCTTTCCCGATGCCTCGATCTGGCTGTCGGGACAGGAATGGAAGCAGGTGAATGAGCGCTATGACGAGGAAAACGCCAAGGGCGAATTCCTGCAGTTCCTGGATGTCAAGGCCGATCTGCGCTTCCTCAACGACGGCGATTCGCCGTTCGACGGGGTGGAAGTGGAGGTCATCGGCGGACACACCGAATTCTCGTTGGCCATCTGGATCGACCTTCCCGGCGTGAAATTCCTCATGGCGGGCGACGTCTTGGGCACGAAGGGCTCCATCAACCGGTCGTATGCCGCCAAATACGATTTCGACGGAAAACGCAGCCAGATGCAGCGCACCCGTCTGATCAAGCAGTGTTGGGAAGATGTCTTCGGCATCTTATGTTATCACGACAACGACATGCCGCTGATCCGGCTCACCGGGTACAGCGAAGACAACGGATATTCGTTCACTTCGATCTGAGTCCATGACCGACACCTACGCCAGCCTGGTTTCCCGCGGATGTCCGCCTTCGGCGGATGCGGCGGTGATCTTGGGTTCGGGTCTGGGCGGCTTCACCGACGGGCTCGACATCCTCGCCCGAGTGCCCTATGCCGAGATCCCGGGGTTTCCGGAAGTCACGGTGGCGGGACATTCCGGGACCTTGATCTTCGCGTCGATGGCCGGCAAGACGTTGATCGTGTTTTCGGGCCGCTTCCATCATTACGAGGGACATCCGTTCGGCTCGACCTTGCTTCCGGTCGACTTGGCGAAGGCGTTCGGAGCCCGACTGCTGGTGGTGAGCAATGCCGCGGGCGGCATCAATGTCCGATTCAAGGTCGGCGATCTCATGCTCATCGATGACCTCATGCGCATCGGGTTTCCGGTGGCCGAGCCGGGCGCGACCTATCCGGTTGAGTTTCCAGACCACTCGATGCTCCAGCTGGCGGAGCAAACCGCCTCCGCGCTTCAGATTCCCTTGCGGCGCGGCACCTATCTGTATGTGAAGGGTCCGGTGTACGAGACACCGGCTGAAATCCGGGCGTACCGCACCTTGGGAGCCGATGCGGTGGGGATGTCGACCATGCCCGAACTGCTTCAGGCCAGCCGATACGGCATGCGGACCTTGGGGATCACCCTGGTCACGAACATGGCCACGGGAGTCACGGGGGAGAAGCTGGCCCATGCCGACATCCAGGATGTGGCCGAGCGTCGCAAAGCCGACTTCACGCGCTTGGTGAACGCGGTCATCGCCAGCGCGTAACCGCCAGGAAGACCTCTTTCCCGTCGCTTTTGCGGTCGATGCGGTGTTGGAACACGGTTCCGTCGCCTTCGATGGACGAACAGCGGCTGATGATCTCATCCCCGTAATGCGTCTCGTTGCGGAACACGAGATCCACCTCAT
>Ga0315904_10010681_pt1 | contig 11831 bp, 9 predicted proteins | sample LakEriMetagenome_6_FD_203529 | JGI IMG/M metagenome (GOLD analysis project Ga0315904, IMG submission 203529) | Freshwater fungal communities from buoy surface, Lake Erie, Ohio, United States - Buoy 12 MA120 | ecosystem: Environmental > Aquatic > Freshwater > Lake | place: USA: Lake Erie, Ohio...
ATCTTCAACGAGAAGCAGATCGTCGGCATGAGCTTCAAGACGACGCCAGAGAATTGGCGCCGGCTGGGCCACCTGGTGGCCGACGCGATCTACGAACGCCTGACGGGCGAGAAAGGCTACTTCGACAGCCGCATTGTCTTCATCTCGGAATCCGGGCCCAAGACAAAGCGCCGCTATCGCCTGTCGATCATGGACCAGGACGGGGCCAACCCCAGCTTCCTGACCAACGGTGAGCACATCGTCCTCTCCCCGCGCTTCTCGCCCACGACCCAGGCGATCACCTACATGTCCTACGAGCGTCAGGTCCCCTCGGTCTTTGTCTTCGATCTTCAGACCGGCCAGCGCGAGGTGATCGGCCAGTATGCGGGCATGACCTTCGCCCCGCGCTTCGGTCCCGATGGCAACAGGGTGCTCTTCTCCTACTCGCGCGACAACAACGTCGACATCTACGCCGTCGACCTGCGCTCGCGCCGCCCCGTGCGCCTGACAAGCGATCCCGGCATCGACACCTCGCCGTCCTATTCCCCGGACGGCGCGCGGATCGTCTTCAACTCCGACCGTGGCGGCTCACCGCAGCTCTACGTGATGGGTGCCGACGGATCGGGCCAGAGCCGTATCTCGTTTGGCCAGGGTCGCTACACGACACCCGTGTGGAGCCCGCGTGGCGACCTGATCGCCTTCACCCGCCAGAACGGGCAATCATTCTCCATCGGCGTGATGCGCCCGGACGGGCAGGGTGAGCGCATCCTGACAACCAGCTTCTCGGACGAAGGTCCGACATGGTCACCCAACGGCCGCGTGATCCTGTTCACTCGCACAACCCCTGGTCGGGGTTCCGTGAGCGGAAGCTCATCGATCTGGTCGATCGACCTGACGGGTCGGAACCTGCGCCGCGTGATTACGCCCGGAGACGCGTCGGATCCGGCCTGGTCACCCTTGAACAAGTAGGGTTGCGACGCCCGTCACAGGCATTAACGGGGGTTTAGGAATAATTTTCCCAACTCATCGGCTTGCCTTGCTCTTGCGTATGAATATGTCATAAGGCCACACTACACTCGCAATCATGTGTTTGCGCTGCTTTCAGCGCGGTAAGGGAGAATGCGCGATGGTTCGTTTCTTTGGTTCGCTCAAGGTCGCTGGACTGCTTCTCGTGGCCAGCACGCTTGCGGCCTGCTCGACGACAGAGCCGCCCACGGCGCCGGTGACCCCGACGCAGCCTTCAGCTTCGGCAATCAAGCCCGGCACCGCCGAGGACTTCCGCGTCAATGTCGGTGACACGGTGTTCTTCGATCTCGACCAGCATGCGCTGCGCGCCGATGCGCAGGTTGTCCTGCAGAAGCAGGCGGCATGGCTCCAGAAGTTCCCCGCCGTGAAGCTCGTGGTCGAAGGCCACTGCGACGAGCGCGGCACGCGCGAGTACAACCTCGCCCTTGGCGATCGCCGCGCCTATGCCGTCAAGGAATACCTCGTCAGCCTCGGCATCGACGCTGCCCGCCTCCAGACCAAGTCCTACGGCAAGGAGCGCCCGGTCTGCGCCGAGTCCGACGAGAACTGCTGGCAGCAGAACCGCCGCGGCTATTCGGTCATTCTCAGCGGTGCCAGCTCCTGATACCGGGGCATTCCCGCGAAATTCCGAGGGGGGCCACAAGCCCCCCTTTTATTTTTCTCCCGACTGCCCCAATTTCGCCAACGACATCAGGCCAATGGCAGTGACGACCGCCGCGCAACCGCGCAGCACCTCACGCCGGTCTTGAAATCCAACTGACGGAGCCTTCGTCCATGTTCAGCGTAAACCCGTTCCGGGCCCTCGTGATGGCAGCCATCGCCAGCGCCGCGCTCGTGGCCAGCCCGGGCCTGTCGATGGCCGAGGACATCGACGCCGTGAGCGACAAGCTCGATCGCGTCGAGCGCGACCTGCGCGAACTCCAGTTCGAGGTTTACAAGGGCCATCCCCCCGCCAGCCAGCCGGGCGGAACGCCCGGCACCCCGGCCAGCGCTGCGCGCATCAACGACCTCGAGGCATCATTGCGCGAACTGCGCGGCCAGGTCGAGACGCTTGCCTTCCAGATGCGCCAGATGCAGGAACAGCTTGAGGTCTCGCGCCGCGAGACGAATTTCCGCCTCGGTGCCCTCGAAGGCGGCGCGCCTGCCGCGGCCATCCCCGCGGCCGCGCCACAGGCCAGCGCGCCGGGCGCCAACGCGCCGCGGACACTCAATGTGTCCCCGAACGACACCGGTTCGAATGCCGCCGGTCGCCAGCCCGGAACCCTTGGCTCGTTGCCGGCGGACGACGTGGCCGACATCACGCCCGTGCTCTCGCCCCGCCAGCAATACGATGCCGCGATGGATCTGCTCAGCCGCGCGCAATATGTCGAGGCCCAGTCCGCCTTCAGGACCTTCGTGGCCGCAAACCCGAAGGAGGAACTCTCCGGCTTGGCACAGTTCTGGGTAGGCGAGATCGCGTTCACGCAGAAAGACTACAAGGCGGCGGTTGCAGCCTTTGCCGACGTCATCAAGCGCTTCCCGAAGACGGCGAGAGCGCCGGATTCGATGCTCAAGCTCGGCCTTTCACTCCTCGAGTTGAACCAGAAGAAGGAGGGCTGCACCACCCTCGGCGCGCTGAAGCCCAGGTTCCCCAACGCGCCAAAGCCCCTCATTGACCGGGCGGCCAAGCGTTATGCCGAAGCTAAATGCGCTGCCGGATAGCCCGGACGTTCCGCTGACCGTCGACGCCTTTGCTGCCGCGGCAGGGCCAAGGCTCGGCCACGCACCCTTTGCGATCGCCGTGTCCGGTGGCGCCGACTCCGTCGCCCTCATGTGCCTTGCGGCCGACTGGCGGCGCAGCGCGGGTCACGCAGCCCCGCTGGTGATCACCGTGGACCACGGCCTGCGCGAGGGCTCCGCAGCCGAAGCGCAGCAGGTCGCGCGTTGGGCGGGGTCCCTTGGCCTCGAACACCTCACGCTTTCATGGGAGGGGCAGGCCCCGCAGGGCAATCTCCAGGCCGAGGCCCGGCGCGCCCGCTATGCGCGGCTGGCCGGTGCACTGGAAGCGCGCGCGATCCGCCTCCTTGCCACCGGCCATAACCGCGACGACCAGGCCGAGACATTCATGATCCGCCTCGCCCGCGGCAGCGGTATTGCAGGCCTCTCCGGCATGAGCCCTCTGGCCGGCTTCCCGGGGCGACGCCAGCGCGACATGTGGCTTGTGCGGCCCTTGCTCGACATCCCGCATGCGAGCCTCGTCGCAACCCTGCGCGCACGCGGCCAGCCCTGGATCGAAGACCCCAGCAACGCCAACCCGCGCTTCCTGCGCGCGCGTCTGCGCGAGGCCATGCCCGCCATGGCCAGCCTCGGCCTGTCACCGGAGCGCCTCGCCGCAACCGCAGCCCATCTCGCCCGCGCCAACGCTGCGATCGAGGGCCTGGTGGTCGAACTGTGGCGTGGCATTGTGCAGGTCGATCCCTGCGGCTACGTGCTGCTCAAGACGCCTCGCCTGGCAAACGCGTCTGACGAGGTCGCGTTGCGGCTCTCGGCAAGGCTCCTCAAGACCGTATCGGGTGAAGCCTACGCGCCCCGCTTCGACCGCCTGCTTGCGGCACTGCACTGGCTGCGGTCGTCAGAGCCAGGAACCGGACGGACGCTGGGCGGCTGCCGCCTCTGGCGACGGGACGGCGACACCGTGCTCGTGGCACGGGAGGACAGCGCCATGCAGCGGGCAGGGCACGTCCTGCGGCTCGCGCCGGGGGCCAGCGGCGTGTGGGACGGACGCTTCGCCGTCGCGATCCCGGCCAGCGCACCGGCGGCCGAATACGAGGTAAGGCCGCTCGGACCCGATGGCCTGAAGGCGCTGGGCAGGGAGGCCCGGTTCCCCCGCCACGAACCCCGGCGCATCGGCGCGACCTGCCCGGCCGTATGGCGCGCCGGGCGCCTCGCGGCCGCCCCAACCCTCGGATTTGACACCGGAATTGGCGCCACAGCCTCTTTCCTCGAGGCCTGACAGCGCTACGGCAGCCTTGTTTTCCCTTGGCCATCCGCGGGGGCAGCGGTTCGAAATGTCCTGTGAACCCCCCCGGTGCTAGATTGCACTGGCATAGTTTGCCCTGCGCACCTATTTGATTAAGGCAAGGCCCTGAAAGCTGAGCCGCCTCACACCAAGCCTGGCAATGGATCCAAATGGTCGGAAATCAGAACAACAATCTCAGGAATATCGTCGTTTGGCTCATCATTGGCCTGGTCGTGCTGGCGCTGGTGAACCTGCTGTCGGATCGCACGCCGCAGGTGGCGACCGCCGAGATTCCGATCTCCCAGGTCGTTGAGGACGCCAAGAATGGCCGTATCGAGAACGTGACCTTCCAGGGCAGCCGCGTCTCCGGCAAGTATCGCGACACCGGCAAGCAGTTCACGTCGGTGGCCCCGAAGGACATCTCGGCGATCACCTCCGAACTCATGAACACCAAGCAGGTGACGGTGAAGATCGACCCCTCCGAGGCCGAGGGCTCGTCTCTTCTGTCCGTGCTCATCAACTGGCTGCCGATGCTGCTCCTCGTGGGGGTCTGGATCTTCTTCATGCGACAGATGCAGGCCGGAAGCGGCCGCGCCATGGGCTTCGGCAAGAGCCGCGCCAAGCTCCTGACCGAGCGCCACGGCCGCGTGACCTTCGAGGACGTGGCTGGCATCGACGAAGCCAAGGAAGACCTCCAGGAAATCGTCGAGTTCCTCAAGGACCCCCAGAAGTTCCAGCGCCTCGGCGGCAAGATCCCGCGCGGCGCGCTCCTCGTCGGTCCCCCGGGTACCGGCAAGACGCTGCTCGCCCGCGCCATCGCTGGCGAGGCGAACGTCCCCTTCTTCACGATCTCGGGTTCCGACTTCGTGGAGATGTTCGTCGGCGTCGGCGCAAGCCGCGTGCGTGACATGTTCGAGCAGGCCAAGAAGAACGCGCCCTGTATCATCTTCATCGACGAAATCGACGCCGTCGGCCGTCACCGTGGCGCAGGCCTCGGCGGCGGCAATGACGAGCGGGAGCAGACCCTGAACCAGTTGCTCGTCGAGATGGACGGCTTCGAGACCAACGAAGGCATCATCCTCATCGCGGCAACGAACCGCCCCGACGTGCTTGACCCGGCGCTGCTGCGTCCAGGCCGCTTCGACCGCCAGGTCGTGGTGCCGAACCCCGACATCGTGGGCCGCGAGAAGATCCTGCGCGTCCACATGAAGAAGGTCCCCCTCGCACCCGACGTGAATGCGAACACGATTGCCCGCGGCACGCCTGGATTCTCCGGCGCCGACCTCGCCAACCTCGTGAACGAGGCGGCTCTCCTCGCGGCGCGTCGCAACAAGCGCATGGTCACCCAGCGCGAGTTCGAGGAAGCCAAGGACAAGGTCATGATGGGCGCCGAGCGTCGCTCGATGGTCATCGACGAGGAAGAAAAGCGCAAGACCGCCTATCACGAGGCTGGTCACGCCCTGGTTGCCCTCCATTGCCCGGCCTCCGACCCCATCCACAAGGCAACGATCATCCCGCGCGGCCGCGCGCTGGGCATGGTCATGCGCCTGCCCGAGCGCGACAGCTATTCATATGCGCGCGACAAGATGTACGCGAACCTCGCGGTTGCCATGGGCGGCCGCGTCGCCGAGGAGATCATCCTCGGCTATGACAAGGTGACCTCCGGCGCCTCCGGCGACATCCAGATGGCGACCGGTCTGGCACGTTCCATGGTCACGAAGTGGGGCATGAGCGACCGCCTTGGTCCGCTGCTCTACGCGCAGAACGAGGAAGAAGTCTTCCTCGGCCACTCGGTTGCCCGCACCCAGAACGTCTCCGAGGCCACTGCCCAGTTGATCGACGAGGAGATCCGCCGCTTCGTCGAGGAGGCGCACGAGAAGGCCCGCAAGATCCTGACGGACCACCTTGACGACCTGCACACGATCGCCAAGGCGCTGCTCGAATACGAGACCCTGTCGGGTGACGAGATCCGCGCCCTGCTGCGTGGCGAAGCCATCGTGCGCGAGACGCCGCCGGAAGAGCCGCAGATACCTACGCCGCCACCCGCGTCGGTTCCCGTCACCGGACGCCCGCGTGGGCCGGAAGGTGCAGGGCCGCAGCCCGAACCGCAGCCCAGCGCCTGACGACCCCTGCATGACGGTGCGCGCCCGGCCTGCGATCTTCGGGATCGTCAACATCACGCGCGACTCGTTTTCGGACGGCGGCCGCTTTCTGGCGGCCGCCGATGCCGTGCGCCACGCAAGGGCGCAACTCGAGGCTGGCGCCGACATCCTCGACCTCGGCGCCGCCGCCTCCAATCCGTCGGCCGAACCGGTGACCCCCGAAGAGGAAATCGCCCGCCTCGAACCCTTGATGAAAGCAGGCATCGACCCCGCGCGGATCTCCATCGACAGCTTCGCCCCTGAGACCCAGGCCTGGGCGCTCGACCAGGGAGCAGGGTGGCTGAACGACATCCAGGGCTTCCCTGATCCGGGCCTCTATCCGCGCCTCGCCCGCGCGAGCGCCCGCCTTGTGGTGATGCACAACATCACGGGACGCGGCATTGCCCGTGTTACCGAGACCGATCCCGCAACCATCATGCAGCGGCTCTTTGCCTTCTTCGATGCGCGCGTGGAGGCCCTTCGCGCCGCGGGCATCGAACGCGCCCGCCTCGTTCTGGACCCGGGCATGGGCTACTTCCTCGGCAGTGATCCCGAAGTCTCGCTCGCGGTCCTGCGGCACCTGCCCGAGCTTCAGGCGCGCTATGGCTTGCCCTTGCTGGTCTCTGTCAGCCGAAAGTCTTTCATCCGCAACCTTGCGAAGGTGGATACGCCTGGGTCTGGTGCGGCAACCCTGTCCGCGGAACTCTTCGCGGCAAGCCGCGGGGCTGGTTTCATCAGGACCCACGACGTCGCGGCCCTGCGGCAGGCGCTCGACGTCTGGCAGCCGCTACAAGGGTAAATTCCGCTTAATTCCTCAGGAATAAGCCGCCCCGCGGCTTTCGCCATTTTTCAGAAAACTGTGGTAGAAAACGCCACGGAAACGACACTTCGACCGGAGCACCGGATGAGCCGGAAATATTTTGGAACCGATGGTATTCGCGGCAAGGCCAATGCCACCATGACCGCCGAGACCGCGTTGCGCGTGGGGATGGCCGCCGGCCGCTACTTCACGCGCGGCGACCATCGCCACCGTGTCGTCATCGGCAAGGACACGCGCCTCTCGGGTTACATGATCGAGACCGCGCTCGTCGCCGGCTTCACTTCCGTGGGCATGGATGTCTTCCAGTTCGGCCCGCTCCCCACGCCCGCCGTGGCCATGCTGACGCGCTCCCTGCGTGCCGATCTCGGCGTGATGATCTCGGCCTCGCACAACCTCTACGAGGACAACGGCATCAAGCTGTTCGGTCCCGATGGCTACAAGCTGTCCGACACGGTCGAAGGCGAAATCGAGAAGCTGATGGACGGCAGCCTGCGCGAGGGTCTGGCCGAACCCAGCCGCCTCGGCCGCGCCAAGCGCATCGACGATGCCCAGGCCCGCTACATCGAATTTGCCAAGCGCACATTCCCCAAGAGCCTGCGCCTCGACGGCCTGCGCATCGTGGTCGACTGCGCCAACGGCGCGGCCTACCGCGTGGCCCCCGAGGTTCTCTGGGAACTTGGCGCCGAGGTGATCAAGATCGGCGTGGACCCCAACGGCTTCAACATCAACAGCGAGTGCGGTTCGACCGCACCCGCGCTGATGTGCAACCGCGTGAAGGAAACGCGCGCCGACCTCGGCATATCGCTTGATGGCGATGCTGACCGCGTCGTCATCTGTGACGAGAAGGGCCAGATCATCGATGGCGACCAGATCCTCGCACTCATTGCAAGGTCCTGGTCGAAGTCAGGCCTGCTGAAGAGCAACGGCGTTGTCGCAACCGTGATGTCGAACCTCGGTCTCGAGCGTTATCTCGACGCCATGAGCCTCCAGCTCGTCCGCACGGCCGTGGGCGACCGCTACGTCGTCGAGCACATGCGTGAGCACGGCTACAACGTGGGCGGCGAACAGTCCGGCCACGTGGTCCTCAGCGACTTTTCGACCACCGGCGACGGCCTGATCGCCGCGCTCCAGGTACTCGCCGTGCTCGCCGAGACGGGCAAGCGCGCCAGCGAGGCGGCCCACCTGTTCGAGCCCCTGCCGCAGATCCTCCAGAACGTGCGCTTCCGCCCCGGCGCGAGGCCGCTCGACAGCAAGGAAGTTACCGCTGCCATCCAGGATGGCGAGGCGCGCCTCGGCAAGTCCGGCCGCCTGCTGATCCGCAAGTCAGGAACCGAGCCGCTCATCCGTGTGATGGGCGAGTGTGAAGACGAAAAACTCGTACGCACGGTTGTGGGCGACATCGTGCGCGTGATCGAGAAGGCAAGCGCTGCCTGACCCATGCGTGCCGTCTTCTAACGACGGCGCTGGTGCTTTACACTCCGCGCCATGAAACCGAATCCTCTGCGCGGCCGCGTGCTGAGCATCGCAGGCTCTGACTCTGGCGGCGGCGCTGGCATCCAGGCCGACATAAAGGCGATCACGGCGCTCGGCTGTTTCGCGATGACGGCCGTCACCGCGATCACCGTGCAGGACACACAGGGCGTATCGGGGATCCACCCCGTCCCCGATGACATCATTGCAGCCCAGATCGAACGCGTGCTCGCCGACCTCGGCGCTGACGGCGTGAAGACGGGGATGCTGGGAACATCATCCGTCATCGAGGCGGTGACGGCGGCGCTCGCGCGCAGCGCAAACGACCTGCCGCTTGTCGTCGATCCGGTGATGGTCGCAAAGGGCGGGGCGCTCCTGCTGGCCGACACGGCCGTCGGCGCCATGAAGGCGTTGCTGCTCCCACGCGCAACCCTGATCACGCCCAATCTGCCCGAGGCATCTGTCCTGATCGGCCGCCCGGTCACGTCCCTCGCGGACATGCACGCGGCGATCCCGGACCTGATGGCGCTGGGGCCACGCGCCGTCCTGCTGAAGGGCGGCCACCTTGAGACCGACGAGATCTTTGACATCTACGAGGGCCCCGAGGGCCGCCATGAATGGCGCTCCCCCCGCATCGCCACGCGCCACACGCATGGCACGGGCTGCACGCTCGCATCCGCGATCGCCGCCGGCCTCGCTCAGGGTCTGCCGATGATCCAGGCGATCGGCCGGGCGAGGGCCTATGTCAGGATCGCAATCGAAACCGCGCCGGGGTTTGGCAGGGGCCACGGCCCGCTGAACCACGCGCACACCGTGAACCCGTTTGTTGGAGAGTGAATTCATGGAACTCAGGATCTGGAAGCTCGACGCCTTTGCCGAGAAGCTCTTCGAGGGCAATCCCGCGGCCGTCATCCCCCTCGAGGCATGGCTCCCCGACGATCAGATGCTGGCGATCGCCGCCGAAAACAACCTCTCCGAGACAGCCTTTTTTGTGCCTGCAACGCCAGGCAATTTCGCCCGCTGCCATCTGCGCTGGTTCACGCCCGAGGTCGAGGTCTCCCTCTGCGGGCACGCAACACTGGCCACTGCCCATGTCGTGCTGACACACCTCGCCCCCGCCCTCGATACCGTGACATTCGCAACGAAGAGCGGCGATCTCGCGGTCTCGCGCGGCCACGCGGGCCTGCTTGAGATGGCACTGCCCGCCTATCAGGCCGCCCCCCATCCGCAGGCCGAGGAATTCATCGAGGCCCTGGAGGAGGCGCTCGACGTCGCACCGCGCGAGATTCTGAAAGCCAATTACCCGATCGCGATATTCGAGACGGTGGACGAGATCCTTGAAGCCGAAGCCGACAGCACCCTCGCCGAAACCCTCGACGAGTTTGGCGAGACAGGCATCATGATCACGGCCGCCGGCGGTGATACGGGCTTTGACTTTGTGTCCCGCTTCTTCGCTCCCGGCAAGGGCATCGCCGAGGATCCCGTAACAGGATCGGCGCACGCTGCACTCGCACCACTTTGGGCAAGGCGACTCGGCAAGCCAAGACTTAAGGCCCGCCAGCTGAGCGCGCGGGGCGGAACGGTCGACTGCGAGGAGCAGGGCGAGCGCGTCCTGATGCGGGGCAGGGTGACCCCCTACCTCGAGGGCATCATCCGCATCTGATCCCGGCAAACCCCAGGATCAGATATATGCGAATGCCACAAACCCCGCCACGATGATGGCTACAAAGGCTGTCGTGACCAGGGTCAGGTGCTTCTCGACAAAGGTCCGGATCGGCTCGCCCATCACATAGAGAAGCCCGGCCACAAGGAAGAAGCGTCCACCCCGCGTCACCAGCGAGGCAATGCCGAAGGTCGCAAGGTCGAAATGCGCAGCCCCACTGGCAATCGTGACCAGCTTGTAGGGAATGGGCGTCAGCCCCTTGATGAGGATGACCCAGAGCCCCCATTCATTGAACTGCCGCTGGAAGTTCTCGAAGCCCGCCTGCAGCCCGTAGGCATCGATCACCCACTTGCCGGCCGTCTCGAAGAAGAAATAGCCGATCGCATAACCAAGAAACCCGCCGGCGACCGAGGCAAGCGTGCAGACGCCTGCAAACAGCCACGCCTTGCGCGGATTGGCGAGGATCATCGGGATCAGCATGACATCCGGCGGGATGGGAAAGAACGAGCTCTCCGTGAAGGACACGGCGGCAAGCACCCACAACGCGCTGGGATGGTCGGCAAGAACGACAAGGCGGTCGTAGAGGCTGCGAAGCATGATAGTGGACCTGTAGTCAGCCGCCATCGTTAGCCGATGGTCAGGCCTGCCGCAACGTCAACGGTCAACAAGTCGCCCCCTGACAAGCCCACGCAGGGCATTGCCGAACCAGACTGTTCCCTCGGACAGGTCTTGGGGGCGCAGCACGGCCTCGACGGTGCGCTGCGGGCCGCGTTCCAGCATCTCGCGCCGCAGGCAACCGTCAAGAAGGCCCGACGAAACAGGCGGTGTGAGGAACACGCCATCCCGCTCGATGAACAGGGTCGAGCGGCAGCCTTCCGTCAGTTCGCCGCGTTCATTGACCAGCAGAACCTCCTGCAGCGCGGGCTGCAACTGACGGAGCCGCTCCAGCACGTCATAGGGCTCGCGCCGCGTTGTCTTGTGATGGACACGCCAGTCCAACGACGAGACGGGTTCAGGCGACACGACAAACGGCCATTCGCCAGCAGGCGGCTCAAGGGGCGTGGCTTCAACCTGCGTATCCCCCCGCAGCCCGAGCGTCAGGCGCACACGCTGCACTTCATCAAGCCGCGACACGACGTCAGCGACATGCGCAAGCACCCGCTCACGGTCAAAGCGGAAGCCGAAGTGCTGCGCCGACGCGGCAAGTCGTGCCAGATGGCGCTCCTGCAGGAAGATCCCCTCACCGGGTGTCCAGCGCATCGTCTCGATCAGCCTGAAGGGAACCGGCGCCTCGGTGAAGAACCGCGCCTTGAGCCGTGCCTCAGCGAGTTCGCTGTCCGCTTCGCTGTCCCAGACAATGCCGCCCCCGATGCCCAGCACGCCGCCCGCGTCGGTGAGCGACAGCGTGCGGATCGCAACGTTGAATGACATGTACCCCGGTGCCGCCAGGCCCACGGCGCCGCAATAGATACCCCGTGCCTCGGCTTCGGTCTCCCTGATGACTTCCATCGCACGGATCTTCGGCGCGCCGGTGACAGAGCCGCAGGGAAAGAGGGCAGGCACAATGCCGCCGAACGACGGTTCCCGCGAAAGAAGCCCCGTCACCGTGGACGTCAGCGTGTGGTAAGTTGGATAGGTCTCGACGGTACAGAGGTCCTCGACCGCGACGCTGCCGGGGGTGCAGATGCGCGACAGGTCATTGCGCATCAGGTCGACGATCATCAGGTTCTCGGC
>Ga0315904_10010685_pt1 | contig 11829 bp, 11 predicted proteins | sample LakEriMetagenome_6_FD_203529 | JGI IMG/M metagenome (GOLD analysis project Ga0315904, IMG submission 203529) | Freshwater fungal communities from buoy surface, Lake Erie, Ohio, United States - Buoy 12 MA120 | ecosystem: Environmental > Aquatic > Freshwater > Lake | place: USA: Lake Erie, Ohio...
TTGCAGGTAAATTGAAAGAAGTAGGATTAATGAATCAAAGACCTTTCAGAAGTCCGCATCATACCATTTCAAATGTAACTATATACAATGTAGGGGTGAAAATTATAAAATGAAAATAATTATAAGGATTGACAAGAGTTGGAAGAAGATTCATATTGATGATTAAAAGAAAAGAGCATTCATAAGGTATAATTGAATTAGATTTGTAAAAACAATCCAAATTTTGAAACGAATTTTATCACTCTATCTATTACTAACACTAACTTGCTATACAAGTGCATTTGCATGGGGGCACAAAGGTCATTCTATTGTTGCTGAAGTAGCTTTTAAATACTTGGATGCAAAGACCAAACAGAAAGTTTTAAGCTACCTTAACGGAATGTCTATCCAACAAGCTTCAAATTGGATGGATGAGATGAGAAGTGACAGCAAATTCGATTATATGAAGCCGTATCACTATGTCAATTTTGCAAGGGGTTCAGCAGTAAAAGAATTGGAAGGTGAGAACATCATTAACACACTAAATCAAACACTTAAATACTTGGATAATATCAACGCAATGTCCAACGATGATATAAGACTAAGATTGTTTTATTTGTTTCATTTGATTGGTGATTTACACCAACCGTTGCACGTTGGTTATGGAGAAGACAAAGGTGGCAATACCGTTCAAGTTTCTTTCTTTGGTAGAGGTTCAAACTTGCATAAGATGTGGGACAGCGAAATTATTGAATATAAAGCGTTAACGCTGGAACAAGTTCTTAAGATGAATGATTTTGAACCTTCAGAAATATCAGCTCTTAAATCAATCAACGTTCTGTCTTGGGTAACTGATTCTAGAAGCCATCTAAAAAGTATTTATAGTTTTAATAATGCCAAGATTGACGACAGGTATGTGGATGCCAATTATCCAATTGTCAAAATGCAAATCCTCAAAGCTGGGTTAAGACTTGCAAGCGTTCTGGAATATTATTTTAAGAATGCAACTTATGTGGCTTCAAACAAACAGGAAGTCAGTGTTGGTGATACAGAATTATCAGTTACCATTGATGTTAACAAAGCGTCAGAATATGAAGGAAAATTGGTTAACACTTGCGCTAAGGTTTACAGCACCAAGGTTCTTGATAGCAATGGGATGACGCTTATGAATTTTGGGGGTGATTACCCCAACGCACCATTGACAATAGTTATCTACAGCGATTCGTTAGATAACTTTGATAACAAACCAGCCGAATATTACAAAGGCAAAAACATTTGTGTTGGTGGCAAGATTAAGATGTACAAAGGCAAACCTGAAATTATTGTTAACTCACAGCATTCAATTCAGGTAAAATAATTTATTAAAGGCTCTATCCCTAAAAGTATGTAACTTATAAATTTAATCTGAATTGGTCGTCTTTTTTTATTGACTTATTAGTTTTATTCAACTCGTCTTCATCTGTATCAGATATTAACTCCTTTTTATTATTCCAACGTTTATGACTTTTAACAACCCCATTTTCATATAACATTTCTGTTTTTAAAACTCCGTTTTCAAACCAAGTTTTATCAGAAATAAGAGAGTTCCATTCATTTCTACACTCTTCTTCTTTTAATCTTTTATTCTCATACCACGCCTTATAAGTTATTCTAACTCCGTATTTGTTATATGTTTTTTCAATTTCCAAAACACCGTTTTCATCATAAGATTTAAACTCTTTATAATTTTCAAACTCTATTGTTTTATGTTTAATTTTTCCGTTTTCGTAATAATAAATGAATGATAATTGGTTTTTTAACAATTCCATTTCAGCAAGAATGCTTCCGTTCGAATAAAAACAATCAATTTTTATATCTTGGTCATTTGCTATCGATTTATTAATTTTTTTTACAAAATTAAAATCAATTAAATCAAAATCTTCAAATGGAATTTTAGATAAATCTGGTCTTTTTTTTATTGCTGACTTACTATAAATACTATCCAAAAATAACATTGGTAAAGAATTAGATTTTAAAACATTAAGAACTTTAATAGAAGTTTTTAAATCAAAATAGTTTAAAAAACTATTTAAATCAAATATAACAGGTTCATTATTTTTAATTTTTTTAATTTTTCTATAAGCATCTAAAGAATTGGGTTTACGATATACATAAATAATATTCATTTCTGAGTTTTCAGATGTACTAAAAAGGGTAAATTTTTTAGATTTATGAGGAAAAAGTTCAAGAATAGGTAGTAGTTCTGGGTATTTTAAAATAATAACATCTTCATTTAAAACATCACCTTCTTCTAAAATATATTTGTCACCGCTTGTCCACAGACCACCAGGCTGGATATTTGTTAAAGGTCCTTCATCAAATATTAATCTGCCAATTCTATAAATCAATATCCTTTCAAGGACATACGCTGATTCTTCAAATAGATTTTGACTTATTTGGATTTTTTTAACAATAAGATTTGCTTTATGAATTTCATTAATGACTCTAATTTTTTCGTCATTCCCATCTGATTTGACTTTATTATGAAAGTGTTGGTTGACTCTATTGCCCTTTCCCTTACCGATATAAAAAAGCAAATTAGTTCTGGGGTCAACTAATCCATAAACATAAAAATCATTCATAAAAGACTATTTATTTGATGAGTTCAAAAATAAATTTTAACGAAATTAGTTCAAATTTAGATAAGTATGTTTAATTTCACATTGTTATCAATTATATTGGTAAGATATTCTCAAAGGTGATTAAAGAACGCTAGTGTCTTTGAACATTCCTTTTAAGACATAACAATAAGTGAAGTTAAAAAAAATATCATTGAAGATTAAAATGATATGTCTATTTTCGTTGATGCAACCAAAGCTTATGGTTATGATGGCGCTGGATTACACGTGTATGAAGGTATATGGAACCAAGGTGCTTGAGAGCAACAGAATGAGGTTCCTGAATTTGGGTTCTGATTATCCAAACGCACCGCTGACAATTGTAATATATAGTTATTCAATGGGTAACTTTGATAACAAACCAGCAGATTAATACAAAGGCAAGAATATTTGCATTGCTGAAAGAGATAAAATTTATATAGGCAAACCTCAGATTATTATTGGTGCTCAAAATGCAATACAAGTCAAATAATTTGGCTAATTCAAAAAACGTGTTAAAGTTGAATATCTTTTTAGCCTTTTAACAAGTCTTAAAAATTGAAGGCAGTTTTAATATAATGGTTTTATTAGCTTTAAGCTATTTTGAGTTAAACTAGACTAAAACAATATCAAATCCGATTAATCAAATTATCAATGTCTTTTTTATTTTTTATAGTGTTAATCCAACTTTTTGGAATTGCATCATAACCATTTAACAAACCTACCAATCCACCTGTGACAGCTCCCGTCGTATCTGTATCACCCCCTAAATTAACTGCTTTTAAAACAGCTTCTTCATAATTATCTGAAGTTAACAAACACCAAATACTAGCTTCTAAAGTTTGAATTACATATCCACCACTTTGAATTGCTTCTTCTTCTAATTCATTAATATTCCCATTCATAAGTCTATCAAAATGAATTAATTCATTACTATAAATTTCATTTGAATTTAAAAAATCAGAAACTGATATTTTTAGATTTTCATAAATATCAAATTTGTCTATTCCTTCCATTATTTGCAATGCAAACTCTAAGTAATAGAAACAAGAAATTACAGAACGAGTATGTGCATGGGTAATGGATGATACTTCTTTTACTAATTCAAGACGTTTTTCAATGCGTAAATCTTTAATCATAATAACTAATGGTAAAATTCTCATTAAAGCACCATTGCCATTATCAATTTCATTTAAACCCCCAGCCAGTGTTGGATGAACCCCTTTACTTAGATTGATGATGGATTGCCTTGTAGTATTTCCAATGTCAAAAACTTCTCCTGTTGCAGTCCAATATCCTTCATTTTTCCATTTGATAAATTTATTGGCTAAACAATGAATGTCATATCCTTCAATAATAGCTTCTGCCAAGCAAAAAGTTAGCGAACTATCGTCAGACCAAACTCCAATTTCTTGGTCGTGTATACCGCCAGAACCCATTTTTGTCACAGGGTTTTTATTCAAGTATTCCCTGCTTTCAAATTCAACAGGAACACCCAAAGCATCACCAACGCAAACCCCATAAAGAATGTCTTTTAAATAATTTCTTACTTTCCTATCCATGTGAATCTATTTAATTAAATCTTCTTTAAAATGCTCATATATCATAACCATTGCCAAGGTATCTAGCTCACAATATTTCAACAAACCTTGAGTAATTTCAGTTCGCTCTCTTTCAGTCATATCTTGATATTGCAATTTAGCATAAGCAGTTAAAGCGGCTCCACCATCTGCAATTCCGTCAATTTCGGATAAATTTTCTTGTAGTTCTAATTCTGTCCAACCATCAAAAACGGGTGGCAACATTTTGTAAGGGTTTACAACTTCATTTTTATCTATTTTAAGCCAAATATGAGTATCATTAAAATTACTACTGGTCAAGTTAATTGCCCCAATTGGCTGACTGTATTTTTTTTTCAAATAGGTACTTGAATTTAAAGAAGCTGGCAAAACCGCTTTGATGGAATTAGAACCTTTTGTGTGTGGATTATAATAATACTCTTTTACAATTTTGTTTAAATCGAGCATGTTTCGTTCTCCTTCCCATTTTTCGACACTGTCTTTCGTGGAATTGGTGATTGTTTTTAAAAATGTAATTAGTTCAACTTTATCTTCTTCATTACTTGCATTTAGTTGCACCATAATGGCATTTAAAATAGAATTTTCATGAGTTGCAAATCGGAAAATAGTTCCATTATCATTTTCTAAGGATTTTTTTAATGCTCTGGCAAAAATGAAATTAGGAAACTCACCAGCAGTATTGCTAATAAATTCTGATATGTGTTCAATGGTTCCATCTTCATAATAAATATGATGGGAGAACTGAAATGCTACTTGCTCATACGGTCTTCTTCCAGCAGTAAAAGGCAAGGCAACAGCACTGGTTTCAAAATCAATAAAATGCAAAGGGAATTTCCATTTTGTCATTTCGGTTTTCAAACCATCCTTTTCAACATAAATAGTATTATCATTATCTCTGGATTTTTCTACTTGAATCCATTGTCTTTCCCCCGATGAAATTTTATCTGCTATAGCTGTAATATTAAAATCTTCCTCAACAAGGTCTTCCATAAAAAGACGGTTGGATTCCATTAAATCTTTACCTCTAAAATTCCAAACTTCCATAGCGTTAGGTTTAAGGAAATTATCATCCAACCAATTGTGCTGTTTTTTAAAGCAATATTCAAATCCAGATAACTTTCCTTCTTGTTTCTCTTCAATACTTGCTTTGAATTCACATTTTTTACAAGCACTGAATTTTGTTTCCCAATTAATATAATACGAATCTAAATAGGAATCCTTAAACAGTTTTAATGCTTCGTGGAAACCTAGATTGTCATGGTATTTATATTGGTCACTTATAATAGCATTAACAATAGCATCCACGTTAATTTCAGATAAAACCGATTCGCCAATTTCCTCAATACTACTTACTTTTTTAATTATATCTGTTCTAGGATTTCCGTTGGCTGGAACTCTAAATAGTTGATTTAATCCATCAATAGTTGCTTTTTTAGATTTATCTGCCATCATGAAATAGGCTTCAAAATGAAAGTTAGGATAAGTCAATGACGCAATATGCTTTTGGAAAGCCAAGTCAAACAAATACGGTTTCCAACTACTAACTAATCCACCACGGCTTCCAACGAAAATATTTTCTTCATTAGGGTTAAATGATTTTGCTTTCACTTCAATTAACCGAATGTGATTGCCTTCTTTTACTAAAATATCAGTTCTAATAAAGAAATTATCCACTAAAAAAGCGGCTTCATAAATCACAACATTTTCTAATAATAATGCTTCCTGAGTTAACTGAAAAGCTTTTTCATATTCGTAATTCTCGGTATTAATGAAAATTCCATTTGGATAATGCAAACGAGCTAACTCTTCCACTTGAAACCCACCTTTTGCAAGAGCTTGCAAGAAAGAATCATCCATCTTTTTGTTGACATAGTTTTTATCACTGGTAAAAAACAGCTTGTTTGGACATTCTAGTCCTAACTTAAAACGAGATTTTGAGAGTACTTTCATAATGATTTTGAATAATAATTTAAAAATGTCATTTCTTCTTCTTCCAAGTTGATTAGCCCAACTGTGTTGATTTTATCTAATATTTTATCTACGGTAGCACCTGTATCAATTGACAGTTCTTTATTTGTTTTACTATTTTGCAATGCAATTAGGTATTCCGTATTCCAACCCATGAATTCAAAATCATCAACATCCTTAAATAGAAATATCAAAGGTAAGTGGTCTTTGTAATATACCTCTTTTAAAATTAGTTTTGGGGCATCTACGTTTTCAAAGAAATGAATTCCAACATTAAACCTCCTTGTAATCTGTTCTAACGAAATAGCTAATAAATCAGAAACCTGAATGTGGGCATTGAAGATTTTTGCATCATATCGATTTATATCTTTTTGTTTTTTAAAAGCAATTTTAAAACAATTTAACAACAAGGGAGGAAGTTCTATACAATTCATCTCAACTAATGAAAGTTCTACTATATCAAAAAAAGTTTTATTAATAGCTTTAGCCTTTCTATTTTGAGAAAGTATTTCAAGACCACCTAATTGAAAAGAACTGTAATTTTGTTTATGCCTTCTAGTTCCAATAATAAAATTGTCCTCTATATATACTAGATGAGGATATTCTTCATTTGACAAATCATCATGCAAAGCCTTATAATTATGTTTTAAATAGATTCTAACACCTTTGGTTGCATTGTATATTAAAAAATAGTTTTGAATTTCCTCCCAAGAAGAATTTAATAAATCAAGACAAACAACATTAGAAACAGCTGAACGATAGTTGATAACCATAAAAGTTGATATTTAAGATTAGATTACAAAAATATAATTACACTTAGTCAAATAGTGGCGAAATACAACGTACGCCTATTTATATCTTTTTTTAAAAGCTAGAGTATCATTGTTTGTTATTCTCAATAGCTTCTTCGGGTTTTTTAAAATATATTCACTATCTAATATTTCAAAATTTATTGGATTTATAGTTTCTACTTCCATATTTCCTTTATCGTTTTTATATACATAAATAGTCATAAATAAAACGCCCGAACTTAAATATTCACACCTGCTTTTTAAATCAATTTCAACAATTCTAGTTGTTTTTTTGTTTTTATAGATTATAATTTCTAGCAAAGATTTTGTTGAATCTATTGCTTCCCAATGGTCATAATAATGTTTATTAAATTTGCTTTTAGATTGCGCATAGTTATTTAAGCAAACTAAAATTAATACAAACAGTATTAGTTTATTTAGGCAATATTTGGCAGTGTTAGAAAAGTTTAAAGTCATAAATATAATAGTTTAGGTTAGGAATTATTAAAAAAATAATGGTTGAGATAGTCAAATTATTACTATGCAAATTTGTTTACTCTATTTTTAATGTCATTCGATACATCGTATCCTCAAAACCATATTGCTGAAAATATCCATAAGCAATTTGGTTTTTTGCAAATACATTAAGCATCAGTTTCTTTACACTAAATTCTTTTGCTATTTTTTTGGCTTCCTCTATAAATAATTCACCAATACCTTGTTTTCTATACTGTTCTTTAATCATCATATCTCCAATAACACATAATGGGTCAGAATTATACATCGGCATAGCGAATCTTTCTATATAAATGGTTGCATACCCAACTACAACTTCGTTGTGTAAAGCCACATAAACCTTACTGTCTGAAACGGCTACTTCAATAGTTTCTGAAATGGTGGTTTCATATTCTTCAATCCACAAATCAGTATCTTCAAAAAATTCTGCATCCATTTGTTTATGGATTTCCATTAACGCTTTCCAATGTTCTACAATGGGTTGAACATGTTCGGGTCTGGCTTCTTCAATTGTTATCATAGTTTACAGGTTTAAATAATTATACAATTCAATAGCTTCTTTTATTTTTGGGTATAAAGTAAAATCTCGGTGTCTGTATTGGGTGATAACTTTAAACAAGCTTTCACCTGTTGGCAATACAATCGTTTTGGCTTTTTCAAAAGCACTATGCCTTTTGATATTGATGGCTTTTCTAAAGGCAACAGCTTTTTCAATGTTTGATTGGGTTAAGGAACAATACAATTGCTCCAACTGGTAATGGTACAATAGTTTGCCGAAGGAGTTTTCAAAATAGCATCCAGTTTTACTTAATGTATGGGAAACTTTTACTAGAGACAAGTTATCTTCATTCTCTTTAAAGAAACCATAGTAACTTACCAAATACAATAACTCGTTGAAAGAATTTTTGTTTATTTGCGATAAATAACTTGAAATGTTGTTCTTGGGTAATTCAGTGGTGCCGTTAATAAATCGAATATAAAACACTATGGGTTTACCTTCTTGTAACCCATATGCCAAATGAACCCATTCAAATTCATCGTTTTCTAATTGTTGTTGTTTTTGGTATTGAATAATAATAGGATGACAAATAAACTCTGTATCGTTTACAGCAACTACCAATTCAAAGATTTCTTTATTAGGCATTACAATTTAATTTTGACGCAAGATTACACCAATACAAAGACAAGAAGTGGCAAAGTAGAAAAAGTAACCTAATTGATATTTTATTTACTTTTGTAGCTGAAAATTAAATCGTTAATTCATGGCAATTCCTATTGAATACAATTTTAAACAACTAGAAGATTGGTTAAATGAAAAACTTGATGACAAAAAAAGTATTATAGCTTGTTGTCAAGAAGTAAATATAGTACCAGAAACAAAAGGAATATATTTTTGGTTTATACATCCTGATGGATATAATGCTTTGAGCAACTATCATGAAATCACACCTATTAAATCAAAGTATAAAAGAAATATTAATGGTACAATTTACGACCTTATATATTTAGGGACTGCTGGGACTGGAAAAAAGGGTAATAGCCAATTATTGGAACGTTTAAAATGGCACTTGTGCCAAAAACATTATGAAAAAACAATTTGTAAAAAAAACTCTGCTCTTTCAACTCTTAGAACTGGAATTAGTTCTTTGATTTCAGAAGATTTAATTGATAATGACACTGAAAAAAAAGTAAATGATTTTTTTCGTGAATACATGTTAGTTTTTTGGGTTATTTATGAAGGAATTGAAATAAATAATATTGATAGTGATGAAAAACATCTTATCAAAGAAGTTAGACCGTTAATAAATATAAAAAATAATCCCAATGCAAAAAGTGATGCTATTGATAATTCTACAAAGGCATATAGAGGAAGAAGAAATTTGGTTACTACAAAAACTAAGCAAAGATTAGGATACAAAGGAGAAGAAGAAAAAATTATGAAAAAACAAAATCCAAGTGAATTTGCAATATCTTATGAAGAAAGGATTGTAACAGATGATAAACATTGTATTGAATATACAGTATTACAAGGGGAGGATATTGCAGTTGTTACAAGAGGTATTTATGAACTTCCTACAAGTGAGGTAATTATTAAAATATTTGATTCAAAAAATCCTGTGAAGGTATTTGATTTGTGGACATTTGGCTCGACTGGTAATGATAATAATCCAAATGCGCAGAATATATTTAACTATTTTTCAAATTCTGCCCCCGATAAATTAAAAGAAAAATCTGAAGAAAATAACTTTAAAAACATTAGGACAAATTGGATAAATTGGTGGATGATTGAAAATAAAATCGAAGAAATAACAGTTAGAATTTGTTCAAAAAATAAAAAAATACAACATGATTAATATCGAACTTTGTTTGCATAATAAAATTGCAAATTCAAGTAAATTGCGACCAACAATTTTAAAGGCAATTTTGAATCTATATAATAGTGGTATAAGTAAAATGACTGCAGAAATGGTGAAAAACGAGTGCCTAGTTCTTGATATTTCTAAACCTTGGAACGAAAGAATTCCTGCAATATGTCTTTCAATGAAAAATGCTACAGAATGTGGAGGAAGAATTATTGGAGAAGACAGAGATTTTTCGGGTTTTACTATTGATTTTGATGGTAACGCTATTAATTTGGATGTATCAACTCCTAAAAAAACTTCTCAAAAGGGTAAATCAAAGAAAAAAGACAAATCAAATTCTTCATCCATAACTACTTATACTAATGAAATTGAGATAGAAAAACTTAATTTAAGTAAAAATTTCAAGGTCGTTATGATTTGTGCAGGAGATAAGCACAATTCATTCTTCAAATCTTATCCAAAAGAAAATTTTGTAAACAAACCTGAGCTAGCTAATGAACATCATCCAGATGACAAAATGCATGATAAACAAACATCATGGAGAGATTATTTAATTAAAAATCAATCGGATACTAATCTAAAAAAAGCTTTTGAATTATATAACCCTACAAAAACAAAATATCCTAATATCTATATAAATTTGTTTAATAGATACAAATCTAACTTTTTCATTCTATCTGCTGGTTGGGGCTTAGTTAATTCTGATTATAGATTACCAAAATATGATGTTACATTTTCAAGTGGAAAAAAAATATTAGACAAAACAAGAAGAAAGAAAAAATCAAATTATAATGATTTTAATCAATTTTATGATGACAATAAAAAACTTTTAATCAATCCTGAAGAAGATATATTATTTATTGGAGGCAAAAATTATTTAGAACTTTTTTATGCTTTGACTAAGAATTTATCTAACAGAAAAATAATCTATTATAAAGGAACACTTCCAACAAATCAACCTTTAAATTATCAAAATTTTATATTCAGAAAATATCATCATTCTAAACCAAAAACAAATACAAATTGGCATTATGAATTAGCATATAAAATTGCAAACGGTATCATTCCATAATCAATTCAACCGCTCACATTTATCGCCAAATCTTCCCAAGAAATAATCCATTTCATGGTTTTCCCAAACAGTGATTTCTACAATCAGGAAGTCACTGTTTTTTTCTTTCACTACTTGTGAAGGGTGTATTTTTTTGTTTTCCATAATACCCATCGCCCAATCGGTAAATTTCAATCGATAGGTTTTGAGTTTGTTGTTTTTCCAATCGTACCAAATTCCAAGGCAGTGCTTCAGTAATTCTTCTATTCGAGTGGCTTTATACAAAGCATCATAATCATAGAAAACAGGTAAGTCTTCTTCCTGTAATTCTTCTGTTTCTTTTATGGCAGGATATACTTTTTTCTCCACAAACCTGTCTATGGTATAGGTCTGTAACAAATTAGTAGGTTCGTAGGTTTCGTCATCAATAGCACTACCCAATAAATAATAGCGATTATCATAATAGCGAATTTGTAATGGTGCCACTTGGCGCATAGCAACAACACCTTTCTTTTCATACAGAAATCGTATGGCTTGCCCTTTCTTGATGTAATCTATAATTTGTCCACAAAGCAATAGCAACTGGTCTTGTTGGTTCAATGTGGGTTGTGCATTAACAAAATAGGGATATACTTTTAAATCTTTCTCACTGTACTCAAATTCATCCATTAGAGCCGTTTTAAGCCATGTTACAGAACTCATAGCCTTTTCACTGTCGAGTAATCCAAGAAGCAATGGAAAGGTTAATTTTTCCTCTTCAGTAAGGGTTAAATTCTCAGGAAAGCCATCCAATACAAAATAATTTCTCCCGTTGAACTTTTTGGAGTTTATTTGATAACCATTCTCTAACAAACTCTCTTTAGCCCTATCAAAGGTGCGTCTGGATATGGGTTCAAAACCATAGTCGTTTTTTAGAATATCATTCAAGGAATTCATTAGTTCTTC
>Ga0315904_10010689_pt1 | contig 11828 bp, 11 predicted proteins | sample LakEriMetagenome_6_FD_203529 | JGI IMG/M metagenome (GOLD analysis project Ga0315904, IMG submission 203529) | Freshwater fungal communities from buoy surface, Lake Erie, Ohio, United States - Buoy 12 MA120 | ecosystem: Environmental > Aquatic > Freshwater > Lake | place: USA: Lake Erie, Ohio...
CTGCCAGACAGTCAGGTCAAGGCTGGCGTAGCGGAAGCTGCCCTTGAACATGATGGATTGCCGCGCCCGCAGCAGAAGCTGCTTCGCGATGCGCTGGGCGCGCGTGGCATCCAGCACAAAGGGCAGGTCAATCTCCCGCCAGATTTCTTCACCATCTTCCGTGATCAGCGCCGCCGATCGCTGGGGCGGAAATTCGGAAGATTGCCAGAAGCGGCCAGGGTCAATGAAATTCCCGCGCACAGAATTGAACAGGTCGCGCCGCGGCGGCTTGGTGGTGCATTCGAAATCGCCAGCCATATCAGAAGGCGTCAAGGTGATGGCCGGCGCGTTATAGGCCCCGCCATAAATGCGATATTTGCCCGCCACATAAACCAGAGCGCCGCCACCCGGCGCCAGCATCTTTTCAATCACATCAATCGGCGCTTCATCCAGGGTGAAGCTACCATCCAGCGTGTAGCGCTTTTGTGTTTCCGTGCCAGCCTGATTCAGGGGCACCGCTTCATCGGCAAGGTTGGCGGCGGCGATGAAGCTCGGCAGGTCAATCTCATCATCCGTGGCGGCCAGGCCATATTCGGCCTTCAGATAGTCCAGAATGCAGAGCGCCCAATTATTCGCGTAAGCCGTGGTGCTGGTGCGCGGGTCCAAGATGGCGCTTTTGCCGGTGACTTCGGCGCTGATATTCGGAATGCCGTAGGGGAACAGATCGGCATTAAAGCGCATCCGCAGGTAGATGTAGGTAATGCCCGTCAGTCTATCGGCGGCGGCCCAGCCATCAGGGCTATTGGCCACCAGGTCAGCATCGGCGCTGGTCTGCGTGCCAAGGTAGCGCCTGACATACACGTTGCTGGCAAAGCGACCGCCAACCACCAAGCCATTCCCGTCAATCTCCGCCGCCGCGATGCGCGTTTCACCAAGCCAGACAGCATCAATGCTTTGGCAGGCGTGATCCGCCAGCGGGATCACCAGCAGTATCCATTCCTTTTGTTCGCCATAGGAAGCGGCGTAGATCAGCGGGCCGGATACGCGGGCGCGGCCGTAGATGATGCGGCGGGCTTCCGCACTACCACGCACCAGGCGCTTGGCGTCCTGCGCTTCTGCCGCCGTACCGGTTGCATCCCGAGACTTCGGCTTACCCGTAATGCTTTGCACAAGCTGACCACCAGCATAAGCGACAACCGCGCCGGCCAAAGCGCCAATCATGGTGCCAACAATGGCCGCGGCGGAAACGCCCAAGATCGTGCCTGTGATCACCCCGGCCAGCGCCGCTGTAGCCGCCGCACCAACCCCGACTGATGCAACCGCCGCGACAACCGCAACCACCACCATCGGCATAGCCTATACCCCCCAAGCCAGGGTAGCGCGGCGCAGCGGCACGAAGGCCAGGCCGCGCGCGCCAGGGGCTGCGATGTGCGGGCCAGTCACCACACCGCACACCAACTGATTCTCAAGCCCGATCAGCGCCACATCGCCGCGCTGCGCGCCGGCCGGCGGCACTTCCTGCGCACCGAAGGCCGCCATCACGCGCGGCAGGAAGGCAGTTATGCCACCTTCCCCCATCAGCGCTTCCGCATGTGCCTCATTCACGTAGCGGCCACGATAATCGGCCAGGAAATCCCGCCCGGTCATGGCCAGCACCGCATCAGCCGCCAGCACGCAACAATCATTCACAGCCCAATCGAAGGGCATATCCCGCCGCGCCTCAATGAAGGCGGCCAGCCGTTCTGGCCAATCGGGCAGGCGGGCTGCGCGGATCATCCGGTGAAACTCCGCGCCGGCCAGATGATTTCCTTTTCCGTGGTGGCGGACAGGAACCGAAAGCTGCCATCGGCGGGATCTCGCCGGCGCTGTTCATCATCCGTGAAGCGCTGAATGCGCGGGCGGTCCCAATCTGCCAGCCGGTTTTCCAGCCGGCAGGTCACGCTGGCCTGGGCGCCAAGGGAAATATCAAGCTGATCCATCCGGCCCCGAAACACCACCAAAGGCGTGCCGATCACTTGGAAGGTGGCGGGGTCAAGCTGCACTTCCCAAACCGTGCCCTTCCGGCCCTGATAGGCTTGGCCTAGCGCATAGGCCACGGCATCACGCGGCACACCGGAAAGCTTCACCACAAGGCCATAGGCGCGCAATTCCGCGCTTTCTTCGGCCACGCTTATGCTGCCAAGCTGGCCCACGCCCAGGAATTCGGCGCCGCCAATCGTGATGCTGTCATGCCCGCCATGGAAGCGCGCGAAGCCATCCGGGAAATCCAATTCAACCGCCACAGTGCGCGCCACATGCTCAGCCGCCGCGGCGGCCTGCTGGGCGCCCGAAAGCCCGCGGGTCATACCAAGGCCTCCCGCATGGTGATGGTCACCTGGCCAAAGCTGGGCGGGCGGATATTCAGGCCGGGCGCTTCGTCTTGCGGCAACATGAAGGCGCCGACCGGCGCGGCAATTTCCACCGCCGCACCATTGCTGCCCGCGCGCCGAATGGGTGGGCTGATGGTCAGTGCCGCCACGCCAGACCCATCGGCCGTGGCATCCACCACCACCTGATGCAGCCGCTGCCTACCGGACGTATCAACATAGGAAAGCCAATCGCCCGCGCGCATCACCTGAACGCTTGGCGTCCACCCCGATGTTGAAAGCACTTCGCCGGATTGCCCAGCGCCATTGATCACCGGCACACCGCCACCCGTAGCGCGGCGCGGCGACCAGATGGGCCCATAGGTGAAACGCCCGGCCCGGCCACGCAGCCGCGCCAGAAAGGCCGATAATTCGCGCCGATCATCCGGCGAAAGGGTCTGCCAGGTGACTGTGAATTCCCAGCGCGCGCCCGGCATTTCCAGCGTTTGCATGGCGCCATCGAAGGGGCTTTCATGCGTCTGCGTCAGGCCGATCAGCTTTTCAGCCGCTTCAGATGGGCGGCGGATGGTGGGGAAGGTCAGCACAGGCATCAGCGGCGCCCCATGACCTTGGCGGCATTGCCGCCACGGTTCACCGCATCCAGCATTTCAGCCTGCGCTTGCTTGGTTGCCATCAGCATGGCCGCGCGGATTTTCTGATCAACGGCCGGGTCTGCGCCGCGCGCATCAATCGTGATGGTCTGGTTGATCACCACGCCACCCTGCCCGCCACCACCCGCGCGCACGCCAAGCTTGCCATCGGCACCACGCTGTAGCGGCATGATGGCTTCCGGCCCGGCTTCACCCATCAGGCCCATGCCGCGCGCCATGGGGAACATGGTGGGGGAGGATACAACGCCGCCATTGGCGAAGGGGATCACGTTGCCGCCCCAGAAGGCGTTGCCATTGGCGGAGGGAAGGAACGGCCCAACCGAAGATGCGGATGAATAGACTGGAACGCCTTGTGCGTTACCAGCCGCCGAGAAACTGAAATTGCCCATCAGCGATTTCATGCCACCAGAAACCGCACCAGAAATGGCTTCGCCAGCCGGGCCGGTCACGGCCGTGCGAAGGATGATGCGCGCGATGTCGCGCTCCAGGGATTGCAGAACCTCGCCAAATTTCTTGCCATCCAGGATCGCATCTTCAAAGGCGCTGCTGAAGGACATGCCCATCTGCACGCCCATGCGGTCTGTGCGTTCGGTTTGTTTTTCCGCGCGTTCCAATTCATTGGCAAAGCGCTGTGTCGCGCGGGTGAGCTCTTCCGTGGAAAGCGCGCGCACCCGCACGCCATTGATTTCTACGCCCCGGGCTTCGGCTTCATTCAGGCGTTCTTGCAGCGCCGCCAATTCTTCACGCTGGCGCTGATAGCGTTCAAACGCGGTTTCATTCGCGCGCAGCAGGGATTGCTGTTCGCGCAGGGTTTCCGCGAAGGGGTCGCGGCCCGCCGCAGCCGCGCGCGGGGCCGCGCCGCCGCGCGGGGCGCCACCGCCGCCACCCTGCCCAGGAAAACGATACCCAGGCGGCAATGGCGGGCCGAAAGGCTCATTGGGATTTAGAATCTGCCTGGCTTGCTGACTCAGTCTTTCTTCCTGCAGGCGCAGCCTTTCCAATTCGGCACGCGCGCCTTCAATCGCCTGCCGTTCTTGCGCGATCATGCTTTCGACAGTTTCGCCGGTTTGCCCCTGGGCCGCGGCAACCGAGCCAGACCGAATGGAACCGCGGCGGCCTGGCGAAATGCCCGTGCTGCCTTGCTGCAACTGGCCAATTCGCGCTTCTGCAGCGCCTATGGTGCTTTCCAGGCGCACGCGCTGTTCGGCAATACTCATGCCGAAGATCAGACGGTTCAAGCCATCAATCACGCTTACAATCGCAGGCGCTACCGTCACGGTCAGGTTATTGGCAAAGGCCCGGAAGCTGGATGTCAGGGTATCCATTTTGTCGCTGGCCTCACCCGCCTTCGCAATCATTTCAGGCGTGGCAATAGTGCCCATGCGCAGCATTTCCGCCGTCACATCAATTAGGCCCTGGCGCCCCTGCGAAAGCATGGGGATGAATTTCTGACCAAGCCGATCACCCATAAGGGACGTTGTGGCAGCCGCCTTTTCAGTGGCGCTATCCATATCCTTTAACTGCTCGGCCAGATCACCAAGCACCGCTTCTGTCGCGCGGCCGCTGCCATCCGCATTTTGAAAGGCGACACCCAAACGCTGAAAGGATTCAATCGCGGCCTTATCACCCTGCACCGCATCGGCGATCTTCCGCGTGAGCGCTGCCAATCCGCGCTGCAATTCTTCCGTACTAAGGCCCGTTGTGATCGCTGCCTGGCTCAAGGCTTGTAAGGCGCCGGTGCCAACCCCCACTTGCTCGGCCATTTCACCAATGGCGTCCACAGCACTCAGCGCATTCTTGGTGAAGCCCACCATGGCCCCAACAGAAATCCCCGCCAGCACCGGCCCAAGCAGCGAAAACGCCCGCTGCGCCACCTGCGCACCTTGGGCAAGCTTGCCCATTTCGCGGCTGCCAGCTTCGCCCACATCACGCAGGCCCTGCTTCACTTCCAGCGCGCCATCCATACCAAGGCGGATCGCAACCCTATGCTGTGCTTGCGCCATCGGTTGCCTCCTTCTCATTACTGGCCTGCGCCATGCCGGTGCGGATCGCGACCAGCATCTGCGCTGCCGGCCAACCTGAAACACCGCCTTCGCGCATCAGCGCCAAGGCGGCCGAAATATCCAAAGAAAGCCCGTTCATATCGGCCTGGACGCAGCCCATGGCGGCATGCCAGGCGGTGAAGCCTTCCGCCGATTCTGGCGAATTCGCTTCATAGGGGCACTTGTCGCCGCAGCTTTTTTCAAGTGCGGCGCAGCCTTTACAATATGCGGGACCGGCGCCGAAGTGCCATTCAGCGCGGGCCCTTAGCCGTTTCCCTCAGCACTCACCACCTGGATGGGGCGCAGCGCCGCATCCCAAAAGGCGCTGGCCATGGCTTCAATATCCATCAGCCGCTCCGCCGCATCGCCGCTCAGCGGCAGGGGCGCATCATCCGGCCCCACCACACCTTCCCAGGCTTCAATGGCAAAGCGCGCCAAGGCCTTCGCCATCAGCACGAAGGCCAGGCCCCGGCTGATGTCGGGGTCCAATTCGCCGCCGGCGGCTTCTGCCGCTTCCCGCCCAAGCCGCGCGGCGCGGTGCTGCGCGGCGGAAACAATGGCCGTGGTGACGGGCTTAATCCGCACGCGCACGCCATGCGGCAGATCAGCCCAGAAGGGTTCGACCGGCAGGTCCAGTTTAAGCATAGACAGTGCCGGCCTGGCTGTTGCGCAGCACCACCGTCATCGCGCGGGTAGCCGTGGCGTTGAAGGCCGCGCGGAAGTCAAACGTGGCTTCCACACCCGCAGGGCCGGTGATCGGCGTTTTGGCGAGCGCCAGATACGCTTCATGCACAGTGAAGGTCAGGCTGGTGTTTGCGTCAATCGTGTAGGCGAAGGCAAATTCAGCGCTGGAACCATTATCCGCCTGCGTCAGCAGCGTGGTGCTTTCAAAGCGCGTGGTGACCTGGCCGGTGATAAGCGAAACGCCCGGGTCAATACCTTCCAGCTTGCGATCCGCGCGAATGGTGCGGACCATTTCCATATTGTTGTTGAAGTTCAGCCGCGCACCAGTCACCTGTGCCAGGGCCGAACCACCCCGGCTGATGCTGCCTTGGTGCTTGCTGAAGCGCTGATAAGCCGCGCTGGTCGGCGTGCCGGCGGCGGTTGTGCCCGCGCGGCTGCTGCCCTGCGCCATCAGGCCAATGGTGGCCTGGGCCGCGCCGGTTGGGCTGAAATCAATATCAAGGCTGCCAGCGCGCGCGCCTACGCAGACTTCGAAGGAAGGCACATCGGGATGCGCAATTTCGATGGCCTGGGATGGCAAGCTGGCCGCGCCGGAAGCAAAGGTGTGGATGAAGTTGGGATTGCTGCCCGTGGTGACCGGCGCGCCAAACAGCATGCGCAGCCAGTGACCGATATTGATCACGTCAATCGGCACCACGGCATTGCCCTGCACCGTGATAATGTCCTGGAAGGGCGCAGCTGCGTCGCGGTTATTGCCTGCCGCCAGCACGTCAGACTGAATCAGGGGCTGTTCCGCGCTCAGGTCAATAGACATGAACGGCATGCGCAGCCAGTTACCACCAGGCGCGGTGCCATAGGTGGCTTCCTTGATCATGTGAATGCGCCCATTGGCGCCAATGGCACGCGGCATGGCAGTATCCTTCCGGTCAGGAAAGCGGCGTTTCGGCCGCGGTGAATTGCAGGGTTACGGAAAAGCGCGCGGCACGCAGCGCGGCGGCGCCCTCAAATTCAATGTCTTCCAGATCGGCGGTGCCGACCTCAGCAAACTCCACCGCACCGCCCAGCGTGCGGTTGGCGGACACGCCAGCAGACAAAGCCACCAGCAAAGCATCAATCGCGGCGGCGCGGGCGGCGGCAGTATTGCCGGCCACCACCACTTCCACTTCGGCGGCATGCTCAATGTGGTAGCGCAGCGGAGACATGATGGCTTCAGAAGTCACCACTTCCCCATCCCGCACCACCACCAGGCCGCCCGCGGGCAAGCTTTGCGGGTAGGGTTCATTCCGCAGCACAACAGGCTTCGGCGCGGGCCGGGCAGCGGCGGAAGCGGTAATCTGCGCCAGCAGCGCGGCGATGGCCGTTTCACGTGCGGACATTGGCGCGGACCTCCTTATCCCATTCGGCGACAAAGCGGCCCGGGATGCGCGCGGCGGCTTGTTCGGCGGGCTTGCGAATGTCCAGGCGCTTGGGCAGCTTCACGGCAGGCGTCAGGATGAACATGGGCACCATGCCCTGTGCCAGCAGGCCGCGCGCCCAGGCTTCACGCCCCTTGCGGTTGCCAGTGCCGACTTCCGCCACACCGCCAGCCATCAGCCGCGTGCGGCGCTTTTTTCCGGTCTGCTCCCCCTTCTTCAGGGGCAAACACCAAACGAAGCCCTTGCCGGATTTGAAAGGCCGCATGAAAGCTTGCTTGCTCGCCACCATTTGCTGGGGCGTCACGCGCATGCCGCCATTTGCGCGGCCACGGCGCCCGCGATCCGCATTAAAGCCAGTGGGGATCGCCAAATACTTCTTCCCACCCTTGGGCCGGATCATGGCGCCTTTTTCGAAGGCATCCACAATGGCCGGCACCTTGGACCAAACCAGCCCCGCTGCGCCCAGGCTTGGTCTGCGCGGAAAGGTGCGCGCGCGCCAGGCATTGCCAAGGCCGCGCCCTTTGGGGCCGAAAGCGGCGCTGATCTGACTGCGTAAATCAAGCTGCAGCCTGCGCGTTTCTTCACCCATCACGCGGGAAGCAGCGCGCGCGCCGCCTTCAGCTTCCAGCTTCATGTATTCCGCGATGTTGCCCTTGACCTGCGCCACAAACTTCATCGGCGGCACATCACCTGCCAGGCGGTTTGCGTGACATCGCGCATGGGCTGGGAAATCACAGTCAATTCCGCCCCATCCGCCAAGATGAAGACATCACCGATGGCAATGGCCGGCAGATCAGCCACGGCCACGGAAAGTACGTCAGTCGCCTGTACTATGCTGGCGCCGAAGGCTTGTTCCGTCGCGTCTGGTGCGGTGCGGATGGCGCGCAAAGCCGTACCCGGCCCCGCGCCACCCGCGTAATGCGTCACCGCTACCGCCATGTTGGTATCCGCGACAAGCGCAGCCATGGCGATAGCGAAGGCGTTCATGATTACGCCGCGACCGCGTTCGGCCCGCCGAGCTTCACCAGAATGTCAGTGTTGTCCGCGCCCGCATTGGCCGCGGTGCCAACGTGCCAGCCGATACAGCGATTGCTGGCGGCCGTGGTGGTCACGCGCTTGGCAGTGTCATCCCAGAAAACGCGGACGCCCACACCAATGCTGCCCGTTGCCTTGCGCAACGTGAAGACGCCGTTGGTCTGAATAACCGCAGGCGCGCCAGAAGCGGCATCGGCCAGCACCACACCAAACAGATCACCCACGAGAAGGCTTTGCCCAGCGGTGATGTTGGCAGGTGCCAGAATGTCGATGGCATAGCCATCCTGAACGTAAGTCTTCATTCGATTCATCCTTCACAGGAAAAGGGGAAGCCCCGGGCGCCCCATGCGCCCAGGGCCATCATGATCAGGCCGGCGCAGCGCCCGCGTTGAAGAAGCCGCCACGGAAATCAATGGCGCCAACTGCGAAATCATGCACCACTTCAACCACAGTGCCATCCACACCCATCGGCTGGCCCACGCGCACCTGCGGAACTTCATTGTCGCCCACATAGCCGTACACATAGACCGGCGCCGCCGCCGGATCGGCAAGCAGATACCAGCGGTTGTTCGGGATATTGGCATCCGACACCACTTCAAAGCGGCCCGCGAAGGGGTTCACATTGCCGGGGGCGGAAGGAACCACAGTGGAAGATGCGAACTGCGCCGCCACAAATTCCTGAATGACCGAACAGACCAAATAGCGAGGCTGAATGTTCAGCTTCAGACCATCCAGGCTGGACTGCGCCTTGATGGCATTGAAACCAAGGCCAAGCGCCAGTGCCGTCACCGCGCTGGCGGTGCCTGCCTTGTTGTTGCGCGTGCCGCCAGCGGCGAACACCGCCGCACTGCCTTCGGCCAAAGTCGGGCCGTCACCGGAAGCGGTATTCACCACGCCATAGGCCGTGGCATTTTCCCAATCCGCGATACGGCGGCCGATCATGGTGCCGAAGTCAGTAAAGGCGCCAAGATCATCATTCACCAGCATCTGGCGGGTGACAGCAACACCACGGGCGAAGGTGCCCGGCGTGATCTGTTCGCGCTTTTCGCTGACCGTACCGCGCTTGATTTCGCCGCCCTCACCCAAAGCCTGCAATGACGGGAAATCACCCGCCGTCAGGAAGGAATGCGCCTTGAAGTCATTGAAGCGGCGGCGGGCGAAGAACTGCCGATAAGAAGGGGACGCCAGCGCATAACCCGCTTCAAGCATCTTGTTGCCCGCATTAGCCAGCAGCAGCGGGAAGTCAGACGAGGTGTGGAAGGCGCGGGCAATCAGCTTCTCGCGGTCACGGGAAGAAACCCGTTCACCACGCGCCTGCGCCAGTTCAATCAGCATATCGGAAGGGCGAAGGCCCGCGAAGTTGCGCCACTGGCCTTCACCCGCCTTGCTGGCGACCGCCGGCATATGGCGGGCCGCGATGGCAGTTGCCATGGCGTCAACGATATTGGCCGGGTCTTCATAGGAACGGCCAAACTGGCTAAGCGGGCTAGGCGGCAGGGCCGGGCGGGCTTCATCAGCGGCCACAATGGCGCCGAACAATTCCGCACGCAGCCAGGCCGCGTCATGGTCGCCATTGATGGCGCGCGCCTTCAGCGCATCCACCTGGGCATCATCCAGCCCTTGGGAACGCGCCAAGCGGGCGGGTTCTTCCAGGCTTTCAATGCGCGCGCGTTCCTGCGTGCGCACCGCCTTGACATCAACCGCCACGGCGGCAGAAGCCACATTGTTATCGCGCGCCTGCTCGGCGGCGGGGACCGTAGTGTCGGCCATGCTCTCTCCTTCGCGCCGAGGCGCGTTGTTGCCTTCTGCCGTGGAAGTGGCACCGGCCGCACGCACCTGCGCGCTGGCATCGGCCGGAATAGGGACAAGCGAAATCTCGAAGGGCGTCCATTTTTTGGCGGTGCGGACCAGCACATCATCCGGCCCGCGCGATTCCTGCCAATCTTCAGACGCAACCTGGTAGCCGACTGAGACATTCCGCAGAATGCCATCGCGCACATCATTCAAGATGGGCTGCACTTCATCGCGCGCCGAAAACCGCACCTGTGCGCGGCCTTCGCCATTGCTGATCCAGGCGCGTTCCACCACGCCGATCACATCACGCAAATCATATTGGCCATGGGTGTTCAGCAAAGGCGCGCCGCCATTCAGCCGCGCCAGGTCCACGGCTTCTTCAGTCATGGCCAATTCTTCAATGAAGGGCTGGCCGCTGCGCCAATCATTGCGGCGAACGCGCGCGCCGGTACTCCACACCAGTTCAACCGTGCGGGTATCCGCATTGAAGGTGCTGGGCGCAAAGCGCGCTTCAAGCCGCGGCACTTCTGCCGTTTGCATTTCAGTCATTCCGTTTTCCTTCAGGCTTGCGCGGCGTCACTGGCCGCAAGCTGCACCGCCGCATTCTGCTTGGCATCCTGTGCGCCGCCGGATTTGGCGACATAGCGCGGGTCAGTATCCAGAATGACGCCAAGGTCAGCGGCTTTCTTGTTCGCCTTGGCGATCTTCGCCATAACTTCATCGAAGTTCGAACCAAACATGCCAACCGCTTCATCCTGGCTGATGAAGCCAGCGCGCACCTGAGCGATCAGCGCGGCGGTATCCTTGCTGGGGTCCACCATCTCCGGCGCCGGCGGCACATGGTACGGCGCCAAAAAATCGGCTGGGAACAGGCCCAGCAGCGCACCTTGCGCATGAAAGCGCCGCGTCACGCGGTTGACTAGCATGGGCACCAGCATGGTGTATTGCACCTGTTCCAGCAGCCGGCGGAATTCAATCTTGCCCGCGCGCAGGCTGGAATAATTCGCCTGGGACAGATCGCCCGAAACCTGGTCATAGGTAAGGCCCGCACCAACCGAAATTGCTTCCAGGTGACGCCTGGCGTAGCCCGCATGGTCGCCGCCACCCGATGGGTTCACCGTTTCAATGGTGCCGCCGCCGCGCCGATACAGAATCTGTTGCGGTTCAAGGTATTCCACCTTGTTTCCAGCGGCGTCTTGCAGCACTTCGCCCGAAACCGATTCCTCATCATCGCCGGTCACCACCAGCGCGAGGCAGGCTTCCACAAAGGCCTTCTTCAGCAGGGCCGATTCATATTCACTCAGATCACGAAGCTGCCAAAGGATGGGCGCCAGCCAGGACACATCGCGCAACTGGCCGGGGCGGCGGCGGCGATAAAGGTGGATCAGGTCTTCGGCTGGCACGCGGATGCGCTTGGCGTCCGCCCGGCGCAGCAGCGGGAAATCATCATCATCTTCGCGCAGGTGGAAGGCCACCTTCCGTCCGCGCCGGTCCACTTCCACACCCTGAATGATGCGGTTGCCATTCGGCGCCATGCCCGTGTGGTGCCAGTCCAGCCGATCCGCTTCCAGCACCTGCAGCGCCAGGCCCACCGGGTTATCGGCGGAAGGCCGCACGCTGCGCATCCAGATCAGGCTTTCGCCACTCTCGACAACCGCACGAAAGGCCAGCGCCTGCAGGCCTGGCCAGTCAAGTTCGCCTTCCACATCGCAGCCAGGCCCGGCTGCCCAATTTGCCCAGGCAGCGGCTTCAGGGGCAGCGACTGTGTTGGAACCTTCCGGCACTTTCCAGGTGGTGGTGATGCCAGTACCAACCGCGTTCGCCACCCATAGATCCACCACGCGGCTGGCATAGGCGTTGTTC